>Ga0307375_10000536_pt1 | contig 47088 bp, 47 predicted proteins | sample TR1MG_FD_202531 | JGI IMG/M metagenome (GOLD analysis project Ga0307375, IMG submission 202531) | Soil microbial communities from Risofladan, Vaasa, Finland - TR-1 | ecosystem: Environmental > Terrestrial > Soil > Coastal area > Acid sulfate soil | place: Finland: Risofladan, Vaasa | collected...
GTCTTGTCTCTGGGGTCAACATGAAGGAAGTCAAGACCCAAGCACTCAACTTTCCGATACAGAGTTTAGCGTCGGATATCACCCTAATGTCACTACTCTACCTACATGACACTTTGGAACACGCACGTATCCTTTTGACTGTACATGACAGTATCCTGTTCGAAGCTCCAGATGAGCACGTGTATAACGAGGCCGTATATATCAAGAAGGTAATGGAACTGATTCCACGGAAGCGCTTCAGCGATGTCGTCGATTTCCCGGTCGATATAAAAGTCGGTAAATCATGGGGGAACATGTCAGAATGGGCTCCCTAAAACGTTGTAGTAAGTGTAAGGAAACGAAGCCGCATACGGACTTCCACAAGAACCGCTGCACCTTGGACGGGCTGCAGGACTGGTGTAAGACATGCTTCCGCAAGGGTCAGCAGACGAAAAAAGGACGCGAACGTCAGTGGCGTGCAAACCACTCAGAGAAGGGGCGCGCTACACATGAGCGCTACCTAGGTTCCGAGAAGGACAAAGTAGTCCGTAGGCGCTATGAGGCATCCGAGAAGGGACGTGCTGCACGTAAGCGTTTCAATGCGACTAAGAAAGGTCGCGCGATGTATCAACGTAGCTGCGCCAAGAGACGTGCGGTGCTTGAGGGTTCTGAAGCGACCTTGACTGCAGAAGAGTGGTCCGAGATCAGAGCAGAATACAAGTGTTGTCCGTACTGTGGAGAGCTGTTTACGGGGGAGCCCGAGATGGACCATATTGTGCCAATATCAAGAGGGGGTACACACACGGCAGACAACGTTGTGCCTGCGTGTATGTCCTGTAACAGGAGCAAAAGCGACAAAACCGTAGAGGAATGGCAAGATGGCCAAGAAGCGCTGTAGTACCTGTAGGCAAGCAAAACCTCTAAGTGAGTTCCCGCTGGACAGACAGAAACCTGACGGGTATGGGTACATATGTCACGTGTGCAAGAAGGAGAAGAACGCGTCAGCTGCTGGACGCACCTCAGACAAGTTTCATAAAGCCAAAGCGCGCGCACGTCGTGGGGGTGCACGTAAAATGCGCCTAAACGATCGACAGTGGAAGAAGATCTGCACAGAAACTACACACTGTCCTCACTGTGGTGGGGAGTTTAGTGACGAGCTCCCACCAACGATCGATCACATTGTACCACTCAACCGCGGAGGGCAACACGTGCGAGACAACGTGCAAGCCCTATGTATGTCGTGTAACTCGCGTAAGAAGGACAGCCTTGAGGAGGAGCTATTGAGGTGAGTGCGTCACGTTTTGAGGCATACAAACGCTGTTCAGACGCGGGAATGACGCTGAAGGAGGCAGCCAAAGCGCTAGGCATAACGCTATTCACCATGAGGCAGGCAGCGAAGAAGTACGAGCTCCTCTTCAAGGGATACAATCCGCAACCGCCGCTGGACTTGATAGCGTTAAATAACTCCTACAGAGCTGCTGTGGCTGAAGGCCTAACGGCCGAGGAAGCTGCGCAGAGGTTTGGAGTGCTCCCGGCCACTGCGCGAAGACGCGCGCATCAGCTAGGAATAAGGTTCGTTGGTCAGCGACAACCGCTGCTACGGGACTGCGACCGTAGCTGTCCAAACTACGCGGCATGCAAAGAGAACCTCCGACAGTGGGACGGAGTGCTATGTGAGAAAGGAGACCCGCAATGAGAGTCGAGCAGGAGGAGAGTAAATGAATACCAAAGCATTCTACATCATCGCTATTGACCCAGGAATTACGACAGGTATTGCCGCTATGGGGTTTGCTCTTGGGGAGATCTCATGCGCTCGACTTCTCCAGGCAAAAGAGAGTCTTGTAGACCTCGTGGACGCTGTTGCGGCGATCTCGACAGGGATGCCAGTGCGTCCAAAGGCTTTGGTGATTGAGGACTTCACCCTCCCACATAGAGTCCATGGGCCACAAGAGGCGAAGACCACCCTACTCTACATCGGAGCTCTCACGTACTGGGCGCTACATGAAGGCCTAGATATCGTCTACATAACGCCAGCTGAGACGAAGGCATTCGGAATGCAGCGCGTTTGTGAGGCCACGGGAATGACTCCGGCAGAAATGCGTCGTGTGCCACACGCGGCTGATGCCGTCCGTGTAGGCTTAGCGTACTGGTGTAAGTGCTACCGGAAGGGTCATGTCTAGAGCAACCCTAGTACCCCTACCAAGTAAATACGACATACGGTACATCGGGGTGCATAATGCACCCCTGATGGCACCGTATGCCGGTTACGACTACAAGGACAGGATGCGTCTACCCCCCACACCCATGTCTATAAAGCTATTTCTACAGCACTACCCAGACGGCATTGTGCCTACTGAGTTAGTAGTCTGGGGGGCACAGGAGAAAGTACTACGTCAGACGCTCCTGGCACTCAGTCAGGATACACGCGGAGATCCTAGGTTTCCTCAGGGTCTCTGGCCCTGGCAGCGCAGCGGTGTACGTGTGATACTGAGGCAGAAGCATCTACTGCTTGCGGACCAGATGGGTACAGGCAAGACGGTCACTGCGTTGGCAGCTGTTAGGGCATCAGGAGCCCTCCTCCGGCTACCACGATCCAAGATACTGATCTTGTGTCCACGGCACAAGGTTCTGGACTGGTGTGAGGCAGCCCGAAAGTGGCTACACGCTGGCGTCCCTATTACGGCTCCCATGACACCTGCGCAACGCAAGGTTGATGTTGTAGGGTTCAAGGAGGGCCTCTTCATCACGAACTGGGAGGCCCTGTGGGCTACCCCAGCACTGCTGAAGCACAAGTGGACCTGGTTCATTGGTGATGAGGCACACAGGGTAAAGAACCGCAAGGCCAAACGGACAAAGGCTCTGCAGTACCTTAGGCCAGAGTACATGTTGCTTCTCACTGGTACGCCGGTCGAGCGCGCTGCACATGACCTGTGGGCGCAACTGAAGATTTTGGACCCCGACAGATTTCCTAGCTACTGGGCATGGGCATATCAGTTCTGCGTGTTCGGCGGGCACCCGCAGTATCCTAAGCCCCTACGCAGTCGTAATCTACCAATGTTATGGGACATACTCCAGCCCCACTACCTGCGTCGCACTCGCGAGGAGTGTCTCGGCCTTGACGACCCGCCCATAGAGATCGCTACGGTACAGCTCAGCGCAGCACACCTTGCTGCGTACAATAGGGTAAAGACAAGTGCGGTTGAAATCCTTGGGCTCGGAAAGGGTATTGGTGCCCGCAAGGCACAAGCACTTTCTCAAGTGGCAGTGCATCCTGATCTGCTCAACCTTGAAGGGGGCCTCTCCATAGGAGTCGTGGACTATGACACAGGAAAGCTTGCATATTGCGCTGATCTCTGCACTTCAGCAGTTGAAGAAGGAGAACGTCCCGTTGTATACTGCGTATACCGACGCAGTGTGGAACTCCTTACCATGCTTCTTGCCAAGAGGGGGCTTAGGGTCGCTTGGTTCTACGGAGGCCACACGACGGAGGATATGCATAAGAACGTCGGAGCATTCCGATCGGGCGACGCTGACGTTCTTGTGTCGACCGTAGCTTCAGGGGGTGAGGGCACTGACCTCCCTGAAGCTACGCTCATGGTCTTCATGACTGTCCCGTGGAGCAGTACGCAGTTCACGCAGGCTGTCTCGCGAATGATGCGCCCCCGTGAAGACCTTCCTGCCGTTGTGCTTCTAGTAGCACAAGGTACCGTGGATCGTACAATAATCCGTAAGGTTACGGAGAAGGGGGCAAACGTTGACGCAACTATAGTAGCTACAGCCATCATGCAAGAACTCTTACAGGAGGGACGAACATGATAGAGATGCGTATTGGGGTGTTCGTTCTATGTATGTTAGGAGCGGTCTTCATCGGCATAACGCTGATGACACTGGCGACAGCCATTGGTCGAGGAAATGCGGGGGAGGAGGAGCGGAATGCTTGATCTAATCGTCGCGGTACTGTGTGCGTACCGCCTTACGCAGCTGGTCGTGTGGGACGACATCCTAGGTCGTCCGATAGATTGGCTCGCGGAACGTAGTGTGTGGTTCACCGGCCTCGTTAACTGTGCTCACTGCACTGGCGTCTGGTGCAGCACACTTACTGTAGGACTACTGTACCTGATGCACATCGGGTGGTGGCCTATCAGGTACGTTCTGTATGTGTTAGGGATCGCTGGTGCTGTTAGCATCATCGAGCACTTCACGGGGTGGCTCACGCCCCCGTTGCCAGAGATAGAGGATGTAACAGCTCTGAGACACACGCAAAGCTTCCCAGGGGTGTACCAGAGCTCACATATCGAAACCGAGCACATGAAAGGAGACTGACATGCTCTTCGACGAACGTTTGAACACAATGAGAGTAACTGTATCACTGGGGACGATTGGCGTTCCCTACTACCGCGCTGAGGCTATCTGGCTAACCGTCAACGGTAACTGCGACGACGTACCAGCCTGGGCAAAGACGTACTGGGAGAAGTACCCGACCACTACCAGAGGGGGCGCACAACACGCCTTCGCGCTTGTGTTGGACGAAGGCGCGCTACCTATGGGTGGTGTCGAGATGCGCCTGTGGTGGCCGGATGGACAAGACGACCGCGAGACTTCACGAGCACAGGGAGAGCGCGGCTGGGCAAACATTCCTGTCTGGGCAAACTACGATCCCAAGATAACACCAGGCCCCTACAAGTGGTTCCCTACAGGCTTCGGAGACGTCGTGAACGGCCTAGGGCTGCCGTACAATCACCATGTGTCCGTCTTCGTAGTGCTCAGGAGGAGCGACACGCCACTGCCCCCACCACCACCACCACCCTCGGCAGAAGCGCTAAGGGTATTCATCGCCGGGCCACTTACCGTAGGCGATCACGACGCGAACGTGCAAGCGTTCATTGAGGCAGCTGATCGTGTAGTGAATACGGGGCATATACCCTACGTACCGGCGCTGACGCACCTGTGGAACCTGATCTCCTGGCACCCAAGGGAGTTCTGGTTGGACTACGGCATCGAGTGGTTGGCTACATGTACTGCCCTTCTGCGTCTCCCAGGAGAGTCCGAGGGGGCAGACCGGGAGGAAGTATACGCGAGGTCCATGGGAATTCCTATCTACCACAACGTCTCGGAGCTTCCTGTTATAGAGCCTCCTGACGTGGAGTCGCTCTTCATATCCAGTATAGGGTCGAGTACTTTCGACTAAAGGAGACTGAAACATGTCCGCGCCCTTTGTTGCATTCGACCTGGAAATCGCAACCATCTTCCTAGAAGATAACCCTACGCTGGACCCTGAGGTGGGGCTCGGCATTTCGTGTGCCGCGACGCTAACAAGTGAGGGAGAGCTACTAACCTGGCACAACGCAGAGATGGGTGCCCGGATGACGCCGGAGGAGGTCTGTGCACTTGTATACCACCTCAAGGATTGCCGCGCCAAGGGCCTACAGATCGTAACGTGGAACGGCCTGAAGTTCGACTTCCATGTTTTGGCTGTAGAGTCGGGGTTGCGTGAGATCTGCGCTCGGATGGCGTGGACGCATGTAGACCTAATGTTTGCAGTCCACTGTATCAAGGGATACCCGCTCAGTCTTGATGCAGCCTCTAAGGCATGCGGATCTCAGAAAGGTGTTGAGGGTCTCACGCATGGACGCTACGCGCCGTACTACTGGGAGCGGGGGCAGTACCAACTCGCACTAGACTACGTGTCCCAAGATACCCGCGCAACCGCAGCGGTCGCAGATACCGTGCAGAATCGTTGGGGCTTCATCTGGCTAAGTCAGCGAGGCAACCCAACACGCTTCTTCGTCCCTGAGGAGTTGCGCCCCGAGAAGGGGTTCGTGGGGCTCACGCCAGAACACTGCATCGAGTGGGTGCTTCCCGACCAGCATTGGATGGACGCCCCACTCTCACGGGATCATTTCTACAAGTGGCTGAAGGAGTTCGAATGGTTCCCGCTATCACCACAACTCTAGCCATCACAGCTGCGATTGTAAACGTAAGTGTCTATCACGCGATCATAGGTGAGACAGATGCAAACCCTATGCAGCCTGCAGATGCTACGGTTACATACGTTGATGCTAATCTCGCAACGGAGCACCACTGTGCAGTAAGCCAGGACCTACTCTGGTTCCGTGGTGGCCCTGTGCACTACGGGGATCTCGTTGTGTTAGATCTTCCTGGCATGGCAACCTACTGGCGTGTTTCGGATACCATGCACATCAGCGTCACACAACATGTGGACCTACTCGTGCCCGACGACGTGATGGGGTATTGGACGGGCGTTCCTATTACAATCAGCACAGGAGGCGAAATTGATTTATATCGAGAGGTTCGGCAATGTGTGGAAGCTAGGGAAGGACGACGCGAAGAAACGTGTAAAGCCCTACCTAGCGATTGCGTTTCCGCGGGGCCCTGCCCTGTGGAAAGACGTACTTATCGTCGTTCTAGACCAAGAAGACCTCACGATCGCACCAGATGTTCGCCTCGTGCGGATCGACGGGTTCAAGAGCTACGACAAGCGTACGTTTCAGCTCGCTGAAACACCGGAGTCCCTTCAACAGCGCACAGGAGGCACAATATGTACTACGCTGCAATGACGTTCGAACTGTCGGTCGCACATAGGTTGGGGGACATGCCTGTGGAGCACAAGTGTCGTAGGCTGCACGGACACAACCTTGAGGTCACAGTAGAGATTGGCGCTGAGGAGCTTGATGGGCTAGGATTCGTAATCGAGTTCGCAAAGCTCCGAGAGGTATTCGATAGCAGTGTGTCACAGCGCTTGGATCACGGATGCATCAACGAGACCCTACTAGACTCACCCATGATGGTTGCGCAGCCCACAGCGGAGCGTCTTGCCGAGTGGATCACGCACACGCTATCGGCGTACCTACCCCAACCCGGCAGGTTTAGAGGAGTCCATGTATCTCGTGTGGACGTTCGGGAGACTCGACACGCCACAGCCTCCTACGTACCATAGTGATGAACGACGACGAGATTCTCGAAGCGCAAGTACCACCCCTTTATTCACTGACGGTGACGACAGATGTCCTGAACGTGCGTGAGGCACCTACTCTAGATAGTAGGGTGCGTGGTAAGTTACATGCCGGAGATCACATCAGAGAGTGGGCCCAGCACCGTTACGGAGTGTGGCGCTACGTGGATAGCGGTACTCTCACCGGCTGGGTACATGGAGCGTATCTGAAGAACTTGTTTGAACCTGTGGGGGGTGTGACATAATGAACATCGATACTATCTATCCGACGTTTCAGGGGGAGGGGACTTGGACAGGTCTTCCCGTTGTGCTTGTTCGAACGTATGGCTGTAATGGGGTATGCCCATTCTGTGACACGCCTGGGGGCCCAAGCGCGATGGAGATGAGCGTGGTGCAGGTTGTGAAGGAGTGCAACCGACTTCGCGAAGATTATCCGTACCTACAGCATATCCTCTTGACCGGCGGCGAGCCAGGGCTTGTTGGCGTGGTGGAGCTGGAGGAGTTCTACCTTGAAGCCAACGAGGCTGGTTGGGGGGTGCATGTTGAGTCGAATGGGACGCTCTCGCTAGGGTACGACATTAGACCCTTCTGGGTGTGCGTTAGTCCGAAGCCCGCATATACACCACCCCTCGACGCTATCGAGATGTACCTTGCGGATGAGATCAAGCTTGTCTATGAGGGTGTGGGCTCTGAGGTGATGCTGGCAGCGTTTCTCAGGGACTTCAGAATCACACGTGAAAAGGTCTGTATCCAGCCCTTGTGGGACGACGGGGAGCTTCAGGCGGAGGCCGTTGCCTTCGCTATGAGGCAAGGTTTCAGACTGAGCTTTCAAGTACATAAGTACTTGGGATGGAAATAGGAGAGTATACGATGACTGAGACTTATGTACAGCAGTACAACTTAAACGCCAGCGTCGTACAGCACCTGACTGAGGCTTTTAGTATCCTGGACATACACGACCCCAAGGATCCTCACACAGGGCGTACTCCGCAGAGGTTCGCAAGGTATCTACAGTACCTAAAGGAAGGCGAGCTTGAGGAGTACCGCCTGACAACCTTCCCGAACGCGAATCCCAGGATCGATCATATGGTGGTTGTGCCAAACATCACATTCTGGAGCGCATGTGCCCACCACACTCTACCATTCATGGGAACAATCAGCGTGGGGTACATCCCGGACGAGCAGGTTATTGGACTTAGTAAAATTCCGCTCCATGCACGTGCGGTTGCACGGGGATTCTGGCTGCAGGAGCATCTCACGCACTGTATTGCGAATGACCTCATGAGTGCACTTGATCCTCTAGGCGTCGCCATACAGATTCGGGCACAACACACGTGTCAGCTTCTGGACGTCAAGCAGCCACCAATTCCCGAGATGATCACGACCGTCCTAATGGGAGTGTTCCATCCAGACAGCGGCTTAACAGGTCCACGTGACGAGTTCTTCGCAGCAGTGCGCCCGGGGGGTAGGGTATGAATATGAGGCACGAGTATGCCCTAGTTTGGTTGTTCGTATCACTAGTACTTGTCTTTCTAGGGCTACTAGTAGTAGCAGCCGCAGTCGCAGTCGCAATCTTGTCGTTCTTTGGAAGTCCAGCAATCTAGTCTGTGTAGTACACTGTTATGTAGGGTCTGTAAGTTGGGTCTACCCACTCTCTGCTGGCAATACTAAACTTACCTGTGAGGCCCTCGTTATACAGAATAAGCCCCGGGTTGGCTCCCATCGTTTGAGACCACTCCTCGATGAGGTATATTGGTATGTCCACCTCTACCCACCCAGAAGCTGCTGTAAACTCTGCAACCTTGCCGGGAAAGCGGTCCTCGGGGATTGCCGTGGCTCCAGGCAGCACCCAGTCGGAGCTTATTAACTTTCGGCACCAGTCGGTTGTCATTTCCCCCCAAAGCGGTACCAGAGGCGACACGTAGATGACGGAACCCACTTGCTCAAGAGCTACCCCATACAGATGTAGCGTGGCGCGCACCACCTCGGCGTCGTTTGGTACATAGTTGGGTACTAGATTGAGCCGTATTACGGCAGCGCAGTTATCATCGACGTTGAGAACTGCGGCGTGCCCGTACTGATTGCAGTCGGAGACCTCAGGTGTTGGAGTGACTATTGGCTCGTCACAGCCATAGATCCCAACACTATCAATGTACACTCCTACCTCGTCGCCCCACATGTAGTGCCATCCAACGACGCCAGCGATAACGGCATCGAGGTCAAGACCTGCGGTTGTCGCGAGGCCGGCTTCATCTACCCACAGTACGTCATCCATCCACGCCTTGATCGTACCAACAGCAGTCCCACTTGGTAGATACCACTCTACATAGAAGTGATGCCAGGTATCCTTAAGTATCGTCCCCAGAGGCCAGTTTGCACCAGGACTGCACGTCTGGCATGTAAGGGTCGCTCGCTTCTCATAGGTATCCCACTCCAGTGTCCACCCTTCTTGGTTCCCCCAGGGGGATTCCTGCAACTCGCCCGCTGAAAAAATGTGGTAGCTATCTGACCCAGCATGTCCAACCTCTTCATCGAAGAGCGCCCAGGCGTCGAGGACGCCTGTAACTATCGGAACAGTGCAAGTGATGTAGGTCGCTGATACACATTCTCCGGCAGTGCAGTCAGAGTAGTGTAGATAGCTGTAGGTTCCCCCTTGAGCGTAGGTTGCGTTCCTAGTGATTGCCCCCGACCCTACAGAATAGATGTACTCTGCATCCCAATCCCCCGGCGGCACATCCTCGTTATCAGTGTACCAATCCTCCTGTGTTGCAGTTGCCGCGTACTCCCCAACAGGCACAGGCGCACGTGGCTGGCAAGCAAGTTGCACGAGTACAAAGACCCCCGCACATAGCAAGAATGCAGCCAGTAGTAGAGTATCACGATGTTTGGTCATCTTTACATACCTCATGGCGGTGGCGCTGGAGTAGCGTTGCCGACGATTTTGCAGCCGCAATCTTGGAAGTCGTCCGTGTAGATAGGGACGTTATCGCCAAACGTGTAGTGCCAGTTCCGAATCCCCTGGTAAATCCGTCGGGTTCCGTTCCAGGTCGCTGCGGTTTCTGTCTGTACCGTAGTATCATCAAAGCCAAGTACGCCATCCCACCAACAAGCTACCCGGCCATTAGGCTCATCTGGCGGTAGATCCCAGAACACGGTGTAGGTATACCACTGTCCTGCGGACACCCCTATAGGATCGCACGTCCAGGTCTCAGCCACATCGCATCCTGCACCGGTAGCGCAGTACATCTTTACCTTGTCACCGTCTGCACTGTCTGTAGAGAGCGTCAGGATAGGAGCGCTACCGGCGTCGTCCCAAGGGGACATGCGATCTTCAGCAGACCAGAGAGGGTAGGTTACAGCACCTATACCCGGCACAATGTCGTAGTAGATATGTCCCGTGAACCAGCCGGAACTCCTGACTTCGGGGCATTCTATCCATGTGTTAGCAGAGCATGCGCTATCCAGACAATCCGCAATCTGGTAGTAGCTGTAGTCGCCCTCAAAAACTTGCGTAGCCGACGCCTCAATGTAGCTGTAGTTAGGAGGTCCCCAGTTGTTACCGAATATGCCTTGTCCATCCCAGTCTCCGAAGTTGTTAACATTCGTGTTCCACACCTCGTTGTCTGTTTCCCAACAGGCATACCAGTCTCCTGTTGGCGTAGCAGTAGCTACCGAAGTGGGTGTGGGTGTCGACGTAGCATCAAAACAAGCGCATTCGCACAAGAAGCTATCGCTTCCAACGCTTATTGCCACTATCGTGCCGTGCGGGGTAGGCGTACGGGTTGGTGTCGGCGTAGGGCCACCAGGTGTGGGCGTAGGCGTATATGTGGCTTCACCTGCCCCAAGAGTGGACGTGGGCGTAGGAGTATACGTGGCTGCTCCTGGTACTAGTGTAGGCGTGCGTGTTGGGGTGATCGTTGGCGTAGGCGTATACGTAGCTGCTCCTGGCACCAGCGTCGGTGACGCTGTCGGTGTACGTGTCGGCGTGCTGGTTGGCACGGTTGTTGGGGTAACTAGATCATCAGTATCACAGTCGTACGCTTCGTCACTGTAGATTATTGCGCTTCCGGTCTCTGACGGGTCCCAGGAAAGCGCTCCCACCTGGACGGCCTCTGCTTGATAGAATGAACCACCAGCGGCCATCGATATGCCGCTTTCGTTCACAACCAATGAACCGCCCTTGTACACCTGGATCGTGCCAGTTCCGGGAGAGATAGGTAGGTCCCACACAACCCTGAATGTTGTCCAGTCACTGGTTGTCACGTTGCCCAAATTCCAAGTGCGGACGGGATCACATACGTCGCAGCTGAGCTGCCACTTTGGAGCGGGATAGTGGTCTTTCAGGAGGCGCCAGACATTGTTCAGATCACCCGCAGCACAGGGGTCAGCGCCATCCACATCGACAGCCCTCATTACTGAGTTCCATGCCCCGTTGAAGTAAGACGTACCAAGGAAATGCACCTCAAAGTCTCCATCGTTATCTTGGGTTACGTCGTGACTTACGTAGGCTACAGCAGATGTTGGGGCTGTCTCATTAGTGTTGTGCTCGTAGCTATACGTCGTATCATAGGCATACAGTGCAGAGAGGTTGACGTTGGAGTTGGCTGATACACATTTGTCATCCCACAAGCCCGGGGGTGCTACTTCGTTCGGAGAGTACCAACAGACTGGTGCAGGAGTAGGCGTAAGCGTTGGCGTGGCCGTCGGTGTGGGCGTGAGGGTGACTGTCGGCGTGATTGTGGCAGTAGGTGTCAAGGTTGGCGTGGGAGTGGCACCCGCAGTTGGCGTAGCTGTTGCCTCGCCACTACGGTAAATCAGTATCTCTGCATCTTGCGAGTTCACCGATTCAGATGATGACACAAATGCCCCGGTGTTGATCGACGCTGCCTGTGCGCCGTAGAAGTGCCTCCAGGATGTTCCAAGCCCTGTAAAGCTGCACGTTCCACTTGTCTTCGGATTCACAAGCACAAGGCAGTTCTCAAACTGCCTATACCAGCAGGTGGTGCCCAGCGCATCTCCATCAGACAACTTCTTGCGAAGCGTCTCCCCATCGCCTAGTGAGTAGGCCGGAGTGAGTGGGTTTCCGCAGTAGCCCTGGTTGTTGATGATTGGCTGTGCGTTTCCTGTGCTAGTATTGACCCAGAACTCGTCAAACACGGGCGCAGAGTTGTAGTTGGTGCAGTACTCGCTTCCGCTGTAATAGCCATCATCGAGCATCGTGGAACCAAGACCGAGGCGCATAGCTTTGTACGTACCCATCAGATTGTGGTCGCACCCCAGCGAGATCCACACGGCATCGCTACCCACCTCGTCAAGCCAACTGAGATACTGCGTCATCTGACACTCCCAATCGCAGGCGCGTGTAAACGACGAGGAGCCAGGCCGATAGCTATCAGCATACATGGTTTGGAAGGGGAACCACTCGGACATCGCGATTGTGGACTCGCCACTCATACTGAACGGGTTGTATGAATAGCTCATGTCGGTGGCCTGCCACATCGAGTTGCCACCTATACGCCCGCTAGGTTGTTGGTCAAGGAAGTCGGCAACAAACGAGTTCACGCCGTCTGCGTATGTCTGGTTTATCCATGTTATACCTGCTGGAACGCCTCCATGATCTAGCTGGTCTGCACCGCAGTCCGGGTCGCTAGGTGTATAGCATCTGTTACGGTCTTGGTCTACGTTGTAATCATAACCAACTGGCCTTTTGTGGTAGCCTGCCACATCAAGACGTATGCCGTCCCAATCACAGATGGCGTTGTCGTAGACCCTACTGGAGGCTAGAAAGTCTCCGTACCACGCGTTGTAGGTTTCCCCGCAGTAGCCTGTGTTAGCGTAGTCCGAGACGTTGACCATCCAGTCCTTGTACCATACGGTTTGGTGAGAGCGCGCAGCATCGGCCTTGTATAGCCACCAATCGCAGTTGTTAACTATTTGCCAGTGGTAGCCCCTAACCTGAAAGGCCCCAGTGCTTCCAGAGTATTTGCCCCAGTCAGCTGTTTCCCATCCAGCAGGCATGTAGACAAACAGTTTTAGGTTTGGGTTCTGCTGCTTGAGATACGTGCAAATCCCAGGAGATGCGGTGTCCGTAAATGCCCCGGATTGCAGTTCCACGATATGATACATGGTTGCAATAGAGCGTTGGGGTGTCCAATCTCCCCAGCGAAGCCATGTTAGATAGAGCCTGGGAAACTTGTGTGCTGGCCAAGGCCCACCGCCAGGCGTGCCCGCCCCGGTTAGCATGGCAGCGTCTTCAGGTCGCATCCAGTGCACAACGCCTTCAGAGTAACCCTCTTCCGTTGGCGCCAGGATGGGCGTGGGAGTATGCGGAGGCGTGCAAGAAAACAACGCACTGCCGACCACTACAGCGGCTACAACAAACAACAGTATGAGCGCGAGCAGTTGTTTACGCATGGTGAACTCCTAAGGCGTTGGCGTAACCGTCACACAGACGCAATCACAGTAGACATGAGCAGGCTCAGGTGTTGCGGTAGGTACAACAGTTGGTGTGGTCGTAGGCACAGGGGCCGGTGTAGCCGTTGGAGTCGGAGTAGGTGCAGGCGATCCGAAAGCCATGTCTTGAAATGCTTGCCCAACCACAGATAGCGTTGACGAATTGCGCTCCACAAGGAGGTTGCCGGCCAGCTCGTCAACATAGGTTGCATACCAGAAGTGTTGCTCGATATAGGGTTGTCTACCAAGCCAACCCCACGTAGCACGCAAAAACTCCGCAACACGAGCAGCCTCTGTAGGCGAGTCCCCATAGTCCGAGAGCACGCCCCATTCCGAGATTATCCAAGGCAGCTGTGACATGGTGGGTGCCCAATTATTCATCCAGGTTTCGTTCAGGTGTTTTGTCCGCAAGACAGCATCCTGAAACTGCGCGACATTGAACCTGTTGACAAAGTCATTGTAGAAGTGGTAATGCAGCCCATCCATAGGTGGAAGGCTACCATACTTGTCGCTGTACACCTCCAGGAACGCTCCCATCCATTTCCAGTGCGCTTGATAGTTTGACGTGCCACAACAGTACACCTTACTTGTGGGATCAGTAGTCTTTAGGATATTGTAGATGTCATTGTAGGTGTCAGCCGCAATACTAGGAAGACAGTCAGCCTGATCCTGCCGGTCTGGTTCGTTGAAGATCAACCACTTCAGCCCAGGGTACTTTGCAGCAAACCGCTCTATCGATGACAGGCTCACGGTATCCCAGGAGCTGCCTGAAGTACCACAACCCCACTGATACGCTACGTACTCAATCCCCTCGGGTAGTGCGTCGATCGCCCTGTCCAGGTAGTTCCAGTTATGCACAGAGACAGAGCCCATTGCATCTATTCCCGGGAGTTGTGCTACAGGAGCGCTAGGCCAGCCCACACCTCCCTTGTGTGCCAAAGGGGCACGTGCGAGCTCAACCTGCGCAGTTGGGGGCGCACAGTTGCCAGCGAGAGCTATTACTGCTAGGAGGGCAAGTGCTCCAAAGCGCCTCATGATGTCGCACGCTGCAGCCAGATCTCACGGCCGCCACTGTTATCAAGGTGTATCACGCTCACGATCTGCCAGCCCTGCTGTAGGAACTGTGTAACTAGCGTCATCAAACTGCCTCCTTCGCTGCTCTTGCGGGGCCAGTCGTGCACCCCGTCAGGCTCGACAGTGTATGGTCGTTCCTGTGCCGGCCCAGGCCAGTGTATCCAGGCTGCCTCATAAGTAGCGTCCATTCTTGTTCCTCCTCTACGCAGCCTCTAGGAACCCGTCATCGGAGAGGGGCTCCCAGTAACAATGCCAATCGATCGCTCCACTAGCCAGGGCGGCACTCAACACTAGTCGTACGTAGGTATCGGCGGCGTTGTCTTCCACGATATCGATGGCCGTTTTGGGCTCTCTCCAACTCACATTCTCAGCTACCGCTGGCGTTGTGTTGGGGTCTGCTAGGCCTAGTGGGTCGGTTGAGGGGCCGTTCCTAACCAACAAACCCCCCGCGACCACGCTATCGATATCTACTCCCGGGGCGTCGGTGATATCTACGGACGCATTGGTTGAATAGAGTTCGAGGTGGATTGTGCTCACAGTATTAGGAATAGGCGTCCCAACCATGCCGAAGATGTCACTGATTCTTACGGAGCCTGTCACCTTAAAGATGTTGTAAGCCGTAGGCGCCCCAGCAAACGTGACAGTCTTGTGGACTTCGTCATCGTAGGTGAAGGCACTCCACACAAACGCATGGTTTGCATCTACCCACCTGCCGTCGCCTCCACCACTCGCACATTCACGGATTTCCCCATTTGTGCAGCCCGCGTCAACCTGAAACCCCGCAGTCGCGTGGCCTTGGCTCCCAGAGTTTTTGATTCGGCACTTGTCGCAGCTGTTGGTAACCCAGAACCCTATGGAAACGTCTGCGGCCTCGCCCCCGGTACGACAGTCCTCTATCCTGACCGCGTCACCCTGAATCTTGAAAGCAGCCACCAGTGGGTTAGAAGAGCGGCAATTGGTGAGCACGCAGCCGTCGCCAGTGATATCGTAGCCCAGGTCCGCGACGGAGTCGCACTTGACCCTCACATCGCTTATGTAGCAGTAGTTCCCCGAGATCAGCAGGCCAGTGGTGTTCGCGCCGTCAGGGTCGACCAGGAGCGCGCCACCAGGACACCATATTTTGCAGTAGGAGCCTGACACCGTTAGGGCTGTTCCGGTAGCGGGCTTGATAATAGCTCCTACCTCGGGCCACATCTCGCAGCCGTTGGTGTCTAGGTCCAATCCGGTTTCGGTGTAGGTTCCGGCCATAATGTTGATAGCGTCGCCAACACTCAGGACGTCGATGCCAGCCCCGATCGTTTCGAACGCAGTGCCGGGCGTCTTTCCATCGTCGGCATCCGATCCGTTGTTCTTATCAACGTACCAGATGTTTCCCCCGAACTTTACTATGTGTGCGGTGTGATCTATGTAGCTCATATCATCCTACTTGAGGTTCCATTGGGTGCCGTTGTAGATCATCTGAACAGCATCACCTGCTGTGCTGAAGACAATACTTGCGCTGCCGTTGATGTTCTTCCCGTTTCCCGCGATAGTCAATGGGTTGCCAGCCGTCTCCAGTATGACCGTGTAAACCCTGCCATCCTCTGGTGCTGCTGGTAGGGTAACTATGAAAGCTCCCCCAGATGTATCACACAGCACGTTTTCGTCCGTCGCCAACACCGCGTAGTTGGCTATTTTGGCTGTGGTGTTGATGTTCTCGATTCTTCCGCTGTCTGAGCTTATCTGACCTGCAGCTGTCACATGGGCAAGGATCGCGGTTGTGCTGTCCTGCCACTCTTGTAGGTTAGCCGACTGTGCCACGATTCCCCGCACAATCGCCTTCACTACAGCGGCACCTGCGGCATTGAAAATGTGTAGACCAGTCCAGGTAGGCACGATAGCCTGGTCGAGTTGGTGGGCGTGGTCGGAATGTGCAAAGCTATCCGCCGTGCCTATAGCGCTAGCGGCCAGGTCAACACTAGGGGACGCCGGTGCGGCCCAAGCTGGTGTAATGGTCAAGGTGTTACCGGGACCACCATCTACGAGCGTCAACGCGGCTACAGCAGCCAGGTAGCGCTCGAAGTTCATAGTGGGCTGGGCCGTAAGCATTAGGAATGGAAGGTTCGCAACGTCCACAGCGCCCGCCGTAGCGCTAACGACAAGCGTTCCGGCTCCGGGCGTAAGCGCAATACCAGCACCTGCGGTGAGTACGCTTTCGGCAGTTAGAAGAGTAGATGGGCTAACTACGACGTATGGCTCGTTACGCAGGTCGGCGACGCTCCCACCACCTCCGCCACCGTCGTCCTCGCCCCAGCCTAGCGTTATCCAGGCGGTGTTTTCTTTGTTCCGTACCTTGAGGAGTGCCATTACTCGTCAGCTCCAGAAGTGTCCACCCACATCATGCCGCCGTACGTTATGCTGGGTGCGTCGCCACTCACAACGGCAAACGTACGTTTGCGTGCGTACCTACGCTGTTTCATAAGTTCATGGAGCTCTCGGACGCCTACGTCGGTGGGCAGTAGGCGCATTGTGTCGGTAAGGTCCAACTGGTAAATTACATCCGTGGCGGTCACTTCAGCGGTTACGTTGACAACAACGAAGTTCCTGTTGAGGTCATCGAAGGTATACTGCCTCCGCCACATGGTCAGAGCGTCTTCGAACTCAACGTGCCCAACACACTCAAGACGTACTAAGTCGCCCGGGTGGAGTACTACGTCTAGACCCCGAGCAGTAACCGATACCTGGAGAGCCGCTTGGTCATTTGCTAGAAGCCTACCCACGGCAGCATCCACAAGTGCCTGACGTGCCTCGTTCACCTTCTCTTGGTCATACGGGAAGCTCTTGCTTATCTTGAACTCCGTACCTAGCGCGAACGCCCCCCAACCCCCGTAAACAGTGTTCCCCATATGTCCCTGGACGGGATACGAGATTCCACCGATCTCGAGCACGCCCTCAGTCCAGAAGCCGTTGTTAGGTCTGTTCAGCACCTCGCTCGTAATAGAGTTTCCCGCCGTTGCTGCATCGAGCGTACCGTTCGCGGTAACCTCTGTATTGGAAAGCGGTTCAATCGTATCGAACGACGCCTGCCTCAGAAGGCCCCCTGTGCAGAGCGTAACGCCCGCGGACACCACAGTGGATGCATTGAGCACCACTGCAAGGCCTCCCGCGAAATGTTGGAAGCTAAACCCTTCGGGTAGTTCCTCATTGCCTACAGGACGCAAAGGTTCAGAGACACTATCCTCCCTAACGTGCTCCCCGCCCTCGGGATAGACACCACACAGGACCTCAGACGCGTTTATAACGATCTGGGGGGCCTCTACGTATCCGTAGGTTGTGGGTAACACCTCAAGGTCGCCCTCAGCACATACGAGGGTGGCCACGACGCCCCCAACTGGCTCCGTTAGGATATCGAGAACACGAGAGTGCCCATTGTGCCTGAAGTAGTTACCTGACATGCTGCACAGCTCTACCAGAGCACCGAGGAACGTCTGCCCCTCCAGGTTTGCTGTAATAAAGCTATTCACTGCTGTACTGGTGTCACCCAGAACCCACTCCGTACCACTTGCTAGCAAGATCTGCGCAAGTACGTCTAGCACAGGGCGGAAGGACGCGTAGTATCCTGGCGGAAGGCAACCCTGTCGAAGCTCTTCAAGCACCCCGTTTCCTCCAGCAACCATGTTGCCAGGGATTATCTGATCGTGGGTGCACGTGAGCCATCTACCGTAGGGCAGGAGTTCGCCGAATGGCCCCATAATCTCCATGAGGAACATTCGGAAGTCCTCAGGTATAAGGTCCTTCCACGCAGCGTATGGGGCAGACACAGAGGACGACCCAGCCTCACTTAACCCCTGAGTTGTGGTTGCACTCGGTGGAGCAACTATGCCACCCGCGAAGCCGTCATCACGGTCGTAGAACTGGAAGATCACGTAAGGACCCCCTACACGTACTGCGGTACTATGTCGTAACTCACGTGGAACTGATGCCCTGGAAGCCTCCATCCCGTGAAGCTAATGTGGTTGGCTCCTGGCCACAACTTGCCCACGTGAGAAGTAGTTCGCTCCGCGATCGCAAGTGGTGTGCCAATGGAGGCTATATCTGCGAACTCTGCCGTAGGTAGCGTATCATAGCAGTGATCATCATGTAGAGGACAGTACCGAACCTCAGCACCAAACCGCGGATCGATAAGAGCATACTGTGGCTCGGCTACCTTCTGACGGATCGTAAAGCTACTGGTCCAGCCTGCTGGTGTACAGATCGTGACCTGTAGCCATGTAAAGTTCGTGAACGCCCAGCGATTAAGGGGTGGGGTGTCCCCCTCCACCATGAGGGTCATGTCTCCAGTCTCATCCTTGTGTGCGGAGCCTATGTGTGCACGCTTCCACCCTTCGGCGCTCCAGTACCCGACGCAGTACGCCTCTATCCAGCTGGCTGGTAGGTTCCGGTACCATCTGAACGGTGGCTCCGGGAGGCACAGGGGGAGGTTACAGGGCCAGGCGGCTCGGGTAACTCCTAAGGGAACGCAGGGGTCGCTGGGGTTGACAACAAACGACTCCGGGATGCCAAAAGCCCAGGTGCTGGGTGTCATGCGCATCCAGTGTGTATCCGGCTCGAACGTCAGAGATACCTCTCCGGGTGTATTCCCCACACGTGCGCCAGCACCCGTTTCGCTCGTCCACTGTATCCCCTGATACCTTGCACGTTTCGCGAACCATGCTACAGATGTGTCCGTACCGCAGGAGTTGCAGTGACGAATTGGGCGAGAGCATCGACCGCATTGACAGGACACTCCCCGGTAGCCAACAAGCCAGTCCTTGTATCCTACAAACTTCTTGAGCTCCCTGCCCCACTCCTCCTGTGTACGCTTACCATGACACAAAGCCTTCCCGCGTACTGTCACGGGCGATGAAGACATTGGTGCACGTGCGCTAGCACGGAGATCTAGACCAAAGTCCTGATACCCGTTGGTAAGCATATCTACTTGAGCCTGCGCTGACTGGTCAGACTGCAAGTCTCCAAGAGCCCCTAACCAGACAGGCCTGAAGTCCACAGCAGTTTTTGAGCCGAACTGTGCAATGTGCATCAGTACACCCTAGTAGCCCGAAGCGAGATAACGGAAGTATACGTAGTCGCTAGCACCGAACTCGTCGCTCTTGAACCAGACCGTGAAGCCGTTCGCCGTGATCGAGTCGTCCTGTACGATGGGCTCGTAGAACATACCCACCTGAATCCCCGTGTGCCCTACATCTCCGACTGAGGTGATCTGCACATGCGCTGTGTAGCAACCTGTGGGGAAGGGTGTGGCAAAGACGACCGCCACGCTCTGCCAGCCATAACTCTCACCCATAGGCTGTGCAGTTATACCAACACCGTTCCGGAAGACCACGCCCTCCGAGGGGTAGGGTAGCTGACAAATAGCGCCCTCGGCCCCATATGTAATCCCCACGAAGTTGATCATGTTACAGTCGAGGGGATCAGCGACTAGGTCATCCTTCATTACCGTGATGTCACACTCGGGTAACTCGTATGACTCGATACAGGCCTTCAGCTGATCGAGCGCGCTATTTATCTCGGTGCACAGGGCTGTCCAAGCCGCCTGGAGATCGGCAGCACAAGTAATCTCCGGACAGTTAACTATAATAGTCCCGCAGTCCGTCATCTTTCTACCTCCTAAGAAAGCCCAGCGCGCTGAGCAGCACGTACAATCTGTGTGCCGAGTCTACTACCTATTCCGGCCACCGAAGCCCCAATCTCTCTAGCCATACGCGCGCTCACTGGGGCATTTACATGAACTGGTATGCTCAACATCTGTATCACGACACCACCCCCACCAGAACCTCCCCCGGGCATCGATACCTGTCCGCGCCCAAGAGCCTGGTTAAGGAGCTCATTTGTACGTGCTCTATCCGATAGGGGTAGTATAAGTTCGTTGGGGTGTAGCTGTGCGAGGCCAGACCGCGCCCCGGTATAGATGCCTTGCGCGAAGCCCGGCACGTTTTGCCAATCCGTACTGGGCCCCTGTACCCAGCGGTCCTCGCCAGATTCCGCCCTGTACCAAGTTATACCTTCAGTATCCGTGTGTACGTTTCCGCTCCACCCCGGGTAGTTACGTACTTTTCCTGGTGGTGTTTCCTCCTCCCCGCCTGGTGGCTTGTTGAGACGCTTCGCAGCGTCCTCGAATGCCTTAATGAGATTGCCCGTCGCCTCATCCAACGTGATGAACTTGTCTGCGGAGCTCTCGAGTGGCGGAATGAGTTTCTTTCGCGCCAGGTACTCGTTGTGCCAGATGTCTGCGAGGGTCTGCGTTTCCTCTCCGACGCCCTGCTCTGCGAGGCGTGCTCTGGCTGTTTCAGCCTCGGGTCCTGTAGGAGCCATGATTGGAGCACCAGGAGCGTGAAACTGCTCTAGTGGGTACCACTCCTTGAACCAGCGAGCCTTCCACCAATCTTCCGAGGGAGCCTCGCCCCCATGCTCCTTTGCGTATTGTTCACCTGCCAGCTTGTCCATCATCCATGCGGTGAGGGGCTCCTCGTGACGTGCGTAGGCAGACAGCGGGCTAGTACCGTGTTCTATCTCGTATGCCAATGCTGCATTACCAGCGGCCGAGGATAGTAACATTGCCTCTGCGGCCTTCTTCAGGTCGCTAGTGCCCTCCCCCATACGTGTGGCGGCCTTTTCCAGGTCCTTGGCAATCTTCTCCCAGCGTGTATCTATCTCCTCACGTCGTGCCATTGCGGTGAGTGATTCTGGGTCTTTTCCGAACTCGAACTGCCACTGACGGAGCTCTGCCATGTATCCTTCATAAAAGGCCTCAACGTTCCCCATACCTGTGTAGGGTGCAATTCGGACCGCTGTACCTTTGGCCTCCCCCTGCAGGGCCTTCTCGACATCCATAGCGGCGCCTATCATCTTGCCCATGAGGCTGTCAACGCCCCTACCCATACGGTAGAGCATATCGTCGAAGGCGTCCTCAATAACACTCATTGAGTGCCTGGCAGTTTCTGTGGTCAGGTCCCCGAGCTCGTCTATCTGGTCACGCATCTCAAGCCCCAGTTGCAGGGCCCGGATATAGGGGAGGCCCATGTCCATGGCTTCAACGATGAAATCGCTTACTGTGTCGTTGATATCTTCCTGGCGATCTCTAACCTGCTCCAGGAGATCTATCTCGACATCGAGGCCCATGTTAAACTGCTCAAGACGGATCATACCCTCGGGCTCAAAGATCTTGGCACCTAACTCATCATAGATGGCCCTAAGCTCATCGCCCTTAGTCTTGAGCATCTCCATTATGGTCTCTGTGCTTACACCCTGCTGCACAAGGCCGACGATGCGTTCCTCAAGCGCTTCATCAGCATCCGTGTATGCCTCTTTGACCTCGTCGGAAAGTCTCTTCTCGTTGTCACGTGTGATCTTGAGCTGCTTCTGGTACTCCTGCAGGGCAACAGCGGCATCCGGAGACATTCCGAAGTACTCACTCTGAGGCTCCTCGCCATATACAACACTCCTAAGGTGTTTCGTTGCCGCTAGTAGCTCCTCCTCCGAAAGCGCCCCTGCACTAACTCTCCTGCGTGGGGTTACACTGCGCATACGCTCCTGTGCGCTCCTAAGTGTAGCCTCGTCTATTTCCCCTTCCTTGTACATCCTCTTGATTTCGTCCCACAAGTTCTTCTGTTCCAACATCTCTTGTAGGGCCCAACGATTTCGGGCAAGTATTTCCGGGTCTGGAGCAACGACTGACAAGGAGGGCATGAAAAAGTACGCCATAGCATCGGATATCCACTTTCCCACACCTGTCCACGCGCTCTTCGTATCCTCCGCGAGAGTACCTTGTGACCTCGCAAGGTCAAGCGTTCGCTGCTCCATTTGGGGAAGGAGCTCATTGAGGATAACAACGATCTTCTCTTCTTCAGAAAGCTGTTCGACCGTACGGTACGTTTCCTCAGCAAGTTGCTCCACAGCGTCCGTAAGACCCGTAAAGCCTTGTTCTGCTTCCAGGGACTCCGTGTCCGCATCCCTAATAGATGCGACCCACGACTTCAGTACAGCCGCTGTGGTTTCACCCACAGCACGTGCATGGTAGTATGCGGTCTCTGACAGCTGCGGAATTGCCTCCGCAAGCTCCTCGTACCCTGAAAGGACCTGCCTATTCGCAAGAGTAATAGCATCATACTCTACCCCAGCGAAGTGTGTTGCCTCCTGAACACCCTGCATGAACCTTCTTGTAGCAACCGAGGACGCATCGCCCCACGCTTGGTACGCACTTGTGGCTGCACGTAACTTCTCTGTATCCGCAGCCTGATCCATAGCGCGCTTCAGGGCCTTTGCGACGGTCTCCGCGACACGTTGGACAACCAACATGCCCATTGCAACTTGCCACCATGCGCCCCCAGACTCTCTAGCCCAACGGAAGAGCAGGCCGCCGCGCATACCCCCGTAACGACTAATTGCCTGCTGCCATGCAGGCCAAAAGTCAAGCTGTTTCTGCTGCTGCTTGGTAACGACCTGTACCTGCCACCCGTACTGGCGCATCGCCTTAGCAACAAGCTCATACTGTGCGACCCCAGCAAAAGTCTCCGAGTTCCTAGCCTTCGTCGACTGGACCAGGCGTACCTGGTCCTTGTTTAGCTGCTGAATCTCCCAGCCCTCGTCCTTAAGTGCCATTCTGGACTTGAGAAGGAGGTCGTACTTCAGCTTGAAGTCGGGATGCGCTGCGCGAGCCTTCCGTGCTCGATCCCACTCGGCTCTAGTAAGCTTCTCTGTACCCGTGGCAGCCGCAACTGTAGCCTGGTCGAATGCCTGGAGGGAACGTTTAGACTGTTCCCAGCCCTCTACTATGAACTGGTATACGAATCGCCAGATTTGGGCGTCTTTAACGTCTGCCATCGTCCTCTTCCTCGATACGTACGAAGCTTAAAGCGCTCCCGAGATTGTCCTTCTCTTTATCAGTCATGTAGCTAATTGCCTCCATGTCCGCCCGGTCGCGTGCAGCAGCAAGATAAAAGCAACGCTCAGCTAATGGCATCTCCCACCTGAACGTTCCTGGTATTTGAAATCTCGCTAGCGCTTGGAGTTCCTCCATCTCGATGTTCGACGTGAACTCCCCCTCCGGAAGCCTTAGACTCGTTAGCGCCGTCCTGCGCCAGCGCGTCGCGAAATTTGCGTCTGACAGCCTCCACAACTTCGTCTGTGGGCATGGATAGTTGGCGCACGGCCTCTGTAAACGCTACCTGGTCCGCGGGTTCGGAGAGACCTAGAAGTGTTGGGTATACTTCTTCAGCATACATCTCCGAGCGTTCCGGACCCTCGGCAGGTACAGGGAAATCGCCCCTTGTGTATTTTACCGCCCAATCGTCGTCCTCAGGCACAATCAAAGCATCCCAAATACACCGGAATAACAAGGCATTCATGAACTGCATCTGCCACGTGTTGTGTGCCTCCTGGTACACCTTACTTTCAGGCTCGTCGAACGTTTGGGCTATTTTGTGTCCCGGTACAGCAACAGTTACCTTCGGAATCTGTGGCTCCTGCGCCGAGAAGTGTTGTATGAGCCTCGACATAATACGTGGGTTTACAGAACGGATTGCTGGTGTAGCTCCTGAGGGTAACAGTGCCTGAAACACACCCTCTGTCGGATCGTACTGAAAGAGAATCCGCTCAGCACCCTCCACGTTAGGAATATCTTGGCGGGATACTTTTTTCTCCACTTAGGCTCCCTTCGGGAACGCGTGTCCCTTACAAATGTCTTGTCTACGCGATCATTCTTTCGAACAGGACTAGCTGCGCGACGAAGCCCTCTTCGCCAGCTACCAGCAAGCGATCGTAGCACGCCACGATCTGCGTCAGCTCCTCTGCTACGATGCCTGCTACGGCGAGTGCCCACCAGGTGTGTCCTCCGTCCAGCGTGAGCTCCATGTCGTTCGTCTCACCTGAGGCAGCCAGCCGATAGCCGATGTAGCAGTTCAGGAAGAGGAAGTTGGTCCAGTTATCGGTATCGACAACCACCCAGGTTGTTCCTTCGTCATTCGTGTACGATGCACCATCGCTACCCATCACCCAGATGCGACAGTCCACACGCTGCACTGCGCTTTGCCCAGCTAGGCCGCTTGCTGTGATCGTGGACCACGCTAGGCCTCCGACCTGGCTGATGTACGTCGCTGTGGCCGTGACAGCTACACCCACACCGTCGTTGGACATGTGGATGTCCACGAACGCTCCAGTCTCGATCTGCGTCCAGGTTACACCGTTATCCGTCGAGTACCAGATACCATTGCCGACAGCAAAGATAGTTCCCAGGTACTCAGCGAACGCCACAGTCATGTATGGACAGGCCACTAGGGTTGTCCAGGTCGTACCGCCATCATGACTGTAGTGCATGCAGCCGTCCTCAGTTGCGACGATGACGACATCACGATCACAGTAGAGCGCCGTGACATCCAGGAGGGTGTAGGTTATATCAGACAGGTCCAACTGTCCAGCGCCTACGCCCTGCTTGTTCGTCCAGGTTACTCCACCGTCAACCGACAGGTACAGGAAGCCGTTCTCGCCACCTAGCCAGATCGTCTCGCAACCGGCATCGTATGGCTGTACACAGGTAGTTGCGCAAGCCCCGCACAGGGGACCACCGCAGTAAGCAGCCGCCAGGATGTCGTCCGTACCACCGGCCCAGGACTCACTCTCCCCGATCTGCACGACGTCGTGTCTCTCCCAGAGGATCCAGTCGTCCACATGTAGAGAAGCGCGCTGCCCTGTGATAGCAGAGTCGTCATCCAGGCCCATCGTGACGTTCTCGGTAAACTCGTCCGTCTCGATGGACGCATCGGGCAGGTACATCAGTCGATCGAACTGTGCGTCCCACTTCGTTACTTCAGCCTGCGAAGCACACTTCTTCCATCCTACGACCATGGTGAAGGGACAAACACGATGCAACCACGACCATAGGATCTCTGAAGGAGCTTCCACTGTTGGCTTGATCGGCTCGGGTGCAGCCCGAGTTCGGCCAACAACCTCTCGGATGTCCTCCCCCGTGCGACAGTAGTGCGAGGTGATCGCGCCACGCCCACGTGTGAGGCCGCTAACACGTAAGCATCCCTGCCACTGTGCGCGACTCCCACACGTATCCATGAGAAAAACGGAGGCCATCCCCGACTTGACGAAATTCTTGTTACTCATTGTATGTTACCTCCAAGGTAAACCTACGCGGAGGAAGTCACCCCCGTCTCTCTCCAATTCGTACTACCCGTAACGTGAGGGGTAGTACGATCTCAAACGCGACTTCTTCTTCTGCATCATGAAGACCGCGCCTAACCCCTTGGTAATCTGCTCGCGCGGGCTTCCTGGGCCGCCTCGATTAAACTTCATTGCAATCGTCCCCGTGAAGTCGCGTGCCTCAATACCTTTGTGTATGAACGACTTAACGAAGAAGGGATCTTCGATCTCGCCGCCGCCCTTACCTCCACTTACAAGGCTTCCGGGACTTGTTCGTGTTACTGCGTCACCCCCCGTTCCCTTCCCAGGACGGATCGGCATTGAGGGCGGCCCGAATCCACGCCTACCCTTCACCCAGACTTTGCCCGCGCTCTTCGTTCCCTGATCCACCCATTGGAAGATCTGCCAGTTCTCATCGTTCTTTGCAGGACCCACAGTCGTAGTCAGGTGCATACCGCGGCGCGCGGGACCCCAAACGACAATCGCTGGCTTGTGGTCCCAGTTGCGGACTACCTTCTCAAGGTCCTTCTTCGCTTGCTCCGCGAGAGCACGCGAAACAGCACGCATTTGCTTGTCCAATGCGTTGATGTCTATGTGTGCACCAAGAATAGAGACTCGCACTATGCCAGGGCTCACCGTCCTGCTGCCTCCCCCATGTATCGTCCGACACGCTTCCAGACGTACTCCTCACCCACGCGCGTTCCTAGGGGATTCATCAGGGTCAAGGATGTCGAGTGGTACGCACGCGTCTTGGAACTCATTGACTTGTCATCGCGCCACTTGTCTACCAAAGTCCGAACATTCTCGCATGAGCACATAGGACTCTCAATGCGGGAAGCCGCAAGTATCGCAATCATTCTAGCCCAGAAGTCGCTAAGGGGTTCACACCCTACAAGGCCACGCGGGGGCACAAAGCCCGCCTTGTAGTACGCCCAGAAGGCCATTGGCTCCATTGACTGTACCCAACTTGCTGGGGCATACGTCTCCTCGATCGCAACCCAAGTAGCCGGAATAAGAGTAACGGTAGCTGCTGCGGAGTTCTTCACGCGTATACACCCAGCCTGACTAGCCCAGGCACAAGCCTGGTCAAGACAGACCGCGTCATCACCCCACAGGAACGTAACCTGGTGACTCCGGTCGGCATACTCGCGATAGAACACAATCTCATCCACATAGTTTTCCGCCACGTCGGCATCGATGACACCAGCATCGTGCCCCTCCTGTAGCTGAGGTTGAAGGAGGTTCCACTTATGTACACGCACAGTGAGGGTTGTGCCGCTGACAGACGCATAGATGTCACGTACTTCCCACGTAGGATCCGCCCCTGTACTCGACGGGTCTGTACGACAGTTCACAGCGTCGACAGCTTCGAACTCCTTGAAGAACGCATGTACCTCACAAGCCTCAAGGCCAGCCTCGACAGTTACAGTGAACACTGCCCATTCAGCAAAACCGTCCCCGTCTGCGTCTTGCGCAACGAAGCCCTCAGTACCTAGAAGCTCTGTTGCGCGAATCCCTCCATATTGGACGTGTCCATGCTCGAGCACAACGGACTTCCAGCGGCCACGTATGCTTATTCCCGTACCCGTAAGCTCCGGACGGTAAGGGCGTGGGTACGGCTGCGCCTCTCCTGTGATCCACACCGGAGCTGGCCAGAACCCCAGCTCGCGCGCAAGGTCTTCTTCAGCCTCCGCGATAAGCTCCGCGATCTGCTCTCTGCTTACCTTCCCCTGTGCGTCCTGCCACTGATACTGGTACCAGATGTCACTACACTCAGACGTTGCCCTTAGCAGTGTACTCTGAGCAGAGCAGAAGTGAAGTGGGTTGAGCCCTAATATCTTCGCGAACCTCTCAAGGCTTAGCAACGTTTCAGGAATTGCACGCGCCATCGCTATCCTCCAGGGCCAGAGACGACGTGAAGGAACACTTTCCTACTGAAGCGCGACACATCATCCGGATGAACCCGCTTCCTCTTGTGGTGGGGATTGTCCCCGAAGAGATACCGGCGACCCCCAGCTCTACCACGAAACACCTGGTCCACCTTCACAGGGCCAGTGTACTCCATCCAGACCCAGCTATCATCCGCGACGTGCTCGTCCACGACAGGCTCTGGCGTCCGCGCAGCTCCTGCGGTCCTCGCAATAGCACGCGCGGGGCGTCTCTTACTACAGCCCCCACAACCCCCCATAACATCCTCCTCACGGTGGCGCGCCCTGATGTCTAGAGCGCCTACCTTATCTTTTGTGCCCTCAATGCGGCGCAGGCCCATGTATGTGCGATACGTGAACAAAGCTTCGGCCAGATGTGTCCCACAGAAGCCTGCCTTTGCAAGCCTGATATGGAGATCCCAGTCCTCATGTGGCACTTGGACCGTTTCATCAAAGCCGCCTACAGTATTAAGTATCTTCCTCGGATACAATGCAGTAACAGCTGAGACGCCCTTTCGCCACAAGCGTTTGGCATCCCACTGATGCATTGTACGTATCTCACGTGTTCCGTCCGCGAGTCCTTCGTAGAGATCAGTGTAGACCCAGTAGTCCGGAGCCTCCCTCCAAACTGTAAGGGTTCTCTCTATGAACCTGGGCTCAAGATAGTCGTCCGCATCAAGGAAAACGACGGTCGGGGCACTTGTGGCCCGTAAGCCAAGATTCCTTGCGGTTGCTGGCCCGACTGCGCCCTCAGTAGTGACCAGCCGTACGTAGGGCCAGGCTGTAAGATCAAGTTCCACTCCTGAATCGTTCACGACGCATAGTTCCCAGTTGCGAAAGGTCTGCGCCTCGACTGAGTCCAGAGCATCAATCATGGGCTTAATGTGTTCGGGACCGACAGGTATGATAACGCATACCTCGGGCGTGTCGTAGTTCCTTACATCCCAAGAGCCCCCCGGGGGCACCCCAAGCTGTGAGGCGAGGGGGTGCTTTCCATCGGCAACATGTGGGTGTCCGCTAAAGTACGTGTCCCTGTTCCAGTCATCCCTATGCACACGCGTTACCTGCTCCTCGTGAAAGCGGTAGTGGAACAGTCCCTTCTTCGAGACCATCTTGGCCCCACCACCACTTGACAGAATACGCACCCAGAAATCTGCGTCCTCCTGGCCTGCTCCGCGTGGAGCGTATCTCTGCCGGTAGCCTCCAACACGTTCCCACCAGATACGCCTGTACAGACAGCTCGTAGGTATCTGATTCCCTACAGTGCCCTTATTTGGGTCGTACGGGAGTGGCCACGTATGCTCCTCACTGCGGAGCTTGCCCCTCGCATCCATGACCTTCAGGCCTGTATAGACAATAGCTAACCTCTGGTCTCCCTGAAGGCCTTCTACCATTGTCTTAAGGTACGACGGGTCACAAGCGTCATCCGCGTCTATACACCAGATGTACTCACCCGTACCCGCCCGAATACCAGTGTTCCGCGCATGCGCCACGCCGCGATTCTCCGCGTGTCGTATGAACCGCGCACGGGTCTCTCCCTGAATGGCCTCGGTAATCACATCCGGACTGTTATCTGTGGAGGCGTCATCGACCACAACGAGCTCCCAGTCCTCGAAGGTCTGTTCTTGAATGCTCTTTATAGTCTCGGCTACATACTTCGCCTTGTTGTGGCAGGGTACAACAACGGTGACTCTCGGGCTCTTCGGTGTGAGCCCGAAAAGTACGTCCTTGTAGATGTTAGCAATCTGAAGCACAACCTTCGACCAGGTGAAGTGTCCCTGTACACGTGCTAGTCCTAAGGCGCCGAGTTCCTCCTTCCGTGCGAGTGCCTCCTTCAGCACGCGAGCGAGGCCGTCGTAGTCCCCCGGGAGCACAAAGAGTCCGCAATCGCCAACAACTTGGGGCGTCGCTCCGTGTCTAAAGCCTACAACCGGTGCCCTGGACGCCATTGCCTCAAGAGCACCAACGCCAAAGGTCTCCTTCGTAGTACCGAGGTAGATATCCGCAGCCTTTTGCAGACCCCACGCGTCCCAACGCGATAGCAACCCAGTCACCTTGATATTCGAAGGCGCACTACGCGTATCCATTCCTCGAGGTAGGAACGTCGTCACGAAGTCTAGGTCTGGGAGACGCCTCGCTAGCTCTACAACAACTGTCGGGTCACACACGCCCCAGTTACGTGTCTTGTTCCACAGAACCTTCGGACGTGTATCGTTGAAAGTTACGGGTGGAACCTCCTGCCACACCTCCCAGTCAAATCCATGCCCGACAACCTCAGGGGACATATGCATGTCTCTTCGCAGCATGTCGGCCACCCAATCAGAGACGCATACGACCCTTCCTGCCCGTCGAATGTTGTCAATAATTATAGCGTTCGTTGCGTAGTCCTGCGACGAGCTACCTGGTTCGGCTGTGGGCATAAGCCCATGCAGGTGAAAAACATCCAGGCGCTTCGTCTCCGTGCCCAGATGTCCAACGACCAGATCAGCATCCTCCTCCTTATTAACCTCTAGCCACCCAAAGACAGGAAGGAATCTGGAGTACTGACGCAATACCTCTACGATGCCACCAAACGGACGGGAGAACTCCCCCCTGGCAGGATTCGGCCAGCGATAGAATGTGTGCATGCCACCAAGCTTCTCAAGGGACATGTCTAGTCCTCACCGCGATAGGCCTGACTCTCGGCCTGCATGTACTCGAAGAACTCGCTGTGCGAATACGTCGCAAAGGCCTCCAGATCTTTAGGTAGGCACTTGCCGTCGACACCACGTTTTCCCTTCCAGGGTACAGTTAGATGGTTGCGCCCAACCCACTTCCTTGCGTACATGGCATCACGTACCACACCGTAGTCGACACCAACGCTTTCAGCGACGTCGTATAGCGCATTCGCGAAGAGCACCTTCGTCGCGTAGAACGTGTTGATCGCGTACTTGATAAACTCCGCTGTGCGGTTATCAGTGAAGATAACGCGCTTAGCATCTATATCGCGATAGAAGCGACACCACACGTCCTGGAGCACCCAGTCCATAGGCGCACCCAGAACTACTAGATCTGGGTGTAGGGCGTCCTGGTCAGCGGTTGATTCCGTAAGGAACTCGGGGTTGGACACGATAAGAGTCCCCAAGAACTCCTCCATTAGGTCCTCCGCGGTTCCTGGAGGTACCGTCGATCGAATAACGTATACATGGCCGGGACCGAAGTCCTTAATGTATTGCCGGAGCGCGCTTGTGTCGCACTTGCCCCTAACCGTCGGCGTGGGCAGGCACAGGAAGATGTAACGTGCCAAGGCGATGGCCGCTCCAGTAGCTCCACCCACACTAGCGTTGCCAAGATCCTCGAGGCCCTTATAATCGTAGATGGCCCCGATGCCTAACGCTCTACACGTAGCCTTACCAACGACACCTAACCCGCCAATGACGATAGCATCCTCATGCATTACAGCCAACCTTCCTGGGCAAGTAGCCCTTGCAGTTCTTCCTGTGACATCAACGCGTCGTTCGAGGAGTACGGACCAGCAATACCCTCGAACGTACCGTAGAACCCCTGTATAGCCCTGAGGGGTATCTGCGGTAGGATAACATATCCATCCATTACCTCGTTAGTCCGATACGCCTCGTTCCCTGACACAAGCTGCTCGTGGACCTTCTCTCCTGGCCGCGTGCCTATAACCTTAAGCTCGATGTCCTTGTCCCCTATCATAACCGTGGCTAGGTCATGCATGGTAGACGAGGGAATCTCGCTAACAAATACTTCGCCTCCCACTCCAAGGATCGCAGCGTTGAGGGCCAGGGCTACGGCGCGATCCAGAGTGAACCAGAACCGCGTCATGTTAGGGTCGGTAATCGTCACCGGACCGCCCTTCCTAATCTGATTAGCGAAGAAGGGTATTACAGAGCCGCTAGAGCCAACTACGTTTCCGTAGCGTACTGAAAGGTATCTCGTCGGGAAACCCCCAAGGTCCTGATTCGCATTGATAAGCAACCGCTCCATCAATGCCTTCGTCATACCGTAGACGTTAACAGGCAGCACGGCTTTGTCCGTACTCAGACCTACCAGAACACTCACGCAGGCCTCCTTTGCAGCCCGTACGAGGTTTGCAGTACCAATAACATTCGTGAGCACAGCCTCAAGAACGTTGTACTCACATCGCGGCACGTACTTCAGGGCGGCTGCATGGAAGACGACCTCGATGCTTTCCAACGTAGGGCGTAAAGACTCCAAGTTCCGTATGTCCCCAAGTATGTACGTAACACGATCGTCCTTCAGCTCGTGCATCATCTCCCACTGCTTCCTCTCGTCCCGAGAGAAGATGCGTACCTCACGTACGGCGTGCTCCTGCAGCAGCTGTCGAGTAGCAGCACGCCCAAAGGAGCCGGTGCCTCCGGTAATCAGAATGCGCTTGTCCTTGAAGTACACTACGCAACTTCCCTTCTGTAGGTATCCGGCTTCTCGGGATCGAAGGGCTCGCATGCCCAGAACAGGGTGGTTAGCGGCTCACGGCCTACGTTCTCAATCGAGTGCATGTAGCCCGGAGGAATATCTACTACAGTCATGTCCTCCCCCAAAACTGTAATCGCAGTAACCTCGTCAGTTAGCATGTGTTGAAGCTGTATGCGAGCACGCCCTGACAGCACCAGGAACTTTTCGGTCTTAGTCCTGTGGTAATGATTGCCACGTGTCACGCCAGGCTCCGTGCTAGACACGAAGATTTGACCGGCATGCTCGGACTTGACAAACTCGGCCAGGCAGCCTCGACTGTCGCATTTCTTATCCAGCGGATAGGTGAACCTGGGAAGATACGACGTGTAGGTTGCGTAGAGCTTACGAACGAAGGCGTCGCTTAGGTCGGGCAGTATTAGGTCGTCCTCCATCCTGCGGAACGAGCGGATCAACTCCGCTAGCCGTCCTAGGGTGATTGCATGCGACGCGCACCTCAGTAGGAGGCCAGGGTACTCTCTGTCTTCCTGGGGGAACTCTAGCTCTTCTATAAAGCGATGCACGACATCGTCTATGTAGATCAGGGATATCTCACACATCGGATCGGAAATCTCAATCTCTAGGTCGCGGGCGATGTTATGGCAGAAGGTTGCGACCACTGAGGTATAGTTAGGTCGCGCCCACTTACCGAAAACATTCCCGAGCCTGTGTATAGAAACATATACACCGCTCTCCGCAACATAATCGCCAAGTACAACCTCGGCCTGACGTTTGCTTCTTCCGTATGGGTTACCCTCCGCAGCCTGAATTGACGAGGTGAAAACAATTGGAATCGCGCGCTTAGCATCCAATAAGTGATTACATATCCTACGCGTAAGGCCTACGTTGACCGTCTCAAACTCCGTTTCATCATCGGGACGCATAACCCCGGCGAGATGGTACACGAGGTCGGCCTTCTCCAAGCGACTACGCAGTCCCTGGTCGGTATCCCCTCGTTCGAATGTTAGCAAGGTAACGTCAGGGAGCTGTCCTAGCGCCTCGCACAGGTTACTACCTATGAACCCCGCCGCTCCAGTGACGAGCACATTCATTTCGGTACCTTTCCTCGTGCAATCATGTGGCCCGCATCCCTCTCTGTCCTACCAAGGCGATCTGCGCTGAGGTGAACAAACGGATGGCCGCCTACATATTGGGGCAAGATTGCAACCTCCGGACCGGGTCCTTTAGCCTGTCTAGTCCATGCTAGCTCTACCTGGTCAACCGCCACACCCTCTGGTAAGTAGCCGTAGGCCTTGTAGAAGCTTGGGCGTATAAGAGTTGGATGCCCACAAGGATTCCAATACTTGCTTCGAGCACGGTCGAATATGTAGTATCCCATTGGTGGAGGGCCCAGGAATGCGCGGCCAAGGAGAACCGTGTCGATGACGGCAGCCCCGAAGCGCAACGCTCCGATCCCAGGCACCCCCTCCATTAACGTGATACCCCGATCCAAGTCGAGATCCCGTACGACTAAAAGGTCGTCCTCGGAAGGAAGAACATACTTTGTGGTACGCGCCTGGTAACCTTTGTTGGCGTTGGCACCAAACCCCTTGCGGTCCGTAACCGTCCACTGCAACTCTAGCTCAGGAAAGTCGGCAGCGATACCGTCCAGATACCCAGGAGAGCTACCGTCATCCGCTATCCTCCAGAGTAATTCACCGCTGTACTTTAAGTGCTCCTTGAGAGAGGCTAAGGCCCTCCGAATCTTCACAGGGCGACTGTAGGTATACATCAGTACCGTAATGGGCGGCCACGCACTATTCATGATGGGTTGGCCCCGTGCCTCTACGCATTCCCGGGTAAACTGATTGACCCTCATCGCTTTCCATAGTTGGGGTCTCCCTCAGGGGTACCCTTCCAGGTCTTCCCCTGGTGTACAAACCTAGGAACGCCCACGTTCTCCGACATCACAACGATCTCGGGCCCAGGTTGCTTCGCTAGAACCTCAGTGAACGCTCTCTCTACGCTTGCAATCTCTCCTCCCTCCTTGTAGAAGCCATATGCATCGTAGTAACGCTTGTGTACAAGGTTTGGGTGACCTCCAGGATAAGCGTAGCGACTTGCTCCTCTGTCCGCAACGAAGTAACGAACCCACATGTCTCTCCCGGTCATGCTTGCGTGTTTCAACACCGCAGCCTCGTAACGCATGTCAACCCCTATCTCGTCGTACCGAACAAGGCCGATCTTGGGTTCGTTTTCTAATAGCCAGACTCCCTTGGTTACGTTAATGTAATCGAGCATCACCCAGTCGTCCTCCGTGAGGAAGACGTAGGGCGAGTCCTTGAAGGACGCCTGCAACCCGTTGTTAAGGTTCGCGCCGAAACCACCGCGGTCCGTTACGGTTGCCTGGAGGTTTAGGCGGGAGAACTCCGCTAGTAGAGCTGGGACGTACCCAGGAGGACTACCATCATCTGCAATCCTCCACAGGAGTTGTCCAGGGTACTGCAAGTACATCTCGTAGCGCTGAATAACCCGCCGAATAAGCTCGGGCCTCTTGTACGTTACTATGAGTACCGTTACAGGCGGCCAAACCTTCGGGAAGGCCGCTGTTTGTACCGAAGCGATCTTCATAAGTAACCTAGCGCTTCTAGCGTTGCGGTCTGTGCCTCCTGAACGGACTGTCTATGTAGTACCGAAGGGCCGTCGCGGGCAACCACGATATCTAACGCGTCTAATACGGTTGGCATGAAGCATTCCTGCTCCGTATCGAATCGCATCGGGAGCACATCGGGGCCTTGTAGGACCCACACGCCTTCAGGACAGTGCGCTCGCGCACGATAGCCGTGGTCAGACACTAAAGCAAAGAACTCTGGCTGGAAGCGTGCGAGCATCTCCTTGACGCTCCACTCAACGACCTGAAGGAACTGACTGTACGTAGAATGGTCCGCCCCAACCCCCGCATAGTCTGGGTGGTGGGTGAGCAGATGCCCTGCTCGGTCCATCACGTTACACTGCACCATCAACACGTCCACAGGCGGTTGTGCTGCAGCGACTTCGATGCGCGTTCGCTGGTTCTTGCATGCGAACTCGAAGTACTCAGCAACGTCTATCACCAGGTGTGGCCACCACATGTGATGGTGTGGTATGTCCTCAGGCTCCCTAGGTGGTACGGCGCGCTTGCCGTAGTCAGCAATATCCGTGTAGTAGTCCGAAGGCACCTTAAGGGTGCCCGGATAGGTCCTCGGCTCATAGGGCCAGCCGCCAATGGTCCAACTACCCTCACCAATAGCCCTGGGCACGTCTATCGTGGGGAAGTTAACTACCCCCACGGTGTACCCAGCGCCTGCCAACACGTCGAAGATGTAGTCGTGCGGACGCCCGTAGAAGTGGACGTTACCACTAGCGTTTGCCCCCATGAAGCCCCTAAGACCGTGTGTCTCCACGAGCCACCCGGTCAGGATCGTCGTCCAGCTCGCACCAGTCTCCATCTCTGCGGATCGCAACGTCCCCCACTGGGACGTCTCGCGAAGCGCTACGAGAGCAGGTAGCTCCGTAAGCCGAAGGAGCTCTGAGTCTAGTCCATCGAAGCCTGCAATCAACAGCTTCATCCCGGGCCTCTCCGAAACGCTCTGATCCTGAGTGCTGTGTGGGGTGTGTTTGGAGGCTGTAGCTTGATCTCAGGCCAGCCCTTACCTCCCCACTTCTGGATGGCAGTCGTCACGTGATGATAATCAGCATCGTGGAAGGCCATGATGCCCCCGACTACAACAGACCGCGCCCAGACCTCTATGTCTAGTAGGATCGACGGCCAGTCATGCGCTCCGTCCATGAACAGGAAGTGTATGGGTGTCTCCCAGTGCTGTCCCAATACCATGCTGTCACCCTGCAGTAGGACCGCTTGGGGGTCTCCGCGCAGGGTATCCAGATTCAGGTCCACCCCGACAAGTGTTGCGTTCGGGGCACCTGCACGACTACAATGTAGGCTGCCTCCATGCATAACGCCTATGTGCACAAACAGCGGAGCACAGGGGGTAGCGGGGAACCGCTTCACCGTCTGCTCTGCTATCTCCCTCAGCCACTCCCTCTCCGGCGGAGTTAGGTGGGCTGGCACTTCCTTGTAACTAATATCTTCGGTCACGTCTGGACCTCCCATATCCTAGTCAGGCCGTTCAGCCTCTCCGCCTCGTCGTGGTACAGAGGCGTAATGTGGCGTGACAACTTAGCGGCATCCTCAGGCCCGAACTCGTTTGGCCAGTCGTGGACACCCACATAGTCGCCCTCGAGCAGGTGCGGTACGTACTCGGCCATCTCTCTGCGCTTGTCGCCATTGTCACAGTAGAGCAACAGGGGGTGTAGGCTCGGCGCCCCTAGTAAATCTAGAATGCGCTCCCGCCCCCCCTCAGAGAACACGTCCAACGCAAAGAAGCTACCCGCAACAAACTCATGCGCTAGGGGCAAATCTAAGTACTCCGCCCACCGCTTGGTGTCGAAGGTATAGAACTGCGTTCCCCGTTGCTTTGCGTGTAGGGCAAATACCAAGGACATTCCTCCGGTCCCGGTGCCCAGCTCGATAATGCACCTAACCTCATTATAGGTGAAGAAATGCTCCCAAAGTACGACGTCTACCCAGTACTGCGTTGCAGGCTGCCCGAAGATGGTCGTGTGCCTTAGAGCGCGCAGCAGGTCACTCATCTACTTCTTCTTTCCGCATCCAGCGCAGCCACTAGGTCTAGGATCCGGAGCAGTCATAGTCTGCTGATACTCTATGACGTCTCCGATGTCCTCTGGAGACAGCTGCCTGCTCCTCCCGATGTGGTTGAATGCACGTTCGATACCGTCGGCAAGTGCAACGAGCTCCGGCATACCATCCTGGTTCATCACGTGGTGTGCGTACATCATCTCAGTTGCCCCCAGCTTAAGGCCTTCGGGATAGCCACGGTAGCTCCCATGAAAACGCCTATGCTTCAAGTGGGGCCGGTTAGAGTAGCCATAAGGCTCCTTTCGCCGAAGGCTGCTTCTCTTATCGATCCTCAGGAAGTGCACTCTTCGGCCGTCGACCATGGGTGTTTCGTCGACGTGCAGAACTAAGCGGTGTCCTTCTAATCCGTCGTAGCGTACTAGACCGACATCAGGCACATGTTCCATGACGAACACGCCCCTCTCCAGATCGATGGGACGCCGCGCGACCTGGTCATCTTCACATTGGAAGACGTAGGGGGTCTCAATAGCACGTAGACCCGTATTAACATTGACACCCCAACCGCGACGCTGCGGTGTGGTGGTACTTGTAAAGTTAAGGTGCGCGAAGTCACTGAGGATAGCAGGGACGTATCCTGGTGTCGGTGAGCAGTCATCGGCTAGATGCCAATGCAGGTCTCCCGCATATGTGAGTTTGACCTGTAGGGCCTCAATGACCTCGCGTATCTCTTTCGGACGATCGTACGTGACAATGAGCACGGTAATTGGGGGCCAGTTCATGATGCCCCTTTCCTAGAGTTACAGCTCAAGCACAGAGGCTGGATGTTGCTCGCCGTGTGTAGGCCCCCACGCGCTAGTGGTTCGATATGATCGATAGTCGCAGGAAGCTCCTCTGTGAACTTCCTCCCACACCCAGGGCATCTGGGGAATGCTGCGCAGATCTCCTGCCACTCTTCGGCAGTCAACGGATCCTCGGTCGCTATAATGGCACTCTTACGTTGCTCGGCAACCCGCGCGCGCGCCTCCTTGCCTTGGTCTGTACGAGAGTACCGAGCCTTAGCCTTGCGACCTCTCTTCGACGCATCAAACTTGCGTTGTGCAGCCTTCCCCGCGCCCTCGGTCTTGAACTCCTTCGCGCATGCCTTACACCACGGGACGATTCCTCCGGGTCGAGTTCGGTCTTTGTGGAATTCATCTATCGACTTGACCTCCCGGCACTTTGTGCAGCGTCGCACTGGTTTGCGTTTACGACGAGCCGTAGACTTACTGTGAAGAGTAGGCACCACTCCTCCAAGTTCCTTGGTCGATGTCACTCAGGACGTTCTACCGTGTTCTGTTGTAGTCGTCCCACAACGACGGCATAGGTCGTGACGAGTCGCCGCCCTTCAGGAAGTATGCATCATCCTGGAAAGGTTGTCGTGTGTGCTGCGTCGGGCAGTACTGAACGTTGTTGATGCGTCCGGCGAGGTGTGGGGTCCGCAGTAGCACACGCGGTTCGATCTTCGCACTCAGCGTGAAGCACCACTTCAGCTGCTCGATCACCCACTCAAACTTGCCGTCGTCGGTCCACCAGTCCTGCTTACCCTTGAGCTGCGGGAACATTCCCCCGCGGTAGTCCTTGTACTCGTAGTAGGTTGCGGGGCGTCCGCCGAGATACGACACAGGAACGATGTAGATGTTCGATGCCCAGCAACCGCCACCGATGTTCTGATTGTCCTGGTTGCTCTGCTCGACGATGCCATCGTCCAGGACGACGTTGTGACGTCGACCATTGATGTACAGGAACATGCCCTCCCGTAGCTGGTCGCGCATGTTGATCATGTTCATGCCGTCGATGTTCAGAGCGGTTCCCGTCGGCAGTGTGATGTTGCGTGTCGTAGCATAAGCAATCGGCCAAAGCTGCGTCAGCTCGTACCACAGCTCGGGACGCATCACGAACACCCACTCGACGGGCAACATGTGCATGCGCATGGCGTTGGTGTGTACGTAGTACTCCAACGCCTCTAGCCAGCGGACGATCTGGAAGCCGTTCTGGTTGACCGTCGTGATCATGCCGTAGTTGAAGTCCTTGACGTCTGAGTCAAGAGCGGCACACGCCGTGTTCGTGTAGGCGTCGGACTTACCGGTCGAGATCTGCAGGTCCAGACCAATGAACTCGGCGTAACCTCCACCGGCGTTGCTGTTGGCAGGTGTGCCCTGCCATGTCATGGGCACTAGCTTGTTCTGCATGAGGACGCCCACTTCGAGCATCCCGAGTGCTACAGCAGCCTGCATGATTGTCGCCTTGTCCATGCGTGCGATTGGCTGGAAGAGATCCGAACGCCCCAGCATGTCGTTCAGTAGCACCAAGTCTTGATCGTTGCGATTGATGCGCTCGATTGCTCGGTTGGGCGTGATAGTGTCGGTCTCCCTGCAGATGAACCCGAACGGTGCAGTCTGGACGCAGGTTTGCGTCTCGCCGCTAGGACAGGTCGAACACGGCGTAGCACCCTCAGACTGACCGTCTGTCTCGCGAATACCCGTGATATATCCGAACTCTGGATTGGTCTGTACACTCGGAAACGCCTTGAGTACCTGACTCAGCCCCTGAGGCGTAATCCGAGTGCTAAGCACCCCTTCCTCGACGTTGGTCCCCCCGAACAACCCACCGGGACCATGGAAGTACTGCGCATTGGATGCGGTTGCTGGTGCCTTCTGCCCGAAGCCGACAGCCATAGCAGCTGCCATGGCTTCGGTAAAGGCCTTCTGGTTGAACTGTGCCATCTTATTACCTCCCTGTAGTGGTGTCTCTACGCCCGGACTAACACTTCGGCAATCGCTGCGACTGCCTTAGGTGGCGTGCCAGGAACTGACAAGGTCTGTCTCTCTTCCGCAGAAGACAAGACCGTCTCGGCTGCCTTGGAGGCCTGGAACCAGGACAGGTGCGGCAGGGCCAGTTCCTTCGCGGCCAGGCGCTCATGATCCTCCTTCTCCACTTCAGCCAGTCTTGCATCGATGCCTGTCAGTTGCACTCCGAGAGCCTTGAGCGCATCGGTCTGCGCTGACAGGACGCCGGACAGACCCTCAAGCTGCAAGGCCTTGACGATCTCAGGAAGCAACTTCTCCATCGAGCTTCCATCACCACTAACGGGAGATTCAGTAGAAGCCGCTGGGGGCTCCCCATCCTTCACTTCTGCGGCCGCAGGCACCGGATCGAGCTGCTTGAACGTAACACCGGCCTTCTCGAGATCATCGGTCAGTTGCATCCCGGTCTCCTCGATATGCGCCACAAGCCCCTCACCTCCGATAGCCTTCAGCACTTCACGCTGTTTGTCATTCATCCTAAGTACCTCCATACCTGGATTGTGCGGGTTTGCCGCTGCGTATGCCGGAAGAACCGACGTCTCTTGCTTCTCAAACCACTCATACACGCCGTCCTTACGGTCCTTCTCGATGTACTGGTAGCCGTGCGAGGCTCCCCACCCTGTGGGTGCGTACTCCGGATGTCCGTAAGGGTTCTCACGGAAGAACCTCTTGAAAGCCAGGCCTTTCTCATCTTGATCAAAGGTACCCAACTCAACGAGGAATCTCCCCGAAACCACTTGTGCCTTGACGTCGCCGAAATCAGTCCCTGGCAAGTGCCAGAACATGAAGCGGCCCTTGTTGCCCTGTCCCACATGGCGCTCGACGTATTCGTCGATAGCTTGTGTCGTGAACGCCTCGTCCTCACGATCCATAAAGGCGTTCATCGTCCAGACCATCAACCAATCCTCACCTTTGGGACCCACGAACGACTTGACGGCTCGCCAAGGACGCTCAACCTCGATCCACATGTCCCGCACGGCGAATACCGGTACTTCGTCCTCCCACGTGAAACCCACTTGGTAGAACGTGCTCCCCTCTTCGATGATGATATACGAATCATCGACCTCTAGAATGTAGTTCCATAGCGGGGGCTCGGTCTCAGTGTTCCACGCGGCGTATACCGCCGACACCCTCTCGTCAAGGCGCAGCTCCTTATTCTCCATACCTTCCATCGCCTCCTCAGGCACAGGGGCCTGCTTCTCAGTGCTCTCGTCCGCGGCAGCTATGCACGCGAAAACTGCCTTTTCGTCGTCCTTGGACCTAAGGTACTCGGCGTTGGCTGCCTTAACGCAGCGCCTCCGTCTACTCGCGCTCCACCCCTTGGCACAGGGCGGGGGGTTATTCACTGACCAGACCTTGACGTCCTCGTCTAGGAACTTCACCTCGTCTAGGAACGTCTGGACACCCGATGGTACCTCGACAGCACACGGCCGTTCAAGGGCTTGGAACTCCTTAACAGCGTAGGACCAGAAAGTGTCAATCTCTGGCCACCACTTGATACGTTCCTTCGCCGTTACCCTGTGAGTATCGAAGTCTGCATCGAACTCGTCCCTGGGAAGCTCTGTAGCCTCTCCAAGTGTAACCAGGCCGTACGCCTTCCCTTCAGAGACTAGGATAAACGTGCCATCTGTGAGCTCAGGAAACGGGCGGTGCTTTACAACGGACGTCTTTATGCCCCCGTACATGAGCTCCCCGTGTGGGGCCGCGAGATAGAGGCCCTCACATGCAGCTTGCGGAGACTCCGCGTCGTCGAACCGCCTCCGGGCTACGCCGTACGCGGCCTCTTTGGTCGCTAAGAGACTTTCCCCATGCTTCTCCTTCCATTCAGGGAAGCAATCCGGACACAGCCACGCATGGGCCTTGCCATACTCCCATAGAGCCTCAAGCCCCGGAGATTTCTCCCTGCAGACCATACACCGGTCACGTGCGTAGTATTTCATACGTGCTCCACTTACTTTTGTAGGGCGTTAGTCCCCCGGAACTAACGCCCTACAATACAATTAGGCAAAAGTAGGCAGCGCAACAGGTTCGAGATCGCCGGACTCGTCAACCTGCTGGTCCGCTTCCGCTTCCGCTTCCGCCTCTGGTGGACTTGCCTGTAATTCTTCTAGGTACTCCTGCTTTAGGTCGCCGTCGTCAAACGCGATCTTGCGTGCAATCTCAGGCGTGATCTCTCCACTGGTGATACGCGTCTGGCGGGTCGTGGCTCGACGATCAGCAGCCTCATCGCGAAGACTCTCCTCTTCTGGATCAATCTCACCATGCGAGAGGGTGCACGAACGTGGTAGCACTCCATTGTAGTTGAACTTCGTCTCTATGAGACGCATGAATAGGCGGGAGCTCTTCCCCTTCGCGGAGCGCTCCTGTACTTCGGATTCCGAGCCCGTACCTATCCCCCTACCCGGGAGAGGCGCAAGGAAACCATAGTCAACGCCTGTGCCGAGGGCAAGGCCCGCAATGTACCACTTGAGCGTTTCTTCCTCACTGAAGCCTTCCGGAAGTGACGCGAGCTCAATCGTCTTGAGACTAATCTGGACCGTTGGGTCCATAGAAGACACGATAAGGGGCTGGACGTACCGCATCAATCCTGCCGAATCCGCCCGTGTCTCCTGTTCGGCGAGAGCCTTTTCGATCCCAATCTTCCCCGCGTTCGTAAGGTGGATTGCCCGGTTGAATCTACCACCAATCTTCTCGCTCTTGTATAGCTGCATGTCCCGTAGTGTACGCGCCAGGTTCATCACGCGCGTTACGGCGCAGTAACCCACACCGTTCATCTCCGTCTGTGGGGAGGGCATATCCTCGAACGTTATGACCTGCCAGAAAGCCATTTTATGCGAGAAGCCCTTAATGTCCGTGTAGACTACTGGGTAGGTAGGGTCACCCGTGCGTGTACATCTTGCGGCATCGAGGTGTGCGAGCCCCACAGGTTGGTCGTACGGGGAGTCCCGCACCTCGTAGTCCACACCCTTCAACTCCTTAGGGCGTCCGCGATCGTCGAAGAGGTACCACTGCGATTCACCTGTGGCATCCAGTGTCTTTACTGCTGGAAACGTCCCCTCCTTGGTTGTGATACGTGCTGGGCGTATAACCTCTATAAATGCTCCGTTATCCTGCGTATTATGCACTACAGTATTAGCCGCTATGAAGTTGCCCGTCCCCGCAACCCCAATGTGGAATGTCGTCTTTGCAGTATTGTATCCCGTTTTGTAGTCCCGTTGTTCACTAGCAACAACCACATCAAAGTAGGCAGTAGCAGGTTCGGCCTCCCAAAGATCTGGATCGTATGGCGGTGAGTCCTCAGGCAACTTATATCGCATAGACGGTGGTACATAGGGCCCAATGGCTTCAACGAAACACCTGAATCCTTCCGTACTAAGGTGTATGTACGAAGCCATCTTACCGTTACCCTGCTTGTGTGTGTATACCATACAGGAAAAACCCTTGCTACAAAGAAGGGTCGCTAACCACTCAGAGTCTTCCCGTGTGAAGCCTTGTGTATAGAGATTGCAGTCAGGAGCGGTTTCATTATCCGATGCAGGCACGTAATTCCGCTTCATGGACCCATCGTCACAGTACCACACAGCCAACATACGCGGCGTGAAGTACCGCGTGACCTGTTCCCGTGGAACAATCTTCTTGCCGTCCGGGTACCAGGTGTTGTATAGCTCTACGAGTCCCAAAGAACCCCGTGAGGCAATGTTTAGGAACTCACAGTTCATCTTTGTCTTGTAGGACTTCCTCCCAGTCCATTGGAAGCCCTTCAAGGCTTCTAACTTGTGGTCGAACCACCCTACCTGCTTCGTAGAGTGTGACATGTGCAATGCGGCACGTTTCCGAATGAACTGCATACCGAGATCACCAAGCAAGCTTCCAACAAGAAGCTCCATCTGCTGGTCAGTAGGTTGTGGGTCGCCGGACGCAACACGCATTCCGACACGCACATCTTTAGCCTCCAACCATCCCTCAGTAGTAAGTACTGGATGGTCTTCGGTCAAGAAGAGACCACCAGGTCTCTTTCTGGCATGTCCCGAAGCATGTTTGAGTGAGATCCACCACCACCTACGGTCTCCTAGAGGGGTCTTGTGCCACTCTGTTATATGACGCTCAACCAGACGACCATTGGTATCTACAGACATAACCGGGCCGGAGTCACGTTGGGCAACGATTTCGCGTATCGTCTTGGTCTTCCCTCTACGGTCGCCCCCCAAGTGAACCCGCGACGTGGCTGCAAGGCACAGAAGGTCCAGGGAGACCTTCATCATCTCGACCTGCCAACCTGCACCAAAGCCCATTTGAGCCAGAAGCCTCTCAACGCGTCTCGCCTGCCGCGGCGGACCCTCGATAGCGAACTTGAACGATGAGTTGCGGGCACAGATGCTATAGAGAGCCCCAGCGAGATAAGGCTCCAGGGGCCAAAACTCTCTCAGGTACCTGTCCCGCGAAGGACTCCACCATCTGGGAGTATCATCAGAGGCTACGGCAAAGTAGATTAAGAGGGACTGCGCTCTAGAATCGTCGAACTTCTGGACGCTTGAAGCCTGTATCTTAGCAATCTCCGCCGGTGCCAGAGGCACTTGTGCCTTAACATCATCAGTCATGGTTGCCTTCGACAGTTTCGAGACTGGTTAGCCACATGTCAACTACGTTCCTCTCAAGGTCCTCGTCCGTGATGTCAACACTCCCAAGGTCCCCCCAGACGATTGACCAGCTATTGAGAATCTTGTGCGTGCCTCTCGGACGATTACGACCGATGATACGTACGGCGTGTAGTCCCCGCATAGCGTAGTTGCGCCGGTACTTGATGATGTGCTCCGCTGTAGGATTGATCCAGCCCGTGTGCACATCGATAGTAGCGAGTGCGTACCCATGCTCGTAGATCGCGAGATCCAACTGATTCAGGTCCAGCAGGCGTACGTAGCTGGGGAGTACGTAGAATAGTGCTGCGTAATCCGCACACACATGCTTGTTGCTGTCGTCTCCCCACACCACAAGGGGCCACAGAACCTCAGGACAGACGCCCTCAGCATGGAGGCCCCGCAGGAGGCCTCTTATGGACGTCCCAGGAGTCTTCTCCCCTGGCCACTGGTCGTGTGTAAGAGCGGCCCACTGCGCACCGCGGGCACTAAGCAGGACAGGACGTCCCAAGAGCGTCGAAAAGCGCGAAGACATGTCACTTGCGCCAGCACACCCCACACAACAAGGCTCCTCACCCTGGTCGAATACATGGCTCGGGCACAGGTGCCGATTGTCAATGACATCTGGAAGCACAGGGAGGGCAACGCCCAGCGGGGCGCCCACATATTCGAGGTCTCGTGGATCCGGCGGATCTCGTCTGGCCCCTAGGCCCCATGGCAGTGTTGTACGTGGCATTTTAGGATCCTCCCCAACCCCAGCCCCACCCAGACAGTGGTGCGAAAGCTGCGTCGCCTCCAGCAGCTACCCCGTTGTAGACTGGTGGTTGCTCACCTACTTGCCAATACTCGTAGGTGCCGCTGTCCACATTCGCAGGCGGTGCGTTCGGTTGTTCATTCGCCTGCCAGTATTCGTAAGTCCCTGGGTCGGCCATCAGGACACCACCATGTCGTCAAAGAAGCACTCCCCGTCAGCCGATGTGTCGCGAGAACGCACCCGCACCCGCACATACCCCGCACTTGTCGGCGTGAAGATGCAGGCTATCGCTTCCCAAGCACCTGCGGCCCCGGCCATCGCATCGCTCTTGTCGGTGTCTCCAGGGATATTCAGCACCTCCAACAGAGGCAAGTCTCCCGTGTAGTTTGCGTCGTAGCGACCATAGACCGTGACTGTAGTCAGGGCAGCGTCAACCGCAAGCAGCACGTCGTGGTAGCCTTGGCCTTTGATGGCCATGCTATGACTGCTGGTACGCACCGTGCCTGTTTCGTTCTGCCCACGTCTGCGAGCCTCAACAGGGCCAACGTCGTCAGCGTTCCGTCCCATCGGGCGCGGGTTCCCGTACATATCATCCGCCGGGGCGTATGTAGCCGAAGCAAAACCAACACCCGGTTCAGGCGTCGTTCCATCTACAAGTGTTATAGGCTCCAAAAACTTGTACGGCGACCAACCAAGCGCTTTGACAAGCATATGGTCTGCAAACCCGCCTAGAAGGGGCACCGCCGGAGTCACGTTATTGTGCCCGCCGTCAGTGCCTTCGTAGACACCGTAAGCACAGCCGCTAAAGATATTGTAATCAAGCAGGATTGCCGCGTCGTCCACAGTAATCCCATAACACCCCATGTAGCATCCTATGAATAGGCAGTTCATCACATTGCTAACGTGGGTGGTGTTGTTGAAGTTGTACAGATAGATGGCGTCTTCGACACCGTTGAAAAAGCAGTTGAAGATGTCAAAACCGCCAGGGTGGTATGTTCCAGTGCCCCAGTAGAGTTCTATACCGAAGTCTTTGGCGTCAGTCCCTCTATGAAAGGAACAGTTCTGGATAGTAACCTTCATGTCTATGTGGCCGACTGCTTGACCAGTCCCTTCAAACCTCAAGCTCCCCATAAACACAGTTCTCTCTATACGTATCCCTTCAGTAGCTGGTTCAGCTCCGTTGTTGATTTTGAAGAATGCAGCATAATCGGCTGAGTGTTCGCCAGCAAAGATTGAGCAATCCAAAACCTGCCAGCCCTCAAGCGACAGATGTCCTGTCGCGCCGGAATACCCAAGGGCTGCAATCTCGCCCCCCTGCAATATGAGGTTCTGAAGAACAATGAAGTTCTTTTCGTTTGAATGCACACAATAGTTACGTGCGCACGGGTCAGTATTCGCATCATGCGAACTGATGACTACCAGCCCACCGTCACCAGTGTGTTCACCCGTAACGTCACCGACGAAGCTGATGCTGTTACCGCTGGTGCCAGAAGTATCCATCGTGACCATCTCGCGATAGATGCCGGAGCCGATGTACACGGTATCGCTAGCGGCAACTTGATTGGCGGCGTAGTCAATAGTCAGCCACGCCTGGGCAGGTGACAGCCCTGTGTTACCATCGTTGCCCATTGAGGCCCGTACATAATATGTAGTCATTGGTTATCGCCTACAGCGTGTCGTAGTCGGCTGAAATCGTGAAGTCGATTGTGCCACCGTTTGTGATTTCCTCAACGTACACCATCAAGTCCCCGACGCCCGGGTTGGCTGTCCCGACAGGCGATGTGCGCGCTACGTCGTTCTTGAGCAAGGCGCTGTTGGCGAGCGCATCATTGCTGACGAAGTTCACCAGTGCCCCGCCGCTCACTTCACAATCCAAGTCGAATGCGCGCTCTGGCGAAGCGAAGCGGTCAGTCCCGTCGGTCGGGTTGCCGTTAGCTTCCAGATGAAACGTGTGCAGCCAGGTAGCCGAGCCGTCCGTGCCGTCGTTCTCGATGACGATGCCTACTTGGACGCGGAAGATACCCACGGTGTCCTTCTCGCAGTTGAGCCGCAGGCGCTTGAGGACGATCTGGCCGGTCGCCGTGTGTGGATAGTTGGCTGCGTCGCTCAGGTCGATCAACTGGTACATCGTTGAGGCAGCGATAGCATCGGCGC
>Ga0307375_10000539_pt1 | contig 46841 bp, 37 predicted proteins | sample TR1MG_FD_202531 | JGI IMG/M metagenome (GOLD analysis project Ga0307375, IMG submission 202531) | Soil microbial communities from Risofladan, Vaasa, Finland - TR-1 | ecosystem: Environmental > Terrestrial > Soil > Coastal area > Acid sulfate soil | place: Finland: Risofladan, Vaasa | collected...
CGATGCGCAGCTGCCCGCCTGGCTCGCCTACTACAACCACACTCGCCCGCATGGTAGTCTCGGTTACGCCCCGCCCATCAGCCGTACCGCACCGGTGGGAACAACGTCTTGACCATCTACAGGTGCCCACTGCGAGCAGCTACTAAGCTGCTGAGCAAGACAGTCGCGAGACACGAGTCTCGGGTCGCGGAAATCCAACCGCAAGCCATAAGCGGCAAGCAAGACAACAACAAAGACAGAAGCAAAAGCCCGCACGCGGCGGGCTCTTGTGCTTTGTTGCTCTATATCCAGTGTGACATATCGGAAGGGTAAAAAGGGACATCGATTTTGAAACTCTATCTGCCGTGTTTTCACATAGCTCGGGGAAATGTGTGACCTGGAACATCTTGACAAGTGATAAAAGCAGGTCTGAAGGTCGGCAGGTCTGAAGGTTAAAGGGAAAGGCGTAGGAGAACCACGAGGAACATAAGGGACACAGAGGAAAAACAAATAGCACGGATTGACACGGATCAAGACTCATGGAGGCGGCGAGGGGATGGTGTGTGGCGCTCTCTTTTGGCATTTTCGTGGGTGTCTCATATACACTTGCAATCCTTAATACGTAGTGCCAGGAGAGTGCGATGAAACTGCCCGCCCTGACTACGGGTATGTTGTTTCTGCTGCTGAGTGCGGCAGTTGCCCAGAATCCCCCACAAAAACCGGCGCCGAAGGCCGAGACTCCATTGACGGCGCTGCCGTATACACCGAGTCTCGATGTGAAGTCCATGGATCGCTCGGTGGATCCCTGCCAGAACTTCTACATGTATTCCTGCGGCGGATGGAAAAAGAATAACCCGATTCCGCCCGACCAGAGCTCGTGGGACGTCTACGGAAAGCTCTATGACGAGAACCAGCGATTCCTATGGGGAATCCTCGACGAACTCGCCTCGAAGACCGCCGGTCGCAACGCCAATCAGCAGAAAATTGGCGACTACTTTGAAGCGTGCATGGACCAGGCGAAGGTCGACAAGTTGGGCGTGACACCGCTGGAGCCGGTTCTCCACGAGATCGACGCGATGACGTCGAAGAGCCAGCTTGCACCGCTTGTGGCGAAACTTCATCTTTCAACTTCAGGGCGGGGACTGTTCTTCGGCTTCGGTTCGAACCAGGACTTCGGGAACTCGTCGCAGGTGATCGCTTTTGCCGGCGCCGGCGGACTGGGTTTGCCGGACCGCGACTATTACACCAAGACCGACGAGAAGTCGCAGAAGATTCGTGAAGAATACCTGGCACACGTGCAGAAGATGTTGGAACTCGCCGGGGACGCTCCTGCAAAAGCCAAGAGTGAAGCCGACGCGATCATGAAGATTGAGACGGCACTGGCCAAGGCATCGCTGACGCGAGTAGAGATGCGGAATCCCTACAAGCTCTATCACAAGGTTGACTTTAAACAACTGGAAGCACTTACGCCCGACTTTGACTGGTCCGCGTATCTAAAGACAACAGGAATGCCGTCGTTGAACGAGTTCAACGTGACGGAGCCTGGGTTCTACAAGGAACTGAACACGGAAATCGAAACGGTTCCGCTCGGCGATTTGAAGGCGTACATGCGGTGGCACGTTCTGCACGCGAACGCCGCGTATCTGTCATCGCCGTTTGTGGATGAGAACTTCCATTTCTACGGCCACATCCTGCGCGGCGCGCAGCAGTTGCAGCCAAGGTGGAAGCGTTGCGTGAGCCTGGTGGATGGGCAGCTTGGTGAAGCGCTGGGACAGGAATTTGTAGCGCGGACGTTTACGCCGGAAATGAAAGCCCGCACGGTGGAGATGACCAAGCAGATCGAAGCCGCGATGGATCGCGACCTGACCCAGCTCGATTGGATGAGTCCGGAGACGAAGAAGCAGGCACTTATTAAACTGCATGGGCTCATCAACAAGGTAGGCTATCCGGACAAGTGGCGCGATTACAGTTCGGTGCAAGTCGTGCGCGATGATTTTCTCGGCAACGTGGAACGCGCCTCGACATTCGAGACTCGCCGGCAACTGAACAAGATCGGCAAGCCGGTCGATCACACCGAGTGGGGCATGACGCCTCCAACCGTGAATGCCTACTACGATCCGCAGATGAACGACATCAATTTCCCGGCGGGCGTATTGCAGCCTCCGCTGTATGACCCGAAGGAAGACGATGCGCCAAACTACGGGAATACCGGTTCGACCATTGGCCACGAGTTGACGCACGGCTTTGACGATGAAGGCCGGCAGTTCGACGCCAAGGGAAACCTGCGCGACTGGTGGACTCCGCAAGATGCGGCGGCATTCACCAAACGCGCCGATTGCGTCGTGAACCAGTACGCACAGTACACGGTTGTCGACAACATCAAGATCAACAGCAAGCTGACCGAAGGCGAAGATGTTGCCGACCTCGGCGGGACGATGCTGGCTTACATGGCGTGGAAGGAAGCGACGAAGACAATGAAGCTGGAGGATCGCGACGGGTTAACGCCCGACCAGCGATTCTTTGTCGGCATGGCGCAATGGGCGTGCGGGAATGAGCGTCCGGAAATGCTGCGTCTGCGCGCGATGACCGATCCGCACTCTCCGCTGCAATACCGCGTCAATGGCGTGGTGTCGAACATGAAGCAATTCCAGGAAGCTTTCCACTGCAAGGCCGGACAGCCGATGGTTCGCGAGAACCGTTGCCGAGTCTGGTAGGGAAACAAAACGTTTGGAAGATACGGACTCCCGGTCGCCAGTCGGCCGGGAGTTTTTTGCAAGGGTACGGATATACTTGGGCACTATCTACCAACTATCTACGGGTTTTGGATGAGCTTATCAATTCCCGGGATGACGAGAGTTGTAATCGTGTCTATGCAAAGCTGCAAAACATTGTCCACCGGGACGTCGGTGACATTTACCGGCAATGCCGATTCGTCGAACGATAGAAACGGATGGACGATGCCTCTCACCACAGATACGGCATCGGAAAGCTCATCGGTGGAGTGGAGTCTCGGCTTGATTTCTGTGCCGTCGTGCAGTGGAGAGAGGTCGTAACTGTCGATTCGGGGCGACCGAACGTGTTCAAACTGGTAAGCCTGCGGGTTAACGATATGGAAATGTCTGTGCTTGTCGATGTTTGCGAGCTGCTCCAGCCATCCTAATTGCAGAGGTCCGCTACCTTCGTTGTAGGGTTGCAATGCCTCGATGAATGTAAAAGCCTGTACGGTGATCCCCGGCAACGACTTTTCAAAGAAATTAAACGGGAGGGGCACTTTAACTGGAACGGGCGGATTCCCCTTTCGGGGAATTTCGATACACAGAGGAAATTGACAACTGCGCTGCCAGTTTGCTGGCAAGGTGACTCTCTGAGGATTTGTCTTGACGAGTTCGAATGCCAAGTGGTCGAGCGCTGACCGGAGATGATAAACAATCTCTCCCGCCAAAACCGCAATCTCCGGAGGTGGTTCGTTAGGGAAACGCAGTTTCTTTGGACCGTCACTCTCCTCGACGACGAGGTTCGTGTCCTCGGCAGCGTATACCCTGGCGCGGCTCTGGAGAGTTTTGATGTGCTCAGCAGCCCGCTTGACCTTGAGCTTTGCAGACTCGATTCCATTAAGCATTGGCCAGAATCTTACCATTCGCGGTGTGCCAAATATATTTATGCCTTTGCAAGTGATTGAGGGGACAGGAAATTGAGTTCTTGACGTATCGCTAATTGCGATATTAATATTGCAATCCGTAATATGAAACTTGGTGAAAAACTCCGTTACCTGCGCCTGGTGGAAGGCACGCTACGCGGCCTCGGTCGCGAGATGACGCAACAGGAACTGGCCCGGTCCTTGAAAGAAGAAATGGGACAGAGCCTGAGCCAGTCATATCTCTCGCAGATCGAAAGCGGCGCGCGTCCCCACCTGACGAATTCATCGCGCATGCTGCTGGCGAAATACTTCAAGGTCCATCCGGGATACCTGGTGGACGATCCGGAAGGCTACCACACCGAATTGCTTTCCGACCTGCGGGTGCTGGAAGACACGGTGGATCTCTGGCTGATCAGCGGGGCAGAGCGATTCCGGCGCGATCCTGAAGTGTGCCACGCGCTGTTGACGGTGGCAAAGTACGAGGATTCGCGCAAATGCCTGGTGCTGATGGGCGCGATTCTGGAAACGCCCAAGCTGGTGGACCGGCTGCTGGAAGTGCTGAAGCCGGAGCGCGCCGCGGTTGCGAGCGCGACGGGAGACTCGCGATGACCATTGCCGATCTCTACCTGATCTGTTTTGCCGTTGGGTTCCTGTTGAGCCTGGTGTCGTTTGCGCTCGGGAACCTGCACATACATTTACATTTGCCGTTCCATATCCATGTGGGTCCGGCGCACGTTGGTCACGCGCCAGCGGGCACGCACGCCATGGCGAACGGAAGCCTTCCTGCAATCAATATTGGAACGATCACGGTATTCCTGGCATGGTTCGGCGGCGTGGGCTATCTGTTGACGCAATTCTCCGGGCTCTATGGAGTTGTAGCGTTGCTGCTGGCGATTCTGGCCGGAATGGTCGGTGCGTCGATTGTATTTCTATTGATCACGCGCCTGTTGCTGGCCCACGAGCGCGAGCTGGACCCCACGGACTACGAAATGGTCGGCGTGCTGGGAAAGGTGACGAGTTCGATTCGAGAAGGTGGCACGGGAGAAATCGTCTACTCGCAGGAGGGAACGCGGCACACTACGGGTGCGCGCAGCGAGGATGGTAAGGCGATTGCCAAGGGTGTGGAAGTAGTTGTGACACGGTACGAGAAGGGAATTGCTTATGTCCGGCTGTGGGAAGAGATGGCCGCCGGATCGGATTTACCGCTGGTGACACAGTGAACGTGAGGTGCGGATGGTGCGTTTGCCGTTGAGCGCTGCATCCCGCGACGGAGATATTTCTCCGTCGAATTCAGGAGGCATATGGATTCGAATGCAATGACGCAGATATGGGTATTTTCAGGACTCTCGGTCCTGGCAGTGGTGTTCGTCTTCGGAATGTTTGCGAAGCTGTACCGCAAGGCAGGCCCGAACGAGGCACTGGTTGTTTTCGGCATCAGGGGGATGCGCATCATCAAGGGGCACGGTTCGATCATCATCCCCATGGTGGAGAACTGCCGCGAGCTATCGCTTGAATTGATGTCCTTCGATGTAGCGCCACAACAGGATCTCTATACCAAGCAGGGTGTGGCCGTCACGGTGGAAGCCGTGGCCCAGATCAAGGTGAAGTCCGATCCGGAATCAATCCTGACGGCGTCGGAACAGTTCCTGACGAAGACGCCGCCGCAGCGCGAAGGGCTGATCAGGCTGGTGATGGAAGGTCACCTGCGCGGGATCATCGGTCAGCTCACGGTGGAAGAGATCGTGAAGCAACCGGAGATGGTGTCTGACCGGATGCGCTCGACCTGCGCGGATGACATGAACAAGATGGGTCTTGAAGTGATCTCATTCACGATCAAGGAAGTGCGCGACAAGAACGAGTACATCACGAACATGGGACGCCCGGATGTTGCACGGATCAAGCGCGATGCCGACGTAGCGGCGGCTGAAGCCGAGCGAGATACGGCGATCAGGCGGGCGCTGGCGCGGCGGGAAGCCGCAGTGGCCGAGGCGCAGGCAGACCAGGAACGAGTCCTAGCGCAAACACTGTCGCTGACGAAACAGGCGGAAGCGCAACGCGACCTCGACGTGAAGAAGGCCACGTATGAACAGGCGGTGAAGACCCAGCAGGCGCAAGCCGACAAGGCATACGAAATCCAGTCGAACGTGATGCAGCAGCAAGTCATCGTGGAGGCCGTGAAAGTTCAGCAAGTGGAAAAAGAAGAGCAGGTCAAGGTGCAGGAAGCCGAGATCGCGCGCCGCGAAAAGGAATTGATCGCGACCGTGCTGAAGCCGGCGGAAGTCGAGAGGCAACGCATCGAAACCCTGGCCGAAGCCGAGAAGCAGCGCCTGACACGGGAAGCAGAAGGCAAGGCGGCTTCGATTCGTCAGCAGGGCGAAGCCGAGGCTGAGATCATTTTCAAAAAAGGCGAGTCGGAAGCCAAGGCGATGAACGTAAAAGCCGAAGCCTTCCAGGAATATAACCAGGCTGCCGTAATCGATAAGTTGATCACGGTGCTTCCAGAAGTGGTCAGGGCCCTGGCGACTCCATTGAACCAGGTGGATCGCATCACGGTGGTTTCCACCGGCGATGGCAACGCGGCGGGAGTCAACAAGATCACGGGTGACATTGCGAAAATGGCGGCACAGGTTCCGGCACTGTTCGAAGGACTCTCGGGCATGGACATCAAGGATCTGCTGTCGAAGGTACGGCTGATTGGAGATAAGAGCCCGAGAGAGACGAATGCAAACCGCGGCACCGAGGAAGGCAAGGCTGGCGCCGGGCAGTAAATAAACCGGGGGAGGGCAGCCTCCCCCACTTCAGGAGCTGGCATGACGAGGGCCACGCCGGTTCGTCAAGGCTGCCTCAAGCAGCAAGAGGAGCAGTTATGGCACTTCTAGAGCGAGTTGCGACGCTGGTTCGAGCCAACCTCAATGACCTGATCGACCGGGCCGAGCACCCGGAAAAAATGCTCAAGCAGGTCATCGTCGACATGCAGAACCAGTTCATACAGGTGAAGACGCAGGTGGCGATCGCGATTGCGGACCTGCACCTGCTCGAGAAAAAGAAGACGGAGAACGACGCCAGTTGCAGCGAGTGGATGCGAAAGGCGGAACTGGCCGTGGACAAGAAAGACGATGCGCTGGCGCGGGCCGCGCTGGCGCGCTCAATGTCATACAAGCAACTGACGCAGAACTTCGACGAGCAGATTGCGGACCAGAAGATGCAGGTGGAGACGCTGAAGGATGCGCTTCGCAGTCTGGAGCAAAAACTGGCCGAAGCGCAGGCAAAGAGCGATCTGCTGATCGCGCAGCATCGGCGAGCGAAGGCGGTGAGCCGGGCGGCGGACGCACACGGCGCAACCGGCGCGCCATCGCAGGCCGCGGCATTCGATCGCATGAAGAATCGCATCGATCGCGAACACGCAGTTGGACAGGCGAAGGTGGAAATGATGGCCGACGACGTGGAGCGGAAGTTTGCGGCGCTGGAACGCGACGACGAAATCGAACGGCTTCTGCAGGACATCAAGTCGCGCAAGAGCTTGCCGGCATAGAAGTTGTTGCGAGAAACACTGAGAGGGCCACGCTTCGGCGTGGCCATTTTTATTGAGCAAAAAAGTAGCGCGGGGATATTCTCCCGCGCCATATGGAATGGAGGTCGTGCGAAAACTAGTCTGCCGGGAACTCCTTGGCGTGCAGCGTTGCCACGGATACGGACTTTACCGGCGCTCCTTCTACGTAAGAGTGTCCGGTGAGCAGGCCGAGTACGAACCACGCGAGTACGATGGCGCCGATGGAGAAGAGGACGTCTCCAGGAACGCGCATCCAGCGCAGCGTGCTCATGTACGGTCCATGGAGGAACGTTGCGGAGCGCGCATACCACGTGCCGTGTTCGATGGAGGCCGCGGCTTGAAGCAATCCAACGGGCAACAGGCTGAGCAGCGCCATCATTCCCAATCCCACGTTCAACGACCAGAAGGAGATCTGCAAAGGACGATCTTTCCACTGGCGTCCCGGCCACATGGCACGCAGGCAGAAGAGCAGGAGTCCGAGCCCGAGCATTCCATAGACACCGAACAGCGCGGTGTGTCCGTGGAGCGGCGTGAGGTTCAGGCCCTGCACGTAGTAGAGCGAAATCGGCGGATTGATGAGAAAGCCGAAGAGGCCCGCGCCGACGAAGTTCCAGAAAGCGACGGCAACGAAGAAGTAGACAGGCCACTTGTACATACGCATCCACCGCACTTCTCCAGTGGCACGCGTGAGCCGGATGTTTTCCCACACTTCATAACCGACCAGCACGAGCGGCACAACTTCCAGCGCGCTGAAAACGGAGCCAAGCGCCAGTACGGACGCCGGCATGCCGGTGAAGTACAGGTGATGGAACGTGCCGATGATGCCGCCCGAGAGGAAGATCACGGTGGAGAAGAGCACGGCGCGCGTCGCGGTCTTCACGGAGAGCAACCGAAGACGCGTGAAGAGGAAAGCGATAACGACCGTGGCAAATACTTCGAAGAAACCTTCCACCCAGAGGTGAACTACCCACCAGCGCCAGTATTCGGCGGTGACCAGGTTCGAACGCTGACCGTACATGAGTCCGGCGGCATAGAACGTTGGGATGGCAATGGAGGAAACGAGGAAGAGCATCAGCAACGGCCGCTGTTCGTCGCGCCGCGCCAGCGCCGGCTTGAGTCCGCGATACATCAGGAAGAGCCAGAAGACGAGTCCGACGAAGAGAAGAATCTGCCAGAGCCGTCCAAGGTCCAAATATTCGTAACCCTGCGAGCCAATCCAGAACCAGAAGTTGCCGAGCTTCTGTTCGATGCCCAGCCACTCACCCGCAAGTGAACCGAAGACGACGATTACGAGCGCACCAAAAAGCAGGTTGACGCCGAGACGTTGTCCCTTGGGCTCCACGCCGCTGACTGCCGGTGCGATGAAGAGTCCGGTGGCAAGCCACGAAGTCGCGATCCAGAAGATGGCGAGCTGCAGGTGCCAGGTGCGCGCGATGGAATATGGCAACCACTGCGCGAGCGGAAGTCCGTAGAACGCGTTGCCCTCGACACCGTAGTGCGCGACGACGACGCCCATCAGAATCTGTACCAGCCACAGCACGACGACTACGAGAAAGTACTTGATCGTGGCGCGCTGCGACGGAGTCGGTTTCAATCCGAGCAGCGGATCGACCTTGGTATCCGGTTCCATTGGAACGCGTTTCTGTGAGCCCTGGTAGAAGACAAGAGCGCCGATGCCGGCAAGCAGCATGAAAACACTAATGAGGCTCCAGATGGTCATGCTGGCCGTGGGAACGTTTCCAACCAGATCCTCATGAGGCCAGTTCTGCGTGTAGCTGATGGCCTGACCCGGACGGTCTGTACTCGATGCCCATGCGGTCCAGAAGAAAAATGTAGCCATCTTCTGCTGCTTGACCGTGTCCACCAGCGCACCCTTGGGAATTGCGTAATCACCACGGCCATTCGCGAAGAGGTTCGCGTAATACTGTTCAAGTTCCGCGAAGGCTGCGGCGCGATCGTTGTCGATGGTGATGGTGTTGGTGGCTTTATCGTAGGTGTTGCGGCGAGTCTGGTCTTTCAGCCGCACCTTGAGCGCTGCCTGCGCTTCCGGGGTCAACGAATCGAAGTTTGTCGCACCGGCCGCCCGCGCCCACCGATCAAGAATGATGACGGATTGACGATGCAGGTAGTCAGCGGTCCAGTCGGGCGCGACATACGATCCGTGGCCCCAGATGGAGCCCACTTCCTGGCCTCCAATGGATTGCCACACGTTTTGACCGTCCTTGATGTCAGTGCCGGTGAATAGCACCTGACCATTGGCGGTCACGACCTTGGAGGGGATCGGCGGGGCATTCTCGATGCCCTTGTAACCTACTCCGCCAAGGACTGCAAAGGATGCGACAAGCACAATGCCCAGCGCGATCCATAATTTCTTGAATTGCATGGTTGCGTTCTCCGGGGCGCGACGTTGTGGCGCCGCGCCCATGTACATGTAAATTCGGTAGAGAAGTCCTCAGCCTTCGCGCGTCATCTCGATGGAGCGCGGGAAGAGGATGTTGTTTTCCAGGTGAATGTGCTGATGAAGATCGGCTTCGAACTCGGCCAGCGCGCGATAAGCGGTGGCATAGGTGGTGCACCCGTCGGACGGAGCAACATAGCCGCCGGTCAGCGCTTTCAGTTGGCCCAGCGCAACTCCGGCACTGTCATGTTCGGACATCATCATGTGGATTGGATGTTCGACATTGCCAAACATCGCCGGTGGGGCCGGTTCACCCTGTAGTACGGCCTCTTCCATCCTCACCAGGTATGGGAAGAGAACCTGTTCTTCCTTCATCATGTGGACGGTAAGCTCGTCGGCGAGTCCGGCGAAGACTGTCTTTACTTCGAAGAGTTCGGGATGGCGCTCGCCATGCTTCGCGCCGATCTTATCCAGGAGTGCCGTGATGCGCGGGATTTCATTGCGCACGTAGGCGTGGTGTGTCGTGACAACGTGGTTGACGAGGTCGCCGATGGAGCGGCCAGCCCAGTTCTTGTCACGGTCATTGCGCGCGGCGGAGTCTTTTATCGCCGCCTCGATGCGTGTCTGTAATTCCTCGACGCTGATACCTGCGTGGACGCACGCTTCCGCCACCGGACGCTTGCCGCCGCAGCAGTAGTCGATGCCAAGCGCTTCAAATACTCGCGTTGACTCGGGGTTTTCGACCGCCAGGTCCTTGATTGTTCTGCCAGTTTCAATTGCCATTTTCCTGCTCCGCTCCGGGCGGCCGTTTGTCCGGGTTCCAGTCCACCCCAAGAGGGAGGGGTGAACTGGCTTGCCGGATACCGCCTCACTACAACTTCAAAGTAAGCGGAGAGCGAGTGAGGCACGATGACTTAAGTCACGGGGGGAAGAAAAAGTAGACGTTGCGATGAAAAATCGAGATCGGGGCGCGGATTATTCGCTCGGGTCGGCGATGATGGCGGGTTCTTCCGGAATTTCCTTGGGCGTGGCCATGTTGAGGGACTCTATCTTACGCAATGACGGGAATTTCCACGACCAGAGCGCGACGACGAGCACCGTGCCTACACCTCCGAGCACGACCGCCGGTACGGTGCCGAACCACTGCGCCGTAATTCCGGACTCGAATTGGCCGAATTCATTGGTGGCTCCGATGAAGAGCATGTTGACTGCGCTGACCCGCCCGCGCATGGCATCAGGCGTAGCAAGCTGTACCAACGTGCCGCGCACGATTACGCTGATCATGTCAGTGGCGCCGACAAGCACCAGCGCGAACATGGAGAGCCAGAAATTCCGCGAGAGTCCAAAGACGATGGTGAAGACGCCGAATCCGGCGACACACCAGAGCATGATCACTCCGGCCCGGCGCTTGAGCGGACGGTGCGCCATCAAGATCGCCATTCCAACCGCGCCAACTCCCGGCGCAGCACGCAATAAACCGAGTCCCCCCGGTCCGACGCGCAGGATTTCCTTTGCGTAAACCGGCAATAAGGCCACGGCTCCTCCGAGCAACACGGCGAAGAGGTCGAGCGAGATTGCACCGAGGACGATCTTTTCGTCCCAGACGTAGCGCAACCCCGCCAGCACTGTATCCAATGAGAACGCGCGGCGAGCACGCGGTCTGGCCGTGATTCGCAGTAGCGAAACGAGCACGGCGCTTGCAACAAAACATGCTATCGACGCGGCATAGACGGCCTCGGCGCCTGAGGTCAGGCCGTAGATGACGCCACCGAGCGTGGGGCCAAGGATGGTCGCCGCCTGGAAGAAAGAAGAACCCCAGGCAACCGCATTCGGAAAGTGTTCTTCCGGCACCAACAGCGGCGTAATTGCCTGCGCTGCAGGACCGTTAAACGCGCGGACGATTCCGAGGAGAGTCAGGACAACGTAAAACGCGTTGACGTTGGTCAGGCCTCGCATGGCGAAGGCGAAGAGAAAAGAAGAGCAGACGGCGAATCCCGCGTAACACGTGAGGATGATGCGCTCGCGCCGGATTCTGTCAGCGGTGTGTCCAGCGAACAGGAAAAGGATGAATCCGGGCAGGAACTGCGCCAATCCCACCAGGCCGAGGTCGAGCGGCCGGCGGGTAATTTCGTACACCTGCCATCCCACGGCAACCGATTGCATCTCAAGGGCAGCGACGGCGAGAAAGCGCGCGAATTGATAGTAACGGAAATTCGGATAGCTAAACGCTATGCGTGCTCTGGAGTGCGCGTCTGACGGAGTTTCCATCGGAATAATTTACTTTGCCACATATTTTGCTTTCTGTCGCTGGACATCATCGTCAATTGTCGAGGACAGGTGATGGGAGGCGCTGGCATTACAGTCCGCCGAAAGAATATGGCTGGTTGCATATTCATGCGTTCGCGCAATCGATGGAAATCTTTTACGTTTTGCCTTGGCGCGAAGGCTACCGTGCATAATGGAATGTATGGAACACCGCCGGACACAGACGGTTGGAGAGGCTGCGCTCGATTGGGCGCGTGACTCCGTCCGGTCGCGCGGTTTCTTCTCCTCACTCAGCTACCTGGCAACCCAGCTTTGGTACCTGGTGCGCGACAGCATGCCCGACAGGCGACGTCAACGGTTCGGCGATATCGATTACGACTGCGACTTCGGCGTGGATACAACCTGGGCGCGCTTGCCGTTGGAGGTACGTCTACGCGAGGTCTTCACCGAGCGCCTTTACCAGCCGACAGTCCCAGAGGAATTCAGCGAAATCATGCGCCAGCTTGAAGCGGTTGATTTCGAGGAATACGCATTTATTGACTTGGGATCGGGCAAGGGAAGAACTCTCCTGCTGGCGGCGATGTATCCATTTCGCGAGATCATTGGAGTGGAAGTACAGCCGGAGTTGCACGAAATTGCGGTCCAGAACATTTTGCGCTTCAATGTGCCAGGCCAGGAATGCGGCGAGTTGGAGGCATTCTGCATGGATGCCCGGGAGTTTCAGTTTCCGGATATTCCGCTCGTGGTGTATTTATTCAACCCATTTCCAGACTACGTTCTGGAACAAGTGCTGCGGAATCTGGAAGAGAGTGTGCGCCGGAAATCGCGGTCCATCTACGTGATTTACAATGCACCCTTCGAGCAACAGGTCTTCGCCAAGTTTGATTTCTGCTGCCGCGTGACCGAAACGCCGATGTATTCGATCTACAGGGCCTCTGCGCTGTAGATGGGCGTTTGCGCCGGCTGATATTATCGGAGCACGGTCATGGCAAAATTCGAAAAACATATTTTTATCTGCACGAATCAACGTCCGGAAAGCCATCCGCGCGGCTGCTGCAATCCATCGGGTGAAGGCGAACTTCACCGGCTCTTCAAGACGAAACTGGCCCAGCGCGGAATCAAGGGGACGGTCAGAGCAAACAAGTCTGGATGTCTCGATCAGTGCGAGCACGGGCCGACAGTCGTGGTTTATCCCGAAGCCGTGTGGTACGGGCACGTTACGGAAGCCGATGTGGACGAGATTATCGATTCGCATATCCTGGGCGGCAAGCCCGTGGAGCGGTTGATCATCGCCGACGAGTGCCTGAACACGGCAACGTGTCCTCACAAACCGCGCAAGCCGGGCGCATAAGCGAACAGAGTGTTTTCCGCAAAACAAAAGAGGCGCCCGCATGTGGCGCCTCTCTCTGACTCAGATTGAACGTCTACGCGTTGACGGTCGAATGTTTTTCCGCGAGCAGTGCGTTGACCTTTGCGACCACTTCAAACGCATCCGCCACGTAGAGCACGTCAGCTTTTCCGCGTGCCCAGCCGCAGTTGGGGTCGAGATTGACGGCGCGGCGCTCATGAATGAATCGCCAGCCAACCACGTGCGGCTCCTCACCGTGACAGCAGGTGGAGAGTCCCTTGGGATGCCGCGGGGTCGCGCCGGTCTGTCCGACTTGGTTAAGGTGGCTCATGAACTGGAGCACCTGCTCGCCTTCGCCGCTCATATCGACAAGCGACTTGCTGCCGCCGAGCGAAGCCTTGGTCTCGCGCAGGAATCCAAGAATGAGTTGTTCCGCTTCCTTGGGGTGAGTCTGCCCGTCCTTCTGTTTCTTGGTCCAGCCGGCACCGGTTACGAAGAGCAATTCCGCATCGGGACGAATCGTCTGCTGACCGGCGCTGGGGGCCTTAACACCCGTGACCTGGGTGCGAAGGTGATCGGAGCCGAGAACGATCGGCAGCAACTCGATATCGACGTTCTGCGAGTCTCCCTGGTAGGCCGCGTGGCAACCGGAGTCGACACTGAGCAGCCAGGGACGCTGTGCGCGAGTCAGTTCGGCAAACATTCTCTGGCGGTAGAACCAGCGGGTGATGGCGGTTTGATCATTGCTAGTGGCAATGGCATTGACGTGGGTATCGACGCGGCCATTGAGACGATGCGAAACGCCCGCGATGACACGCGCCATGCGCGACGTGGCCGGCGCGATCACCAGTGTCGCCTTTGAGGCGCGACACAGCATCTCCAGCGCGGCGGCATCGGTGGCGTAGCGAGACTGGGTGAACTCCGCGCCTTCCACACCAAGGAAGCGAACCGCCCCGCAGTTGGCGATGGAATTCGCCGCAGCTTCGATATTGTCCCCAAAGAGGCCAACGACGAGCGGCGAGCCCGGCAGGGAGACGGCGGTATCAATCGCAGTGCCCAGGGCTTCCAGCGCGTGGCGGCTCAGCGTCCCGCCGGTTTCCGTACTCGTGACAAAAAGAATGGTTTCCACTTTTCCTCCCCGCCTTATTTCTGCGAGATCCACTCGACGATTTCGCGAGCGATTTCATCGGCTGGCATATCCTTGACGATGCGTGTATTGCGCTGCTGCCTCGGCAGTTCGACGCGGCCATAGAGCACACCTTCCGCCGCGACCTTGGCCGGTTTGGCGCGTTGCAGGGCTGGCATCACGGTGCGCATGTTGGCCATGCCGACTTGCGGATCATTACGCGGCTCACCGAGATTTCCGGTTGCCCAACCAAGCACGGCCGGCGTTCCGGCGCAGGTGCTGACCTGGTGCTTACCGCCTTCCACGCGCTCAAGCACCTGGAACGAGCCGTCGTCGTGCACGGTGATCTGGTCAACACCTTCGAACTGATCGGTGATGCCGAGTATCTCGCCGAGAATCTGCATCGTCGCACCAGCTCCGCGCGACGCCGACTCCCATCCGCCAAAGAGCAGCAGCCTGGATTTATCGATACTGGGAATCGCCAGGATCGCTGCTGCCAACGCCGCGGCGACTTCGTGCGCGTCGGTAAAGCCGCTGGCAGGGCCGTCGATGGCGACCAGTTCGAAGGAGACCTTCTGTGCGATCGTCATCATTACCTGTTGCAGCTTGGCCTTTTGTCCAAGGCTGACGAGGTAAACCTTCGATCCCGGCACTTTCTTTGCGAGGCTGGCGGCTTCATACAGCGCATGCCCGGCCCATGGATCAAGTATCGCCGGCAACATCATTTCGTTTTTCAATGCGGGTAGTCCGGCACCAGTTACGGGCTCCAGGGTCTGGAGCGGGTCCGGCACAATGCCTCCGCAGACGACGATTTGTAATGGTGTACTCATCTGGCTTCTTTCCCGTTCTCGTTTCGTAATGCTTTGTTGCGCCCGGCGTGTGACCGGGCGGTCACTTCAGTTCTGAGCGGAGTGCAATCCGCCCGCACCAGCCCTGAATTCAAGGTTTGTCACGCCATGGGCATCTGCTTGCGAGCAGTTCCACAGGCAGGCTCCACAATGGACGCACTTTTCGCGGTCAAACGCCGGTACTCCGTTTTCGCCGGGAGTAAGCGCCTGTCCGGAGCAGATCTCTATGCACGTCCGCGCGCCGCAGAGTTCGCACACATGCGGATCGCGGAAGTTGACGTGATCGGCGTATCCGGCGGGAGCTTGTACCTTGCCGCCCATCAGCAGCGCGTCCTGATGGGTGATGAGCAATTTGCCGTCGAAGGGAATTGCCGGCCAGCCGCAGGCTTCCATCACCGCATCGTGCAGAGGCGTGTTCGTCTGTGTGCAGTACCGCCTGATATTGGCGAATTCCTGCGCGGGCAGCCGCGCCGCGAAAAAGTCTTCGGGCGAGCGCAGACGCGCGTGCGGAGGCTTGGTTTTCAGACGCAGCGATACGCGGCCTCCGGTTATACCGGCGAGGCCCATGCCAATCAGGCCGGGAATCACGCCGCGCTGGAATCCGTCGCGCGCGTGCTCGGCGACGCGGCCTTCCTTCTCGACCCAGCTACGCCGGCGGCGCAGGATGTAAGTGCGCTCCAGGTTCTCGCGCGTAAACGCCTGTCCGGCGCGCAGCAGTTCAACAACGGACTCAGCCAGTTGCGTACCGGTGGTCCAGGCCTCGTCCACGCCGGAACCGGTGAGAACGTTCGTGCTGCCGGAGCCTTCACCAATGCGCGCGTATCCGTTACCGGCGAGAAATGGTTCGCCGCGTTTGCCAGACTCCTGTAATGACTTTGCGCCCCAGGATTTGAGCGTTCCGCCCTGGAGGTAGCGCCAGAAGTAAGGGTGCATCATGAAATGTTGCAGGTATCGGTAAGCGGTACGCACCGGACTGTCGAACCACGACGGAACGAAAATTCCGACGGTGGCAACGCGCTCCGGATGAACATAGAAGAAACCGAATATTTCCGGCTCGGGATAACCAAAGCTGTGAAAGACCGTGCCGGGTTTGAGATCGACATGCTCCGGCAGATCGATGACGGCCTTCATGCCGACGGCCCAGTCATGCTTCTCATGCCCCGCAGGCATTCCGAAATGATCGTCGAGCTGACGTCCCACGGGGCCGACGGGGCCATCACCAACCACCGTGAGCGCGGCCTTGATGTCCATCCCGGGCATGTAGCCGGCGTCAGGATTTCCTTGGCGGTTGACACCCTGATCCACCATCCGCACACCCACGACGGTGTCATTCTCAATCAACGCCTGCTGCACCGGCATCGCGGGCCATATCTGGACCATGCCGCTTGCCATCAACTCACTTGCCACCCACTGGTTGAACTGCCCAATCGACATCACCAGTCCGTCATGCTTCTTGAGAAAGTCCGGCGTGTAGGGAAGTTCGAGTGCGTCGTGATCCACCGGCAACATCCAGCGGAAGGCATTGATCGCTGTGTCGGCGGCGCGCAATCCAAGCGATCGGCGACTGACTCCCAAGGGGTCGAGCAGGTAGAGAACTTTCTCCTGCGAGACCGGCGTAGCCATTGGAATCTGAGAGGGATCGAGGCCGGGAAAGGTCGAGCGAATCCCGCGCGCGCGCGTCACCACGCCGGATACTCCAAATCCTGGATCATCGGCGCGTTCATAACAGATGACCTGCAATGGCATGCCCGGCATCACCGCCGACTCCAACGGGTGATCCGAATCAGCGGCAAGTTTGCGCGAGAGCGTGGTTAGGAATCCGCCCATCGCCGGACCAAAACCTACGCACGCGATGTCTACTTCCAGGCTCGGCCGTTCCTGCTCGGGTTGTTGCTCGTCGTCAGCCATCTATAGGTCGCCCTCAATCACGCAAAACACGCGTATGCTCCTGCTCCAGCGGTGTGCGACGAAGCTGCTGCCCGGTCGCATCGCGTCTCTCATCGTCAGTTGCTGACACCCCTCTGCCGGTTACTGCGGATAGTCCAGCGCTTCCGGAATCATGACCTTCGTCAATGCCTCGGCTGCCCGATCCTTGGCAAGCATTGCTCCGGTCAGGCAGTTGTCCATACCTGCGCGCAGACGCTGGAACGGTTCAAGTCCTTCGCAGTTGGCGCACGGACCGGCTTTATCCGGATGACAACCATCGACGCCGACAATATCGGTGGCACATGCCGGAAGGCCGGGAACGAACGCCTCCATCAGGTCCATCTCATCCTGCGCGTAGCAACCTTTGTGTCCTTCTTCGTCCCACGCTGGATGGCGCCGGAATCCGTGTACGAGTTCGGCGCAGATGCGGCCGGTTTCGCCCACCGCGTGCGCCGTCTGCACGTGGCAGAGATCCGTCAAAAACTGCACCGTCCCAGCGAGGCCTTCGGCGACTACCGGGTTTTCCGGACCGCGATGTTCGAGTTCGATGAGGTCGAGGATCTGTTGACGGCTTGCCAGTAGCCAGCACAGCGCGTCGGCCATCGGAAAGGTGACTCCCTGCCGGGCGCTTTGATAGAGCTTGCCGCCCTGCGGGTCCCTGGCGTGTTGCAGATGCTTATACGTCCACAGCCAGAGTTGCATCGCAGTGGCCAGCGCACATGCGCCTGTTCCAGGCTTCTGCGCGGCAATATGACGCATCTCAACGATCCAGTTGTGGAACTGCTTGAGGAAAAGCTCGTTCTGCATGGTGATTGTCAGGTTGCGGCGCTGCACCGCTTCCGGACCTTCGTAAGTGGCTTCCAGTTGCGAATCCATCCACTTCTGGCCGAGGAACCCGGGACAATCTTCCGTGATGCCGTACCCCCCCATCAGGCTGACCGCTTCGCGCATCAGCACGTTGCCCTTGCCGGTATTCCATAGCTTCGATGCGGGGCAGAGCACACCCGCCACGGCATCGAGAATCGCGTACTGCACCAGCTTGTTTTCATGCAGATCCACGAAACGTGCGCTATTGGCGCGCGCCTCTTCCGGCCTGGCGCAAAGATCAAGGAAGTCGATTGCGTCCTTCTGGACCCCCTTGAAGAACTTCATCTCGCTCTTGCCACCCTTGATGCCTTTTTCCTCCAGGAGAGCGTTCTTCTCTTTTTCCAGTGGATCGAGGACATCGAAACACCGCGCGGCGGCGAATCCGAGTGCGGCCGAAGCTTCGCCCATCGCCCAGATGTCGACCAGGCGATGCAATGCGTCTTCGCGCTGCTGCAATCCGAGGTCGTAACGAATCGTGCCCGGAGTCGCCTGCTCCGCGCCGCGGAAGCGTCCGCGCTGATAGCGAATGATGGGCTCAATGGCAGACAGCAGCTTGGCCGAAGTCATGACCGCAACGGTCACGCGCGTCCGCTTGAAGACTGCCTCGATCACTTCGCTGTGATCGAAGTTGGGGACGATGACTCCGTCCTTCACCGTGTATCCGCCGACAATGCGGCTCGCCGGAACCTTCAGACTGAAGATAGGGTCGTTTGTCGACGAGAGTTGATGCACCATCTTCTTCGTCGGGGTGCCGCGATCAAAAATACCCGGGTCATTCTCTTCCAGGATGACGATGCACGAGCCCTTGATGCGCTCGTCGGCCGACTGAACCGCTGCCGTAACGAAGTTGGCGAAACCCATGTTGGTGATGAAGCGGCCGCGCTTGTCGACCTGGAGCATTGGCTCCTCGCCGTCTTTCCACTCAGCCACGCGTAGTTTGCCGTTGAGCATCCCCGTATCCACTCCAACGTAGGGAATCGGTTCCGTCAGGCAGAACGAGCCGCGCCAGGGTTTGCGGTCCTCGCCCGGTTGCGGCGGAGCGCACAGGCTCATGTAGTGCTGCTTCTGCTCGTGTGTGCCGCGCTCGTGAATCGGCGATAGAGCAAGGCATCCGGCGAGTGCGCCCGTCGCGGCGCCGCCATCCACCCATGCCAGTTCATACGCCACCAGCGCCAGCACCAGGTTTTTCGGCCCGGAGATAAAACCGCCTTCCTCCGGCTCCAGGAACGAGGCGGAAACTCCGCTTTCGTCATAGGCCTTGAGCAGTTCGTTCTTGCGATCCGTCCACTCATGGGTGTTGCGCGCACCCTCGGCAACCAACCGTGCGACCAGTCCGCGCGCCACCGAGCGCACCGATTGCACGAGCATCTGAAGGTCATAACGATCGGAGTACCGCCAGAGAATCTGCCGAACATCGTCTCCGGGAAGAGTGCGAATCGTTTCGAACGTGGGTTTTTCGACAGAGGGCGTTGCCATTGCGGGCCGATCCTTTCGAGAAAAACAGGCTTCATTCTGTTTTTCGAACGCCCGATGGGTCTGTGATTGCCGTCATAACGGAAGGTGATGCGCCATCGAAGCGCAGCGGCGTGCGAGGGTAATGAGTCGCAGGAAGAAAGAGACAGGGGCGGGCCCGGCAAAACCTGCCGAACAGGCACTACGCGGAAACGAGCCCGCCGGAGTCGAGCTCCTCGAAAACAGCATCTAAACTCCAGGGAGGCACGTACATGGTGCAAGAGACACAGGTCACACCTCAACGTGCGGTGAAAACTAATTTCTGGAACTCCGTGGCGAAGCTGGAGGGAGGCTGGCGCCGCGCCCGGAGGGTAGAAAATATGTAAGTGACATGGAATGTGACGCTTACGGGTGGGCGTCGAACCAAACCAATTCCGTGATTGCCGTTCACGTCACACCTGATTGTGATCCACGTACTTGTTGCACGTTTGTGGCTGCCGTAAATGTCTGAAACTAGGGCGTGCTGTGAGCTTTTGGCGGCGTAACCGGAATTTTCCGTTTTCCGGCTCGTCTCAGACAGTCAGTACGCCGGTCACACCTGCGAGTGCGGTTCGGCAGTGCAGCGCTGTTTGCGGCACACCGTTTCGCACCCCGCACGGCGCCGGCAGAAAGTCCGGCCGCGCCGTGTCCATGGGTGCACATGGACTACAAGAGGGGGTTGTGTGCTCTCACCATACGGGCTCGACATTATCGAAAGCTGCCTGGCCTGCAAAATGCGCGCCGATCATATTTTTTGCGATCTTCCTACCGCGGCGCTTCAATCATTCGAACAAATTAAATACGCTACAGCTTATCCGAAAGGTGCAGTTCTATTTGTAGAAGGGCAGGCTCCGCGCGGAATTTTCGTGCTCTGCAAGGGACGCGTGAAACTGTCGATCTGTTCGACCGACGGCAAGACGTTGATCCTGAAAATTGCAGAGGCGGGTGAAGTCCTGGGCCTGAGTGCGAGCGTTTCCGGCAAGCCGTATGAACTCACCGCCGAAACGATCGATCCTTGCCAGATCAATTTTGTGAAGCGCGAAGACTTCTTGCGCTTCCTTCGCGACCATGCCGACGCTTGTCTGCGGGTGGCCGAGCAGTTGAGCGAAAAGTACAACACCGCGTGCCGCGAGATCCGCTCGCTGGGACTTTCACATTCGGCGGCGGAAAAACTTGCAAAACTTCTCATCGAGTGGAGCAATCGAAACGGCGAATCGCAGAAGGCGGAACCGCGGCTGAAGCTTGCGCTGACGCACGAAGAGATTGCGCAAATGATTGGGACCTCGCGCGAGACAGTCACCAGGTTGTTTGCCGAACTGAAAAAACGCCAGATCGTGCAGTCCAAGGGATCGACTCTGGTTATCCGCAACAAGGCTGCGCTTAAGGCCCTGGCAACCGTATAAGCCGCGGCACAGCATGGTTGTTCGCTTTCAGGGCGCTGCCGTATCGTCTCGGGCCAGACTTGCAATTGCCGGGAAGAATGGCGCGGCAGTGCCATGGAAGGCTTGTCACGCGCCGCGTTTCGTGACTCGGAAGATTGAGCAAGAGCGCATTTTTATTGCCTTTTGTGGCATCCCTCACGGCGAAGAGTGACTGCAATCACTGCGATGGAATTCGCAACCACGTTAAACGGAATATGTCATGGAAAGTTCTAGCCAGCCGAGTTGCTTCAACTGCGCGTTCCGCCCCGACCGGCTCTTCTGCGACATGCCGACCGAAGCGCTACAGGCCTTCGACGCCGTCAAGTCTCAGGTCACCTGCGAAAAGGGCGCCGTGTTGTTCGCCGAAGGGCGTCCCTCGCGGGGCATCTACGTTCTGTGCGATGGCCGGGCCAAACTCTCCATTTGCGCTGAAAACGGCAAGCGGCTGATGTTGCGGATTGCCGGTCCAGGCGAAGTTCTCGGACTCGGAGCCAGCATGTCCGGGACACCGTATGAAGTGACGGCGGAGTTGCTGGATTCTTCCCAGGTTGTGTTTGTCCGGCGCAAGGATCTTCTCAAGTTCCTGCGCGATCACCGCGACGCCTGCATGATGGTGGTGCAGATGCTCAGCCAGGATCTACACGCGGCGTATGAGCGTGTGCGCTCGATTGGGTTGACGCGGACGCGCCGCCCCCGTCTTGTCCGCACTCGTGTTGCCTCCTAAATTAATAATTAATTCTGTGCTCGCGAAGAAACCGCGGGAATGATATGAGCGATTCTTAAGGCCGTCAAAACCCTTGTCTGACAGTCCTTTTCGCCTGTAGTACCTCGTTGGACACCCCCGATATATCCATCAGCATTGACGGCGGAGTTAACTGCCCAATCGTCGAATTGCCCGTTTCGGTCAAGTTACCAAAATCCACCACTTATGAGCCCAGTCACGTTCGAAATGTGACGAGCATCACTTTCGTGGCGGTTCTAATAGTTCACAATCACAACCGCGTGAAAGCTCATCATGCGCGCGGAATCCCGATTCCGCGGGAAGTTGTCCTAAAAGAGCTATTTCGAGGAGCGAGGATGAAGGAAGCACGAATTCTCAGGCGGTATTCGGTCTGGTTCGTTGCATGTCTCCTGTTCCTGCTAGGAGCGGTCCAATTGATGGCCGCCAAGCAGGACAAGAAGGATGCGGCACAGACTACGAATCAACCCTCGGCGACAGCGGCTGCGGATGCATCGCAGTACGTTGGCTCCGAGACCTGCAAGGGGTGCCACGAGGACCAATTCAAGAACACCGAGGCCTCCCCACATTACCGCATTTTTTCTAATACAGGCCGCGGCGAACAATGGCATGGATGCGAGTCTTGCCATGGTCCCGGTGCAGCCCACGTCAACGGAGGCGGAGACAAGACCAAGATCTTCACGTTCAAGGACGTGAAGCCCGAGGAGATCACCGCCCGCTGCTTGACGTGTCACGAGAAGAATGCCGAACACATGACGTTCAACCGTTCGGTCCACGCACGCGCTGGCGTTACCTGTACGACCTGCCACTCGGTTCACAAGCCGAAGGTCGAAGAAGCCCTGCTCGTGCAGAAATCGCCGGATCTCTGCTATTCGTGCCACCAGGAGGTCAGGGCCGATTTCAACAAGCCGTTCCGCCATCGCGTGAACGAAGGCCTCATAGGCTGCTCTGACTGTCACAACGTTCACGGCACCAGTCTGCCGGTGCAACTGCGCAGTGCGAGCGCCCAGGATGCCGTTTGCTTCAAGTGTCACGCCGATAAGCGCGGTCCGTTTGTATTCGAGCACTACCCGGTGAAGTCGGAAGGCTGTCAAGCCTGCCACACGCCGCATGGCTCGACGAATCCGCGTCTGTTGACTCGCGCGCGCGTCAACTCCTTGTGCCTGGAGTGCCACGGAGACGTTCTACCTTCCGGTCCGCACCCGCAGAACACGAAGAGCCAGGCTTGCACGATGTGTCACATGGCAATTCACGGCTCCAACACCAGCAACATCTTGTTCAGGTAAGGGAGGGGACACCATGGAATTGATCACTGTTTCTCCACGGCGATCCTCGACCTCGAGGACGCTGCACAACGGGAGTGGCGCGATGACTCGCAGCATCGTCATTCTTGCACTCTGTTTGCTCCTGGTTCCGTGTCTTTTGTCTGCGCAGCAGACGAAGGACGAAACCGGCAGGGTGGCCGGCGACTACACGATTCAGCAGTCGATTGAATTCGGTGGCCGCATCACGGGCATCGAGGGCAACAGTTCGATGTACAACACGTTCGTCAACCTGCATGACGGCCCTCGGCTTCTCGAGCAGACGTTCAGCATGCGCTCGATGAGCCACACCGGCAATCTGCTTGACGACCTTTACATCCACAGCTACGGCTACGGCGGAGATCCGGAAGCGGGCACACTGATTCGCGCTTCCAAGAACCGCTGGTTCGATTTTGTCGGCAATTATCGCCGCGACCAGAACTACTTCGACTACAACCTGATGGACAATCCGTTCAATACTCCGGGCGGATATGTGCAGTGGAACAAGTCGCCGCACATGATGGACACGCGCCGGAACATGGGCGACTTCAACCTGACGATTGCGCCGCAGTCGGCGATTCGTCTTCGTCTCGGCTACTCGCGAAACGTCAATGAAGGCCCATCGTATACGACGTTCCACGAGGGCACGGAACTCTCGCTGTATCAGAACTTCCGTGACCGTCAGGACCAGTACCGCATTGGCGTGGATGTGCGGATTGCACCGCGCACCCAGTTGAGCTTCGATCAGTTCTACGACTACAACAAGAACGATACGTCGTGGTCCGACCGGAATCTCACCTATCTGATCAACGCTGGAGCCGCCGGATACAAGCCGGTCGATATCGGTGCGGTCTATAACACGTATTACGGACAGCCTTGCTCGAACACCCCGCCGATGATCACTCCGACCGCCGGCGTGGGCAACGTTGTCAAGGCGGGCGGTTGCAACCTGTACTTTGAATACAACCGTTTCGGTCCGCAACATGGCACCTTCCCAACGTCGCAGTTGTCCTTCACGTCGAGCTACTTCAAGAAGCTCGACATCACCGCCACGGGCAGCTACAGCTCCGGCGAGAACAAGATGGACACCTATAACGAGCGGGCGAATACGTTTATCACCCGTACTTATGAGCGCGCCTTCCAGTTCACCGGCCCGGCGAAGGTGAAACGGATCTCGGCAAATGCGGACATCGGCTTGACGTACCGCATCAACGACAACTGGGCGATCAGCAACCAGTTCCATTACCTGAACTGGCGGATCCCCGGCGCGTGGAATAGCACGGAAATTGCGTGCTTCCCCAATGTCGCCAGCGGAGCCACCATCCTGACGCCGATCGGCGCGCCCAATGGCGCTTCGACCTGCGCGGGATATCCGACCAGCGGAACGCCCTACCACACCAGCAGCAGCGGTCCGGATGTTGACCTCTACTCCTGGGTTCAGTTCCACAGTGACAAGGCCATCAACGATACGATCCTGTTGCAGTGGGACCCGAATCGCAAATTCGGAATGCACGTGGGCGGGCGGTTTGGCACCCGCACTGCCGGTTATAAGGACCTGAGCACCGACACGGCGACGTATTATGGCGCGAATGTTGCCAGCGCCGCGGCACGTACTCTCGGAACCTTCACAACCGCTACCGACATCGTCGCCACGGAAGAGCAGACCGAGCAGACCATCCTGGTCGGCTTCAATGCCCATCCGGTCGATGCTTGGCGCGTCAATGCCGACTTCGAAACGATGTATGTGGACACCCCGTTCACCAACATCGCTCCGGGGCATCAGCAGAAATTCAAGCTGCGCAGTGCGTACCGGATGAACGAGTGGTTCAGCGTCTCGGGTTCGATCTTCGCACTTGAGAACCGCAACAGCATCTACAACGACGTGTTCCCGACAACCATCGAGTCATCGCGTCACCAGGACCATTCACGCAACTACAGCCTGGATTTCGAAATCAACCCGAAAGAGTGGGTGGACTTCAACTTCGGCTGGTCGTACCAGGACATCTACTCCAACTCCGCAGCGTGTCTGCCGATGAGCGGCGGCGCGACGGGTCTGGTTCCGCAGGGCGGACAGATCGCGCGTTGCACCGGCGCAGTGGCTGGTGAAGTTCCGCTAGTCCTGCTTTATCAGCAGAACACCAATTCGGCTTACACCTACCTGACGCTCAAGCCGGCGAAGCGCGTGACCATGAAGCTCGGTTACGACCTCACCAGCGACGCCGGCCAGAACAATTGGCTGCGCGCCGACACGCTTGCACCGTTCAACGTGCCGGTCGATGCAAATGGCAACGTTGTATATACCGCCACCAACCCCATCGTTGGCTATGCTGCCGGTCCGAACCCGTTCCAGCCGCTTGGCCCGTTGGGTATCAACTGGCACAAACCGTTCGGTACGTTGGAGCTGGCCTTGAACAAGAACGTTACGTTCAAGGGCGGATACAACTATTACGGCTACAACGAGAAGAGCAACCCGGGCGTGATTGCCGTACCACGCGACTTCCATGCCAACACGGGTACTCTATCGTTGAAGTACTCCTTCTAACTTCTCCTCCCAACGGTGCGCCTGCGCCGTTGGCCCTCCGGACGGGGCGGCTTTCGAGTCGCCCCGTTTCAATTTGCCCGCCTGACCGGCGCACTCACCCCTTCGCCTTCGCCGGACGAAATCGTTATAGCGCCGGCACATTTGGGTCCCTGGAAAACTGCTGGGAGTTTACCTGCGGCAACCGCCTCCCTTGTGACGTTCGCCACAACATGCTGTATCGGCGCTTCGGAGTCCTAACTACCTGTGACAGCAATCACTCCCGGGGGTGAGGCCTCTCACTGCGGCGCGTGGCATGCGGATGCGAAAAACAAGATGTACCGTTGCGGAGATTCCGCCTTGCAGAACCCTGTGTAAATGGGCCAAAACGCACGGAATCCAGCTCCGGATACAGCGATGGTAATCATACGATGGAAGGATACTTAAGATGAAAAAGACATTAATTGCTCTGGCCGCAATAGTAGCTCTTACTCTCCCGGCGATGGCCGCCGACGGCGCAGCTGTTTACAAGGCCAAGTGTGCCATGTGTCACGGTGCGGATGGCAGCAAAGTCAACGCAGCCATGGGGATCAGGTCATTGGGCTCCGCCGCCGTCCAGAAGCAGAGTGATGCGCAAATGATCGAGATCGTTACCAAGGGCAAGGGAAAGATGCCGGGATACGGCACCAGGTTGAGCGCCGTCGAGATCAAGGCTGCAGTTAGCTTCATTCGCACGTTGAAGAAGTAATCACGATTTGTCTTGAGCGCAGCCGAGGTGCTCGATGTTCTCCCGAGGTAGAAATCCGGGGAAAGGTCCCGGAGGATATTTGATCGTTTGCCTGGTAATGATGCTTACCGGGCTCGCGCAGGCCAGTCAACCGCAGCAGTTGACCAATGCGGATTGCCTGGCCTGTCACAGTGACCCGTCGTTGACTATGGAAGTCAATGGCAAACAAGTTAGCCTGCAAGTGCACGAGGAGAAATTCAAGGCTTCGATTCACGGGCAGATGTTTAACTGCGTTGACTGCCACACTGGCATCAAGTCACTCCCCCACGACGCCAATGTCGTCAAGCCTACGTGCGCGCAGTGTCACGCTGACGAGCAGAAGACTTACGACAAGAGTATTCACGCGCGAGCGATTGCGGCGGGAAATCCGAACGCCGCCACTTGCGAAAGCTGTCACGGCAACATTCACGAGATTCTGCCGCCCAGCGATCCGAATTCCACCGTCAGCCACGCCAACATTCCGAAGACTTGCGGCGCCTGTCACGGCCAGAAGTTTGTCATGGAAACTTCCGGTGTGACCACCCGTCCAGTCATCAACTACCAGCAGAGCGTGCACGGTAAACTCACCGCGGAAGGGAACGACAAGGCCGCGGTCTGCACGGACTGCCACGGATCCCACGGCATTTTGGGACCTGGCGATCCTCAGTCTCCAATCTTCAAGACCAACGTCCCGAAGACTTGTGGCAAGTGCCACGGATCCGAAGCGGCACAGTATTCGGAAAGCATTCACGGTCAGGCAGTCGCCAGGGGGAACCTGCACGCTCCGGTGTGCACGGATTGTCACGGCATTCATAGCATTAAGAGACCCCAGGATCCGACTGCAACCGTCAATGCCCAGAATCTGGCCACCGAAGTCTGCGGACAATGTCACTCGGGCGTGACTCTTACGCGCGAATTTGGCGTTCCCGGCAACCGCCTTTCTTCCTACCAGGACAGCTACCACGGTCTTGCGCACGAGATGGGTTCCACCAAGGTTGCCAACTGCGCCAGTTGTCACGGCGTCCATGACATTCTACCGTCCAGCGATCCGCGTTCCACCATCAACAAAGCCAACCTGGTGAAGACCTGCGGTCAGTGCCATCCCGGCGCGAACGAGAGCTTCACCAAGGGCAAGATCCACATGTCGGATGAGCCGCCACAGGCTGCGGAGAGCAAGATTCTTGCTTTCATCCGGCGTTTCTATCTGCTGATGATCCTGGGCACGATCGGCTTCATGCTGCTTCACAACCTGATCATTCTGCGGAAGAAACTTGTTGACCGTCTGCACGGACACGCGCATGTTTCCGGCGGTCCACGCATCGTCACCCGCATGACGAAGCTGCAGCAGATTCAGCATCTAAGCCTCTTCGTGAGCTTCATCGTTCTGGTGCTTACGGGATTCTCCCTGAAGTACCCGACTTCCTGGCTCGCGATGGCGTTCGTCAACGAAACGGTTCGCAGTGTTGTGCACCGCATCGCGGGCTCCATACTGGTTGCCACCAGCCTCTTCCATATCTTCTACGTCATCCGTTTTGCGGAAGGCCGGAAGATGTGGCGCGACATGCTCCCCGAGCCGAAGGATGCCACCGACATGGTGGATGTCTTCGCCTACTATCTCGGCTTCAGTGACCGCAAGCCTCAGTTCAAGCGGTTCAACTACGCCGAGAAGATGGAGTACTGGGCGCTTGTCTGGGGAACCTTCGTCATGGCCGCTACCGGCTTCATGATGTGGTTCCAGGTCTTTGTCGGCGATCGTGTACCGCGCTGGTGGGTCGATGTTGCAACCACCATTCACTGGTACGAGGCCATTCTTGCCACTCTGGCCATCATCGTGTGGCACTTCTACATGGTCATCTTCGATCCCGACTCATACCCGATGAACTGGGCATGGTTCGACGGCAAGATGAGCCTTGAACACTACCGCGAAGAGCATTCGCTCGATTACGAGACGCTCAGCGGGGTAGTGATGGAAGAAGAACCTCCGGCGGAGCAGATCGTAGACGCCCCGCAGGAGAAAAGTGAGGATTCCGCGTCTGCTGAATGAAGTATCTCTTGCAGTTGCGGTTCGTAGTTCAGTCGGCGGCAGGCCGGAGGACTGGCCTGCTGCTTTTTCATTAATCTTGCTGTATGTTTAAGCGCACCACTTTCGCGCTTTTGTCAGCCAGCGTTAGTCGGTCAGAAATTCAGGCCGAATCCTATGCAGGAGTTATCGGATGAGTGACACCGGTTCGGTGAACGCCCCATTGCCCCCTAATGGTGAAGATCTGAGCCTCCGCGAATTGTTACGTAATTACATCAGTCTGATCGGACTGGCACTCGCGGTGGTCTCGCTTGCCAACATCATCTTTCTCTTTCTTCTCGATTTGCTATCGAAACGTCCCAGCCCATACATCGGCCTCTTTGCCTACATGGTGATGCCGGGGTTCTTTGTTTTCGGCCTGCTTCTGGTCCCGCTCGGGATGTGGCGGCAGCGTTCGCTGCATCGTCGTAAACTGCCAACTCTACCCAAGTTTCCGTTGCTCGACTTGAACAACCCTGCGCAGCGCAGCAGCATTGCGTTCTTTCTTGCTTTCGTGGTGCTCTTTGTCATCATGAGCGCGATTGGCAGTTACCAGGGTTATGAGTTCACGGACTCCACCGAGTTCTGCGGACAGCTCTGTCACACGGTGATGCATCCTGAATACACCGCGCACCAGAACTCGCCTCATGCCCGGGTCCGTTGCGTCGACTGCCACGTCGGAAACGGCGCGAGTTGGTACGTGCGCTCCAAGATGTCCGGTCTTCGCCAGGTCTACTACACCGTGCTCGGCACCTACCCTCGCCCCATCGAGACACCAGTGGCAAACCTGCGCCCGGCTCCCGAAACCTGCGAACAGTGCCACTGGCCCAAGAAGTTCTGGGGCGCGCAACTCAAGGTCATCAATGAGTTTGGCGACGACGAAAAGAACACTCCGCGCCAGATCAGCCTGTTGATCAAAACTGGCGGCGGCGATGCCAACAACGGCGAGGCCATGGGCATCCACTGGCACATGAACATCGCCAACGTCGTGATGTACAAATCCGATCCCACCCGCATGAACATTCCATGGGTGCAGATCACGGACCGCCAGGGCCACACCACCGTTTACACCGAAAAGGGAGTAGATGCGGCGACGATCAACAAGATGGCCGAGCGTCGCATGGATTGCATCGACTGCCACAACCGGCCGACGCACGACTTCCCGCCGCCGGACCGCTCGGTGGACAACGCGCTAGCCACCAACCGCATCGATCGCAACCTGCCATACGCCAAGATGGAAGGCGTGCAGGTACTTTCCGCCACTTACAAGACGACGCCAGAGGCATTGCACGCAATTGCCACGGAAGTCCCCGCCTTCTACCAGGAGAAGTACCCGGATATCGCGAAGACGAAATCGGGTGAAATCCAGGAGATGGTTACGCAACTGCAAAGAATCTTCCAGCGCACTATCTTCCCGGAGATGAAGGTGACCTGGCAGACACACCCGAACAACATCGGGCATTACTACTTCCAGGGATGTTTCCGCTGCCATGACGGCAATCACGTCAGTGCGGATGGCAAGGTCATCACCAAGGATTGCAATACCTGTCACACCATCCTGTCGCAGAAGGAAGGCGACGTATCGATGGCAGGAACGCCGAAGGGTGTGGAATTCAAACACCCGATTGATATCGGCGACCTGAAAGACGTGAATTGTTCCGATTGCCACACCGGTGGAGTCGGACCGTAACCGAATCATTGGTCGCACGGCCACTGCATTTTTGTGCGATTCCAACATGAGGCGCAGCCATGTGCTGCGCCTTTTTCGCGAACTCAGGATGCCGCGCTCCAATGGCGAAAACCCTTGCCAGGTAAGGCTTTCACCGGAGTGACGACCGTCACAGATTGTCGTGAGTAGAATCACGGCTCGGTGCGACATCATTCTCGTATCTTGAGTTCACGGTCGAGCAACAAGGAGCTATCTGGCATGACCCCGAGTAAGGAGAATTCATGAACCCGAGTGCGAACGGAGCCGGTGGGCAGCAGAAGTACACGCCAAGACTCATTTTCTGGGAAGTTACCAACGGCTGTAATCTTCGTTGTGTTCATTGCCGTGCGACAGCCACCGAGCTAGCCTCCCCGACGGATCTTGCAACGCCCAAGGCGCTCGACATCATCGACCAGATTGCCAGCTTCGCCAATCCGATCCTTGTCCTCAGCGGCGGCGAGCCGCTCTACCGCCCGGACATCTTCCATCTGGCGCGTTACGGTACGGACCGCGGTTTACGCGTGGCTCTGGCCACTAACGGAACGCTGGTCACCCGCGAGATCGCGCGCAAGATCGTCGACTCCGGCGTGAAGCGCGTATCCATCAGCTTGGACGGCGCCAACGCCGACACGCACGATAGTTTCCGCGGCATCCCCGGTGCGTTCGATGCCGCCATCTACGGCTTCCGTAATCTGAAAGATCTCGGAATGGCCGTGCAGATCAACATGACGATTGCGCGCCACAATGCAGTCGAGTTGCCCAAGGTTCTTGAACTCGTGCGCACGCTCGGTGCCGACGCGCTGCACACGTTCCTGCTTGTGCCCGTCGGATGCGGCGTTAACATCGCCGACGAGCAGATGGTTCCTCCAGAAGAGTACGAGCGCATTCTTAACTGGTTCTACGATCAGTCGCAGAGCGGTGATATCGAACTGAAGGCGACGTGTGCGCCGCACTATTTCCGTGTTGTCCGGCAGCGCCGCGCGGAAGAACGCAAGGCCGCCGGCTACGGCGCCGCTCCCGTCGCGAACGCTACGGAGATAGGCCCAACCGACATGACCATGCCGGGCTCCACGGGAATATCGTTGAAGCCAGGTCATCCCGGCGGACATCCGCAGGGACACCCCCACGATCCGAACGCCATGAACGCTGTCACCAAGGGATGCCTCGCAGGCACCGGAGTATGTTTCATCTCGCATGAAGGCCAGGTATTTCCGTGCGGCTATTTGCCCGCGCTGGCCGGCGATCTTCGCGAGCAACCATTCTCCGAGATCTGGAACAACTCGCAGGTGTTCGACACGCTGCGCGACAACGACAAGCTGACGGGTAAGTGCGGCTGTTGCGAATTCCGCAACATCTGCATGGGGTGCCGTGCGCGTGCATTTGCCGCAACCGGCGACTACATGGCATCGGAACCGTTCTGCGTCTATCAGCCAAAATCGATGCAAGCCAAGGTGTAGAAACAATACTTCCGGGCCGGACAGCAAGCCCGCACAATCGCAAATGTCCGGCCCATTATTTTTGATGTGTCCGATGTGGGGTCCGTTCATGGGGATCACGAACGGCAATCGACTACCAAAGCAAGGCCAACCTGATCTGGGAGCAGTTATGTCTGAAATGGTGTCTGGCATCCGCCCGTCGCATCATCCCTCGCGCATCCGCTCGCTGGTTTTTCCGCGTGAGCACGGTGCATGGGGATTGCTGTTGGTGCCTTTGGTTACTGGCGCGTGCATTGCTTTTCCGTACGGCGACGGAGTGGGGAACCTCCTGCTCTTCCTGCTCGCATCGCTTTCGCTTTTCTGGCTGCGTACTCCGCTGGAGAGCTGGCTTGGCTTTTCTCCCATGCGTGCGCACACCCGCGAAGAGCGCAATGCCGTGTTGCAGACGCTCTCCATTCTTGCGCCATTTGCTTTGCTCTGCCTGCTTGGATTGTTCTGGGGCGGCCGCAATCGCGGACTGCTGTTGATCGGAAGCGTTGCAGGCACGTCTTTTGCTTTGCAAGCATGTGTTCGGCTTTTCGGACGCAAGGCGCGCACTCTTGCGCAAATCATCGGATGCATCGGACTTACGTCCACGGCTGCTGGTGCGTATTACGCCGTAACCGGCAGGCTCGACCATACGGCGCTTGCGCTTTGGATTGCGTCGTGGCTCTTTGCCGGCAACCAGATTCACTACGTGCAGTCGCGTCTTCGTAACGCGCGCGCCACCGGCTTTGCCGAACGTGCGCACGGCGCACGAAATTTTATCCTCGGACAGTTTTTGATGCTGGGTGCCGTGCTGGCTGCCGAGCGTGCGGGGCTGCTTCCGTTGCTTGCGATTGTTGCGTTTCTTCCGGTCACATTTCGGGGGATATTCTGGCTGGCCGGAGAAGCGCGCGCCTTGGATGTGCAGCGGCTTGGCCTCACCGAACTGCTGCACGGAATCACGTTCGGCGTCCTGCTGATGGCGGCGTTTATTCTTCATCGCTAAAGGACTCCGGTCAGGGCCCAGTTGATATTTGGTTTTACGGTAGAAGCCTCCTGACGTATCTATATTGATTGACATCTGTATCGCGTTCCCGGCGGGCATCACGCCCGCCAATCTTTTGTCCAACCCATTGCCCAGCGCGGGAACTGCCCTCTCGCGATACAATGTCCCGGATGCCTTTCACACCGATTGAGCCTTCTGATATTCTTCGCCGGGTCCCGGTTTTTTCAGCGCTCACCGAGCAGCAGTTTGAGCTGGTGCGTTCGCGCATCATGGAGCGCCATTTCGAAGCGGGAGAACTCGTCTTTGCCGAAGGCGAACAGTGTTCCGGGCTCTATGTTGTCAAAAGTGGCAGCGTGCGAATCTTCAAGAATTCTCCGGGCGGCCGCGAGCAGGTGCTATCCATCGACGGCCCCGGAAGTTCCGTAGCCGAGCTGCCGGTATTCGACGGCGGCAACTATCCGGCGTCTGCCCAGACCGTTACCGAAGCGACCTTGCTCTTTTACAGCAAGCAGGACTTCCATGCGCTCTGCATGCAATACCCGGAAGTCGGGCTGAAAGTCCTTGCCGTGGTTGGTGCGCGCCTGCGTAAACTCGTGGGCATCATCGAGGAGCTCTCGTTCACCACCGTGCGGCACCGCCTTGCTGCGCTTTTGACGCGCGTGGCCCGTACGGAAGGGAAGAGGACCGCACAGGGAATTGAATTCACTCTTCCCAGCACCAATCAGGACATTGCGGCTCAGATCGGGACCGTGCGCGAGCTCGTTTCCCGGAACATGAGCCGTTTTCAAAGCGAGGGCCTGCTTCGTATCGAAGGCCGCACGGTCATCATTCCTGACCTGAAGAAACTTATGGAAGAACTCAAAAATGGCGAATAAGACCGCAGAGGATGGCATGGACGCAGCCGAAACCGAATACCTGGCCGCAAAGAAATTTCTCATCGGAAAGGTTGTGGAACAGGCAAAACTCGATGGAATCAACCTTTCGAGTGACGAGAAGGCAATGCTCGCTTTTTCCGAGGAAGACGGCACTCCTATCGACGAGGAGATGGTTGAACGTTTCGACGCGACGCACGACTCGGAGAGTTACGAAGCCAAAATCGCGCTGCTGCTGAAGCGCGCGTGGATACGAGACAAGAGTGCCGGCAAGTTGAAGGGCTGGCAGCAGAGCTTCGGTGCTATTCGTGATCGCGACTTCTATCTACTCGTAATGCTCGATCAGTCCGGCATCGCCGGAAAATAGTTTTCGCTTGTGCGCTTGCCGGCTTAGCACATGGACCGGCGGCGCCTCTGGTAGCCGAGCGGAAGCTCGGGCCTCTCCTCCGGCGGCCGCAGCTCGTAAAACAATCCCATCTGTGCAGCATCCGGATGCTCCTTGAGCTTTCGTGCCCGCTCCTGGTCCCGGCGCGACTCCCATCGAACGTCATACTTCGTGCGCAAAGCCTTCATCAAATCCGAAATCCGTCGCTTGTAAGCCTTCTCCACGAACGCCTTGCCCTCATAGCGCTTCCTGTAGGTCTCCGCCAGCTTCGGAAACTCCTTGTCGAGGAAGGGAAGGAAGACGCTTGCCGAGCATGGCTTAAGGAACAGTGGATTCGCAAAGATGTACTTTCCGCCTGCGTGTTTCGTCTCCCGCACCAGCGCATCCAGCGATTGCACGGAGTCGGTAATTCCCGGCACCACCGGCGCGCAGATGACGCCCGCATCGATTCCCGCCGCGTTCAGCTCCCTGACCGCGTTCATCCGCAAATCCGGTCGCGGCGCGCGCGGCTCCAGAATCCTCGCAAGCTGCGCATCCAGTGTCGTGATTGTCAGATTGATAAAGAGACTATTGTGCTCCGCGATGCGCTGAAACAGGTCGATGTCGCGCATAACCAGGTCGGACTTGGTCACAATACCGATCTCGAAACCCCTGTGCTGTGCCAGTTCCGCCAGAATCGTGCGCGTCAGTCCAAACCTGCGCTCTGCCGGTTGATACGGATCTGTCGCGGTTCCGATGGCGATCTCCTCGCCGGGCCTCACCTTCTTCAAGTCCCGGCGCAGAAGATCCTGCAACCCATCCCCCGGACGGCGCCCGTATCCAGCTTCCGCTTCGCCCGCTTTCGGTTCCAGCCCGGCAGCCTGCTTCAGGAAGATCTTCCGTTCGAATTCAATATTGTCGCGAATCTCCAGGAACTCGTGCGTGTATCGCGCGTAGCAGTACTTGCACGCGAACTCGCATCCCCTGTAGGGATTGATCGTCCACGTAAACGGCATCCGTGGAGCCGTGCAGCGGTTCAGGATCGAGCGGGCTTCCAGCGTGAAGTACTCCACGTTGTGCCCCTGCCGAACCTTGTCCCCCGCAGCGGCCAGCTTGGCGATGCCGACGAGGCGTATCGGCGCCGTTCCCGGGGCGCACTGTTCTTCGCCGCAGTTGTCCTGCGCGGCGATCTCGGAAAAGTGGAAAAGATAGGAATGATCAGCAGCAGCCATAGAACACCTAATTTCGCCTTTTGTTCGCTATGCAGGCTACTGCCATTCCGATGCCCGTGTCAATCGCTCCCGAACCTGAATCGCCACCCTACATCCTCGGATAAGCAAAAGAGAAGGGTGGCCATAGCCACCCTTAGTACAGCAAAATCAGTATGTTTCCAGATAAAGTTAAAGTATCTTACTCAGGTTTTACGAATGCCTTCGGGTCCACCTGCGGATTGACCTCAATCGTCTGTGTCTCGGTCGATGCCGCTGGCTTGCCGTTCTGGAGAGTCACGCCCTTCATGGCAAAGTTCACGCCATTGACCGTCTTCCAATCCGAATAGTCGGTCGTGACTTCTGCCGGTCCGGTCTGTCCCACTACGTTCTGTTGCTCGCGCAGCAGGGCGCCCGTGGTTGGATCGAGGTACCAGGTGACCTTCTTGCCGTTGTGGTAGACGTCCACGATCGCAGCGTCCTTGTCGCCAACCTTTGCCGTGCCATTCGCCACGAACTCGAGGCTCGCGTCATTGACATGCTGTGCAATCGAGACATAGTGCCGGGCAATCTGCTCCAGCGCCTGTTCTTTCATGCTCGCCGGCAAGTCGCGACTCTGGCCGCCCATGGACATATAGGCGACATCGGGCGTAACCACCCGCGTCATCTCACCCATCGGCGTTCCGATCTTCGCCATCATCTTGTCCGGCAATACGATCGTTTCGTCAATGTTGAGAGTCATCTGCCCTTGCGGCGTCTCCACCGTCTGTTTGGCGACCTCATGCATTGCTTTCACTGCCTGCACGTTGCTTTCGCCGCCCAGGAACTGGACAAACTTGGCCATCAGGGCCTTGCCTTCGGGATTGCTGGCCTTCGGCGCTGCTCCTGCCTTGGCTCCTTCTCCCGGCACCGGGATGGTGATATCCAGGTTCGTCACCGTCCCCAGCTCCGCGAGCTGTTTTTCCCAGTCTGCCGCCTTGCCCACCACCAGCACCGCGAGCTGGTCCTTGTGGAGATACTTCAGTCCGACGCGTTCCAGATCGGCCGTCGTTACCTTCTCCACGTGGGACTGGAATTTCTCCAGGAAGTCCGCCGGATAGCCGTAGCGTTCCAGCGTCATCTTCTCGCGCAGTACCTTGTCCGGCGTGTTGTAGTTGAAGATGAAGCCGTTCAGGATGGTGTCCTTGGCGCGCTTCAATTCAGCTTCTGTCGGCGGATTGGTCTTCAAGTCGGCGATTTCCGCCCACAGTCCCTTGATTGCCGGGATTGTGCTTTCCGACTTGGTTCCGATTGCAAGTTGTGTAATGCCCGGATGGTCCATCGAGGAGCCGATGCCGCCACCCACCGAGTACGCCAGGCCCTGCTTGGTGCGCAGGTCGTTGAACAGTCGCGAAGAGAAGCCGCCACCGAAGACCTCGTTAAAGACCTGCACGGCGAACCAATCCGGATTGCTCCGCTTGATACCGAGTTCGACCATCCGGATCTCGCTCTGGTTGACGTCGGATTTGTTGGCGACGTAAATCCCGGGCTTTGCGGGATGGAATTCAACTACCGGTTCCGTGGTCTCCGGGCCCTTTGCCCAGCCACCGAAAATCTCTTCCAGCTTCGCTTCCATCTGTTTGGTATCGAAGTCTCCAACGATCCCAAGCATGATGTCGTTCGGGAAGACATGGTCCTTGTGCCAATTCACAAGGTCCTGCCGCGTTACCGCCGCAACCGTCGAGTACTCCGCCTCGCGGACATACGGGTTGTTTTTCCCGTAGGCGAGGAATCCCGCCTCACGGGCGACAATTTGCCCGCTGCTGTCATTGCGCCGCGAGATCACGGTGTTCATGAAACTCTTTGCCAGGTCGAGCTTGTCCTGGCGGAAGTCGGGGTTCTGCATCAGGTCAACGAACATCTTGAAGACGTCGTTGAAGTCCCCCTTCAGGCAGTCGAACCCGATGGACGTGGACTCGTTCCCGGTGTCAGTCTCGATCTTTGCCGCGCGTGATTCCAGGAATTCGTCCATCTGGTCGCCGGTCATGTCCTTCGTTCCGCCCGTGCGCCAGACCTGTCCATAGATGCTCATCAGGCCCGCTTTACTAGCGGGCTCGCTGGTGGAGCCGCCGCGGATGTAGGCAACTCCGTCGACCAACGGAAGTTCATGATCTTCCATCAGGTAGATCACCATCCCGTTCTTCAATACGAACCGGGTTGGCTGTTCGGGTTTCCAGGCCGGCAGCGGCGGAATCGGAACCTTCTGCCAGCTTGAGGGGATTGCGCCCGTTGTTACGCGGGCCGGAGTTTTTGCTTCCGGTTTCTTTGCCGCTTGGCTCCACATCATCGGGGCCGAGCCGATCAGGAGCGCCAGCGAGAGCAGAACTGCTGTCCGTCTGTTCTTCATTTACTTTGCCCCCTTTGTCGCGGCATTCGAATTCTCGATATATCCAACCGTCCGGTTGGTGCTCACGAACACCTTGTTCGCCACGCGCCGGATGTCAGCCTTCGACACCTTGTCGATTGCATTCAACTGGTTGAAAAGTTCCTGCCAGTTGCCGTAGCGCAACTGCATGACCGCCAGGTTCTGCGCCAGCCCCGCATTGCTGGCAAGGCTGCGGATCAACGCCGCGCGTTCGCGCGTCTTGATCATCTTGAGCTCGGCGTCGCTCACGTCCTGCGTCTTCACTTTATCGATTTCCTCGTGGATGGCGTCGGCAATTTGCTGGTCGGTATGACCCGGCAGCGGAACGCCGTAGAAGGCAAACATATTGGCGTACTTCGATCCCGGAAATCCTGAGAATCCTGCCGCGTATGCCGCAATCTTCTTTTTCTCGACCAGCGCGCGATACAGGCGCGACGTCCGTCCGTCGGACATCAGGTCGGCGATCACCGTGTATGTCGCGTCATCGGGATCGAGGTAGTCGGGGCGATGGTAGCCTTCAATATAAATAGGCTGCATCGGTTCCTTCAGGATTACCTGGCGCTCGGAGTCCTGTGGCAGCTCAGGTGTCGAGTACTCCAACGGCTTCGGCTTCCCGGGGATCCGTCCGAAGTACTTTTCCATGATCGGCAGCGCAGTCGCAGGGTCCAGGTCGCCAACCACCGCAATCACCATGTTGCTCGGAACGTAATATTTGTCAAAGAACTGCAATGCCTGTGTGGCGGAGAAATACCGCAAGTCGCCCGGATATCCGACCGTCGGACGATGATACGGATTCGAGTCGAACGCCACCGACGTAAACTGTTCCAGGGCGCGGCCCATTGGGCTGCTGTCCACGCGCATACGGCGCTCTTCGGTCACCACGTCGCGCTCTTTGTAGAATTCGCGCATCACCGGGTGCATCATGCGGTCCGACTCAAGGTATGCCCAGAGCTGCAGGCGGTTGATCGGCATCGAATAGAAGTACTGTGTCGAATCGTAGCTGGTGGAGGCGTTCATACCGACGCCGCCTTCTTCCTCTACGATCTTGCCATACGCGTTCTTTATCGCGTACTTATTGGCTGCGGTGCGTGCTTCTTCCCACACCTTCTTTGCCGCTGCAATTTTCGCTTCGTCGCGGCCAATCACCTTCAGTCGTTCGTCTCTGTACGTCGCGTATGCTTTCTCGACCTTGGCCAGGGCGATTTTCTCGGCGGGATAGTTCGTCGTGCCGATGTCATACGTCCCCTTGAAGGCCATGTGTTCCATCATGTGCGCGATGCCGGTTTCACCTTTGGGGTCCTGGGCCGATCCCACATCCACGATGGTGAAGAATGAGAACGTGGGAGATTCGGTCCGCCGGCATAGAACTATTGTGAGACCGTTTGCTAGTTTCTTGACTGTGACGCGTTTCTCGAAGGATGCAAGGTCTTGTCCAAAGGCCTGCAACCCGAGACATAGTAGTAACAGGAGAGGAAGATAGGCTCTAAGCCGTCTCATGGTGCCTCCACGGAAAATGGGCGTCCTCTGCAGGATGCGAAGGTTTTTCCGGATGTTAGGAACTTACAAGCCCTTGAATACCAATGTCAAACAACTACCGGTGAATTCGAACCAATGAATTGCAATTTGAGACGACATTGGAAAATCCAGGGTGAAAATGGGAGAATCAGGGCGGCGAATGTCCCTTCATTGGAGTCGCACTCGAAATGTTTGGATCTGCTTCGAGCGCTTTCATCGGTACTTCCGGCTGGGCTTATCCTTCGTGGAAGCCCGATTTCTATCCCCAGCGGCTTTCGCCCAAGGACTTTCTCTCATCCTACGCCACGCGTTTGAACGCCGTGGAGGTGAACTACACCTTTCGTCAGATCCTCGAAGCTCCCGCCATTGCGACCTGGCTGTCGCAGACATCTGGCGCGTTCCGTTTTGCCATCAAGGCCCACCAGTCCATCACGTACTTCCGCCGCTTGCGCAACGTCGAGGAGCCCTTGCAGCGTTTCCACGACTCCATCCAGCCGCTGCTCGAATCAAAGCGTCTCGGCCCCGTCCTCTACCAGCTTCCGCATAACATGAAGGTCGACCTGGGGCTTCTCGACGAATTCCTCGCGCAGCTTCCAACCCGTCCCCGTCGAGCGGTCGAATTCCGTCACGAATCCTGGCTCTCCGACGAAGCGTTTCGCGTCCTGCGTCGCCGCAAGACGGCTCTCTGCATCAGCGAGACCGAGGCCATCACCACGCCCGAGGTTCAGACCGCCGGTTTCGTCTACTATCGCTTTCGCCACCCGGACTACACAAAGCGTCAGCGAACCGGCCTGCGCAAGCGCATCGAACGTTTTCTATCGGAGGGTATTCCGGTCTACGCCTTCTTTATGCATGAAGACGAACCGAGCGGTCCCCTCTGGGCGGAAGAACTCTTTCACGCCTTGCAGCACTGACCGGCGGCACCTTCTTCGCCAACTCCACTACGTCCGATAATGCGCGATACTATCTCCGTGTCTTCCGAGAAGAATGATCGTGCTCTTGCCGGCTTTCTCGACTACCTCAAGGTAGAGAAGGGACTTTCGCGCCTCTCCATCCAGTCCTACCAATCCGATCTCGCTCTCTGGACGGCATTCCTTGGCAAGCGCAAACGCAAGCTTCTCACCGCGACCCGGCAGGATGTCCGCGACTTTCTCGACAATCTTTTTTCCAACCAGTACGACGGTCGTACCGTTGCGCGCAAGCTTTCGGCACTGCGCCACCTCTATCGTTTCCTGCTGCTTGACCGCTTTCTCGAACATGATCCCACGCTGAACATCGAGTCGCCCCGGCAGTGGAAGGTCCTGCCGAAGGCTCTGGCCCGCGCCGAGGTGGAGCAGATGCTCACCCAGACCACGCCAGGCGACAAGACAAAGTGGCAACAGGCGCTGGAACTTCGGAATCGCGCGATGCTCGAAGTTTTCTATGCCGGCGGTCTGCGCGTCTCCGAGCTGATTCACCTCAAGACCGCCGATCTGAAACTCGATCTCGGCTATGTTCTTGTTCGCGGCAAGGGAGACAAGGAGCGCATCGTCCCCATCGGACGCAGCGCCATCGCCGCCGTCGCCGAATACACGCAGAATGCGCGCCCGCTGCTCGAAGGCAACTGCAAGTCGCCGGTGCTCTTCCTCGCCCGCGGAGCCCACGGCCTTACGCGCGAACGAGTCTGGGGCATCGTGAACGCGGCATCCACGGTCACGGGGCGCCACGCCAGTCCTCACATGCTTCGCCACAGTGCGGCCACTCACATGGTGGAAAATGGAGCCGATCTCCGCACCGTGCAAACCATCCTCGGCCACGCTGACATTTCCACCACGCAGATTTACACCCACCTTGCGCTCGATCGCCTCAAGAACGTTTACAACATGCATCACCCTCGCGCGCGGCGGCGTCAAGCCGTTGCCGCCACCCCGGAGTCCTGAGATGGAGCGGAAACGAACCGGCGAATTGCTCCTGAAAGCGGCCGCTCGCCATCCCTATATTTATGTCGCACTCTGCTATTTCGTGGTCGTCGTGCTTTCGCTTTGCGTTTCGGATCTGCTGGTTGTGCCGGGCTTGTTGGGCATCTTCCGTGCTGGCTGGGCATTTGGCGGAGACAACTTTTTCGTCGGCTTTGAAGTCCTGATCGCTTGGTGTATCTACGCTGCCGTAGCCTGTTTCTTTTCGATGCTGGTGTTCTGGATCACCGCGCGGACCTGGATTGTTTTCATCAGGGCAAAACACATTGCCGTGTCGGTTCTCCCCGGGGTGTTTGCCGCCGTCTTCATATTCAGACGCTACCTCGTGGTGGCGCTCGACGATACCTACGTCAGCTACAGTGGCCTGCGCGTGGCAATGTTCGTGGCCGTGGGCGCGGCGCTTGGTGGAATCATGTTCTGTCACCTCGATTCGGAGTGAGAAAGGGAGCGATGAAGCATCTCCAAGACGAACGTCCGCCCGCTACTTCGCGAACTCATGTCGAAAAGGGTGTGGACAAGTTTCTTCGTTCACTGGTCGAAAAGAACTCCTCGCCCCATACCATCAAGGCCTATCGCACCGATCTCGAGCAGTTCACGCAATTCATCGGCGACGCCAGGTGGGACGCAATCGATCACGTTCGCATCCGCGGTTTCCTTTCTCATCTCTACGACCGCGGACTCAGCAAGACCTCCGTTGCTCGCGCCCTTGCGGCCCTTCGCTCGCTTTACAAATGGCTGGGACGGGAAGGCCTCGTCCGGCAGAACCCGGCGGCGCTCGTCTCCACCCCGCGCCTGCCGAAAAAGTTGCCTCGCGTTCCGACCATCGAAGAGATGAACGTCGTGCTCGATACCGGCATGCCGGACACCGCCGCCTTTCCCGAGCGTGACCGCGCCATCCTTGAACTCCTTTATGGTTGCGGCATTCGCAACTCTGAATTGATAGGTATCAACCTGGAAGACATTCATTGGAACCGCGAAGCCATCCTCGTTCGCGGCAAGGGCAAGAAGGAGCGTCTTGTTCCTTTCGGGGACTCCGCGGCCATCGCCGTGCGCGACTACCTGCCCCGGCGCCAGGAAATCGTCGCCCGCAAGAAGAAGCACGTTCCCGCACTGCTCATCAATCTGCGCGGCTCGCGCCTCACCACGCGCAGCGTCGGACGCATTGTCAAGGCCATCGCCATCGCTCGCGGTCTCCCCGCCGACGTCCACCCGCACACCTTACGCCATGCCTTCGGCACGCACATGCTCGAGGAGGGCGCCGATCTGCGCGCCATCCAGGAGATGCTCGGTCACGAGCGCTTGTCTACCACGCAGCGCTACACGCAGCTCTCCACCAGCAAGGTCATGCAGGTCTACGACGAGACCCACCCGCGAGCGCGTTGAACCATTCTCATTCTCTTTAAGAAATTACTGGCCGGTAATAAATGCAAATGTTCGTTTCCGAGCGCGGTTTCTGAAGTATGCTCTTGCTCACAGGAGGGTTTGATTCATGGCGACACAAGCGCAGTACACGCACGCGTCAACCGTAGTGCGGCACGAGATGGTCACCACGGCATTCGAACTCGATGGATTCGAGATCGTAAAGAACCTCGGAGTCGTGCGCGGAATCGTCGTGCGCTCGCGCTCCATCTTCGGCACCATTGGCGCCGGCTTGCAGACGCTGGTCGGAGGCAATATTACGTTGCTCAGCAATCTCTGCGAAAAGACGCGCAATGAGGCTTTCGATCTGATGATGGAACATGCTGCGCAGCTCGGCGCCAACGCAGTCATCGGCGCCCGTTACGACGCCACTGACATCATGCAAGGGGTCACGGAAGTGCTCGCCTACGGCACGGCCGTTGTGGTGAAGCCCCGGACGCAGCAATAACCCGCAACTGGATTACGCAGTGAAGGGACGGCCACGCCGTCCCTTCCTCACATCCATGTCCATCTTGGATTACACTCGTGCCTTGGCCGTTCCGTGCGTACCGGTTCGTGTCAGTTCTTCAGCCGCTTTTGTCAGCCGCTCTTGTAGCAGATTCAGGTTGTGCTCGGTGCTCAGGTAGCTGATCACCATCATGCGAATCACGCTGCGGCCCTGCACGAACGTATTTGAAATCCACACTCGGCCGTCACGTGTCACCGCTTCGACAATCGCCTGGTTCGCGGCCGCGCACTCTGCTTCATTGGCGCAATTTTTCACGCGGAAGTTCAGGATCGGCAAATATTGTTGCGTTGCCAGTTCAAAGAACGGCGAGTTGCTGATCCATTCCGCCATGGAGTGCGAGAGTTTGAGCTGCGAATCGATCAGTTCTTCATACGCCTGCCGTCCATGAATGCGCAGTGTCAGCCACAGCTTCAGCGAATTCATTCTTCGCGACCACTGCGTGCTGACCTTGAAGTTGTCGATCAAAGGCGCGTTGGCAACCTTTGGCATGTACGGAGTCGAAACCGAAAAAGTGCGCTCCAGCATCTCCGGCTGCGACGTCAGAATCACTCCCGCTGCAAACGGCATCGCCAGCCATTTATGCGGATCGATCGTGATCGAGTCCGCCTTCTCGATTCCCCGCAGCAGTAGACGATGCTTATCCGAGAAGATAAGCGCCGCGCCGTATGCGCCGTCTACGTGGAACCACATCCCGTAGGTGCGCGCAATGGCATGCAACTCTTCGATGTTGTCGATCGCCCCGGAGTTCGTTGTACCGGCCGTTGCGATCAGGCAAAACGGCCTGAAGCCCGCGGCAAGGTCCGACTTGATGCGCGCCACCAGTGCCTGCGGATCGAGCTGGATCCGGTCGTTCACCGGAATGCGCCGCAGCGCCTTGCGTCCCAATCCCAGCAGCCCGAAGGATTTGTCGAGCGAGTGATGCGACTCTGCCGATGCATACGCCACCGGCCGCGCTCCGATGGCTGCAACTCCGTCTTCCACCGATTCCGGAAACTTCGCCGCCAGTGCCAGCGCCAGCGCCGTGAAGTTCGCCTCGTTGCCGCCGCTCGTGAAGGTGCCGTCGCACGGGCGGCTGCCCTCGGACACAACTTCGCCGTTGATCTTCTTGTGCCAGCCCACCCGTTCGGCAATCCAGCGGATGGTTTCGCCTTCAATCTTGCTTGCCAGTTGCGAGCGCGCCAGAGTCGCCAGTTGCGGATTTAGCGTTGCAACCAATGCCTCCGCCAGCACGGCCATATAGGTCGGCGTCGGATTCATCAGGCCGAAGTAGTTGGCGCTTGGTACGTGGAATCCCTTGTCGATCAGTTCCGTGCAAGCATCGTCGAGCACGCTGGCAGCGTCCTCGGCAATCTCCGGCATGGCGTCGCGCAGATGCCCGAACGTGCGTTCTTCCAGCGGAAGCTGGACACTGCGCTCCGGAAGGGAAGAGAAGTATTGGTCGATGCGGTCGATAAGCCGGTAGCCCAGCTTCCGGCGTTCTTCACTCGTGAAGTCAAATCCCATGGGGTACTCGCTTCGATTCTCAGCCATAGGCCGATATTGCTGCGGAATCGGCGTCCGCCAGGATGGCCGTTCCAATTGTGTTAGACGTCCGCATTCATCCTGCGGGCGCGAAAAATCTTATTGCTGCTCTTCCGTGTTTTCGTCTTCCTCTTCGTGCTTGCCCGGACGGAGCAGTGGGAACAGGATGACATCGCGGATCGACGGAGAGCCGGTCAAAAGCATCGTAACACGATCTATCCCGATGCCTTCGCCCGCCGTCGGCGGCATTCCATACGACAGCGCTCGGATGTAATCCTCGTCCATCTGGTGCGCTTCTTCGTCGCCCCGCGCCCGCTCGGAAAGCTGCTGCTCGAAGCGCCGGCGCTGCTCTTCCGGGTCATTCAGTTCACTGAAGGCGTTGCCGATCTCCATTCCCGCCACGTAAATCTCAAAGCGCTCCACCCACTCTTCCGGTTCGTCGCGTTTGTTCTTCGAGAGCGGCGAGATCGCCAGCGGGAAGTCATAAAGAATCGTCGGCTCCCACAGGTGCTCCTCCGCCACCGCTTCGAACATATCCGCGATGGCGCGTCCCGTAGGCTCCTTGGGATCGTAAGGCATGCTGACCTTCGCGTTTTGCAGCCGCCTCACCATGTCTTCGACCTTCGCACGGTCAGAGAACTCCGTCATTTCCGGCTTCATTCCCGCCGTTTCCGGCCAATACTTGATGATCGCTTCGCGCATTGAGAACCGCTGGAATTTGCCCCAGTCGATCTCGCGTCCCTCGAACGTCGAAATCGTTGTGCCGTTCACATCGAGCGCCACCTGCTTCAGCAGTTCTTCGCTCACCGTCATCAGGTCGTGGTAATCCGCGTAAGCCTGGTAGAACTCCAGCATCGTGAACTCGGGGTTGTGATGTGTCGAGATGCCCTCGTTGCGGAAGTTGCGATTGATCTCGTAGACGCGTTCCAATCCGCCCACCACCAACCGCTTCAAGTAGAGCTCCGGCGCAATGCGCAGGTAGAGGTCCATGTCGAGCGTGTTGTGATGCGTGACAAATGGCCGTGCCGCCGCACCTCCGGCCAGCGGTTGCATCATGGGCGTCTCCACTTCCACGAAATTCCGCTCATCGAAGTAGCGCCGGATCGACTGCACGATCTTCGCCCGCTTCACGAACACTTCGCGAACCTCCGGGTTCATCGTCATGTCGACATAGCGCTGGCGATAGCGCAGCTCCACGTCCTGTAGCCCGTGCCACTTTTCCGGCAGCGGCAGCAGGTCCTTGGCGAGGAATGTGATCTCGTCGACGTGCACCGTCAGTTCGTTCGTGCGCGTGCGGAAAAGATATCCGCGAACGCCAATGTGATCGCCGATGTCGAGCAGCTTGAAGAGTTCGAATCCCTTTTCACCAACCGCGTCTTTCTTGACGTAGATCTGCAACCGCTTGCCGCCCTGCTGCAAGTGGCAGAACCCTGCCTTTCCCATCAGGCGAACCGCCATGAGACGCCCGCCAACGCGCAACTCCACGCGCGGATTTTCCAACTGCTCAGCCGTCGTCTCGGAATATTTTTCCAGCACCTCCGGGATGAAGTGCGTGGCGTCGAATTTGTATGGGTAGGCCGGCTGGCCAAGGGCCTCAATCTGCTTCAGTTTGTCTTTACGTAGCTCGTAGATTTTCTGATCAAGCGACACGGTCTGATTTTTCCTTTGCGGAGAGAGGTTGATCCCGTATCTCCGGAATCCTCATTCGGCGTGATAAAGCCCGCCCTCGGCGGATGTTCTGTTTCCGTTTCGCACAGGCTACAATCCACATGTGACGTGGCTCACAGGCAAGTGCGTCATCTTTCGATATACAAGAAGAAGCCCGGGCGGCCGAAACAAGAATTATATAGAACGTCGCTGTTGATTCGTGCCGCCATCGGAGCTAGTATTCGGCGATTTCCGGAAGCAGCGCCGGATGGTGCTGTGTTTGCCGTTCACCGGGCGAGGAGTCCATGCCGCAAAATTACGTTCCAATTTTCATCTTCCTGCTCATAGCTTTTCTGATCGGTGCCGGGACCGTTTTGGTCGCGTCGCTCATCCGTCCGAACAACCCGAACAAGGTGAAGTTGATGCCGTACGAGTGCGGCATTGATCCCGTGGACAGCGCCCGCAAGCGGTACACCGTGCGTTTTTACATCGTCGCCATTCTGTTCGTGGTCTTCGACGTGGAGACGGTCTTCCTCTTTCCCTGGGCCGTCCAGTTCAAGCGACTGGGCCTTTTCGGTTTCGCGGAAATGATGGTGTTTCTCGGCATCCTGATCGTAGGGTACATCTGGATCTGGAAGAAGGGCGCCCTCGAGTGGATCTAGTTCCGCTCCGTGACGCAATCCCGGCCTGAGTGCCGGACTGCTGCTCCCGAGCGGCACTGGCCGGCGGGGCAGAGAACTGGTCTTTACGCAGCGGTCCTGACGTCCGCCAGCGCGTGGCGCAGCGACCATTCATCGTGGCGAAGCGCGGAAAATACCGGGCTGAAATGCGGGCAATAACGGGGAAATTCCCGGATGTGATTATTGTCACAGTTTGACGTGACCCGTGTCAGTTCCGGTATGTGCATCGCTTATTTATAAATGTGTGTTAAACAAACCTACCTCGTGATCGGTAAGGGACAACCAAATGCCCGACGAGACGAAAGATAGCCAGAGTCCTGCCCCGGGGCAGGAGA
>Ga0307375_10000540_pt1 | contig 46839 bp, 41 predicted proteins | sample TR1MG_FD_202531 | JGI IMG/M metagenome (GOLD analysis project Ga0307375, IMG submission 202531) | Soil microbial communities from Risofladan, Vaasa, Finland - TR-1 | ecosystem: Environmental > Terrestrial > Soil > Coastal area > Acid sulfate soil | place: Finland: Risofladan, Vaasa | collected...
AGACGATCATTGAAATTATGTCGAGCTTGCCGTTACATCAATCGCCGAAATCCCAGATTACACGGGGCATTCATGCCATGCCTCACCAAACAGTCCACATAATCGAGCGGTCTACATAATCGGCCATTGCAGACGGTGACGAATGATATGATTCAGCTCGCTGCGAGCGTCTGCTTATTGAAATGCTAAACATTGACGCTGTCTTTCCATGCTTATGCTACCGCCCACTCCTGAGATAACAACTCGGCCTGCTCCAGCACGGTCTGCGTTGCCTTCTCCTGCTTGTCCGGCGGGTATCCGTACTTCCGTAGTATGCGCTTCACAATCACACGCAGTTGGGCGCGCACGTTCTCGCGTACAGTCCAGTCAATGGTGACATTCTTCTTCACGGTCTCCACTAGCTCGCGTGCGATATGCACCAGCGTTGGCTCACCGAGCATCTTGACCGCGCTGTCGTTGACTTCCAGCGCGTCATAAAAAGCCAGCTCGTCGTCGTTCAGCTTCAACGCCTCGCCGCGCGCATCGGCAGCGCGCATATCTTTCGCGAGCTGAATCAGTTCCTCTATCACCTGAGCTGTCTCGATCGCGCGGTTCTGGTATTTGCGCACCGCCTGCTCCAGCAGCTCGGCGAAGGAACGCGCCTGCACCACATTGCGCCTCGCGCGCAACTTGATCTCGCCCTTCAACAATTTTTGCAACAACTCCACCGCGAGATTTCTTTGCGGCATGCCTTGCACTTCCGCGAGAAACTCATCGGAGAGAATCGAGATGTCCGGCTTTTTCAGGCCGGCGGCGGCGAAGATGTCCACGACCGCATCGGATACCATCGCCTTCGAGATGATCTGGCGAATCGCATGGTCGAGCTCCTCATCGGTTTTGCGTTCGCCGGGTACGCTCTTGGACAACACAGCGCGCACCGCCTGAAAGAAGCCCACGTCATCGCGGATGCGAAGCGCCTCATCGTGCGGCACGGCAAGCGCGAACGCTTGCGACAAATCCGTCACGATTTGCAGCAACCGGTTCTTGCCATCATTCTGCGCCAGGATGTGCTCCTGTGCTGCAGGCAACAGCGAGAGCCTCTGCGCCGGGGTGCCCGCCAGCCAGTGCGCCCAATCAAAGCCGTGGAACAGGCCACAACAGACCTCGTACTTCTCCAGCATCACCGCCACGGCCTCGGCCTGATCGATCGCCGTCTTGCCAGTGCCGCCGCTCTCGGTGTAGGTCGCCAGCGCCTTCTTGAGCTCGTCGGCGAGTCCCAGATAATCCACCACCAACCCGCCAGGCTTGTCCTTGAACACGCGATTCACGCGCGCGATGGCCTGCATCAGCCCGTGCCCGCGCATCGGCTTGTCCACGTACATGGTGTGAAGGGACGGCACGTCAAAACCCGTGAGCCACATATCGCGCACGATGACGATCTGGAACTTGTCCTTCGGATCGCGGAAGCGGGCGGCGAGCACCTCGCGGCGCGGCTTGTTACGGATATGCGTCTGCCACTCCATCGGGTCGGACGCCGAGCCGGTCATCACCACCTTCATCGCGCCCTTCTCGTCGTCCACGTTGTGCCATTCAGGCCGTAGCGCCGCGATCTCGCGATACAGCTCGGCACAGATGCGCCGGCTCATGCACACCACCATCGCCTTGCCATCCATCGTCGCGAGGCGATTTTCAAAATGCTCCACCAAGTCGCGCGCAACAAGCTTGAGCCGGTTCTCCGATCCCACCACAGCTTCGAGCTGCGCCCAACGGCTCTTCAGTTTCTCCTTGCGCTCGACCTCCTCGCCTTCTGTCGCCTCCTCGAAGTTGGGATCAATCTTCGGGCGCTCCGATTGTTTCAGTTCCAGCTTGGCAAGCCGGCTTTCATAGTAGATAGGAACGGTGGCGCCATCGATGACCGCCCGCTGGATATCGTAGACGCTGATGTAGTCGCCGAAGACGGCGCGTGTGTTGGCGTCGCTCTTTTCAATAGGCGTGCCGGTGAAGCCAATGAACGAAGCATTCGGCAGAGCATCGCGCATGTGTCGTGCAAAGCCGTCGATGAAATCGTACTGGCTGCGGTGCGCCTCATCGGCGATGACCACGATATTGCGCCGATCCGAAAGCACCGGATACCGGTCGCCCTTTTCTTCCGGAAAGAATTTCTGAATAGTGGTAAAGACCACGCCGCCGGACGCAACCTTCAACTTCTCGCGCAGGTCGGCACGATCTGCCGCCTGCACCGGCGGCTGGCGCAGCAGGTCGCGGCATCGGGCAAAGGTACCGAACAACTGATCGTCGAGATCGTTCCGGTCGGTGAGCACGACAAGGGTTGGGTTCTCCATCGCCGGATGCAAAACCATGCGCCCGGCGTAAAAGGCCATCGTCAGGCTTTTGCCCGAACCCTGCGTGTGCCACACCACGCCCACGCGGCGGTCGCCCGGTGCGCCACCCGGCTTGCCTCCGGCCTCGTAGCGGCCCGGCATCTCCGCCGCCTTGTGTGCTTGCGCCGCGCGCAGAGTCTCTTCTACCGCCACGTTCACCGCGTGAAACTGATGATAGCCCGCCATCTTCTTGATGAGTTTTCCACCGCCTCCATTGGATGATGAATCCTCGAACACGATGAAGTGCCGCAGCAGATTGAGAAAACGGCGCTTCTCGAACACACCTTCGAGTACCACCTGCAACTCCGCAAGCTTCGCCGCAGCATCCTCGCGCCCAGTGATCGTGCGCCACGGCTTGAACCATTCCTTGCCCGCGCCGAGCGCGCCGATGCGCGCCTGCACGCCATCGGAAATCAGCAGCGCCGCATTGGTGGCGAAGAGCGCGGGAATTTGCGCCTGATAGGTTTGGAGCTGCTGGTGCGCACTCCAGACGGTAGCGTTCTCGTCGGACGGGTTCTTGAGTTCGATCACCGCCAGCGGCAAACCGTTCACGAACAGCACCACGTCAGGACGGCGTGTGTGCTGCCCATCGGCCACGGTGAACTGATTCACGGCCAGCCAGTCGTTGTTGTCGGGAGTGTTGAAGTCGATCACCTGTGCCTGCGCACCGGCGATGGAACCATCCTTGCGGCGATACTCGACAGTCACGCCATCCACGAGCATGCGATGCACGGCGCGATTGCGCTCAACGAGCGACGGTGCATCGGTGCGCGTCAGCTTGCGAAAGGCATCTTCCAGCGCATCGGCAGGTAAATCACGATTCAGGCGCTCAAACGCCTGACGCAAGCGGCCTTCCAGAACCACGTCGCGATAGTTCGGGTCGCTGCGCTCGGCGCCAGGCATTCCTACGGCTATGTCCGGTCCATGCAAGATGGTATAGCCAAGTCCCGTCAGCCAAGAAAGTGCAGCATCTTCAACGACTGATTCGTTTAGCATGGTCATCGGACGTTAGACTATGGAAGGCCTTGTGACATCTTGTTCGGCGAATTCTGATGCCATCAAGTAAATAAATTGGAGCGGTTGGCCACTAATGAATTCCTCAATTCGTGGCCCCAACAGACTACTTATAATCGAGTCAAAATGGTGCGGCCTGTAACGCGTAATGGATCCCAAGTAGTAGGTGATGGCGTAGATTGAGAGCAACTGCGGTAAAACTTGATCATGTTCCGCAACAGGGGCGAGATAAACGTAATAGCGTCTGTATGGCGGGACGCTTGCCACGGTAGACCAGAGCATTGGTTTGATGTCCCCAACAAGTTTAGACACCTCATCCGATGGCCGATGAGTGTAGGCTCGCGGTTGTAATTGTTCGAACCGAATGAGCTTTCTCCCATTTATTTTGGTTTTGGTTTCCACTTCTCTGAATTTGCCATACAACCTTGCTTCCTTAAGCAATCGCGTGTGAGTTACACCAAGCCTTGTAAGGTCATCAGCAAAGATATCGATGGAAAGCCAAATTGTTTTGTTTCTTGAATCCTCATTGAAACGGATTTCGTGAATGGCAATAAATCGTTCGGGGACGTTCATTGCCTCAGCCCAAAGCCGATGACCGGGTACGACTTGTGGCAGAAGAACTGGTAAATCGAAATCTTTATCTGCAGCTAGCCCTATACCTGACACCGCCTGTAACAATTCATCAAACAGGTTATAAGCGTGGGTTCGGGCGTTCGGCGATTTGTGACTTTGGAGAAACGCATCGTCCAACTCCTTATGTGGCGCTCGCAATCGTTCGGACAAGCCGTGATGCGCCTGATTAAAGCTGGTTTGTTGCTGTACTGTTAGCGCAAAGGCCTTCGCTAGATTCATGAAGCAGTAATAAAGCAACAGGGGGCGTGAGGCGATTATGCCCGCAGTTGTCGCTGCTTTATAGAAGTCCTGCGCTTGTTCAAGCGAAGAGAAAGCCTCCGCCTTACCGTTTACAGGACATCTGCGATCAATACTTGCACGAATTATTGTCCATGGGTCTAGCGCGAAGACAGTCGACTGTAGTCCAAACCTTCTTGTCGTCCGATACATCGGCCAAAATGAAAAAGGTACCGGTCGTTGAAGAACCGTAATGCGTTTGCCTTTCCGGGCCTTTGCTACTCTTGGCATAGGGACTATTCCTTTGTTTTGTATGAGCTCACATCAGCGTTGTCGTTTATTATTTACCAATTAAATAGTCACTCGTATGCACTTACTAACTTACCCTTCAAATCCGCCTATGTTCACGCCGCCAGCTCCTCCCACACCTCTTCCCGTTTGCTCCATGCAATCGGATGCACGTTATAGTTCTTGAGCGCATCGGTAACGGAGGACGAAATCGCAATTTCAGAATCATTAAGCAGCGCGAAGGCCTTGGAATCTGGTGGTCGAACTTCCTTGGTGTCGATCCACGCAAAAGCCACCGCTTGAGCCGTATCCCGGTTTGGCCGATTGATGGTCTGGATGATGCGCTCAGGCTGTCTGCGCGATTTTGGAATTACAAAATCGAACAAATGGTCATACCCGGTCTTGCCTGAAAACTTCACCTTCGGCGTATAGCGGACATCGTGCAAATCAAGCCATGAAACCACATCTTCGTAAAACAAACTCGCGACCATCGGGACGGACAGATAAAACATATCGTTCACAGCCAGCATCGCCTGGACAAGGTTGTGCTTGCGCAAGGAAAAGTTGTCGGGCGTGGCATGAACTTCGAGCGCATCCCCGTGAAGCTGAATACCAAACCCGTTCAGAGTCATCTTCAGCAAATCCTGTCGCTTCGGACTATTCAGCTTGCAGCCGCTTTGTTCAAGGTCATCAATCGTGTAGCCATCGTCCGTCAGGATATATGCACCATTCGATTTCTTGGCGTAGATTTGGATGTAATCGTTGTGACGATCCAGATAGGGCGTCGTGATCTCGACCCAATCCGCAACTTGGCGTAGCGAAGTCTTGTCTCGCAGCCAGACTACATAGTCATCAAGCAGCTTTTGAATATCCTGAATCATGTGAACAACCCTCGTTCAATGTACGGCGGCATCGTAACACGGCAAAATCGCATGAAATCTTCCAAAGTGCCCCACAGGTCGGACGTCCTCGGAAAGTGCTCAACCGGCACATCCACTGCCCACTTGTCCCCATAGCCTTCACGATAGAGATGAAGATGGGGGCTTCCGATCTCTTGGTCGTCCGGATTCCTATGTGGCGCACCGCCAAAATCAAGCCGCACCAAAACGACGACTTGTCGTGCGCGAGCCTGGTATTTTCCTTTGAGCAAGTCAATGCGCCCCCTGCGGATGTCGAGCAGAAATTGTTCCCGCTTGTCCGGCGATTGAAGAGGGACGACCAATGACCCCGATGTTGGGTAGGCGTAGCGCTCATCATCAAGACGATGCTTTTCCATCGCGATCAGCGCTTCGGCTTCGGATTGAGTCAGATGGATGTCAGCCATAAGCCATTCCTTTCATTGTATTGATGGGCATGCCATCCGTCACCCGTTCATAGCCTAGCTCCTCGAACCAGTCGAGAGTGGCTTGCTCGGCTATGTTTTCGTCGATAATGGTCATGTCAAATTGAATTGCCCAACTTATGCTTCACATCAACATCAAAGTTTTCAGAATTAATTTTGGATGTCAGCCGGTCGTTATTCAGAACACGTAGAACAGTTTCGATGTCGTCTTCTGTGACTAGCAATTTCCCATCCGCTGAATATTTTATCCCCCAGCCTTCTTCATCATTTACCCTTTTCAGATTCGCTAAAAAATTGACATCCTTGTAGTAACCAGCTTTCTTGACCTGAGATAATCGGCGCAAACGTCGCATGTTGTCACCTACCAAAGCCGAAACCTCTGAGGCGTTATCAAACAAATTCAGAGTGTGAAATTCCTGTGCAATCTCATCCCGGTTACGCTCCATACCTTCCCTGAAATTCAATGCAGTCTCAAAATTCTTTTTGTCTGCAATGAATGTTGTACCATCATACGAAAAGAAATCGACCTTTCCGTCAATTCTGAAAATCTCTTTTTGCTCAATATCAACCAGCATGTTGTCTCGAAATATCATGCTGATAAGTTGAGATACCTTCTTGGTTGTCCAGCCCTCGGATACACGTCGCGCTGCATACAGCGGCGGCTCTCCAGGAAGTGCTAAGTGAGCGATATAGAGCCATGAGTCAATTAGCTGCTCGATTGAATCTGCGAAATCAGGCTCTTCATCCGCCGCAATGTCATCAATGATGGACTGAAAATCTGTTTCCGAGGTAGCGATACCCAGAAGATTGTCATCCAAATCGGAGGTATTGAAGTCATACTCAACGGCAGCGTTCGACTGCTGAATCCTGCCGCTCGTAATGCCGCGCAATTTCTTTTGCAATTTAGTATCTACGTTGATTTGTAGCACATCGTAAGAAGCTTTCCGATGTACCAGCTCACGCTTGACCAAGTAGAGTGAAACACTCGCCTGATTCCAATTTAGCGTTTTAATCTTTTTAAGAAGCCTCTTCTTTTGTTCCATGCTTACACCTCAGGGTTGCGCTCTGTGACCAAATAAAGCTGTTCTGAAATTTCAACAATCCGACACTGTTCATTCTTTCTTAACCGATCGCCCTTAGCCAGCAAATAGTCTTGATACTCCCTGCCGTTTTTTTCGTAATGCACATCAAAAATGTTGTATCCCATCATGGCGAGAATCGGGTTATTAAAGATAGTGTGCGTCTTGAGCGTTAGCCAAAACATGATAAACATGAAAAAAGCGAAGCTGGCGAGAAGCTGAATATTCCAGTGCTCAATTACAAAGAATGAAACCATGTAAGGGATAGTGTAGCTAACCAACTCACCCGACTTATTTGATACGGACTTGATGGTAACCGGGGAAGTTGAAACCTTGGGAAGCCTAACCGTTGCCCATAAAACAATACAGCTCACTACTGCCAATCCAAGAATTGGCCATATAACGTGCGGGTGCATCAATTCCTGCTTCTCAAAATCAAAGTTCTGAATGCAGAAGATGATCGCGAGCGGTGAATAGGCACTAAGAAATATAATCACGGAGGAAAAGAGTCGCAATTTCATACAAGCTCATCCTCTGGCAATTGAACATTAGGCACTCTAAGTTTTCCTGACATCACACTGGGCAGCATCGCATCGCGGATGGTGGCGAGAGTGCGGGATTGGTGAAGGTTGGCAGTGATTTGTGCGTAGAGCGGCGCAACTTTTTCGGTGAAGGCGGCCATCAATTCTTTCGGTGGCAACTCAACGAGAATTGGGCGAAAGTTTTGTTTGCTGATTTCGGCGAAGGTTGTGCCAGTGGCGCGACTTACTATTTCTGCCATGTTTGTCTGGCACCAGTTCAGCATAAAGAAGTTTGAAGCACGCTCATTACACTTGATTGCGATGAATCCCTGATTGATGGCGACGGGCATTGCAGCGATAGCAAGGTAGCCAACTGGCGCACGTGACGACAGCAGGAGAGTTCCTGCAGGCAACAGGCCGGAAGAAATCTTGACGGTGCCTGCATCAGTTATTTTGCGAGCGGTGTCGAGGAGGATAGGTGCTTGGAGCGAAGAGAAATCTTTTGGCGTAGTCCAGTGATGCGTGCCGCCTTCCCAGAATTTCGGCTCGGTGGTGCTTGGCGTACCACCGCCGACGCATTCAACTACTTTACCGACTGGCTCAACCGTCCACCCCTGCGGAATATGGCCAAGGGATGAGTCTTGAAAGTGGACGGGGAAGAGTGCGGTGGTGGCGGCATCGAGGCCAGCGGGTTTGCGTCCATCGAGTTTGGCGCGGACGGGATCGAAATCCACGAACCAGCTCTGGAACAGCGCCCGCGCCATCGCCTCCAGCGTCGCGTTCATCCGGCGGTTCAACTCGATCTTGTCGTTCAGCGCCCCGATGATGTGCGCGATTATTTTTTGTTCTGAGATAGGTGGTAGTGGAAGTTCAAGCGAGGCAACTTCGTCAAAAGTAATTTGAGGGAAGGTGCCAGAACGCGATTCTGCGAGATGCTGAAGCCAACTGGTAATTTCGGTGCTCGTCAGATACTGGTAGAGGAATTTCGGGAACACTCGGTCTTTGCGCGCCCGAATTACCATCAACTTTGTTGAGACAACATAGTCATCGGCTTCCTCTTCCACAAAAGCCCAGCGGCCATTTGCGGGTCTAATCTCACTGAAGAGGATGTCATCCTTTCGGATTGACTTCTTCGCTTGCCCCGGCCAATTCTTTACAGCGGTGTATGTGCGGTGAAGTATCTTGCCGTGAAGTATGTCGGAGGTATTCAGAAAGATTAGGTGTTCCTTCTGCATCTTGTGCGTCTCGGAAATCGAGTCTGCTAAGTCGCCCACTCGTGTAATTGGGTAATCACCCGCCGTATCCACACCCAACCGTTTCTCCTCCGCCTCTTGAAAAATGACATATTCTTTTCGGATGATCTCGTGAAAGCGTTCGGGCACTTCGTCCCAGACATGAAAGTCCACAAGGAAGGGAAGATTGCTTTCGCCGAGTGCATCTTTGAGCTCTGCAATGAGAGGGTTTTGCGCAGGCGTAGTGAAGGCGACGAGGTCGAGGTCAGAGTTCGGGCGGGCAGTCCATTTCACGCGCGAACCATATGCCCACACTGCGACGCCGGGTATGAACCGCCGCAACAGCGCGAGCAGCGTTTTTCGCTGTTCCTTCGTGATGTCTATCGCGGCGGTCATTCCCAAGTAGTTCCCGACATTGTCTGGTAGAGGCCGATGGCATCATCAATAAAATCTCCGACGATCAAGAGCGCTTCCGCCGCCTTTTCTCCGCTGTAGTCATGCGCGGTGCTGGTTCGGGCATCCGCGTATTTCAGCCACTGCTCCACGGGGGAGGCGAACAGCTCGTTCTGGCCTGCCAACTTTAGAATTTTTTTGGGGCTATCTGGGACATCCGCCAAACCGCTGTCTTCGATGAGGTAGCGTTTGAGGTCTTTCCATAAGGTGTCGTAGCAGGTCTCGAAGCGCTGGATGACAGATTCCGCAATGGCCTCACGGTCAAGTTCGGTGAGTTCAGGACGATCCTGCGCTAGTTGGTAATTGGCAAACTGTTGCTCCAGATGTTTGAGCGATTTTTGAAGTTTGTCGTAGTCAATCATGGCCTATTTCCCCTGTTGAGTTGATTCGTAGCCCAACCCTTTCAGATTTTTCCGGATCGCCTTTTCCAGCTTCGCGGATTCGGCGAATTGCTCGCTCAATTCGGCCACGAGGCGAGCCATTTTTTCCTCGAAGGGTACACCGTCGTCTTCGATTTCTTCCGCGCCGACGTAACGACCCGGCGTGAGCACGTGGCCGTGCTTGCGGATGTCGTCGAGCTTCGCGGCCTTGCAGAAGCCGGCCACGTCGGCGTATTCACCTGCGTCCTTGTCACCGCGCCATGCGTGGTAGGTGCCAGCGATCTTGGCGACATCCTCGTCGGTCAATTCGCGATGCACACGGTCGACCAGCGTGCCCATCTTGCGCGCGTCAATGAACAGCGTCTCGCCACGACGGTCTCGGAAGCGGCCGTTCTTCTTGTTGCGTGCGAGAAACCACAGGCACACCGGAATCTGCGTTGAGTAAAAGAGCTGACCGGGCAGCGCGACCATGCAATCCACGAGATCGGCTTCGATAATGGCTTTGCGAATCTCGCCCTCGCCCGACTGGTTGGAGGACATCGAACCGTTGGCGAGCACGAAGCCCGCAAGCCCGGTGGGTGCGAGATGATAAATGAAATGCTGCACCCAGGCGTAGTTGGCGTTGCCTGCGGGCGGCACACCGTAGGCCCAGCGTTTGTCGTTCTTTAGCAGCTCGCCGCGCCAGTCGCTGTCGTTAAAGGGCGGGTTGGCGAGCACGTAGTCGGCCTTGAGATCGGGGTGCGCGTCGTTGTGGAAAGCATCACCGTGGCCGATCTGTGCGTCGATGCCGCGGATAGCGAGATTCATCTTGGCCAGGCGCCAGGTGGTGTAGTTGGACTCTTGGCCGTAGATCGAAATGTCGCCAAGTTTGCCGCTGTGTGCCTCGATGAACTTTTCGCTGCTGACGAACATGCCGCCCGAGCCGCAACAGGGGTCGTAGACGCGCCCCTTGTAGGGCGCGAGCATCTCAACCAGCACGCGTACCACGCGCGAGGGCGTGTAGAACTGGCCGCCGCTCTTGCCCTCGGCGCTGGCGAAGCGTGCGAGGAAATATTCGTAAACGCGGCCGAGCGTATCCTTGGCGCGGTCGGCGGCACTGCCAAGCGCAATGTCGCTGACCAGATTGATGATCTGACCCAGCCGCTGTTTATCGAGACCGGGGCGGGCAAAGTCCTTGGGCAGCACACCCTTGAGCGAGGTGTTGTCGCGTTCGATCGCGCTCATCGCGTCATCAACCAACTGGCCGATGGTCGGCTGCGGCGCCATCGACTTCAGATATTTCCAACGCGCCTCAGGCGGAACCCAAAAGATACTGACGGCGCGATACTCGTCCGGGTCCTCCGGGTCGGCACCTTTTGCTTTTTGTGCGTCGAGTTCGGCGTGCTTGGCCTCGAAAGCGTCGGAGATATACTTCAGGAAGATCAGGCCGAGGACGACGTGCTTGTACTCAGCCGCATCCATGTTGTTACGCAGACCGTCGGCCATCTGCCAAAGCTTGGCTTCAAAGCCAAGGTTGGCGCCAGTGTCGTTATTCTTCTTTGCTGCTTTCGCCATCAGACATCCCTGAGTTTTTTATTAGAGGTCGGCCATGCAGAAAAAGATGGGCGCCAGAAGGGAATGCTAGCAGATTTCGGCGCCTGACTGGCTAATGCGGGAAGTTTGCTTGTGGGTGGCGCTATATATGGCACGAAGTGAGCTGTGGGTAATGCAGCAGCAAAGCGGACACTAACAGCGATGAACAGATCATCCGTCAACGTCCGGTATGGCCGAGAACCAGCCCTTCGAGGTGCTTTGACTGAGTGACCGCTCGGGGACGAAATTAGCGGCTACTCGCGCACGTCTGAAAAAGGTGACAGTTGGTTACCGACCTGATTTTTTGTTTTTCTCCCCTGTGCGCCGCCGAGTAGCGGAGGCGCACAGGGGATTCCGGCGAGGAAGCTTTGCATAGCCATTCGACTAATCTGGCAAAAGGCTTTGCATAGCCATCTGACTAAGTTGGCAAACGCGTTGCATAGCCATTCGGCTAAGTCACCTAAAGACGGTGACATAAGCCGCTGGTTAACGCCAACCAAGTCATTGATGAAACAACTAGCCATCTCACTAAGGCAGCAAGCTGCCAAGTGATTGGTTATGGTTAACGACAGCCAAGTCGCTGGTTATCAGGGCGAACGGCCTGACAGTACTAACGAATAACTACTTCAACTCGCCAAAGAAATTCCTGATCGCCAGCACCCGCTGCTTCAACTCGCCATATTTCAACTCGATGCGCAGCTTGTCCTGTCCGGCCATTTTGACGTGCCGCTTGCTCTGGATCAGCGTGATGATCTTCATCGGGTCTATCGGCGGATTCGGCACGAACTGGATCACGATGGCCTCGCCGGATGCATCTACCTTGCTGATGCCGAGCGGACGGGCCGCGATGCGCAGGCGGTGGCTGTCGAGCAGCGTTTGTGCGGGTTCCGGCAGCAGGCCGAAGCGGTCGATCAGCTCCTGGTGCATGTCGTCGAGTTCTTCCTGCGTGTTGCAGTTGGCCAGGCGCTTGTAGATCACCAGCCGCTGGTGGATGTCGCCGCAATAATCACTGGGCAGCAGAGCCGGGCTGTGCAGGTTGATCTCGGTGGTGACGCCGAGCGGGTGCGCCATGTCCGGTTCGCGCCCCTGGCGCAGTGAGGCGATCGCGGCATTCAGCATGTCGGTGTAGAGCGAGAAACCGATCTCCTGCATCTCGCCGCTCTGCGATTCGCCGAGCACCTCGCCCGCGCCGCGTATCTCCAGATCGTGCATGGCGAGGTAGAAGCCGCTGCCGAGCTGCTCCATCGCCTGGATCGCTTCGAGGCGTTTCTTCGCCTGCGCGGTGAGCGCTTCGGTCTCGACCAGCAGATAGGCGTAAGCCTGATGGTGCGAGCGTCCGACGCGGCCGCGCAGCTGGTGCAGTTGGGCCAGGCCGAAACGGTCGGCGCGGTTCATGATGATGGTGTTGACGGTGGGTATGTCGATGCCGGTCTCGATGATGGTGGTGCACAACAGCACATTGAAGCGCTGCTGGTAAAAGTCGCGCATCACCGCTTCCAGATCGCGCTCGCCCATTTGCCCGTGCGCCACGCGGATGCGCGCTTCCGGCAACAGCGCGGTCAGTTTCTCCGCCATGTTGGCGATGGTGTCCACCTCGTTGTGCAGGAAATACACCTGCCCGCCGCGCTTAAGTTCGCGCAGCACCGCCTCGCGGATGATGCCGTTGCTGGCCTGCGCGACGAAAGTCTTGATCGACAGGCGGCGTTGCGGTGCGGTGGCGATGATGGAAAAATCGCGCAGACCCTCCAGCGACATCGCCAGCGTGCGCGGGATCGGCGTGGCGGTCAGCGTCAGCACGTCCACCTCGGAACGCAGTGCCTTCAGGCGTTCCTTCTGCTGCACGCCGAAGCGGTGTTCCTCGTCGATGATGACCAGGCCGAGGTTGTGGAACTTCACGCCCTTCTGGATCAGCTTGTGCGTGCCGATGATGATGTCGAGCTTGCCGTCCGCCATGTCCTGCAGCGCCTGCGTCTGTTCCTTCGCGGAACGGAAGCGCGACAGCTCGGCGATCTTGACCGGCAGGTCGGCGAAGCGGTCGGAGAAATTCTGGAAATGCTGTTCGGCGAGCAGCGTGGTCGGGACCAGCAGCGCGACCTGTTTGCCGTCCATCGCCGCGACGAAGGCGGCACGCAGCGCGACCTCGGTCTTGCCGAAGCCGACATCGCCGCAGATCAGCCTGTCCATCGGTTTGCCCGATTGCAGATCATTGATCACCGCTTCGATGGCTGCGGCCTGGTCCGGGGTCTCCTCGAAACCGAAACCGGCGGCGAACGCCTCATAGTCGTGCGGGCTCAGCTTGAAGGCGTGGCCTTTGCGTGTGGCGCGCTGCGCGTACAGATTCAGCAATTCGGCGGCGGTGTCGCGCACCTGCTGCATCGCGCGGCGCTTCGCCTTGTCCCACGCTTGCGTGCCCAGCTTGTGCAGCGGCGCGGTTTCCGGCGCGCCGCCGCTGTAGCGGCTGATCACGTGCAGTTGCGCCACCGGCACGTAGAGTTTGTCGGAGCCGGCATATTCCAGCAGCAGGAATTCGTTTTCCCCCTCGCCTAGATCGAGGTTGATCAGTCCCGCGTAGCGCGCGATACCATGCTGCTCATGGACGACCGGGTCGCCAACCTTGAGCTCGGACAGGTCGCGCAACATGCCTTCCACATTGGTTTTCTTTGCGGCGCGCGCGGCACGGCTGCGCGGCTGCGCGGCGTAGAGTTCGGTTTCCGTTACCAGCGCAAACGATGCCCTGGAATAACCTGCTGCGCGGTCAATCTGCGGCGTTGCGTGCTCGCTCGTTCCTCGCCTACCTATCTGGTATGTCTCGTCGCTCGCTGTGCGGCTCCTTGCATCTTGACCTGGTCGCGACGGTTCTCCAGAGGCATCTTCGTTGCCATCAAGGAGAGTAAATCCCTGTTGAACAGGGCCGACGCAGAGCATGAATCTTTGATTGCCTGCGAGGAACTGCTCGTAGCTCTCGCACAGCACAGGCGACAGGCCGTATTCGTGCAGATAGTCCGCCATGATCTCGCGCCGCCCCAGGCTGTCGGCCAGCAGCAGCACACGCCCGTCGAAGTTTTGCAGGAACTGCGCGAAGGCCTGGGTCGGGATATCGGCGCGGCGGTTTACCGCGATGTTGGGTAGCGGGGCGGTGGGGCAGGGGGTTATATTTTTTGGCGTATCTCCCGCATCGCCCTCTTTAAGCCGTTCGTGCTGAGCTTGTCGAAGCATGAGCGGCGTTATTCCAGACCCTTCGACAAGCTCAGGGCGAACGGGTTGTTGATTTGCCACGATATCCAGCCGCGCAAAATCCTTCACGCGGATAAAGAACTGTTCCGCATCGAGGAACAGCTCTTTCGGCTCCAGCAGCGGACGCTGCGGATCGCCCCTGAGCAGGTTGTAGCGCGACGCGGTATCTTTGCCGAAAGTGGCGATGGCTTCGTTCACATCGTGGTGCAGGCACAGCGTGGTATTTTTCGGCAGGTAGTCGAACAGCGTGGCAGTCTTTTCAAAGAACAGCGGCAGGTAATACTCGATGCCCGCCGGGGCATTGCCCTTGCTTACGTTTTTGTAGATATGCGACCTGGACGGGTCGCCCTCGAAGCGATCGCGGAAGCTCTGGCGGAAACGCGACTGGCCGGCATCGTCGAGCGGAAACTCGCGCGCCGGCAACAAACGGATCTCCGGGACCGGATACAGGGTGCGCTGTGTGTCCACATCGAAGGTGGCGATGGTCTCGATCTCGTCGTCGAACAGGTCGATGCGGTACGGCAGCACGCTGCCCATCGCAAACAGGTCGATGATGCCGCCGCGCACGCAATATTCGCCGGGCGACAGCACCTGCTGCACATGGCTGTATCCGGCAAGCGTCATCTGCTCACGAAATTTGGCCAGGTCGAGTCTTTCGCCGCGCTTGAGGAAGAAGGTGAATGCGGCCAGGTATTCCACCGGCGGCAGCGGGTACAGTGCGGTGGTCACCGGCACCACCAGCACGTCGCAGGACAGGCTGCGCACATGATGCAGCGTCGCCAGCCGTTCGGAGATCAGATCCTGATGCGGCGAAAAGTGGTCATAGGGCAGGGTTTCCCAGTCCGGCAGCAGGTGCACGCGAAGTTTGGGGTCGAAGAACGGAATCTCTTCCACCAGCCGCTGCGCTTCCTGCGCATTGGCGGCGATCACCGCCAGCGGAGCATGCTTCGCGGCATATTGCGCCAGCGCCAGCGCGTCGGACGAGCCGGTCAATCCGGTATAGCGGGGGCGGGAATGGGAGGATGAGAGCAACATGAGAAGTGCGGCGGGGGTGTTTTTAATCAAGGGCAAGGATTATACGGGATGCGCTGGATCTTTTAGATTCTGGTTACTCCGGTGTCTTTTTTATCCGGCGGGTAGTGCTCAAAGAGAATGTTGTTTTTGCCGCTTTTCTTGACTTGGTACATCAGGGCATCGGCAAGTTTTACCGCTTCATCAAAGTTGGCAGGCGGCAAATCGAACGAAATGACGCCTATGCTGAAGCCGACAGGCCAGTTGTGTTCCTGCATTTCCCGGGCGAGGGTTTCTCTGAGTTTGTCAAATACGGATCGAGCACCTGCCTCACTGGTTTCGGGCAGTGCAATGGCAAACTCGTCACCGCCCAGACGCCCCGCCACTTCGGTTTTACGCAGGGATTTAAGAAATACCGCGCCTACGGTTTGCAGCACCTTGTCTCCCTCGCTATGACCAAGCCGGTCATTCACTTGCTTGAAATCATCCAGGTCGATGTAAGCGAGGCAAGTCGGCCTGCCGTGGCGCGAAGCCAATTCGAACAATTTTTCCGAGACCTCGGCGAATCCGCGCCCATTCAACACTCGGGTCAGGCTATCCGTTCTCGACAGGCTCTTTTCATTGTTTATTTGAAATTTTAATTGGGCAAGAAATTGGATGGTGATTAAAAACAAACCCAGTCTTACACCGGCATTCCAGACAGGGATCAGTGGATGACTATAAGGGTGCGCCGAGAAGACGGTATCAACCGAGTACCAAATGAATGCGGAAAGGAGCGCGAATAAAACTCCCTGGCGGGAATTCCCGTACCAGGTCACCAGTGCGACGGGTAACAGAAAGAATAACGAAGTGGATATTTCATATCCTACAAAATAGTCTGTTACAGAAATAACGGCGACCAGCAAGAACGCGATTGTCCTTATCTCGCCAGGTGAGCGTTGACCAAGCACTTTACCAATATTTTGATAATATTTTTTCATGGCGTCTTTTACATACAATGCACCATTTTAGCAACGGCATAAACAACGCGTGGCACCAGTCTGATATATTCCATTACAATCACTCCCATGACTGAATTCTACGCATTGGTCCCTGCCGCCGGTTTTGGCAAGCGCATGGAGCACGAATTACCAAAACAGTACCTGCCGCTGGCGGGGCAGCCGATGATCGCGCACGCGTTGAATACACTGTGTTCCAGCCCTGATATTTCCACGGTGTTCGTCGTGCTGGCTCCCGATGACAAGCTGTTTCACGGCCACGACTGGTCGCGTTTCGGCGACAAGCTGCAGCCTTTGTTTTGCGGCGGGGAGCGGCGCTCGGACACAGTGCTGAACGGCTTGATCGCTTCCGAGCTGGAGCCGGACGACTGGGTGCTGGTGCATGACGCGGCGCGTCCCTGCCTGACCCATGCGCATCTGGCCAGGCTGATCGCCGAATTGCGCGACGATGCGGTGGGCGGCATTCTCGCCGTGCCGGTGGCGGATACGCTGAAGCGCGCCGATACAAACGACCGCATCCTGCGCACCGAGAGTCGCGAGTACCTGTGGCAGGCGCAAACGCCGCAGATGTTTCGTGCCGGACTGCTGGCGCAGGCGTTGCAGCAGCCCGGCAGCTTTACCGACGAGGCATCGGCAGTCGAGGCGCTTGGCTTGCAGCCGAGGTTGGTGGAAGGTGATACCAGCAATTTCAAGGTGACTTATCCGCAGGATTTGATGCTGGCGGAGTTGCTGTTGGCGAAGACGAGCTTGTAGCCGGTAGCCAAGCTTCGATCTTGCTACCCGCTACAGGCTACAAGCTACCGGCTCACTAAAGGAAGATGAAATGAGAATCGGACAAGGCTTTGACGTCCACCAACTGGTTGAGGGCCGCAAGCTGATCATAGGCGGGGTGGATATCCCGTATGAAAAAGGTTTGCTCGGACACTCCGATGCGGATGTGCTGCTGCATGCGATCACCGATGCGCTGCTCGGCGCGGCGGCGCTGGGCGACATCGGGCGGCATTTCTCCGATGCCGACGCAAAATTCAAAGACATCGACAGCCGCATCCTGTTGCGCGAAGCGCTGCATCTGGTGCGCGAACAGGGCTACCGCGTCGCCAATGTCGACGCGACCATCATCGCCCAGGCACCGAAGCTGGCTCCGCATATCTTTGAGATGGTGGCAAATATCGCCGCCGACCTGCGCGTCGAGAAAAGCGCTGTCAACGTGAAGGCGACCACCACCGAAAAGCTGGGTTTCGCCGGACGCGGCGAGGGTATCGCGGCGCAGGCGGTAGTGTTGTTGCTGGCCGATTGATCCTGAAAACCTGATGCGCGTTCTTGCTCTGGACACCTCCACCGAATACTGCTCGGTCGCGCTGTGGCACGACGGTGCTGTGATCGAGCATTGCGAACTGGCCGGACAAAAACATTCCGAGATGCTGATCGACATGCTGGACGCGCTGTTGAATGAGGCAGGAGTCAAACTGGCGCAACTCGATGGCATCGCATTCGGCAAAGGGCCGGGTTCGTTCACCGGCGTGCGCATTGCCTGTGGCGCGACACAGGGTCTGGCGTTCGGCGCGAATCTTCCCGTGGCCGGTGTGTGCACGCTGGAAGCATTGGCCGAAGCATCGGGCAGGCCGCGCGTGATCGCCGCACTCGATGCGCGCATGGGCGAGATTTATCACGCTGTGTACGAAAAACATGATGATGTCTGGACAACGGTGAGTGAGCCGTGTTTGTGCAAACCGGAAGATGCACCGCCGGTTGCGGGCGAGAATTGGTTCGGCGCAGGCAGCGGCTTCGCCATGCATGGCAAAGCTTTGGATGAAAGATATGCCGGACAGTTGTCTGGCCTTGATGCAAGCATGGTGCCGCAGGCCGCAGCGATAGCCGCACTCGGCGCTGCGCAATTCGCTGCCGGCCGCGGCGTGGATGCCGCACAAGCCCTGCCGCTTTACCTGCGCGACAAGGTGGCGCTGAAGACCAGCGAAAGAATGCCGCGTTGATGCGTGACATGACGCTGGCCGATGTAGACGCAGTGTCCGCCATTGAACAGGCGGTGCAGGCTTATCCGTGGACGCGCGGCAATTTCGCCGATGCGTTGAATAGTGGTTATTTTTGCCGTGTAGACGAGGCAGGCGGCGAGATAAGGGGCTATGCGGTTCTGATGCCGGCAGTGGACGAGGCTGAGTTGCTGAACATCGGCGTGGCGGCAGATCAACAACGCAGGGGTTTGGGACGTGCGATGTTGCTCGAAATGCTCGACCTGGCACGCGGGAAGAATATGATCAGGGTGTTTCTCGAAGTTCGTGCGTCCAATACTGCAGCGCTGGCCTTGTACCGCAGCGCCGGTTTCGTCGAGATCGGCTTGCGGCGGGGTTATTACAGGAATGCCGGCGGCGGCGATGATGCGATCACGATGGCGTGCATATTGAAGGGTGAGATTGATGGACAGGCGTGAAGCGATACTGCGCGAGTTGAACCTGTATCCGCAGTGGGTACGGCGGGAGTCGCCTGTACCTGACGAAGCAAACCATGTGCCCGATGCGCGTGAAGCAAAAATTCCCGTCGCCCCGAACAAAGAAGAGGTGCCGGCGCGAACGGAAACCAGAGATGTTCCTGTCGTTTCTCCTGTATCGAGCGTAGACGAACTCGACTGGCCGCAACTCAGGCAGCGGGTAAGCGACTGCACCGCGTGCAAGCTGCGCGCCGGATGCACGCAGACGGTGTTCGGCGTGGGCGACGAGAAAGCCGACTGGCTGTTCGTCGGCGAAGGGCCGGGGGCGGAGGAGGATGCGCTGGGCGAGCCGTTCGTGGGACAGGCGGGCAAGCTGCTGGACAACATGCTGTTGGCGATCAAACTGAAACGCGGCGACAATGTGTACATCGCGAACATCGTCAAGTGCCGACCGCCCGGTAACCGCAACCCGGAAGCGGATGAGATCGCAACCTGCCTGCCCTATTTGCGGCGCCAGATCGAACTGATAAACCCCAAGTTGATCGTGGCGCTGGGCAAGGTGGCCTCGAATGCGCTGCTTGGCAGGGACGCGACCCTTGCCAGTTTGCGCGGAAAACCGCATGACTATCGTATAGCGCCTGCGATGGCGACAATACCTTTGATCGTCACCTACCATCCCGCGTATCTGTTGCGCAGTCCGTCTGAAAAGGCCAAGGCATGGCAGGACTTGTGTATGGCTGTGCGGATACGTGACGGCGGGGCGTAGCGCTCCGCTATTGCCACTGGCCAGACCACCGATCTGTCGAAATGGCGTTCACAAACTGCCGATTGCAACGCATGGGCTGATCGCACTACCGAAAAGACAAACTTGCTGATAGGGCTATTTGCCGGAGTTTGTTAGAATCCGTATATCGCGTATATAAAAGTGCATGGGTAGAACAATGCCATTACAGCCTCGCGACCAAACCAAACTGATCGTTGTCATCACGGTGGCTGTGGTCATGTTGTTCCTGGCGCTGCTATACGGCCTGCCTGTAAGTTACAAACCCAGCATAAAAATCGGAGTGCTGCATTCCCTGACTGGCACGATGGCCATGAGCGAAGCCCCGCTGGTGGATGCGGTGCGGCTGGCGGTGGAGGAGGCCAACCAGTCGGGCGGAGTGAACGGCGCCCAGATCGAGATGATCGTTAGCGACTGCCGTTCGGATGCAGAGTATTGCGCGCAGCAGGCAGAGAAATTGATCACTCGGGACAAAGTTCAGGCACTGTTCGGCTGCTGGACTTCGGACTGCCGCAAGGCAGTCGAATCCGTGGTCGAGAAGCATCATCATCTGCTGTTCTATCCGCTCCAGTATGAGGGGCTGGAAGAATCGCCAGACATCATCTATACAGGCGCAGTCCCCAACCAGCAGATCATTCCAGCGGTGATGTGGGCCCTGCAAAACCACCGCAAGCGTTTTTATCTGATCGGCTCGGACTATGTGTTCCCGCATACCGCTAACCTCATTGCGCGCGATGTACTGCGGCTGAATGGCGGCCAGGTGCTGGCAGAACGATATTTGCCTCTGGGCGGGAAAGATGTCGCAGCGGTGGTCGGTGAAATCGCCAGGCTCAAGCCGGACGTCATATTGAATACCCTGAACGGCGACAGCAACAATCAATTCTTCAGCGCGCTGCGCAAGGCGGGCATCACTGCAGAAAATACACCGGTCATTTCGACCAGCATCGCCGAAGTGGAACTGGCTGCGATAGGCGCTGCCCGGATGGCAGGAAACTACGCTGTGTGGAGTTATTTTCAGGGCGTTGATACTGCCGAGAACAAGGCATTCGTGGCGGAATTCAAGAAACGTTTCGGGCGGGACCGTGTGCTTGATGACCCGATGGAAGCGACCTATATCGGCGTCCGCATGTGGGTCAATGCGGTTCGTGAAGCGCATGCTACGAATCTGCCCATGGTCAAGACGCTGCTTAGCCAGCAGACCATGCTGGCCCCCGAGGGAATCGTTTCGGTAGATTTTACCAATAATCATCTCTGGAAAACCGTGCGCATCGGCAGGGCACGGGCTGATGGGCAGTTCGATGTGGTTTGGCAATCCGACCAGCCGGTGCGCCCCGCCCCGTTTCCGTTCTTTCGCTCGCGTTTGGAGTGGGCGGCCATGCAGAAGGCTGTCATTCAGGCCGGGGCGGAGGTGCGACCATGAAGATATCCACTACGCTGACACGCCGCATGATGGTCTGGTTTGCGCTGGTGGGCCTGCTGCCCCTGGTATTGCTGGGGTATTTGACGCTGCGCTACAACGAGCAATCGCTGCGTGCCGCTACCTTATTGAACCTGTCGCAACTGGCGGACAAGAAAGCGTTGCAGATCAGGGGGTATATGGTAGAGCGCATTGCCGACACCCGCCTGATTGCGCGCTCCAATGTGACCCGGGATGCCATCGCCCGGTTGTCTCGCAGTTACCAATCAGCCCATCCCGGCACACCGGAATATCAAAAAGCAGATGCGCGATATCGCGCATATTTTGAGCGCTACATCGATGATGCCGCGATGTTTTACGATGTGTTCCTGATCGATCTGCAAGGCGAGATCGTATACAGCCAGAGGCATGAAAGCGATTTCGCCACCAATCTGGTTGACGGGCCGTATCGTGACAGCGGCCTGGCAGACGCGTTTCGTGAATCACGCATGACCCTGGAAAGCGTCGCTTCAAGTTTTGAATTCTATCAACCCTCGCAGGCAATGGCCGCATTCGTGGCGGTACCGGTCATTCGTGAAGGCAGGCTGCTGGGGGTGATCGCCTTCCAGCTGAGAATCGCGCAAATTTACCAAGTCGCGGGCGATCCGATCGGCTTGGGATCAAGCGGGGAAACCGTGCTGGGCAAATGGGTCGATCAGCAGCACGTCATGATTGTTACCCCTCTTAAATACCAGATTGGAAGCACGCTGCAACCGGTCGGGTTGCGCACGCTGCAGCCAGTCGGGATAGATATGATGCCTAATCCGATGCGCAGCGCCTTGCTGGGTATCCGGGGAAGCGGCATCGAAACCGATTATCGCAACCAGCAGGTGATAGCCACGTGGCGCTATCTGCCGGATTTGCGTTTCGGGATGGTGGTCAAGAAAGATGCGGATGAGGCATTCGCGCCGCTGCAGCAGCAACGTATTTTCTCACTGACCGCCTTGTTGCTGGTGATGCTGTTCGCGTCTGTGGCCGCGTATTTTTTTGGAAGGAAGCTGGTGGTTCCGCTCCAGGAGTTGGCGGGCGGCGCTGAAGATGTGGCGCAGGGAAACCTGGCGCGCCGGGTGAACGAGCAAGGCGCCGACGAAATCGGCATGTTGGGGCGCGCCTTCAATCGCATGGCCGAAAACCTGCAATCGCTGTATCGCTCGCTGGAGATACGCGTCGAGGAGCGCACCGCGGATCTGACAAAGAGCATGGCGGATCTGCGCATCAAGGATGCTGCCATTGCGTCTTCGATCAATGCCATCGCCATTGCCGGTCTGGACGGCAGGCTCTTTTATGTCAACCAGGCATTTGTCAACCTGTGGCGGCTGCAGGGGTCGGAGGATGCCATCGGCCGCACACCATTGGAATTTTTGGACAAGCAGGAAGATGCTCAGGCAGTGATTGAATTTCTGCAACGGCAGGGTTACTGGCGCGGCGAAATGCGCGCCCGCCGGCATGATGGTTCGCTGGCCGATCTGGAAGTGTCTGCGCATATGGTCACGGATGAATCTGGCAAGCCGATATGCATGATGGCTTCGTTCGTGGACATCACCGGGCGAAAAGAGATTGAACAACTGGCGCAGATCAACGAACGGAAGTTCCGCGGCACCATCGATGTCTCCCCTGTGCCCGAAGCCTTGTACGATGAACAAGGAAATATCACTTTCCTGAATCCTGCGTTCACACAGACCTATGGCTATACCTTGCAGGATATCCCCACGCTGGCTGACTGGTGGCCCAGGGCCTATCCGGATCCGGTTTATCGCCAGCGGGTGATGGATGCATGGCAGGCCAGGGTGGATCAGGCCGCGCGTGCGAACACACCATTTGAACCGCTTGAGATCGGCATCAGATGCAAGGACGGGACGGTCAGAACCGTGATGGCGAGCGCCACATCTATCGGGACAGGATTGTCGGGTGAACACCTGGTGGTGTTGTATGACATCACCGAACGCATTTCGGCCGAAGCCCAATTGCGCATCGCGGCGATCGCCTTCGAGACGCATGAGGCGATCATGATCACCGGTCCGGACGAGCGGATAATACGCGTCAACAAAGCGTTTGAAACGACTACCGGTTACAGCGCGGATGAGGTGATCGGGCACACCCCGCATATGTTGAGTTCAGGCAAGCACGACCAGGCTTTCTATGAAACGATGTGGCAGCAGATAGCCGGCACCGGGCATTGGGAAGGCGAGATCTGGGACAGGCGCAAAAATGGTGAAATATACCCCAAATGGCTGACGGTCACGACGGTGCGGGATCAGGCTGGTGAGGTGAGCCATTATGTGGGGATTTCCAGTGATATCAGTCAGCGCAAGCTGGCCGAGGAAGAGATTTACAGTCTTGCGTATTACGACACGCTGACCAAATTGCCCAATCGGCGTTTGTTGCAGGATCGTTTCAATCTTGCCCTGGCCGCATCCGAGCGCAGCGGCATCTATGGCGTGGTGCTGTTCCTCGATCTGGACAAATTCAAGACGCTTAACGATACGCTGGGGCATGGCTTTGGCGACCTGTTGTTGATCGAAGTTGCGGCGCGCATCAAGTCATGCGTGCGGGAAATCGATACCGTAGCCAGGATGGGCGGCGATGAATTCGTGGTGCTGATCGAAGATGTGAGCGCGGACGCTGAAGAGGCTTCGCAAAAGGCCGCGCATATCGCCGAGAAGATCAGGAGTGCGCTGGTGCAACCCTACTTTCTCGAAGGGCAGGAGCAGCATAGTTCGCCCAGCATAGGCGTTTGTCTGTATCGGGGACGTGCTGAATCGGTGGATTCCCTGCTTAAACATGCTGACATGGCGATGTATCAGGCCAAAGCATCCGGGCGTAATACGGTGTGCTTCTTTGATCCGGTGATGCAAAAGGCGGTGGAAGGGCGCGTCGCTCTGGAGGCGGATCTGCGCCGTGCCGTTTCCCTGCAGCAGCTGCATTTGTATTACCAGATTCAGCTGGACAACGAACATCGTCCGCTGGGGGCCGAAGCCTTGCTGCGCTGGGTGCACCCGGCCAGGGGCATGGTCTCACCGGCGCAATTCATCCCGATAGCCGAAGAGACCCTGCTGATCATCGAGATTGGGCAATGGGTGCTCGAGACGGCCTGCCGGCAATTGAAGTTATGGGAGCAGCACGCACGCACGCGCGATTTGACGTTGGCGATCAACGTCAGCGCGCAACAATTTGCGACACATGATTTCGTCGCGCAGGTAACCGCGATGCTGCGCAAGCATCGCGTCGACCCTTCACGCCTGAAGCTGGAGTTGACCGAAAGCGTGGTGCTGGAAGACGTGCGGGGCACGGTGGAAATAATGCATGCGCTCAAAGGCCTGGGTGTCGGATTGTCGATGGACGATTTCGGCACCGGCTATTCGTCGTTGTCCAATTTGAAGTTGCTGCCGCTCGATCAGCTCAAGATCGATCAGAGCTTTGTCCGCGACATCACAACCGACCCCAATGATGCGGTGATGGTGCAAACCATTATTGGCTTGGCCAGGAACTTCCGCTTGAATGTGATCGCCGAAGGGGTGGAAACCGAATCGCAACTCGAATTTTTAAAGATTAACGGCTGTATGGCTTATCAGGGTTATCTGTTCAGCAAACCCGTTCCGGTCGGGGAGTTTGAAGCGTTGCTGGGCGGGACGTAGGGTGTGCCGTACCAATGCCGTGCCCTTACAGGTTCCCTACATCTGCCCCATATCCTGATCATGCCCGTGGCGCCTGTACAGCACGGTCATGATGCCCGACAGCAGCAGGCCGAACACCAGAATGATGAGATAGATGCTGAGTTGCAGCTTCTCCATTGCGGCGTACAGTCCCAGCATCGCGAAAATGCTCAGGTTTTCATTGAAATTCTGTACGGCGATTGAACTTCCCGACCCCATCAGCAGGTGGCCGCGGTGTTGCAGCAGTGCATTCATCGGTACCACGAAATAGCCGCCCATCGCCCCGAGCGTGATCAGCAGCAGCGTTGCCAGTGTGCTGTTGGTGATCGGGATCATCAGCAGCACCATCAAACCCATCGCAATGCCGACCGGCAGCACTTTCACCGAATGTTGCAGCGTGACGAATTTTGCCGCCAATACCGCGCCGATCGCGATGCCGATTGCGAACCATGCGGTAAGCTGGGCGGCCGCGCTGATGTCAAAATTCAATGCCACTGCGGCCCACCCGAGCAATAGCAGGCGCAGCGTGGCCCCGGTACCCCAGAACAGGGTGGTGACCGCGAGCGAGACCTGTCCCAGCGGATCCTTCCACAGCAGTCTGAAACAGTGCAGGAAATCCTTGACCAGAAAGACAGGATTGCGGCTGAGCACCTTGTGGTCGATCGCCACGCGCGGGATGTACAGATTGAACCATGCGGCAACGATGTAAATTCCGGTGATGAAGACAATCGCCAATTGCGGCAGGGTATTGATGCCGGTGTCGATGAAGGGTACATCCCACCAGTTCAGCATGGGCCCGGTAATCGCCGGGCTGATGAAGATGCCGCCGATAACGGCGCCCAGAACAATGGCCAGCACGGTCAGCCCTTCCATCCAGCTGTTCGCCAGCACCAGTTCACCCGGGGGCAGATATTCGGTCAGGATGCCGTATTTGGCGGGCGAGTAAGTGGCCGCACCCAGGCCGACCAGGCCGTAAGCGATCAACGGGTCAACCCCGAACAGCATCGCGATGCAGCCCAGGATTTTGATGTTGTTGCTGATGAACATCACGCGCCCCTTGGGAATCGAGTCGGCGAATGCGCCCACGAAAGGGGCCAGCACGATGTAGGAAAAGATGAAGGCTTCCTGCAGTACCGGTGTGTGCCAGTTCGGCGCATGCATGGATTGCAACAATGCGATGGCGGCAAACAGCAGGGCGTTGTCCGCAAGCGCGGAGAAAAACTGCGCCGCGAGGATGATGTAAAAGCCGAGATTCATTAAACAGGGTTCTTGTTTTTCAGCTCCTTTTATAACACGAATGTATTGCCCCTGCTATCATTCGTGCTTCTTAAAATCCTTGCGATAAACCGACATTCATGCCACGCCCGATACAGGCCAATCTGGACTTGAGCGCGCTGGAGAATAATCTCCGGGTGGCGCGCCGTGCCACTTCCGCGCGCATCATGTCCGTCATCAAGGCGGATGGTTACGGGCATGGCCTGATGCGCGCCGCGGAGGCACTGGCCGCGACGGACGGCTATGCGCTGCTGGATATTCGCGATGCGGTGCGTTTGCGCGAGGCGGGTTACCGCCAGGCGATCCTGCTTCTGGAAGGATGTTTCAGCGCGGAAGAATTGCCCGTGATCGCGGAATATGGTTTGACCTGCGTGTTCCATAGCCCGTGGCAGATCGCGATGCTGGATGCCTATCCCGGCCCGGTGAAATCCGGAAAGGGGACACTGGATGTCTGGCTCAAGGTCAACAGCGGCATGAACCGCCTTGGGTTTGTGCCGCAACAGGTGGCGCAGACCATGGATCAGCTGCGCCGCCATCGCGCGGTGCGCGACATCACGCTGATGACCCATTTCGCGAATGCCGACGAGTCGCGCGGTATTGCCGAGCCGCTCGCGCTGTTCAATGATCTCGCCGCCTCCTATCGCGTGGCGCGCTCGCTGGCGAATTCCGCAACGCTGTTGCGTTACCCGGAAGCACACGGCGACTGGGTGCGTCCCGGCGTCATGCTGTATGGCGCGTCGCCGTTTGCCCCGGACATGGGTGAACAATTCAGTGCGCAACGGCTCGGGCTGAAACCGGCGATGACGCTGGGCAGCCGCATCATCGCCACGCAGGAATTGCGCGCCGGTGACGAAGTCGGATACGGCGCGCTGTTCTGTGCCGAACACAATATGCGCATCGGCATCGTCGCCTGCGGCTATGCCGACGGCTATCCGCGCAGCGCACAAAATGGCACACCGATACTGGTGGACGGGCAACGCACCCGGACGCTGGGCCGTGTTTCGATGGACATGCTGTGCGTGGACTTGAGCAGGTTGCCGCAAGCCGGTGTCGGAAGCCGCGTCGTGCTGTGGGGCGAGGGGATGCCGATCGAAGAAGTCGCGCGCGCGGCCGGAACCGTCAGCTATGAATTGATGTGCGCACTAACACCGCGCGTGCCGGTTGTGGTTTAAAAATTGCTGCGGAGGGCGTCTGCGGCGTTGCGCGGTACTCGAAATCCTCATGTACATTAAGTACATTCCGGTTTCTGCGTTCCGTGCGCCTTGCATACATCCCTCCTCGCGAATTTTTGTAATCCGACCTGTTTTGGTGGAATGAGTTTGGGATAACGGAGGAGAAAACATGTTGGCCATCATAGGCGGCAGCGGGGTATATAACATCGAGGGGCTGGCGAACACGCGCTGGGTAAAGGCAGAGTCTTCATTCGGCGAGCCGTCCGACGAAGTGCTGATCGGCGAATTGCCCATTGGAGAATCGAAGTCACAGCCCATCGCCTTCATGCCGCGCCACGGGCGCGGGCACAATATACCGCCGTCCGAGATCAACTTCCGCGCCAACATCGACGCGCTCAAGCGGCTCGGCGTGACCGACATCGTTTCGGTCAGCGCGGTGGGTTCGCTGCGCGAGCATCTTACGCCGGGCATGTTCGTGATCGTCGACCAGTTCATCGACCGCACTTTCGCAAGAGAGAAAAGCTTCTTCGGCACCGGACTGGTTGCGCATGTCTCGATGGCGCACCCGGTGTGCCATCGTCTCGGCGACCACCTGCATGCCGCCGCGCAGCAGGTCGGCATCCTGGCAGCGCGCGGCGGCACCTATCTGGTGATGGAAGGGCCGCAGTTCTCCAGCCTCGCGGAATCCGAGCTGTACCGTTCCTGGCAATGCGACGTGATCGGCATGACCAACATGCCCGAAGCCAAGCTCGCGCGCGAAGCCGAGATCTGCTACGCCACCGTCGCGATGGTGACCGACTACGACTGCTGGCATCCCAACCACGACGACGTCACGGTCGATGCGATCGTGAAAATCCTGCTGGCGAACGCCGACAAGGCGCGCGCGCTGGTCAAGAATGTCGCGCCGCGCGTGAAGAATGATGCCAGCGCGGCCGAATGCGGCTGCCGCAGCGCACTGCAACACGCGATCATCACCGCGCCGGAGGCGCGCGACACAAAGATGGTGAAGAAACTGTCCGCTGTGGCCGGGCGGATGTTGAAAAAATAAAAAGGCAATGGTCCACGAAAAACACGAAAAGCACGAAAATAAATCTCAAACTTTGAGTTGAGTTTTTTCTTTTTATGTCTTTTGTATTTTTTCGTGCCTTTCGTGTTTTTCGTGGACAAATAGGTTTTTAAAATCGTTATAGGGGGAGCAATACCATGACCATCAAATCGCGTATCCGCACCGTCCCACACTACCCGAAACAGGGCATCCAGTTCCGCGACATCACCACGCTGCTCAAGGACCCGGTGGGCTTCCGCCTGACGATAGATGAACTGGTGCGCCGCTACAAGGACGTAAAGATCGACAAGATCGCCGGCATCGAATCGCGCGGTTTTATCCTCGGCGCGCCGCTGGCTTACGCGCTGAACAAGGGTTTCATCCCGATCCGCAAGAAGGGCAAGCTGCCCGCCGAAACCATAGGCCACGACTACGAACTCGAATACGGCACCGACCGCATCGAGATCCACACCGACGCGATCCAGAAGGGCGACCGCGTGCTGCTGGTGGACGACCTGATCGCCACCGGCGGCACCGCGGAAGCCGCCTGCAAGCTTTTAGAAAAGATGGGCGGCAAGATCGTCGAATGCTGCTTCATCATCGACCTGCCGGATATCGGCGGACGCGCAAGACTGGAGAAGCATGGGCATAAAGTTTTCGCGCTATGCGAGTTTGAGGGTGATTAGCCCTTATAACTTAAAAGCGGCTTGACGCTATACGTCAAAGACGGATAATGTCAGCCATGCTCACCGTCATCGAAACCGAAGACTTCGAGAAACTCTGGCCGCTGTATTGGACCGAAAAGGAACACGATGCCTTTGCTTTGTTCATTGCGGAAAATCCCAATGCCGGAGATGTAGTCAGGGGTTCGGGCGGGGTGCGCAAAGTGCGCTGGTCACGTTCCGGTTCGGGCAAATCGGGCGGAGTGCGAGTCATCTATTTCAACCGCCTGGCGAATGGCGAAATCTGGCTGATTTTCATGTATGCCAAAAACAAACTGGGCTCGATAAACGGAAATATATTGAAGGAGTTGAAAAATGAAATCGAAAAAACCATTGACTGACAAGGAACTGGAAGCATTTGAAGCATCGCGCGACATGGGCAAGGCTCTGCTGAAATCGGCGCGCCAGATGGTCGCCAGGAAAGGGCGCGCCGTGCTGTCCCCAGTCATCTCCGCACGGACAAAATCCGGCCTGTCGCAAGCCGAGTTTGCCAAATTGCTGGGTGTATCCGTGCGCACCCTGCAAGAGTGGGAACAAGGCCGCAGGCAACCCAGCGGCGCGGCAAAGACGCTGATCGGCATCGCAGAGCGCAGGCCGGACGTGTTGAAAGAAGCGGGTGCGTGACTCCTTGATTCATCATCGGCAACGCAGGCAATGCTGGTGGACGACCTGATCGCCACCGGCGGCTCGGCGGAAGCCGCCTGCACGCTGATTGAAAAAATGGGCGGCAAGCCCGCGTAGGATGGGTTGAGCAACGCGATACCCATCGTTATTTTGTTGGGTATCACTTCGTTCAACCCAACCTACAATTAAAAATGAATTTATGAAAATTAACGGCACCCCCTATCGCACCATCTGGCCCACCGCCGACAACGCAGCGGTGGAGATCATCGACCAGACCAAACTCCCGCACGTTTTCACCACGCTGCGGCTGGAGAGCATGCGCGATGCCGAGCGCGCGATACGCGACATGCAGGTTCGCGGTGCGCCGCTGATCGGCGTGACTGCGGCTTATGGCGTGGCGCTGTCGATGAAGCACCATGCCTCGGATGCCGCACTGAAAGCGACCTGCGACAAGCTGCTGCTGGCGCGACCGACCGCGGTGAACTTGCGCTGGGGAATCGAACGGATGCGCTCCTTTCTTGCGCCTCTGCCCGAGAGCGAGCGCGCTTCGGCGGCGTGGCAGGAGGCGGCGCGCATCGCCGATGAGGATGTGGCGATCAATGCGAGCATAGGCCAGCATGGCAGCGAGTTGATACGCGCGATGTATCAAAAGAAAAAAGCTACAGTAAATATACTCACCCATTGCAACGCCGGCTGGCTGGCGACGGTGGATTGGGGCACGGCGCTGGCGCCGATTTATAAGGCATTCGATGCGGGCATACCTTTGCATGTGTGGGTGGACGAGACTCGCCCGCGCAACCAGGGCGCCAGCCTCACCGCGTGGGAACTGGGCCAGCACGGCGTGCCGCACACGGTGATCGCGGACAACACCGGCGGGCATTTGATGCAGCACGACATGGTGGACATGGTCATCGTCGGCACCGACCGTGTCACCGCGCGCGGCGACGTGTGCAACAAGATCGGCACCTACCTGAAAGCATTGGCCGCGTTTGATAACGGCGTGCCGTTCTACGTTGCGCTGCCGACGCCGACGATAGACTGGACGCTGCAGGACGGCGTGAAGGAAATCCCGATCGAGGAACGCGCGGCGGAGGAGGTGACGCACATCTCCGGGTTGTGCGACGACGGGCAGGTGCGCAGCGTGCGGCTCACCCCGAAAAATTCGCGCGCCGCGAACTACAGCTTCGATGTGACCCCGGCAAGGTTGGTGACTGCGCTCATCACGGAAAAAGGTGTGGTGAAGGCGGATGCGGGGGCGATGAAAGTATTGCGGTAACGTAGGTCGGGATTTGCCATGACTGAAAATCTAACCCCTCCTAACCTCCCCTTGTCAGGGGAGGAACAGGTTCAGCTCCCTCCCCGACAAGGGAGGGCTGGGTTGGGGGTAGAGTTAATATTGACGCAGGGAGAAATTTGAATGAACGAAAACGAACTGCGCAGCGAAATGGTGCGAATCACGAAGCGATTGGACGAACAGGGTTTGAATCGCGGCACCTCCGGCAATCTTTCCGCGAGGTTAGCCGAGGGCATGCTGATCACGCCTTCCGGAATGGGTGCGGAGGGACTGACGGAAGACGACATCGTGTTCATGCAGATGGACGGGACATCGCGCGGACGCTGGCAGCCTTCCAGCGAGTGGCTGTTCCATCGCGACATATACGCGCAGCGTCCGGAATTCGGCGCGGTCGTGCATACCCATTCGGTCGCGGCGACCGCGCTGGCCTGCCTCAGAAAAGCCATCCCGCCGTTCCACTACATGATCGCATTGATGGGCGGCAACAACATCCGCTGCGCGAAGTACGCGACCTTCGGCACGCAGCAATTATCCGATCACGCGCTGGCCGCGCTGCGCGGGCGCAAGGCCTGTCTGTTATCCAACCACGGCATGATCGCGGCGGGTGTGGATCTCGCCGAGGCGTTCCGCATCACGGCGGAAGTCGAGACGCTCAGCGAGATGTATCTGCTCGCGTTGCAGGCGGGGGAGCCGGTGCTGCTGAGCGCGGAGGAATTTAAGGCAGCGCAGCAGCGCTTTGCCGGTTACGGGCAGGCAGCGGAGACGAAACAGCGCTAGACCGGTCAGCAGCTTGCAACGCCGCCGTCGCTGCGCGGGTCGGATGCCCCTTCCAGTGTGCCGTCAGTATTGTGAACGATAGCGCCCGCATGCCCGACGGCCTCGTCGAACTCCTGCAGCATCTCGACCTCGTGACCGCGGCGCCGCAGTGACTCGACGATTTCCGCGCTGAAGCGCGATTCGAGTTTCAGCGTGTCCGATGCCGATCCCCAGGTGCGCCCTAACAGCCAGCGCGGCGCGCTGACCGCCTGCTGCAGGCCCTGCCAGTAGACGATCGCGCGGGTGAACACCGCCGCCTGGGTTTGCGGCTGGCCGTCGCCACCCATGGTGCCGTAGACCATCACCCGCCCGTCATTTAATTGGGCCAAAGCCGGGTTCAGCGTGTGGAAAGGTTTGCGTCCCGGCTTGAGTTCGTTCAGCGCGTTCTGGACCAGCGAGAAGCTGCAGCCGCGGTTCTGCCAGTTGAGCCCGCTGTGTTCGAGCACGACGCCGCTGCCGAACTCGTGATAGATGCTCTGGATGAAGCTCACGGCGCGTCCCTCGCTGTCGATCACTCCCATCCATACGGTGTCGCCGGGGCCGCGGCCTTTTCCCCAGGGCAGCGCTTTGTCGAGCCTGATCGCATGCGCAAGCGGGTTCAGGAATTCCGGCTTCAAACAGTCCTGCGCGTCTATGCGCATATAGCGCGGATCGGTGATTTCAGTATCGCGGATACGGAATGCCTGCTTGGTCGCCTCGACGACGCAGTGCACGTAGTCGGCGCTGTCGGGCTCGATTTCATTCAGGTGCAAGCGGTCCAGGATGCCGAGGATCATCAGCGATACTGCACCCTGGGTCGGCGGCGGTAGGTTGTAGATCGTGCCGAGGCTGTGCGCCAGCGCCAACGGTTTGACCAGCTCGGCCTTGTAGCCGTTCAGGTCGGCCAGCGCGACGGGGCTGCCGCATGCGGCCAGGTCTGCAGCAATCGTCTGCGCCAGTTCGCCGCGATAAAAATCGTCCAGTCCGGTGCGGCTCAAATGGCGCAGCAGCGCAGCCATGCGCGGCTGTAAAAACAGGCTGCCTTGCCCGGGCGGTTTGCCGTTCACCAGAAAACATTCTCGGAAGCCCGGTTGTTGTTCCAGCTCAGCCTGCTTTGCGGTTGTGCTGCGCATCTGGCTGGCAGTCACGGGCACGCCGCGCTCCGCGTGATGGATCGCATCATCGAACAGCCGCGACAGCGGCATGCGCCCGCCCCAGCGCAACTTGCTGAACTCCAGCGCGCGCTCCCAACCCGACACCGTGCCCGCGACGGTATTCGCGGCCAGCGGCCCGCGCACCGGGATGCTGCTCAATCCCCGCGAGGTATAAAACGACGGGGTCAATCCTGAAGCTGCACCGCCGCAGGCATCGATCGCAACAGGCTGCTGCCCCGGCTCATGGATCAGCCAGAACGCGTCGCCGCCCAGGCCGGTCATGTGAGGATAGACCATTGCGATCGTCGCGGCGGCAGCGACCATGGCCTCAATCGCATTGCCGCCTTCCTTGAGCACATCGCGTGCCGATTGCGCTGCCAGAAAATGCGGTGCGACCGCCATTGCGCCGCCGGTTTTCAATTTATTTGTCATGTGTTGTATTTGCTCAAGGTTACTCCATCGCCTGCCGGCAATGATGCCTGCAGTTGGCGCGCGTTTAAACTGACCGGCTGTGTGCTTTGTGCCCCGCTGGGCATCTTGCCGCGCAGTTTACCAGAGAGATTGAGTCTAACCTGCTGATGAAACGGATGGCTGTTTACGGAGGTACGGCATCTTTACGTGCTATGGCCACGGTAATCACTTTCGGATCACCGTGGCCTGTTTCAATACGCACAACAATGGTTATGTATTATCAACTAGCGGCTGCAGCCAGGTCCATTTCGACAGACTGGGAAACCATTTTTTTGCGCCATGACTTGAGCACGAAAAACGCAAGCAGCGCGGTAGCCACGTCCATAATCGTGACAATGCCAAAGATGGGCACCCAACTCTGCGTGCTTTCATGCAGCAAAGCGGCAACAGGGGCGCCGAGAATCGCGCCCATTCCCTGGGCCATATAAAGGAAGCCGTAGTTGCCCGTTGCGTTGCCGGTGCCGAAAATGTCCGTCAGGGTGGCGGGAAACAGCGAGAAGATTTCGCCCCAGCCGAAGAACACGATGCCGGACAGCAGCACAAACGCCACCGCATTGTCTTTAAACGCAAGCATCATCACGATTGCGACGGCTTCCAGCAAGAACGCGATCGTCATGGTGTTTTCCCTGCCGATATGGTCGGAAACCCAGCCGAAAAACGGGCGGGTCAATCCGTTGGTAAACCGGTCGATCGACATTGCCAAAGGCAGCGCGGCCAAGCCGAAAACCAATACGTCGCTTACCCCGAAATCCTTGGCGAATGCGCCCATCTGCGAGATGACCATCAGGCCGCCGGTGGACATCATGGTCATCATCGCGAACAACAGCCAGAACACCGGCGTTTTGAGCATCTCGCGCGACGAATAATCGCGGGTGCTCTGCGATACTTTACTGGAGGATTTGGCTGCCGCCGGCAGGCCGGATGGCTTAGGCGCGCGCCGCAAGCCCTGGGCGACCACCAATCCCACCAGCCCGAGAGCCAGGCCGAATGTGGTCAGGGCATGCTCATAGCCGGAATCCTTGATCATCGTCGCGATCGGGAAGGTCGTCATGATTGCACCGAACCCGTAGCCGGCAGCCACCAGGCCTGTGGCAAGGCCGCGCTTGTCCGGGAACCACTGCACCATCAACCCGACGATGCCGACATAGATAATTCCCGTTCCGAGTCCGCCCATGACTCCGTAGGTAAGATACAGCCCGGTCAAATCGTGAACCGAAGCAGCCAGCACCCAACTACCGCCGGTCAATATTGCTCCGGCGGAAATCAATAACCTGGGCCCGAATTTTTGTATCAGGTAGGCCTGCAGTGGTGAAAGCCAGGTCTGCAAAACGATCAGGATTGAAAAGGTGACCTGAATGGCGGCAAGACTGGTTCCCAGGGAAGCCTGCAAGGGCTTGACGAACATGGCCCAGGCATACTGCGAACTCGAAATGGACATCATTGCGACGAGTCCGAAAATAAGCTGCCACCACCGATGGTGAAACCATTTGGATTTGCTCTCTAACTTGGCAACAGGATTCATGTTGTTTTCACCTCAAGGTAATTATCGGCCCAGACAAAAAGTCGGAGCTTCCATAGAGGTATTGAGCAACATGTGTGCCAAATATAAATCTGAATACTTTTCAATGTATTAAACAAAAACGCCATCTATAAAATTAATTTTATCCGGAAATTCAACGCTATCATGGTGCAACAGATTCCAGAGTGGTGCATCTTCATACGATTCATTCCCTGAAATCCGGTGCGCAAACTGAAATGCGGGCAGAACTGAATAAACGATGATGCTGACGGCGGAGATATTCTTGCGTCACAAACGCGGTTTGCCAGTTGCGTAAAACCAAGGCACACTTGTGCCAATGATTATAGAAATGTCGCCATGGCCAAAGACTCAACCGATTTCAGCACAGTCGATTTCATTCCCGCCGTTCTGCATGTCACACGCGGACAGGTATTGATGGACAGGCAACGGCATATCGCCATCGTCGCAAAAAAAAGCAAGACCAGCGCTCATCTGGTGCACGTCAGATCGGGCATGTTGAAGATGACCAGGCACACAGCCGGGGAAATCGTCGAGGAATGGTCTGAGGCCGATTATCCGTTCGATCGCGCGATGGCAAAGCTGCTCGAATTGGGCAAACAGCACGGTATCACCGATGCGGCGCGCGATGCGCTGGAAGAATTGGTCAGGGCGGGACGGGAGCCAAAGCAGCAGGAATTGTTCGGTTGAATCTGCCCATTCCGCGGGGATGTTGCTTGCATCAGATGCGGCTCATCCCATATTGCTGATGTGGCATGAGTTTCTGGGGAAGGTTTACCAGCCAGGCAAACCGGTGAAACGAGGAATATGGGTACTGTAAAAAAGATGCCGCGCCAGCCAGGGGGGAGACGAGGCCGACGCGGACTTGGGAACGCTAACTACTCGGAAATGCTTAAAGAAGCGATTACAGGCAAAAAGACGACAGTGGCTACGATACCAGCGACAAACCAACGCGCGAATCGAGCAATCGTTTCTTTTGCAACTGAATAAGCTTTTTTCATATATGCACTCCTCAATAATTGGGATCAAATGCCCGTTCCAGCTTTACTGCATGTTGCAAGAACGGTCATACATAAGATACGGATAAAGCAAAAGAGTTCCCGTCCTTTGTTATTGCTTGTTACTGGCTTGCAGCCTTTATGCAAAGCCGGAAAATTATCTAGGACGAGCAACTAACAGAAATAGCGGTTATGGCCGCTGACAAGGCCGCAAGCCAGCCGGCAGGCCAGCCTAGCTTGCTGGTGTATTTTTCTTCCTCTTTACCAGGTTTTTGTGGTGATTTCTCGTTCATGATCGTTACCTCCCGCCAAAATTAATCAAATCGAAAATGTTTCCTTGCAACTCATGGCAACTCACTTTCTTCACTGCGATATTTAATCCGCATGGTGAATGACAATGTTTTCTAAATGCCGACAGCTATACTGGTTACCAATACTGCTGCTGCGGCAAGCCAGCCGAGTTCGCCGACAAATTTGACGTCTTCCTCAGACAGCGCCTGATTATTTTTGATTTTCGTTTCGATAACATTCAATTCAGATTGCAGTTCCCCCACTTTCTGTTGTGAGACATCTGTTACAGTCGCTTTTTGGTTCGCTTTCATGATTGTGATCTCCTGATGAATGTGCAAAACTGCCACAAAATGAATATTAGACCCGCTTCCTTACGCCAACCTGAATAAGTACGAATATGCGCATTCTTGTTGTTGAAGATGATCCGTTGCAGGCTGATGTCTTATTTCATGCGTTTAATAAGCCGGGATATACAGTCGTGCACGAAAATGATGGCAAGCGAGCCGACCATTTGCTTGCGGTGCACGAATTTGATGTGGTCATTCTGGATATGGGTCTGCCGGGTATGGATGGGGCTGATATTCTTCGGCGTTTGCGCCAACGAAAAAATAATGTGCCGGTGTTGATTCTGACCGCACTTGATGATGTGCAAGATCGAGTGAAGGGACTGGATATGGGTGCGGACGATTACCTGACCAAGCCGTACGATATACATGAGCTGGAAGCGCGGGTAAGGTCCCTGATTCGGCGGGGGCATTCGGCCAGTGGAGCACAATTGCAGGTCGGTTCGCTTTGCCTGGATACGGTTGGCCATCTTGCGAGCCTGGATGGCAAAACTCTGGAATTGTCGGCGCGAGAGTTGAATGTGCTGGAAATATTAGTGCTTAATGCCGGCCGGATAGTCAGCAAGGAACGCTTGTGTGAGCAGATTTCCGGCCTGGGGGAATTGGTGAGCGAAAATGCCATTGAGGTATACATGTCGCGCTTGCGTAAACATCTTAAACCAGGCGGTATTAATATTCGTACCCTGCGCGGCTTGGGCTATATGCTGGAAAAACAGTGATGCTTGTTAAGGCTCGGCCGGATTCCGGCTTGCTGATCACCTGGATTAATGCGGTTTTCATGTACAGCTTTGGAGCGGGGAATACGGCTATTTGGTGTCCTCGACAGGAATCGAACCTGTAATTGACCCTTAGGAGGGGCCGGTTATATCCATTTAACTACGAGGACAGCGGCGCGCGATGCGCTGGAGGAATTGGTCAGGGAGGGACGGGAAGCAAAGCAGCAAGAGTTGTTCGGTTGAATTTGCTTGTTCCGCCTGAACGCGGCGTGCATGAACTGGCGGATCAATGTCCGCCGGCGGTTGCTTCGGATTTGGCCGCTGTCTTGATCGGATGGATCAGCCAGATCAGGCTGATCAACAGGATAAACAAGATCGCGGAAAGCCAGGCCATATCATCAGCCGCCATTGTTGCAGCCTGCTGGTTTACCAGGTTGTTGATGAAGCCCAATGACTGTTGCCCGCTCATGCCTGTGTTAGCCAGGCCATTGATGACCGATTGGCTGACCGGGTTGGCGAAATTGATGTGCTCTGTCAGCACTGCGTGATGCGCGCTGGTCCGGTTCACCCAGGCACTGGTGAAGATGGATGCGCCGAAACCGCCGGCCATGATGCGCACGAAATTGGATAGTCCCGAGGCAGCCGGGATTCTGTCGTGCGCCAGTCCGGAAAAGATTAGCGTCACCAATGGCACAAAGAATGTCGCCATCGCGATGCCCTGGACCAATGACGGGATCATGATGGTGACAAAATCGGCCTGCGGCGTGAACTGCGAACGCATCCAGAAGATCAGCGCAAACACCATGAATGCCACCGTCGCAAACAGGCGCGGATCGACTCTGGAGATATTTTTCCCCACCAGCGGCGACAGCAGTATCGCCAGCAGACCGACCGGCGCCAGCACCGCACCGGCGAGCGTGGCGGTGTATCCCATGTTTTGTTGCAACCACAGCGGCAACAGCACGACATTGCCGAAGAACACTCCATAGCCGACCGACAGGGCCAATGTCCCGGACCAGAAATTTCGTCCCTTGAACAGGCTGAGATCGACCACAGGGTGTTCATCGGTCAACTCCCACACCAGGAAAAAGCAGAACGCCACAGCCGATACGATGGCCAGCATGATGATCTGGCTTGAATTGAACCAGTCCAGTTCGTTGCCCTTGTCCAGCAATATCTGCAGCGCGCCGACCCAGACGATCAGCAAGCCCAAGCCGACATAATCGATCGGCACCTTGCGCGTGGGGGTTTCCCGCTGACGGTAGAGCGCCCAGGTTACGGCTGCCGCGAACAGCCCTATCGGAATGTTGATGTAGAAGATCCATGGCCAGGAAATGTTGTCGGTGATCCAGCCGCCCAATATGGGACCCAAAACCGGTGCGACCAGGGTCGTCATCGACCAGATGGTCAGTGCCACCCCGGCCTTTGCCTTTGGATAACTCGACAGCAACAACGACTGGGAGAGCGGGATCATCGGTCCGGCCACCGCACCCTGTATCACGCGAAAAAACACCAGCATGCCGAGACTGGTCGACGTGCCGCACAGGAAGGAGGCGATCACGAACAATACGATGCTGGTCACAAACAACCGGACCGCGCCGAACCGCTGGGTCAAAAATCCGGTCAAGGGAACAGCGATCGCATTTGCTACCGCAAACGAGGTGATGACCCAGGTACCCTGGCTGAAGCTGACCCCGAGATCGCCCGACAGGGCCGGAATCGAGACGTTGGCGATCGAGACATCCAGCACGTTCATGAAGGTCGCCAATGCGAGCGCCATGCTGGCGATCACCAGTGTGGAGCCGCTCATCGGCGGCGGTGTTCTGGGTGCGGGAGTCGCCATGAGTCTTGTTAGTGTTTAACCGGCCGTTTACCAAGATTGGTGGCGATGATCCGGGCGACCATCGCATCTACCTCACGATCATCGCTGCTATAGACTTGCGTTTGGTTTTCCCCGCGGGGCGTGCCTTCGTCTGCCAATGCGGATTTTCCGGGCGAAGCCAGATCAACGGTTGCCTCCATCGACATGCCGACACGCAGGGGATGGGCTGCCACCTCTTTTTCGTCGAGGGCGATCCGGACCGGCACGCGCTGTACCACCTTGATCCAGTTGCCGGTCGCATTTTGCGCGGGCAGCAGCGCGAAGGCCGCGCCGGTACCCGAGCCGATGCCGCTAACGTGCCCGTGGAAATCAACCTTGTCGCCGTAAACGTCGGACGTCAATTCGACCGTTTGGCCGATCCGGATATGGCGCAGCTGAACTTCCTTGTAATTGGCATCCACCCAGATTTCCCTGAGCGGGATGATGGTCAGCAGCGGCATGCCGATCGCGACACGCTGTCCCAGTTGCACGCTGCGCTTGCCGACATAGCCGTCCACGGGCGACAGTATCGAGCCGCGCTTCAGATCAAGATAGGCCTGCTTCACCCTGGCTGCCGCAGCCCGCACGCGCGGATGATTGGTGACGTTGATACCGGTAGTCAGCGCCTCGTTGCCGCGCAATTGTTCCTTTGCGGTATTCAATGCTGCGGTGGACGCGGCAACATGATTGAGGGCTGCGTCCAGCGCGGTTTGCGCATGCTGCACATCTTCCCGGGACACCGCACCTGTAGCCAATAACGACTCCCTGCGTTTGAAGTCGGCCTGAGCATTGAGTAGCTCGGTCCGGGCCTGTTCCAGTTCCGCGCGGTGCTGGTCCAGCGTCGAGGTCAGGCTGCTGTTCGCGGTATACAGGGTGCGCACCTCGCGCACGGTTTGTGCAAGCTGTTGCTGCGCCTCCTGCAACGCGATCCCTGCATTGGTGCTGTCCAGCCGGACCAGCACTTCCCCGGCCTTGACGAAGTCGGTTTCGTTGACCGCGATCGCAACAACAGTACCGGCCACCTGCGGGGTGATCTGGACGATATTCGCGGCAACATATGCGTCATCGCTGTACTCGTAATTGCGCCCTGTCACATACCAATAAGCCGCATAGAGAATTGCGGCAATGGCAAATATGCCTGCCAGCGCCATCATCCATTTCTTGCGCCTGGTCTGATTGCCGTTTACCGGCAAGGAATTTTCGGGGGCGGGTCCACTCATTTTGAAGACTTTCTTTTACTGGATTAATCGGCTATTTGGCGGCAGGTGCAACATAGCCGCCACCGAGGGCAAGCATCAACCCTGCGTATACATCGGACTCACGCGCCTGCAGGTCGATCAGGGTGCTCTGTTGCTGCAACAACGCGTTTTCAGCAACCAGCACGCTGATGTAGTTGCCCAGCCCGGCCCGGTACCTGGCATTCTCCATGTCATAGGTACCGGTTGATTGGGACATCACATTTTTCTGTTCCTGCAGCTGTGTTTGCAGCGCGTTCCAGGATGCCAGTTTGTCGGCCACTTCCCGCAGCGAATTCAATACCGTCTCGTTATAGGTTTCGATCGCGGCGTCTGCCTGTGTGGTCCGCCCCTTCAGTTCGGCACGCAATCGTCCGGCATTGAAGATCGGCAAGCTGATGGCGGGGCCGACCCCCAGGCTTCGGCTATCGGCGCTCAGCCACCGCGACAGGGTAATGGAATCAAGCCCGGCAAATGCGGTGAGGTTCAGATTGGGATAAAAATCCGCACGCGCCACCTGCACGCCATGCAGTTCGCTTTCCACCCGCCAACGGGCTGCCACCACATCCGCCCGGTGGCCCAACAATTCGGCGGGGAGCCGGTCGGGTACATTCGCCTGAAGGTTGGCAGGCAGGCGGGCTTCCAATTGACTGGTCTCGGCGGGTTCTGCACCGATCAATACGGCCATGGCATGCCGCGACAGGCCGATCTGCCCTGCCAGCGCCGCCAGGTCGCGTTTCGTTTGCAGGACCTGCACCACCGACTGGCGCTGGACCAATTTGCTGTCCAGTCCCGCTGCGACGCGTTGATCGATCAGCTGTGCATTATGTTCGCCGGATTGCAGCAATTGTTGCTTGATCCGCTGCTGTTGCTGCAGGCGGGCCAGGCTGAAATATTGCTGCGCAACTGAAGTCGCGAGTATCACCTGCGCAGCTTGCACGTCTGCTTCTGCCGCGCGCGCCTGTCCGATCGCAGCATCGAGCGCCGCGCGTTGTTTGCCGAACCAGTCGATCTGCCACTGCGCTGAAATACTGGCCGTGCTCATCGTCACATCGCTGCCGCCCAGCGGGGGCGGATAGATGCTGTTTGCGCTCAAGTGCTCACGCGTCGATTGAGCATCCGCATTGATCTGCGGGTAGCGCGCACTGTCCGTTTCCGCAACCACTGCTTCGGCAGCAGTCATGCGGCTTTGCACCACCTTCAGGCTGTAATTTTTCGCGATCGCCCTGGAGATCAGTGCATCGAGTTGGTCGTCTCCAAAACTTTGCCACCAGCTTTGCCTGGGGAAGATGGCGGTATCCGCCTGGCTTCCTGCAGCCAGGGAATGTGGCACCAGCATCGTGGCGCCGGGCTCAATACCGGAAAGATTCGCGCAACCAGCCAGCGCCAGCAGCAATATACCGGCGGATTGCTTCCGGAAATATGACTGCATCATGCTCATATCGCTTCCAGCCGTTCACGTTTTTCCACAGCCTTGAGCATCAGCAGCAGCAAGGTGCATGCGATCATGGCAACTCCCGCCAGGTAGAGGCCTGCCGAGTAGCCGCCAAAATGGCTGGCGAGCGATCCTGTTATGGCAGGCGCGATGATCTGGGCAGCGCCATAGGAAATCGTCATTTGCCCCATCATTTTCGCCGGACGGGTCGGGTAATACTGTCCGGCCATGGTCAGTACCAGGCTCACGATACCCATCACCGTGCCGCCGAACAGCAGTGCCCCGATGAAGGCGCCTGCCGAACCGTGCGTCCAGATGGGCAGCAGCACGCCGATTACCTGCAGCACCGAAGCGGCGATCAGCGCGTTGAGTTTTCCGGTGCGGCGCGCGATGAAATCCCAGGCGATGCACGAGGGTGCCGCCGCCAGGCCAATGACCAGAAAGACCAGCCCACCCTTGCCCGTTAGGCCGGGAATATGGTCGATGATCGCGACGATGAATGTCGCGCTGACCACATAACCGATGCCGGCGCAAAAATACGCGAAGGTAAACAAACGCAGGAATAGCGGGCTCGGCGGCGCATCGTGCATCTTTTGCCCGGTCCGGGTCACCATGCTCCGGTCCGGGGCCGGCAACCAGGCCAGTGCAGGGACGACCAGCAGGCAACCCAGCGCGGTGAGCGCGAACCATTGCTGGCTCCAGTTCAGCCAGTGATTCATCAGCGACACGGCCGCTGCCGCGCAGGCAATGCCCAGGCCGATGCCGGAAAAATGAATGCCCAGCTCGCTGCGGTGATCGTGGCGGATCAGCCAATTGAGGATCAGTCCGCTGCCGAGCAGCAATCCGGCAGCACTGCTGAAACCGGCAATGAAACGGGACAATGCCCAAACGGTGAAATCCGTGGTCAGGCCCATCATCGCGGTACTGAGTATGGCCAGGATCATGCCGATACGGTACAGGCGATCCTTCAGCACCATATCGCTGATCAGGGAAGCGATCAGCGCCCCGCTGAGATACCCGGCGTAATTGATCGCCGCCAGCCAGCCTGCTGCGGCCACGCCCAGGCTGGCCTGATGCTGCATGACAGGCAACAGCGGGGTATAGGCGAATCGCGCAACGCCAAGTGCCAGAATCAAGCTGAAGATGCCGGCGCTCAATACCTTGATGCGATCTTGCGGCTTGCTCATCTGAGAATTCACCCCAATGTTCAACGTCGGATTAATCAAACTTTGCCACTCCTATATTGCCGGCTCGCCGACGATTCCGGTTCGATCTGATTGCTTGATTCGTTCTCCATGGTTCCCGCGCTTTTCAAAGTTCGCTGTTGATGCGCTCGAGAAACTTTTCGATCAATGCTTCATTGCGCGAATAGAAAATCCACTGTCCCACTTTTCGTGGCGTGATCAGGCCCGCCCGCTGCAAAGTGGACAGATGGGCAGAGATCGTCGATTGGGAAAGGTTGGCTTTTTCGTTTATCTTGCCGGCACAAACCCCGAGCTCAAAGGAGTGCGCCTGGCTGGGAAAGGACTTTTGCGGGTCTTTCAGCCATTCGAGCATTTGCCTGCGGACCGGATGGGCCAGTGCCTTGATGATCTCGTCAATGTCGGGAGCAGGTTGTTTTACCATGGGATGCGGCCGGTTGTTTCGGCAAGTCAATTGAAAATGTATTTCGTAAAAAAACGAATTATATATCGAGATTGAACGATACCATGATATCAAGTTTGTCGCCATCACGTGCTGTGCTTCCGCCGGTGATATTTTTGAGCGTACGCCATCCTGAAAATGATGGCGCCCGGGAGTAACATTAGATTGGGGCGATGCCCATGAGGGAGTGGGAAGAGCCTGTGTGAGGGTGACAAAGACTGTTTGTTGGTGTCCTCGACAGGAATCGAACCTGTAATTGACCCTTAGGAGGGGCCGGTTATATCCATTTAACTACGAGGACAGCGGCGCGCATTTTAGCTCAATCGTGCCCCTGCTGGCATGACACATTTGAAATGACACGACACAGATTGCCCGCCACCTTGCTATATGGCCTGCTGATCGGCATCGGCGAGTGACCGGAGCACGCATTGATCGGTCTGTATGCCGACGAGCGCGAACGCGGCACCACGTTTGGCTGGTATCATCTCGCCGTGGGTATCAGTGCGATGCCGGCCGGGGTGTTGTTCGGCACGATCCGGCATTACCGGAATGCCGGTGACGCGTTTTCATTCGCGGGGGCACTGTCGTTGCCGAGCGTGCTGTTGCTGCGCTTCTGGAGTTTCAGGGAAATATCGATCGGAGTGAAATAAAATGAAGTGGTTGGCCATAATTGCAGTGTTGATCGTGTTCGCCGCTTTGCTGGTGGCGCGCGCCGCGCGTGCCGGCGAGTTGCCTCAAGTGGGCAAGCCCGCGCCGGATTTCAATCTGCCCGACCAGAATGGAAAATTGCATACCCTGGGCGAATATCGCGGCAAGTGGCTGGTGCTGTATTTCTATCCCAAGGACGACACGCCGGGTTGTACACAGGAGGCATGCGCGTTTCGCGATGACCTGAGCCAGATCACCAAACTCGGTGCACAAGTGGTGGGTGTGAGCGTGGACGACACCAACAGCCATGCGGAATTCGCCAGGAAATATCACCTGCCGTTTCCGTTGCTGGCCGACAAGACCACCGAGACGGCGGCGCGATATGGTGCGCTGATGAATTTATGGCTGATCAAGTTTGCGCGGCGCTACACATTCTTGATCGACCCGCAAGGCAATATCAATAAAGTGTATCTGAGCGTGGAAACCTCGCGACACTCCAAACAGATCATTGACGATCTGAAGAAGTTAACGGGACCCGGTAAGGTATAATCACGCACTGTTTGCTATAGGTGCGCGCGGGCATCTGGTTTTCCTCCCTGCAAGAATGGAGGGGCGAAACGCAAATGCCACGACCTGTGCGTTGATCTTCCCCATTTAATCTTTTCAAAAAATATCTATGCCGTTTATCACTCTGGACAAGGCGAGTCTCGCCTTTGGTCATGTCGCATTACTGGATCATGCCGATTTTCAGCTCGACGAGGGCGAACGCGTCGGTCTGATCGGGCGCAACGGCGGCGGCAAGTCGAGCATGATGCGCGTGCTGGCGGGGCAGGCCAGTCACGTTGATACACGCCTGGATGACGGTCTGGTGTGGCGGACGCCGACCGCGCGCATCTGCTACGTCAGCCAGGAGCCGGTGCTGGATGCCGATGACACGGTGTTCGATGCGGTGGCGAAAGGTCTGGGCAAGCTGCAAAAGCTGCTGCACGATTACCACCATGTATCCCATCAGCTGGCCGAACCGGATGCGGACTTCGACAAGCTGCTTGAAGAGATGCAGCATTTGCAGACCCAGCTCGAAGCCCAGGACGGCTGGCAGGTCGAAGCGCGCATCGAGACCGCGATCACCAAACTGGATCTGGATCCCGACAAGCGCGTCGGCGACATGTCCGGCGGGCAGCGCAAACGCGTGGCATTGGCACAGGCGCTGGTGGCGGAGCCGGATGTGCTGATACTCGACGAGCCGACCAACCATCTGGATTTCGCCTCGATCGAATGGCTGGAAGGTTTGCTGAACAATTTCAACGGCGCGGTGTTGTTCGTCACCCATGACCGGCGCTTTCTGGACAATGTCGCGACGCGCATCGTCGAACTGGATCGCGGCAAGCTGGCGAGTTTTCCCGGCACTTTTTCCGCCTATCTGGCGATCAAGGAACGCATGTTGAGCGACGAAGCGGTGGTGAATGCCAAGTTCGACAAGGTACTGGCCCAGGAAGAAGTATGGTTGCGCCAGGGCGTCAAGGCACGCCGCACCCGCAACGAAGGCCGCGTGCTGCGTTTGGAGCAATTGCGCCGTGACCGTGCCGCGCGCCGCGAGAAAGTCGGCAAGGTCGAGATGACCGTGGATACCGGCGAACGTTCCGGCAAACTGGTTGCAGAGCTGGAGCATGTCAGCAAGGCGTACGGCGAGCGCAAGATCATCGAGGATTTTTCCTGCCGCATCCAGCGCGGCGACAAGATCGGCCTGCTCGGGCCCAACGGCGCGGGCAAGAGCACGCTGCTGAAAATAATCCTGGGCAATCTGGAACCGGATAGCGGCAAGGTGAAGCTCGGCACGAAAATCTCGGTGGCTTATTTCGACCAGTTGCGCGAGCAGCTCGATGACAATGCCACGCTCGCCGACACCATCAGCCAGGGCTCGGATTTCGTCGAGATCGGCGGACAGAAGAAGCACGTCATCAGCTATCTGGGCGACTTCCTGTTTCCTCCGGAACGTGCACGTTCGCCGGTCAAGAGCTGTTCAGGCGGCGAACGCAACCGTTTGCTATTGGCAAGGCTGTTTACCCAACCCGCCAACGTGCTGGTGCTCGACGAACCGACCAACGATCTCGACATCGAAACGCTGGAACTGCTCGAAGAACTGCTGGCGCAATACGACGGCACGCTGTTCCTGGTCAGCCATGACCGCGCCTTTCTCGACAACGTCGTGACGCAGGTGATCGCCTTCGAGGGCGACGGCAAGCTGATCGAATACGTCGGCGGCTATGAGGACTGGGTGCGGGTGAAAAAATATCAGGCAACGGTTGCTACCGCCAAACCGGCTGCCTCAACGCCGCCGCGCGCGGCAACAGCGCCGGTTGAAAAAGCCAAACCGGCAAGCAAGCTCAGTTTCAAGGAGGCGCGCGAACTGGAAGAACTGCCCAAACGTATCGAGGTTCTGGAGCGCGAGCAGGGCGACATCGCCGCCCATCTTGCCGATGGCACCATCTTCCGCAACGATGCCAAGCGCGCCAAACAACTGCAGATACGCAACGAGGAAATCGAGACAGAACTGTCGGCGGCGATGGCGCGCTGGGAAGAACTGGAAAAGCGGAAGAGCTAGAATCGACGAGCTGTAGTCGTCTGGATTTGATCGAACAGACAATGTCCGGATTTAGCTTTTTAAGTTTAGCCGGGAACCACTGTCGAGGGAATGCTTTGTGTCGAAAGTGACGGTTTGAAAAAGTTGGAACCGGACATTCCTGTAGGCTGCGCAGACAGCCATTTTAGAAAATCGCCACAGTCTGGTTTGGCCGATTATGTAGACCGCTCGATTATGTGGACTTGATTCTGATGATACGCGCCAACCACTGATGGGCAGAGGTTGACGCATTTTTTGCACTTCACATAATCAAAGCTTCTTCAGAAAGTCG
>Ga0307375_10000541_pt1 | contig 46736 bp, 40 predicted proteins | sample TR1MG_FD_202531 | JGI IMG/M metagenome (GOLD analysis project Ga0307375, IMG submission 202531) | Soil microbial communities from Risofladan, Vaasa, Finland - TR-1 | ecosystem: Environmental > Terrestrial > Soil > Coastal area > Acid sulfate soil | place: Finland: Risofladan, Vaasa | collected...
CATCGACGGTCTTCTGCGTCGCGGTGGCGGCGTGCACGGTGGTCATCAGGCCGCGCTTGATGCCCCACTTGTCGTTGAGCACCTTGGCCACCGGGGCCAGGCAGTTGGTGGTGCAGCTGGCGTTGGAGATGATCGCCTCGCCCTTGTACGTCTTGTCGTTCACGCCGAACACGAACATCGGTGTGTCGTCCTTCGACGGCGCGGACAGGATCACTTTCTTCGCGCCCGCATCCAGGTGTTTCTGCGCGGTTTCCTTGGTCAGGAACAGGCCGGTGGATTCGATCACCACGTCGGCGTTCACTTCGTTCCACTTCAGGTTGGCCGGATCGCGTTCCTGGGTCAGACGGATGGTCTTGCCGTTCACCACCAACTGGCCGCCCTCGACCCTCACGTCGCCCTTGAAACGGCCGTGCACCGAGTCGTAGCGCAGCATGTATGCGAGATAGTCCGGCTCGAGCAGGTCGTTGATCGCGACGATCTCGATGTCGCTGCCGAAGTTCTGTACCGCTGCGCGAAGCACGTTGCGGCCGATGCGGCCGAAGCCGTTGATGCCGACCTTGATGGTCATGGGGTGTCCTCCGGAAGGGAATGAAAACGAGACCGCGGCAAGCGGCCGGCAAAGCGGCGATTTTACAGCCAATCGGCCTCTGGCGCTCGCTGGCAACCTGTCGGAGTTTGGCCGGCCGGGCTGCGAATCCGTCTGCGCGGTCCGCTATCTGCCGCTCGATGCCCATGGAACCGCCATGGGCCGGCGAATCGTCGAGTTATGTCCTCGCACAGCCGAATTCTCGTCTCGACCACCAGCGGCCCGGCAGGCTGCTGACGCGGGCGAACGCCGCAGAGAACCCATGGCGCTGGTTACACGGTGCGGGTTCATCATGTTGCAGTGATGGCTGTGGCAGACTCGCGAACCCACCCGTCGGATCATTCGCGATGCCTGTCACGCGCCGCCTCGTCGCCTTGCTTGCCTACCTGATCATTGCGCCCGCGCAGGCGTGGGGGCCACTCGGCCACCAGGTGGTGGCGGCGCTTGCGCAGCGGCAATTGAGTCCGGCCGCCGAGGCTCAGGTGGAGCGCCTGCTGGCGGCCGATCGCACGCGCGCACTGGCCGACATCGCCAACTGGCCGGACCAGCTCCGGGACGATCCGGCGCAGCAGGCATTGTGGAAACGGACACGACGTCTGCACTACATCAACTTCCACGACAGCGGTTGCGATTACCAGCCGCCGCGCGATTGCCGGGATGGCCTTTGCGTGGTTGCCGGCCTGCAGCATTACGTGGCCGTGCTGGGCGACCCCGCGCAGCCGCTGGCGGCGCGTCGCGAAGCGTTGAAATTCGTGGTGCATCTGGTGGCCGATGTCCATCAGCCGCTGCACGCCGGCTACCGTGACGACCGCGGCGGCAACACTTTCCAGGTGCGAATGGACGGCAAGGGCAGCAACCTGCACCGGGTCTGGGATTCGGGGCTGCTCGATACCCGCGGCCTCGACTGGCAGGCCTATGCGAAGGTACTCGCTGCGCGTGGCCAGGTGCCGTTGCCGCCGGCGATCGCGCCATTCGGCAATCCCTATGCGCAGTGGGCGGAGGAGTCCTGCCGGATTACCGCGGAACCCGGTTTCTATCCGTCCGGCCACCGGATCAGCCGGGCCTATGTCGATGCCGAGTTGCCGCTGGCCGAGTTGCGTCTGCGCCAGGCCGGTCGACGGCTGGCCCAGGTGTTGAACGCGGCACTGAGCCGTTGATGCGCCGGTTCCCCGTCGTGTGATGCCGCCGACGGGTTGGCGACCTGACGATCGACGCTGGGATGTTTCAGGGCCGGCCGGTCGGCGCTGGCGACCGGCATGGCCGCCCGATGGCAAGAGCGGTTCACGTTGCATACGTTTGCAGATGCTGGTCAGATCGCCCGCATCTGCTAACCTGAATGACATGACTGAAACTACTCTTCGCCGTACCAAGATCGTCGCCACCCTGGGGCCCGCCACCGATGCGCCGGGCATGCTTGCCAAGCTGATTGCCGAAGGCGTCGACGTGGTTCGCCTGAACCTGTCGCATGGCCAGCCGGATGACCATCGCGCACGTGCCATTGCGGTTCGTGCGGCAGCGGCGGAGGCCGGGCGCGAAGTCGGCGTGCTGGCCGATCTGCAAGGGCCGAAGATCCGCATCGAGACGTTCGCGAACGGGCCGGTGCAGCTGGCCGAAGGCGACCATTTCGTGCTCGATTGCCGCGCCGACGCGCCGCCGGGCGATGCCCAGCGTGTTGGCGTCAGCTATTACGGCTTGCCGCAGGACGTGCACGCCGGCGATGTGCTGTTGCTCGACGACGGACTGGTGGCATTGACCGTGCTGGAAGTCGTCGGCGCCGAAGTGCGTTGCCAGGTACTGATCGGCGGCAAGCTGTCCAATCGCAAGGGCCTCAACCGGCAGGGCGGCGGGCTGTCGGTAACGGCGCTGTCGGACAAGGACAAGGCCGACATCAAGCTGGCCGCCGAGATCGGCGCGGATTTCCTGGCGGTGTCGTTCGTGCGCTCGGCCGAGGACATGCATCAGGCGCGCCGCTTGCTGCACGAGGCCGGCGGCAATGCCTCGTTGGTGGCCAAGATCGAGCGCGCCGACGCGATCCCGGTACTGGGCGAGATCATCGACGCCTCCGACGTGGTGATGGTGGCGCGCGGCGACCTGGGCGTCGAGATCGGCGATGCCGAACTGCCCGGCCTGCAGAAGAAGATCATCCGCGAATCGCTGCAACGCAACCGCGCGGTGATCACCGCCACGCAGATGCTGCAGTCGATGGTGCGCTCGCCGATTCCGACCCGCGCCGAGGTGCTCGACGTGGCCAATGCCGTGATCGACGGTACCGATGCGGTGATGCTGTCGGAGGAAACCGCCGCCGGCGATCATCCGGACAAGGCGGTGGCGGCGATGCGCCGTATCTGTCTCGGTGCCGAGCGCCAGTTCGAGCCGAAAGAGGACCTGACTAAGGGCAGGCACCAGCTCGATCGCACCGACCAGGCGATCGCGCTTGCCTCGATGATGCTGGCAGGCGAGCTGGGGGTGCGCGCCATCGTGGCGCTGACCGAGTCCGGCGCTACCGCGCAATGGTTGTCGCGTTATCGCACGGCGGTGCCGATCTATGCGCTCTCGCCGCTGGCCGATGCGCGTCGGCGCATGCTGATGCTGCGTGATGTGCATCCGGTGGCATTTGCCCATCAAGGGCAGAATTCGGCGGCCACGGCGCGTGCGGCGGTACAGCAGTTGTTCGCGCAGGGCCGGCTCAGTGAGGGCGACCGTGTGGTGCTCACCCATGGCGACCATGTCGGTCGCGGTGGCGGCACCAACACGCTGAAGCTGCTTTCGGTCGGTGCCGACGGCATGGTCGAGAGCCTGCGCGATCTCTGATGGCCGATCGCGGGTTGTGCGGCGGGCCGTCGCGCTTGCCGCCGGCGAACGCCGGGGCGGCTACACTGTGTCAGGACGTGAGCCGCGTCTTGCACAGGAGGTTGCCATGAAGTCGTCAGTTCATCCGTTCCGCTGCGGGGTGCTGTTCGTGCTCGCACTGGGCTGCATCGCCCCGGCGATGGCGCAGACCCGCAGGGTCGATCCGCAGGATCTTTATCGTTACTGGATCCTGCTCAACACCTCGATCAAGCTGGACGCGCCCAACAGCGGACTCAATCTGGACAAGCCCGGCTGCGCGGCCGTGACCTACACGGTCGGTTCGGATGGCGTGCCGATGAACGTGGCGCTGGTCAAGCTGGTGCCCAAGAGCGACCTGGGGCCGATGGCGGTCAGTGCGGTATCCCATTTCCGCTATGGGCCGTCGCTCAGCAACCGCGTGGGCGAGCCGGTGGCGACCTATTACGTCGTGCCGTTCAACGCGCCGACGGACAAGGCACAGCGCCAGCATCTGCTCGATGCCTGCAAGTTGCCCGGCTACGGCCCGTAGCGAGGGCCTTGCGGGCGGCACGTCCATGTCGCCAATTGGCCTATAATTCCGTTTTCCAACCATGCCGCGTCGGTCCCGATGCGGCCTCAACCTTGGTGTGGGCGGACCTCGCCCTTGCTACCCGGAGTCGTCATGAGTATTGAAGATCTCGAAAGCGTCGCCCTGGCGATGGTCGCGCCCGGCAAGGGCATCATCGCCATCGACGAGTCGACCAACACGATCAGGAAACGCTTCGAGGCCGTCGGCATCGAGAACACCGAGGAGAATCGCCGCGCCTACCGCGAGTTGCTGCTGACCACGCCGGGCCTGAACGAACACATCTCCGGCGCGATCCTGTACGACGAGACGATCCGGCAGTCGACCCGCGACGGCGTGCCGTTCACCCAGATCATGAAGAAGGCCGGCATCATCCCCGGCATCAAGGTCGACAAGGGACCGCAACCGCTGGCCGGTTTCCCGGGCGATGTCGTCACCGAGGGGCTCGACGGTCTGCGCGAGCGCCTGCAGGAATACGCCAAGCTGGGCGCGCAGTTCGCCAAGTGGCGTGCGGTGATCAACATCAGCGAGGACAACCCCAGTTCCACCGCGATCGAGGCGAACTGCCACGTGCTCGCACGTTATGCAGCGCTGTGCCAGGAAGCGGGCATCGTGCCGATGGTCGAGCCTGAGGTGATCATGGACGGCGACCACAGCATCGAGGTCAGCTACGAGGTGCACGAGGCCGTGCTGCGCAGCCTGTTCAACGCGCTGTACGAGCAGAACGTGATGCTCGAAGGCACCATCCTCAAGGTCAGCATGGTCATCCCCGGCAAGGATTGCGACGAGCAGGTGGACGTCGAGGAAGTGGCCGAAGCCACCGTGCGCGTACTCAAGAGCACCGTGCCGGCCGCGCTGCCGGGCATCGTGTTTCTCTCCGGTGGGCAGACCGACGAGCAGTCCACTGCGCATCTGAACGCGATGAACCGCATCGGGCCGCATCCGTGGCCGCTGTCGTTCTCCTATGGCCGGGCCATGCAGCAGGCGGCACTGAAGCTGTGGGCGAAGGACATGAAGGCGAACTACGCCGAAGCGCAGAAGACCGTGCATGCCCGTGCGCGGGACAATGGTCTGGCTGCGCTGGGGCAGTGGAACGGCTGATCCCCGCCGGAGCGAGTCTTCACGTCGCCCCGGCGGCGCGAAGACTTGCCCCAGGCAAGGTGTTCCGATCATCGTGAAGCCGGGCACTGGCCGCCCGGCATGAAGAAGCCGCGTTTCCGCGGCTTCTTGTCGAGCGTGCTACCTACTTGATCCGTGCGTCGGCGCGCAGCGCCTCGGCCTTGTCGGTCTTCTCCCACGAGAACGCGGTGAAGGTGTTGCCGTTGGCGTCCTTCAGCTGTTGCGGGCTGCGGCCGAAGTGGCCGTAGCTGGCGGTCTGCTGGTACATCGGGTGGATCAGGTCGAGCATCTTCAGGATGCCGTACGGCCGCAGGTCGAAATGCTTGCGGATCAGCTTCTCGATCTTGTCGTCGCTGATCTTGCCGGTGCCGAAGGTGGTGACCGAGATCGAGGTGGGATGCGCCACGCCGATCGCGTAGCTCACCTGCACTTCGCAGCGGTCGGCGATGCCGGCGGCGACGATGTTCTTGGCCACGTAGCGTGCGGCGTAGGCGGCCGAACGGTCGACCTTGGAGGGGTCCTTGCCGGAGAACGCACCGCCGCCATGGCGGGCAAAGCCGCCGTAGGTGTCGACGATGATCTTGCGCCCGGTCAGGCCGCAGTCGCCGACCGGCCCGCCGATCACGAACTTGCCGGTCGGGTTGATGTGGAACTTGGTGCCCTTGTGCAGCCATTTGGCCGGCAGCACCGGCTTCAGGATATGTTCGCGCACTGCCTCGATCAGATCCTTCTGCTTGATGTCCGGGTCGTGCTGGGTCGACAGCACCACGGCATCGATCGCCACCGCCTTGTCGTTTTCGTAGCGCAGGGTGACCTGGCTCTTGGCGTCCGGACGCAACCACGGCAGCGGCGCGTTCTTCTTCTTGCGCACCTTGGCCTGCTGCTCGACCAGGCGATGCGAGTAATGGATCGCCGCCGGCATCATGTCCTTGGTCTCGTTGGTGGCGTAGCCGAACATCAGGCCCTGATCGCCGGCACCCTGGTCTTCCGGGTTCTTGCGGTCCACACCCTGGTTGATGTCCGGCGACTGCTTGCCGATGAGGTTCAGCACGCCGCAGGTGGCGCCGTCGAAGCCGACGTCGCTGGAGTTGTAGCCGATGTCGACGATCACCTTGCGGGTCAGCGCTTCCAGATCGATCCATGCGCTGGTGGTGATTTCGCCGGCGACGATCGCCACGCCCGTCTTCACCATCGTTTCGCAGGCCACGCGCGCACGCGGATCCTGCGCGATGATCGCGTCGAGCACGGCGTCGGAAATCTGATCGGCGACTTTGTCCGGATGGCCTTCGGAAACCGATTCGGAGGTGAAGAGATGGCTGCTCATTGCGGGATACATCCTTCCTTTCGGATGAAGAGATAAATGAAGTTGGCCATGATACAACGGGTCGGACCGGTTTGCAGCCGGCTGGCGGGTCGGCGGCGCGGGTGCGGTTCAGCCGTCTGGACGGCTGCGCACGGCGGCCACCACTCCTGCACGGCGCCCCGGATCGGCGGCGATCGCCGTGCCCGGCCCGGTACAGCGCACGGTCGGCGGTGTTCGAAGGCGTCGTCCGGCCTGTCGCCGATCCGCAGCGGCCAGCGTGTCTGGACGCGATCGGGCTGATCGATGGATACGTGCCGGGAACCTGCGGGGAGCCGGGCATTCATGGGCGATGGTCCGCATTCGCTGCGCCGCGATGGTACGTGATGCCGCGGGCGAAGGCACGCAAGACCGTTTCCGGCTCCGGCGAGCGAAATGCCGGAACGCATCAGGCTGCCGCGCGCAGGCCATCGCCCAGCAGGGCAAAGTAATCCCGGGTCAGCCGCAGCTGTTCGTCGGCGCTTTCGGCGCGCTGGGCTACATGACGAAAGGCTGCGTTCTGCGGGCGGTCCTTCGCATACCAGCCCAGATGCTTGCGCGCGATGCGCACGCCGGCCTGCTCGCCGTAGAACGCGTAGAGCTGTTCGAGGTGGCCGAGCAGGATCTGCGCCACCTCGGCCGGCGACGGTTCGGGCAGCAGCTCGCCGGAGGCCAGGTAATGCGCGATCTCGCGGAAGATCCACGGACGGCCCTGGGCGCCGCGGCCGATCATCACGGCGTCGGCGCCGGTGACCTCGAGCACGTGCTCTGCCTGTTGCGGCGTGACGACGTCGCCGTTGGCCAGCACCGGAATGCGCACGGAAGCCTTTACGGCCGCGATCGTCCCGTACTCGGCCTCGCCCTCGTACTTGTCCGCGCGGGTGCGCCCGTGCACGGCGAGCGCCGCGATGCCGGCGTCCTCGGCGATCCGGGCGATGTTCAGCGCGTTGCGGTTCTGCCGGTCCCAGCCGGTGCGGATCTTCAGCGTCACCGGCACGTCCACCGCAGCGACCACCGCCTTGACGATGCGCGCCACCAGCGGCTCGTCCTGCAGCAGCGCCGAGCCCGACCACACGTTGCACACCTTCTTCGCCGGGCAACCCATGTTGATGTCGATGATCTGGGCGCCATTGGCCACGTTGAAGCGGGCCGCCTCGGCCAGCATCGCCGGGTCGTAGCCGGCGATCTGCACGCTGACCGGCTCGGGTTCGCCGGCATGATCCATCCGCTGCAGCGACTTGCGCGTATGCCACAGCCGCGGGTCCGACGCGGTCATCTCCGACACGGCCAGACCCGCGCCGAGCCGTTTGCACAGCAGGCGGAACGGCTTGTCGGTGACGCCGGCCATCGGGGCGAGCACCAGCGGCGGGTCGATGCGGTAGCGGCCGATCTTCATCCGCGCATTGTAGCGGCAGCCGGGACCGCCGCCCGGCTCGCAGTCAGGGTGCGGCCACTTCGCCGCGGCCGGGATGCGCGCTGGCAAGCGCATGGGCATCGTGCTTGTGCCGGAACAGGAAGACGAATAGCAGCGCCACCACCAGCGAATACGACGCGAACGTCATCCAGATACCGTGCCAGTCCTTGCTGCCGTCGGCGTGGGTGAACCAGATGTCGATGATCAGGCCGCTCAGCGAGCTGCCCAGCACCGCGCCGACGCCGTTGGTCATCAGCATGAACAGTCCCTGCACGCTGGCACGGATCGCCGGGTCGCTCTGCCCCTCGACGAACAGCGAGCCGGAGATGTTGAAGAAGTCGAACGCCATGCCGTAGACGATGCACGACAGCACGATCATCCACAGGCCGGGGCCCGGATCGCCGTAGGCGAACAGGCCGAAGCGCAGGGTCCACGCCAGCATGCTGATCAGCATCACGGTCTTGATGCCGAACCGCTTCAGGAAGAACGGGATGGCCAGGATGAACAGCGTTTCGGAGACTTGCGAAATCGACATGATGATCGCGGGGTAGCGCACCGCGATCAGGCCCTTGTAGGCATCGACCGTGGCGAAATCGTGCAGGAAGGTGTCGCCATAGGCATTCGTCAGCTGCAACGCGGCACCCAGCAGCATCGCGAAGACGAAGAAGATCGCCATCTTGCCGTTGCGGAACAGTTTGAACGAGGTCAGCCCGAGCATGTCCAGCAGCGACTTGTCCGGCAGGCGTCCGAGCTTGGGCGGGCAGGGCGGCAGGCTGAACGCGTACAGGCCGAGTACCAGCGCCGCGGCGGATGCCACATAGAATTGCCCGGTCGAGGTTTCCAGATGCAACAGGCTGACTGTCCACAGCGCCGCGATGAAACCGATCGTGCCCCACACCCGGATCGGCGGGTAGTCGATCACTACGTCCTTGCCGTCACCCTTGAGCGCCGAGTAGGCCACCGCGATCGCCAGCGAGATCGTGGGCATGTAGCACATCATGTTCAGCAGCATCACCCAGAACAGGGTGGCGGGGTTGTCGATGCCCGGGATGATGAACAGCACCACCGCACCGGCGATGTGAAGCAGGCCGTAGAGTTTTTCCGCATTGATCCACTTGTCGGCGATCACGCCCATCAGCGAGGGCATGAACAGCGAGGCGATGCCCATGGTCGAGAAGATCGCGCCGAACTGGGCGCCGGACCAGTGCCGGTACTGGAACCAGTAGGCGCCGATGGTGATCAGCCATGAGCCCCAGACGAAGAACTGCAGGAAGTTCATCGCAACGAGTCGCAGCTTGAGGCTCATGGGCGGATTTCCGGCATCGGTGTTCCCGGGCAATGCCACGGGGCGATCCCCTGGCCTTGAAGCTTCGGCAGGTTAGACAACCGGCACGCGCCCGGCAAGGCGTGACGCAGCGCAACCCGGTCCGGCGGGTTCAATCCGCTGCGAACAGGGCCTCGGCCACGCGCTCGCGCAGTACCGGCAGCAGTTCCGCGGCGAACCACGGATTGCGTGCCAGCCACAACCGATTGCGCGGACTCGGGTGCGGCAGCGGCAGACGCGCGTGGGCGAGGTGTTCGCGCCAGGTCAGCATGGTATCGGTCAGGCGGGTGCCGCGTGGCAGGCCGAGCAGGCCCGCCTGCGCATACTGGCCGATCACCAGGGTCAGCCGCACCCTGGTGAGCAGCGGCAGCAGCCGCGGATGCCAGTTCGGTGCGCATTCCGGACGTGGCGGCAAGTCGCCGCCCGGTGCCGTGCCGGGGAAGCACAAGCCCATCGGCACGATCGCAATGCGGCTGGCGTCGTAGAACGTGTCGCGGTCGATCCCGAGCCAGTCGCGCAGCCGCTCGCCGCTGACATCATTGAACGGTATGCCGGTGTCATGCACCCTGCGCCCGGGCGCCTGGCTGACGATCAGCAGCCGCGCCGACGCCGATGCCTGCAGCACCGGTCGCGGTCCCAGCGGCAGCTGGGCCGCGCAGATCCGGCAGGCACGGATTTCGGCAAGCAGGCGATCCAGCCCGTCGGCGCCCGGCTCGCCGTTCAAGGCAGCAGTTTTCCCGGATTGAGGATGCCGTCCGGATCGAACGCAACTTTGATGTTGCGCATCAGCCCGAGCGTGCTCGGCGACAGGGCCAGCGGCATGAACTCGCGCTTGAGCATGCCGATGCCGTGCTCGCCCGACAGCGTGCCCTCGAGTGCGATCACCAATGCGAAGACCTCGGCCAGGCACGCCTGTGCACGCGCGTGCTCGGCGTCGTCGCGCGGCAGCAGGTTGACGTGCAGGTTGCCGTTGCCAGCGTGGCCGAAAGTGACGATCAGTACGCCATGGGTCGTCGACAGTTGCTTGATGCCGTCGACCAATGCCGGCAGATGGCTCACCGGCACGACAACGTCCTCGTTGATCTTGTGCGGCGAGATCGTGCGCTGCGCCGGCGACAGTGCCTTGCGTGCCGCCCACAGGGCGCGGGTTTCCTCGGCGCCTTGCGCAATCTTCAACTCATCGAGCCCCTCGCCACGGGCGGCGGCCGAGACTGCCGCGACGGCGCTGGGCAAGGTCTCCGGCTCGCCATCCACTTCGATCAGCAGCATCGCGCCGGCCAGCGGCACGCTGTCGCCGCCGTGGTCGTGCGCCAGTTTCAATGCCACGTCGTCCATGAACTCCAGCGCGCACGGCGTCACCGGTTGCGCCATGATTCGCGCCACAGCGCGGGCGGCGGCGCCGACATCGCGGTAGGTGGCGCGCAGCGTGCGCAGCGCCGAGGGTTTCGGCGTGAGTTTCAGGGTGGCTTCGGTGATCAGCGCCAGCGTGCCTTCCGAACCGATCAGCAACCGGGTCAGGTCGTAACCGGTGGCGCCCTTGCTGGTGTAGGTGCCGCAACGGAAACCCTCGCCGTTGCCGGCAACCGCACGCAGGCCGAGCGTGTTTTCGCGCGGGCTGCCGTATTTCACCGTGCGCGGGCCGGCCGAGTTGCAGGCCAGATTGCCGCCGATGCTGCACCACGGCGCCGAGCTGGGATCGGGCGGCCAGAAGAAACCGTGCGCCGCCAGTGCCTGCTGCAGGTCGCCGTTCAGCACGCCCGGTTCGACTACCGCGAGGCGGTTGTCCGGGTCGATCCGCAGGATCCGGTTCATCCGCTCGAAACTCACCACCACGCCGCCGTTCACCGGCACCGTGGCGCCGGTGGTGTTGCTGCCGCGACCGCGTGCAATCACCGGCACCCGATGCTTCCGGCAGGCCTGCACCAGCAACTCGACCTGGGCATGTTCGGTGGCGAACACCACTGCATCGGGCAGAGCGTGCAGGCGCGAGTTGTCGTAGGCGTAGGCGATGCGTTCGGCTTCGCCGGTGGCGAACGCATCGGCGGGGAAAATGTCGCGCAGGCTGGCGAGCAGTTCGGTGGACAGAGGCATGCGTGAAGCGTAATCCACTCGCGGGGATAATTTGCTGTTCACCGATTTCGCTGCAACCTCGATTTCGTGCAGGAGCGCGCAAGCGCGCTCCTACGGTACGGCAAAAGCATCGCGCGCAAGCGCGCTCCTACGGGGTCGATGCAGCCTCGAAGGCGCCGCGCAGCCAGTTACGGCGGATCGCATCGGCCGGGCCGTCGTAGCTGACCACATCGAAGCGGCAGGCACGCCGCGCGTGTTGCGGATGGGCCGCGAGCCAGTGCCCGGCGGCCTGGATCAGCCGGGCCTGCTTGCTGGTCGTGACCGAGGCGGCGGCATCGCCATGACCGGCACTCTGGCGATAGCGGACTTCGACGAACACCACGGTGTCGCCGTCGCGCATCACCAGATCCAGCTCGCCGTGGCGCGTGTTGTAGTTGCGCGCGAGCAGGCTCAGCCCGGCCTGTTCGAGCTCGGCGCAGGCGCGTTGCTCGAACGGGTCGCCGATGGTGCGCATCAGCCCGCGGCCGACGGATTGCCGCTGGTCGACGATGAGCCTGCCGGCACCGGCTCGGTCGTTGCCGGTGGCGTACTGGAGGGCACGTCGTCCACCTGCAGACTGCCACCGAGCGGCCGCGCCAGACCATCCTGGAACCTGGCCCAGATCAGCACGCGACGCACGCGGCCGAACTGGTCCGCGGCAAGCTGCCCGCTGGCACCGGGCAGGTAACTGCCGGGGTGCTCGCGCAGCCAGTCGAGGTATGGCACAAGGTTCCAGGCATCCATGCCGAACGCGAACAGTCGTGCGGCGCCGTCACGGGCGGCCGGAAGCCGGGCGGCGATGTCGTCATGATTGGGCAGGCCGGGCTGGGCATTGAACAGCCATGGTGCATCGCAGAACTCCACGCCATCCAGATCGCGGTCGGCCGTGGCGTTGTCGGAGCCGGCATAGACGTGGGAGGTGGCGAAAATCGGCAGGTGGATGTTCGCGATCTGCATCTGCGGCAGCAGCATGCGCGCCTGGTTCGGCCGCATGCTGATGAAGATCCCGGTATCCGTGGCGGTCGCTGTGCCCGGCATCGTGTCGTTGCCGGTACCGGTGCTGGCAATCATCGGGATGCCGGCGGTTTTCAGTCCGCCGAGCACGTTGGTGAAGTCCGTCAAGGTAGCCATGCCGTCCAGCTGGCCGCCGCGGGCGGCCAACTCGGCCTTGAATGCGCTGGCGGCGCGCTGGGCGAAGTCGTCGCCGGAGATCAGCACATAGGCATGCCGCAGGCCTCGTTCGACCATGTGATCGGCAGCCTGGGCACCTTCGGTTTCCGGCAGCAAACCGAATTCGCTGGCATCGCCTGCCGGCAGTTGCCGGTTGTCGGGATGATTCAACGCCAGCACCGGCACGGGCAGCTGCGCCTGGCCGAACACCGCGGCGACTTCATTGCGGGCCAACGGGCCGACCACCAGTTTCGCGCCATCCTGGACTGCCTGCTGGTAGGCCTTGACGGCGCCGTCCGGTGTGCCATGACTGTTGTACACGCGCACCAGCGGACGCGGTGCGTGGTTTTGGCCGGCATTGATGTAGGCGGCGAAAAAACCCTCCCGGATCGACGTGCTGGCTGCCGCATAGTTGCCGTCGCCGGGCAGCAGCAGAGCGATCTGCGCCGGCACCTTGTAGCCTTCGCGCACATTCGCGCCGGGACCGGGCATGAGGGTGCCGACCGGCTGCTGCAGGGCGATCTGCGGCCGCGCCACGGCCACACCGAGCTGAGTGAGGGCCTCGTCGACCCAGGACAGCATGCGATCGTCCGGGGTCATCGCGGCAGCGCGCTGCTTGAGCGACTCGATGCCGACCTTGCGCAAGAGGTCGAGCGCCTGCTGGCGGTTCTGCGACTGGTCGAAACCGCTCAGTTGGCTGTCCATCTCAATACGGGTGCGCGCGGCGCCCCAGTTGTCGCCGTTGGCGGCCATCGCACGGGCGCGCAGCTCATACAGGCGCAACTGAAGTGATGGCGGCACGGTGGCGTTTGGCTGGCTGGTGAGCCGCAGTGCGGTGGCGGGGTCATGCCGGGACAGCGCCAGTTCGGCCTGCAGCAGGTCCAGACGCAACGGTTCGTCGCCACTCAGGCGTCGCGATCTGATCTGCGCAAGAGTGGCAGCTGCTTGCTCGATCTGACCATCCTGCCGCCACGCCTCGGCGGCGAGCAGGCGATAGTGGTCCTGGCGGCCCGTGGATTGGGCGGCCAGTGCCAGATAGGCCTGTGCGGACTGCTCGAACTGCCCCTGTTGCGCCAGTGCGGCGGCACTGCGCGCGGCCGCGATTTCGGCCGGCGAGCGATGGATGTTCGTCGGTATGCAACCGGTCAGCGCGAATGCAAGCAGCAGTCCGATCGCGGCGGCGCGCGAGAGGCGCATGAGGCGCATGGGAATTCCCTTGATCGTCATGGTCGTCAATGAGCGATCATAGCGGATCGCATTGCCCGGTCGTGGCGCAGGAGTTTTCCGATGTCATCAGTTCAGCCCGGTTGCCTCTGGGTCGTGGCTACCCCGATCGGTCATCGCGACGATCTGTCCGCCCGCGCCATCGACAGCTTGCGTGCGGTCGCGGTGATCGCCGCCGAGGACACCCGTCACAGCCGCCCGCTGCTGCTGCATCACGGTATCGATACGCCGTTGATCGCATTGCACGAACACAATGAACGCGATGCGGTGGAGGCGATCGTGCGGCGGATGCTGGCGGGCGATTCGGTGGCGCTGATTTCGGACGCCGGTACGCCATTGATCAGCGACCCGGGGTTTCGCCTGGTGCGCGCAGCGCGTGCGGCGGGCATTCGCTGCGTGCCGGTGCCCGGCGCGTGTGCGGCCATCGCGGCGCTGTCGGTGGCCGGATTACCGAGTGATCGTTTCGTGTTCGAGGGGTTTCTGCCGCCGAAGGCGGCGGCGCGGCGCGGTCGGTTGCAGGAACTGGCCGGCGACGCGCGCACGCTGATTTTCTACGAATCCTCGCATCGGGTCGCCGAGAGCCTCGCCGACATGCGTGATGTCTTCGGTGGCGAGCGCGAGGCGGTGCTGGCACGCGAACTGACCAAGCTGTTCGAGACCGTGATTGGCGAGCCGCTGGCGGAACTGACTGCGCGGGTGATGGCCGATCCCGACCAGCAGCGCGGCGAATGCGTGCTGCTGGTCGCCGGCTGTAGCGAGGAGGCCGATGCAAAATTGGCCGAAGGTCGACGTATCTTCGCGATCCTGCGCGAGGAACTGCCGCCGGCAAAGGCGGCCAAACTTGCCGCGGCGATCAGCGGCGCGCCGCGCAAGGGGCTCTACGTGGGGTAGGAGCGCACCTTGTGCGCGATGCTTTTGGCGATGACATCGGTAAAAAAAGGCATCGCGCACAAGGTGCGCTCCTACTAGACTGCACGTGGAGTCGGCCGGACAGTCGCGTCGCGCGATAAGCGCATCGAGGAAAGTCCGGGCTCCACAGGGCAGAGTGCCAGGTAACTCCTGGGCAGCGCGAGCTGACGGCCAGTGCAACAGAGAGCAGACCGCCGATGGCCCGCAAGGGCACAGGTAAGGGTGAAAGGGTGCGGTAAGAGCGCACCGCGTACGGGGCCAACGCCGTACGGCACGGTAAACCCCACTCGGAGCAAGACCAAATAGGGGAACGATAACGCGGCCCGCGTTGTTCCCGGGTAGGTTGCTGGAGCCAGGCGGCGACGCCTGGCCGAGAGGAATGACTGTCGCGTCGCAAGACGTACAGAACCCGGCTTACAGGCCGACTCCACCTCTTTGCATGACACATCAACCAGCACGGCGCGTCGTCGCGCTGGTTGATGTGTGCGTGTGTGAACGGCGATTCATCCGCAAATGTGCGTCGCGAGGCTGAATTCGACGGCATGCGGTCCGAAACAGCGCGCGGACCATTGTAAAAAATTCCATGCATTCAAACACCTTCCCGGTGTTTCTGAGAAAACGCTGGACATGTGGTCACAATTCTTCCTTTACTCCTTGATTCACAAGCGAAATTCCCTTGACAGTCTCACGGGGCGAGACTATCGTGGGTTCGGGTGTGAAATCGTGGGTTTTAGTGGAGTCAACCAATCGTGTTCCAGGGCGAAACCGCCATCACTGTAGACGACAAAGGGCGCCTGGCCATCCCGACCGTGTTTCGGGAGCAGGTGGCAAGCGAGTGCGCCAATCGTCTGGTGATCACCTACAACCCGTTCGAGTCGGGTTGCCTGTGGCTGTTTCCGTACGCGGCATGGGAACTGGTGCGCGATCAGGTCAATGCGCTTTCCAAGGTCGTCAAGGCCCACCGCGACATGCAGATGAAGCTGGTCGGCGCCGCGGCCGTGGTCGAGCCCGATGGGGCGTCGCGCATCCTGTTGCCTGCCAGTCAGCGCGCCACCACCGGAATCGACAAGAAAGCGGTGCTGCTGGGCATGGGCGACAAGTTCGAGTTATGGAGCGAACAGGAACACCTGAAGAAGATCCGCCAGACCATCGGCGAAGGCGAGATCACTCAGGCAATGGCGGAATTGCGCCTGTAAGGCGCAATCGGCACGTGGTGGGACGGGAGCGGGAGTGCGGCATGGCCGAGCAGCAATTGCGGCACATCCCGGTGATGCTGGCCGAAGCAGTGGAGGGACTCGCCGTGCACACTGGCGGGCGTTATCTCGATGGAACGTTCGGTCGCGGCGGTCACGCTCGCGCCATCCTCGCGCGCCTTGGCCCCGACGGCCGGCTGTTGCTGATGGATCGCGATCCGCAGGCGATTGCCGCGGCGCGCGAAGAGTTTGCCGCGGATCCGCGGGTGGCGATCCGGCATGGCAATTTTTCCGGTCTGGCCGACTGGGACGAGACCGCCGCCGGTCTGGACGGTGTGCTACTCGATCTGGGCGTGTCGTCACCGCAACTGGATGAGGCAGAGCGCGGTTTCAGTTTCATGGCCGATGCGCCACTGGACATGCGCATGGACACCAGCCAGGGCGAGAGCGCGGCGGATTTCCTGGCGCATGCCAGCGAGCGCGAGATCACCGAGGTGCTGTGGCAGTACGGTGAAGAGCGTCATGGCCGGCGGATCGCCCGGGCGATCGTTGCCGACCGAACCGCCACGCCGTTCACCCGCACCGGCCAGCTGGCTGCGCTGATCGAGCGCGTGGTCGGCCGGCGCGAGCCGGGCAAGCACCCGGCCACGCGCAGTTTCCAGGCATTGCGGATTCGCGTGAACGGCGAGCTGGATGCGCTGCAGCAGGGACTGAACGCCGCGCTGGAGCGACTCAAGGTCGGCGGCAGGCTGTCGGTGATCAGCTTCCATTCGCTGGAAGACCGCGCGGTGAAGCTGTTTGTTCGCGACCATGGCGGTCGCGTGAAGAACAGCCGTCGCGGGCCGCCGGTGCCGGCGATGCCGGCACGGCTGAAGGTGGTCGGCAAGGCGCAGTTTCCTTCCGCGGCCGAGCTCGCGGTCAATCCACGCGCGCGTTCGGCCGTGCTGCGGGTCGCGGAAAAATTGCCCACCGAGGGCCAGTCCGATGATGGCCGGTGCGGGGAGGGGCGCGCATGAAGGCGCTCGGCGCACTGTGCCTGTTGCTGCTGCTGGCTGCGGTGCTGGCCAGTGCGATCGGCGTGGTGTGGACGCGCAACGAAAGCCGCGTCTTGTTTGTCCAGTTGACGGCCCTGCAAAATCGGCGCGATGCATTGAACATCGAATACGGCAAGCTCGAACTGGAGCAGGCGACATACGCCGAGCCACGCCGCATTGACGACGAGGCGCGGCAGAAACTGGGCATGCTCGATCCGCGCCCGCAAGACATCCGGTTGTTGCGTCGATGATCTGGCGCCGTCGCATCGCGTCTGCACAGCAAGGCCATCGCCGTGTCGCCGGACCCAGCGCGCGCCGGCGCATGGTGCTGGTAGTCGGGTTGCTGGGTCTGGCGTCGATCGGGCTGATGGCGCGCGCGTTTGACCTGCAGGTCGTGCGCAAGCAGTTCTATCAGCGTCAGGGCGATGCGCGCTTCCTGCGCGAAATGCCGATCCCGGTCTCGCGCGGAACCATTTTTGACCGCAATGGCGAGCCGCTGGCCGTATCGACGCCGGTGCTGTCGATCTGGGCCAATCCGTCCGAGGTGCTGGAGAACGCGGATCGCATCCCGCAGTTGGCGAAGGTGCTGGGTGTGGATGCCGACGAATTGAAGGATCGACTGGCGCAGCGCGCCGATCGCGAGTTCGTCTACCTGCGCCGACAGATGGTGCCGGAGGCGGCGCAAGCCGTGCTGAAACTGGGCATCCCCGGCATTAACGGACAGCGCGAGTTCCGCCGGTACTATCCCTCCGGCGAAGTGACAGCGCATGTGCTCGGCTTCACCAATATCGACGACCACGGTCAGGAAGGTCTCGAGCTGGCCTATGACGACTGGCTGTCCGGCAAGCCGGGCGCCAAGCGGGTCATCCGCGACCGTATGGGTCATGTGGTGGAGGATGTCGAGCAGGTACGCGCGCCGAAGCCCGGGCGCAACCTCACGCTCAGCATCGACCGGCGCATCCAGTTCCTCGCCTACAGCGAACTGAAGAGCGCGCTGAAGAAGTACCAGGCCGATTCCGCTTCGATGGTGATACTCGACGTGAAGACCGGCGAAGTGCTGGCGATGGTCAACCTGCCGACCTACAACCCCAATGCCGTCAATGCCAGCAAGCCTGCCCAGCGCCGCAACCGCGCGATGACCGACGTGCTGGAGCCGGGCTCGACGATCAAGCCGGTGCTGATGGCGGCGGCGCTGTCCAGCGGCAAATTCACGCCGACCAGCCCGCTGATCGACACCACTGGCGGCCATTGGTATTTCCAGGGACACGACATTCACGACACCCACGATTACGGCGTGCTGACGCCGACCGGCGTCATCACCAAGTCGAGCAATGTCGGTGCCGCACACATCGCCATGGACCTCGATACGTCGCTGATGTACGACACCTATCGCGCGTTCGGCTTCGGCAACAGCACCAACAGCGGGTTTCCCGGCGAAGCCTCGGGCTACCTGAAGATCGGCCGCGACTGGCGCCCGCTTGAAAAGGCCATCATGGGCTACGGCTACGGCGTCAACGTGACCGTGCTGCAACTGGCCAATGCCTACGCCACCATCGCCGATGGCGGAGTGATGCACGATCCCAGCTTCATCAAGGGCGACGACAATCCGCCGAAGCAAATCATCTCGCCGGACGTGGCACGTCAGCTGATCCAGATGATGGAAACGGTAACCGGGCCGGGCAGTACCGCTCCGGAGGCGCGTATCGCCAACTACAGCGTGGCCGGCAAGACCGGTACGGCGCACAAGGCCGACGCTGGCGGTTATGCCAAAAGCAGTTACACCGCGGCGTTCGCCGGGATGGTGCCGGCAAGCAACCCGCGCATGGTCGGCGTGGTGGTGGTCGACAATCCCCAGAAGGGCAGCTACTACGGCGGCGTGGTTGCCGCACCGGTGTTCGCCAAGGTGATGGAAGGTGCGCTGCGCCTGCTCGATGTGCCGCCGGACAACATCGGCCGCTGGTATGTCGGCGGCCCGTTGCAGGGGGCCGGTGGGCTGGTCGGCAGCCAGCCGCCGGCCGATGCGCCGCTTGACGATGCACCGATTGACGGGGGTACGCCATGAGTACCGGCCACGTCGATCAGCTGTTGCTGGGTATCGCCGACGCGCAGGTTGCCACCATGCCGGGTGTCGGCCGCATCGTCGTGTCCGGGCTGACCCTGGACTCCCGCCAAGTGCAGCGCGGTGACGCTTTTTTTGCGCTGCGCGGAGCGCATGGCCATGGCATCGAGTTTGCCGCAGGTGCAGTGCGGCGTGGCGCTCAGGTGGTGCTGGCCGAAGCGCCGGCAGTCGACGTGGCGCCACTCGACGTACCGGTGTTGTGGATCGACGGCCTGCACGATCAGGTCGGCGAAATCGCCGCGCGCTTTTACGATCGCCCGGCCGAGTCGATGCGGATCATCGGTATCACCGGCACCAACGGCAAAACCTCCTGTGTGCAGTTGCTGGCGCAGGCGCTGACCCATCTGGGGCATCGGGCGGCCACCATCGGCACGCTCGGCGCCGGTCTGCATGGCCAGCTTCGCGATGGCGATCGCACCACACCCGATGCCGTGACGGTCCAGGCATTGCTGGCGGATTTTCGCGATGCCAGTGCCAGCCATGTGGCGATGGAGGTGTCATCGCACGCGCTGGAGCAGGGGCGGGTGGCCGCGGTGGATTTCGAGGTGGCGGCGTTCACCAATCTCACCCGTGATCACCTGGACTATCACGGCACCATGGAAGCCTATGGCGCGGCCAAGGCGAAGCTGTTCGCCTGGCCCGGGCTGCAGACTGCCGTGATCAATATCGACGATGCATTTGGCGCCAGCCTGGCGGATCGACTGCCAAGCGGCGTGCGGGCATTGCGGGTCAGCATGGCGGATGCCAGTGAGGCGGAAATTGCCGCCAGCGGCATCGTCACCTCGGCCGAAGGGCTTCAATTCCAGCTGCGCACGCCATGGGGCATGCGCAGGCTGGGCAGTCATCTGCTGGGCCGCTTCAACGTGGCCAACCTGCTCACCGTGGCGGGCTGCCTGGGGGCGCTGGGCGAGTCGTTCGAGCGGGTCGTTGCCGCGCTGGAGAACCTGCAGCCGGTCAACGGGCGGATGAGCCGGCTTGGCGGCCTGCATGGCCTGCCGCTGGTGGTGGTCGATTACGCCCATACGCCCGATGCGCTGGAACAGGCGCTGACCGCGTTGCGCGCGCATTGCGCCGGCCGGCTGATTTGCGTGTTCGGCTGTGGCGGCGAGCGCGATGCCGGCAAGCGCCCTTTGATGGGAGCGATCGCGGCGCGGCTGGCGGATGTCGCGATCGTCACCGACGACAACCCGCGTGGCGAGGATGGCGATGCCATCGTGGCGCAGATCGTCGCCAGCATGGGTGCGCCATCGCCGACGGTCGAGCGCGATCGTGCAAAGGCGATCGGTCGCGCGTTGAAACTTGCGCAGTCCGGCGACGTCGTGCTGATCGCCGGCAAGGGCCATGAAACCTATCAGGATGGCGCCACCGGCAAGCATCCGTTCGACGATCTGGCGGTGGCGCATGCGGCGCTCGAACGGATGGCCCGGGAGCCGCGCGCATGATGCGGCTGAGCACCATTGCCGTCTGGACCCATGGTCGGCTGCTCGGCGTCGACGCCGAGGCCACCGGGATTGCCATCGATACCCGCAAGCTGAAACCGGGCGAGTTGTTTGTCGCGATCAAGGGCGAGCGGGTGGACGGTCACGATTATCTGGACCAGGCCGCCGCGCGTGGTGCGGTGGCCGCCCTGGTGACGCGCAAGATCGACAGCCCGTTGCCGCAGGTGCTGGTGAGTGACAGCGCGCTGGCCCTGGGCGATCTGGCCAGCGCCGTACGCGCGCAGCGCAACGTCCGTGTCATTGGCATCACCGGCTCCAACGGCAAGACCACGGTCAAGACGCTGACTGCGTCGATCCTGTCGAGGCAGGGCCGGACGCATGCGAGCAGCGGCAACCAGAACAACGAACTGGGTTTACCGCTGGCCTTGCTGGGCATGCCGCAGGACACGGAATTCGCGGTGCTGGAAATGGGCGCGGGCAAGCCCGGCGACATCGCCTACCTGGCCGCCATCGCACGGCCCGACATCGGCCTCGTCACGCTCATCGCGCCGGCGCATCTTGAGCGCATGGGCAGCGTCGAGGGCGTGGCGGAAACGAAGGGGGCGTTGTACCAGGCGCTGCCCAGCGACGGCGTTGCGATCATCAATGCCGATGACGGCTTCGCCAGTTTCTTCGGCGGACTGGCTGGCGCGCGCAAGGTTTTGCGCTTCGGCCTGGATCACCGCGCCGATATCGGCGCGGACATCCTCGAACTGCGCGTGGACGGCTCGCGCTTCGTGCTCAGCACGCCGATCGGCGACGCCGAAGTGTCGCTGCCCTTGCCGGGCCGCCACAACATCGCCAATGCGCTGGCCGCCGCGTCGATCGGCGTGGCGCTGGCGGTGCCGCTGGACAAGATCGTCGCCGGGCTGGAGCAGGTGCCGGGCGTGGCCGGTCGACTCCGGCGCGAAGCGATGGCGGGAGGCTGGACGCTGATCGACGACAGCTACAACGCCAACCCCGGTTCGATGGCCGCGGCGATCGACACTTTGCTGCTGGCTCAGGGCGAGCGCTGGCTGGTGCTGGGCGACATGGCCGAACTGGGCAGCGACGCCCGCGCGCTGCACGCGGACGTCGGCCGGCGCGCGCGCGAACGCGGCGTCGACCGGTTGTTTGCGGTGGGCCCGCTCGGTGCGGCAACGGTCGAGGCGTTCGGTGCGCAGGGCAGGCACTTCGCCGACAAGGCCGCCTTGATCGCCGCACTTCAGGCAGATCTGCATGGCGGCGTCACCTGCCTGATCAAGGGTTCGCGTTCGGCCGCGATGGAACAGGTGGTGGCCGCACTCGGAAATCATCCGTGCAGCACTGACCAGGACAACGAGGGGGCATCCGATGCTGCTTGAACTGGCGGACTGGATGGCGCGGCACTTCGCTGCGATGCATCTGTTCCAGTACATCACGTTCCGCACGATCATGGCCGCGCTGACCGCGTTGGCGATGTCGCTGCTGCTCGGTCCGCCGATCATCAACAGGCTGGCCGCGATGAAGGCCGGCCAGGTCGTTCGCAGCGACGGGCCGCAGACCCATCTGATCAAGGCCGGGACGCCGACCATGGGCGGCGTGATGATCCTGCTCGCGGTCATCATCGCCACCTTGTTGTGGGCGGACCTGCACAACCGCTACGTGTGGGTGGTACTGGCGGTACTGGTCGCGTTCGGCGTGATCGGTTTCTACGACGACTACAAGAAGCTGGTGCTGAAGGACAGCCGCGGACTGGCCTCGCGCTGGAAGTATTTCTGGCAGTCGCTGTTCGGTCTTGCCGCGGCGTGGTTCCTGTTCCACACCGCCACGTTGCCTGCGGAGACAGCGCTGTACGTGCCGCTGTTCAAGCAGGTGGTGTTGCCGCTGGGCGTGGGCTTCGTGCTGCTGGCCTATTTCATGATCGTCGGCTTCTCCAACGCGGTGAACCTCACCGACGGACTGGACGGGCTGGCGATCATGCCGACCGTGCTGGTCTCCGGCGCGCTGGGCGTGTTCGCGTATCTGGCCGGCAACAAGGTGTTTTCCGAATACCTCGGGATTCCCTCGATACCGGGCGCCGGCGAGCTGTCGATCTTCTGCGGTGCGCTGTCCGGTGCGGGACTCGGTTTCCTGTGGTTCAACACCTATCCGGCGCAGGTGTTCATGGGCGATGTCGGCGCGTTGGCGATCGGCGCCGCGCTGGCGGCGATCGCGGTGATCGTGCGCCAGGAGATCGTGCTGATCGTGATGGGCGGCGTGTTCGTGATGGAGACGGTGTCGGTGATGCTGCAGGTGGCGAGCTTCAAGCTGACCGGCAAGCGCGTCTTCCGGATGGCACCGATCCATCACCACTTCGAGCTGAAAGGATGGCCCGAGCCACGGGTGATCGTGCGCTTCTGGATCATCAGCGTCGTGCTGGTGCTGGTCGGTCTTGCCACGTTGAAGGTGCGCTGATGTTCGACTTCGACACCACCCAGGCAAAGCGTCGGCAGGGGCCGCGCGGCAGCTACGATCTGCCGCTGCTGCTCGCGCTGGTCGGGCTGGCCAGCATCGGCGTGGTGATGGTGACCTCCAGCTCGATCTCGGTGGCCGACAGCGAGCACCTGGGCGCGTTCTTTTTCCTCAAGAGACACTTGGTCTTTCTCGGTCTGGGCATGGTGGCGGCAGGCATGGCGATGCGCACAGAGCTGAAACTGCTGGAGAAGTACGCTTTCCAGCTGATGCTGCTGGCGTTCGCGATCTTGCTGGCGGTGTTCGTGCCGCACCTGGGCATGCGCATCAACGGCGCGCGGCGCTGGTTGAATCTGCTGGTGACCACGTTCCAGCCGGTCGAGGCGGTGAAGCTGATCCTGGTGGTGTATGTCGCCAGCTATCTGGTGCGCCATCGCGAGAGTGTGGAGACGCGTTTTCTCGGCCTCATCAAGCCGATCGCCGTGGCCGGCATCATCGTGCTGCTGCTGCTGGCGCAGCCGGATTTCGGTTCGGCCACACTGGTGATCGCGGTGACCATCGCGATGGTCTGGCTCGGCGGCGCGCGGCCGGTCTTCCTGTTCCTGATGGGACTGCCGCTGATGCCGCTGCTGTACGTCGCGGCGACCGGCGAAAGTTACCGCATCAGGCGGCTGACCTCGTTCATGGACCCATGGAAAGATCCGTTCAACGACGGTTTCCAGCTGACCCAGTCGCTGATGGCGATCGGCCGCGGCGAGTGGACGGGCGTCGGACTGGGCTCAAGCGTGTTGAAGCTGTCGTATCTGCCGGAGGCGCATACCGACTTCATTTTCGCCGTCATCGGCGAGGAACTCGGGCTGGCCGGCATCGTGCTGGTGATCGGCCTGTTCGCCGTGGCGGTCGGGCGCGGGCTGTACCTGGGCCTGAAAGGCGTCGAGATCGGCCAGCGTTTCGCCGGTTACATCGCGTTCGGCGCCTCGCTGATGCTGGCGATGCAGGCGATCGTGTCGGTCGGCGTCAACCTCGGCGCGCTGCCGACCAAGGGACTGACCTTGCCGCTGATCAGCTATGGCGGCTCGTCGATGGTACTGACCTGCGCGATGGTCGGCGTGCTCTTGCGTGCCACGTTCGAAATCAACCGCGCCATCGATGCGCGGCAGATGACCACGCGCATGCCGACGTTGAAGGTGGCTGAAGCCGAAGCCGCGGTGAAGCCGCGCGAGGCGGTGGCCGCATGAACACGGTATGCCAGGCACCCGTGATGATCATGGCCGGCGGCACCGGTGGCCACATCTTCCCCGGTCTGGCGGTGGCCGAATGCCTGCGTGCGCAAGGGGTGCCGGTGGTCTGGCTCGGCGCCGTGGGCGGCATGGAGAGCACGGTGGTGCCGGCGCACCAGATCGAGTTGCACAGCGTCGCCGTAGGCGGCCTGCGCGGCAAGGGCCTGCGCACCCGGTTGCTGGCACCGCTGATGCTGCTGCGTGCGTTGTCCGCTTCACTGTTCGTGCTGAACAAAGTGAAGCCGCGCAGCGTGCTGTCGATGGGTGGCTATGTGGCCGGCCCGGGTGGGCTTGCCGCATGGTTGTTGCGGCGGCCGCTGCTGGTGCATGAGCAGAACCGCGTGGCGGGGTTCACCAATCGCCGGTTGGCGGGCATCGCCAAACGCGTGCTGAGCGGTTTCGCCGATGCGTTGCCGCGGGCCGAATGGGTTGGCAATCCCGTGCGTGCCGCGATTGCAGCATTGCCCGCGCCGCTGCAGCGGATGGCCGACCGCAACGGCGGGCCACGCTTGCTGGTGCTGGGCGGCAGTCTCGGTGCGCGCGCGCTGAATCTGGCCGTGCCGCAGGCACTGGCGCGGCTGGCGCCGATGCAGCGTCCCGAGGTGCTGCATCAGTGCGGCAGCCGCGGCCTGGACGAGGCCCGCCGGGCGTATGCCGAAGCCGGCGTCGAGGCCCGGGTGGTGCCGTTCATCGACGACATGGCCGGCAGCTATGCCTGGGCCGATCTGGCGCTCTGCCGGGCCGGTGCGCTGACCCTGGCCGAACTTGCCGCCGCCGGTCTTGGCGCGGTGCTGGTGCCATACCCGCACGCGGTGGACGACCACCAGACGCGCAATGCCGAAACGCTGGTTGCCGCAGGTGCGGCCCAATTGATCCCGGAGAACCGTCTGGACGCAGAATCCTTGGCGCAGCGCCTGGAAGCGCTGCTGGGCGATCGCGCCAAACTGCTTTCGATGGCGGTTGCCGCCCGCACCCTGGCCAAGCCCGACGCGGCACAGGCCATCGCTGTCGCATGTATCGAAGCCGCCAGCATGGAGGGGGCCGCATGACATCACGTCGACTGCATGCGCACGAAGATCTGATGAGCACGTTCCGCCGGGTGCACTTCATCGGCATCGGTGGCGTCGGCATGAGCGGCATCGCCGAGGTGCTGCACAACCTCGGCTATGCGGTGTCGGGATCCGATCGCGCGAACTCGCCGACCGCACAGCGGCTGCAGCAGCTGGGCATCGACGTGCACGTCGGGCACGCCGCGGAACATGTCGGCGATGCCGACGTGGTGGTGACATCGAGCGCGATCAGGCAGGACAACCCGGAGCTGGTCGCCGCCCGCGCTGCGCGCATTCCGGTCATTCCGCGTGCCGAGATGCTGGGCGAACTGATGCGATTCCGCCGCGGCGTGGCGATCGCCGGCACCCACGGCAAGACCACCACCACCAGCCTCACCGCCAGCGTGCTGGCCGAGGCCGGCTATGACCCGACGTTCGTGATCGGCGGCCAGTTGAACGCGGCCGGGGCGAATGCGCGGCTCGGTACCGGCCAGTATCTGGTGGCGGAAGCCGATGAATCCGATGGATCGTTCCTGCTGCTGTCGCCGGTGATTGCCGTGGTCACCAATATCGACGCCGATCATCTGGAGAACTACGGCGGCGATTACGCGATGGTGAAAAAGGCGTTCGCCGATTTCCTGCATCGGCTGCCGTTCTACGGTCTGGCCGTGCTGTGCATCGACGATGCGGAAGTCGCCGAGCTGGCGCGCTCCACACCGCGCCGCGTGATGACCTACGGCATCGAGGCGCAGGACGCCGACGTGCGGGCACTGAACCTCACCCAGCAGGGTTTCGAGATGCGCTTCGACCTCGTCCTGCCCGGTCGTGCCGAGCTGCTGCCGGTGATGCTCAACCTGCCGGGCCGGCACAACGTGCTCAATGCGCTGGCCGCCGCCACGATCGGCTGGCAGCTCGGCGTCGAGGCCGAGGCGATCGCCCGTGCGCTGGCGCACTTCCAGGGCGTCGGCCGGCGCTTCCATGCGCGCGGCGAAATCGCCCTGGACAAGGGTACGGCGCTGCTGATCGACGACTATGGCCATCACCCGCGCGAGCTGGCGGCGGTGTTCGCGGCGGCACGCGGCGGCTGGCCACGGCGGCGGCTGGTGGTCGGATTCCAGCCGCACCGCTACAGCCGCACGCGCGACCTGCTGGACGACTTCGCCAATGTGCTGGCTGAGGTCGACGTGCTGGTGCTGACCGACGTCTACCCGGCCGGCGAAGCGCCGATTGCCGGTGCCGACGGTCATGCGCTGGCACGTGCGGTGCGCGCGCGCGGCAAGGTCGACCCGGTGCTGATCGAGCATCCGCGCGAATTGAAGGACACCTTGCCGGCACTGCTGCGCGACGGCGATCTGCTGTTGCTGCTTGGTGCGGGCGACATCGGTGCGGCAGCGCTGGAACTGGCGCAGGCCGGCCAGCTGAGGACGAACAAACCATGAGCGAGCAGATGACGAGCCCGAACAAGATCGTCGACCCGGCGCAATTCGGCCGCGTCGCCGTGGTGATGGGCGGCAGCTCGGCCGAGCGCGAGGTGTCGCTCGATTCCGGCCGCAACGTATTGGCCGCACTCCTCGCACGTGGCATCGACGCGCATGCGATCGACGGCATCCCGGCGCTGCTCGATGCGCTGCGCGCCGGCCACTTCGCCCGCGTGTTCAATATCTTGCACGGCCAGCATGGCGGCGGTGAGGACGGCGTGCTGCAGGGCGCGCTGGAGTCGCTCAACGTGCCGTACACCGGCTCGGGCGTGCTCGGTTCCGCGCTGTCGATGGACAAGACCCGCTCCAAGCTGGTGTGGCAGTCGCTGGGATTGCCGACGCCGAAATTCGTCGCGTTGCCGCGCGGCGCCGATGTGCACGCGGCGGCGCGGCAGGTCGGGTTTCCCTTGATCGTGAAGCCAGCCAGCGAAGGTTCCAGCGTCGGCGTGACGCGTGTGTTTGCGGAGCGGGATCTGGACGCCGCGGTGACGCTGGCCACGCAATATCCGGGCGATCTGCTGATGGAAACGCTGATCGAGGGCGACGAGCTGACGGTCGCGATCCTCGGTCGCGAGGTGTTGCCGAGCATCCACATCGTGCCGAAGGCAGCCTTCTACGACTACAACGCCAAATACGTCGCCGAGGATACCCAGTACATCTGTCCGGGTTTGCAAGGTGTCGCGGCGGACGATCTGGCAAGGCTGTCGCTGGCCGCCTTCGATGCGCTCGGCTGCGCCGGCTGGGGCCGGGTCGACGTGATGCGCGACCATGCCGGCCGCAACTGGCTGCTGGAAGTGAACACCGCGCCGGGCATGACCTCGCACTCGCTGGTGCCCAAGGCCGCTGCGGCTGCCGGCATCGATTACCAGGAACTGTGCTGGCGCATTTTGGAGACGAGCTTCAATCGGGACCGGGGGCTGGGGACCGGGGACCGGCAGAGCGGTTCCGGCTTCGACCGCTCCTCCGACTCCGAAGGAGGCGCTCCATGAGAGGTCTCGTCCGACCTGTCGCCTGGTGTCTGGCCATCGCGCTGGTGATACTGCCGATCGTCGGGGTGCTGCGCGGATGGTTTGCGGCTAGCCGCTGGCCGGTGACCCAGCTGACCGTGCAGGCCGAGTTCAAGCATGTGAGCGCGGCGCAGATCCGCGCCGCCGTGATACCGCACCTGGGCAAGGGTTTCTTCGCGCTTGACCTGGTTGCCGTACAACAGGCGGTTGCCGCATTGCCTTGGGTCCAGTCGGTGGAGGCAAGCAAACGGTGGCCGGACACTTTGTTGCTGCGCATCCACGAGCGTCACCCGTTTGCCCGCTGGAACGACCGGCAGCTGATCAGTCAGCAGGGCATGGTGTTCGACGCGCCGGGGGCCGATAACGTCAGCGCGCTGCCGCACCTGCAGGGGCCGGATGCGCGATTGGCCGAAGTGGTGAGTTTCTACGCTCAGATCCGCAAGGCATTTGCCGCCACCCATTTGCAGATCACCGGGGTCGTACTCACCGAACGCGGCAGCTGGAGCGTGACTACCGCCAGCGGCGCGCAGATCGTGATCGGCGACCGCGATCAGGCCAGCCAGCGGCTGCAGCGTTTCCTCGGCGTCTATCCGCAGTTGATGGCCGGTCATACCGATGCCTTCAGCTATGCCGATCTTCGTTACACCAATGGATTTGCCGTGCGCTGGCCGCAGTCGCCGGTTGCTCCCCACGCTGGAGGCTCGCCCCGAACATGATGATCTTCCTATGAAACCGCGCAACGACAAGCAACTGGTGGTGGGCCTCGATATCGGCACTTCGAAAGTGGTGGCGATCGTCGGCGAGTACGAACCGGGCGAACCGATCACCGTGATCGGCATCGGCACGCACGTGTCGCGAGGCATGAAACGCGGTTCGGTGGTCGACATCGAATCGACCGTGCACTCGATCCAGCGCGCGGTGGAAGAGGCCGAACTGATGGCCGGCTGCGACATTCGCTCGGTGTATGCGTCGATTTCCGGCAGCCATCTGGAAACCCGCAACTCGCACGGCAACGCAGCGATCCGCGACCGCGAGGTGACGGCGAGCGATCTGGACCAGGTGCTGGAAGCGGCCAGCGCGGTGGCGATCCCGGCCGATCGCAAGGTGCTCTACAAGGAGTCGCAGGAATACCGCATCGACGGTCAGGACGGCATTCGCTCGCCGGTCGGCATGAGTGGGGTGCGGCTGGAGGCGAACGTGCATCTGGTCACCGGTGCGGCAGCGGCGGTGCAGAACATCACCAAATGCATCCAGCGTTGCGGGCTGTCGGTGGACGAACTGGTGCCGTCGGCACTGGCCAGCGCCAAGGCGGTGCTGACCGACGACGAGCGCGAGCTGGGGGTGTGCCTGGTCGACATCGGTGCCGGCACCACCGACATCGCGATCTACACCCAGGGCTCGATCCGCTACACCGGATCGCTGCCGGTGGGTGGCGACCAGGTCACCAGCGACATTGCCTACGGTGTGCACACGCCGACCGCGCATGCGGAGGAAATCAAGATCAAGTACGCCTGCGCGCAGACAGGCCTGGCGCATGCCGAGGAGACCATCCAGGTACCCAGCGTCGGCGATCGCCCGCCGCGCCGGCTCGCCCGGCAATCGCTGGCGCAGAGCGTGCAGGCGCGCTACGAGGAAATTTTCGAGATGGTGCAGGACCAGTTGCGCCGCTCCGGCTACGAAAGTCTGGTCGCCGCCGGTGTGGTGCTGACCGGCGGTGCCTCAAAGATGGAGGGCGCGCTGGAGCTGGCCGAGGAGATCTTCCACAAGATGGTGCGCATTGGCGTGCCACAGCAGATCAGCGGTCTGGGCGATGTCGTCTCCAGTCCGCTGCATGCCACCGGGGTGGGGCTCCTGCTGCATGGCGCGCGCGCAGGCGGCATGCGGGTCAGTGGCCCGGTCGGCGGCAGCGTCGGCAGCCTGATCGAGCGGCTGCGCGGCTGGGTTACCAGGAATTTCTGACGGTGTGTGACTGTTTTTTTCAGGGTGATGCAGGAGGTATCGCCAAGGGTGAAAGGATCTTCGCCCAGCACCGGGAACCGACATGAGTCGCGATCCCCGGGTTACAACGACAACAACTCTACGGAGGACGGGAAATGTTTGAACTGATTGATAAACTCGCACCCAATGCGGTGATCAAGGTGATCGGAGTGGGCGGTGGCGGTGGCAACGCCGTGGCCCACATGCTCAATGCCAATATCGAAGGTGTCGAATTCATCGTCGCCAACACCGATGCGCAGGCGATGACCAGCTGCGGCTCGCGCACCCACTTGCAGCTGGGCGGCAACGTGACCAAGGGTCTGGGGGCCGGCGCCAATCCGGAAGTGGGCCGGCAGGCGGCGCTGGAAGACCGTGAGCGCATCGAGGCGATGCTGGAAGGCGCCGACATGGTGTTCATCACCGCCGGCATGGGCGGCGGCACCGGCACCGGCGCCGCGCCGGTGGTGGCGCAACTGGCCAAGGAGAAAGGCATTCTCACCGTGGCGGTAGTGACCAAGCCGTTTCCGTTCGAAGGACGTCGGCGGATGCAGGTCGCGTTGAAGGGCATCGAGGATCTGTCGCAGCATGTCGACTCGCTGATCACCGTTCCCAACGAGAAGCTGCTCAGCGTGCTCGGCCGCGAAGTCACGTTGCTGAATGCCTTCAAGGCTGCCAACGACGTGCTGCAGGGTGCCGTGCAGGGCATCGCCGACCTGATCACCGCACCGGGCCTGATCAACGTCGACTTTGCCGATGTGCGCACGGTGATGTCGGAAATGGGTCTGGCGATGATGGGCTCGGGTACCGCCTGTGGCGACGATCGTGCGCAGGCAGCCGCCGAGGCAGCGATCAAGAACCCGTTGCTGGAGGACGTCAACCTCAACGGTGCCTGCGGCATTCTGGTCAATGTCACGGCTGGCCCGAACCTGACCATGCGGGAGTTCGACGAGATCGGCCGGATCATCCATGATTTTGCCAGCGAAGACGCCACGGTCGTGATCGGTACGTCACTCGATCCGGGCATGAAGGACGATGTGCGCGTCACCGTGGTGGCTACCGGACTCAACCGTGCGGCGGCATCTCGTCAGCCGATCCGGATTGTCGAGACACAACAGGTGCAGATGCGGCCCCGGCCGGTGGTGCTGCGTACCGGCACTGGCAATGAAGTGGTCGATTACGCGCAGCCGGAACAGCCGGTTGCCAATCAGGGTCGTATGGATACCGGTACTGCCGGCGGCAAGGGGGCCGAACCCGGGTTCGACTACCTGGATATCCCGGCCTTCTTGCGTCGTCAGGCCGATTGAATGTGACCAGACTGAATGTGACCCGTGTTAAGGAAACGCGATGAATTGAACGAATGCCTGCCCACACTGTCCATGCCTGGATGGCGTGTATGCAGGGGGTATTTGCGCTATCGGTCGATCTCGCCCTGAACGAGTGCCAGCGCGGGCTGCAGCAGGACTAGTGATACCGGTCCGGCTACCGTCTGTGCTGGGTGAGGAGAATTGTGCGACAGGAATGAAGAATGACCAGCCGAGCGCGCTTACCCGTGCTGGTCGGATCGATGCGCCGTGCCGGATTCCCGTCCCTGGCACGGGTTTCGCGTTGATATTGCAGGATTTTGTCATGAGAGCCGTGCCATCAGGGCGGCGGCCTTCATGGATGAAGAAAGCATGAAAGTTTAATCAGACTGTACGGTACGGTTTGCTTTCACCGCAGGTTAAAACTGTGTTAGCATCCGCCCCTGATTGGCTGCTGCCTATACAGGTACCACTATCCAATGATCAAGCAGCGTACGCTCAAGAACATCATCCGGGCCACCGGTGTCGGCTTGCACACCGGTGACAAGGTGTACATGACGCTGCGTCCGGCGGCGCCGAACACTGGCATCATTTTTCGCCGCACCGATCTCGACCCGCCGGTGGACATTCGCGCCCGCCAGGACAATGTTGGCGACACGCGTCTGTCGACCACGTTGATCAATGGCGAGGTAAGGGTGTCCACGGTCGAGCATCTGCTTTCGGCAATGGCCGGTCTGGGCATCGACAACGCCTATGTCGACCTGTCGGCACCCGAAGTGCCGATCATGGACGGCAGTGCCGGACCGTTCGTGTTCCTGCTGCAATCAGCCGGTATCGAAGAGCAGAACGTGGCCAAGCGTTTCATCCGCATCAAGAAGCCGATCAAGGTGCAGGATGGCGACAAGTGGGCCAGCTTCGATCCGTTCGAGGGTTTCAAGGTCGGTTTTTCGATCGACTTCAACCACCCGATCATCAGCAAGCGCACTTCGCGCGCGGAGATCGATTTCTCCACCACATCCTTCGTCAAGGAAGTCAGTCGGGCGCGCACGTTCGGTTTCATGCGCGATATCGAGATGCTGCGCGAGCACAACCTGGCGTTGGGCGGCTCGATGGACAATGCCGTGGTGCTGGACGACTACCGGGTATTGAACGAGGACGGCCTGCGTTACGAGGACGAATTCGTCAAGCACAAGATTCTCGATGCCATCGGCGATCTGTACCTGCTCGGCCACAGTCTGATTGGCGCCTACCACGCGCACAAGTCCGGTCACGAACTCAACAACAAGCTGCTGCGTACGCTGATGGCCGATGCTTCGGCATGGGAAGAGGTCAGCTATCAGGACGATCCGGCAACCTCGCCGATCTCCTATGCACATCCCGCCCAGGCGATCTGAGGCACCTTCAAGCCCGCCAGTTGGCGTCATGCATGCCCGAAACGGCCGCATCGAAAGATGCGGCCGTTTCTGATTTTGTGACCCTGATTCGTTCGGCCGCATGTAATTCACGGATTGGTCACGTGCTATGGCATGGGGGTTCCGTGCATGGTATAAAACCGCATCTTGCGAAAAGCCTGCGGCGGATATGCAGGTTATGGCGCGCGGGAATGGCGATGCGATGCGGGCTGCCGGATGTGTGGCATCCCTTCAGGAATCAGCGGTTTCGGCGAGGGACGCCAACTCAAGGAACAGCACCCGCATTTCGGGGTCTGTAAGGGATGCGGCGGCGGCCCTGAGGTGGGTGGCTGCGGCAGGCGAAAGCGGTTTTGATCGCACAGGCTCTTTTGCGGCCGGCGGTTGGGGGACCACTTTCACGGTGACTGAACTGGCGCACGTGCCGATGGCATGTGCGGCGGCAAGGATCTGCGTTTGCATCAAGCGCAGACGCGATGCCCAAGCCGGTGAAGACGCCAGAAAGACGAGGCGGTCGTTGCGCAGGTTGGCGAATTTCACCTGCTCGCGCAATGGAGACGGCAGCGTCTGGCGCAGGGCGCGATCCAGCGCTTCCAGCACGTCGGCCTTTTTGGCCAGTGTGGCGAAGGAGCCACATTCGGCAATGGATTTCGGTCCGTTGCCGCGGCGGCGGGAAGTGGCGGGAGTGGCGTTCTGCATGGTGCCGGTATTCGACCTTGGACAGGCATGCAAATCATACTCGTCTCACGCGCCAGGAAAGTGCCAAGGATTCTCGATCTGGCAGATCGGCGCCTTCGCTTGAAACTTTTTGCCCTGCTGGCAATCGCACTGTTGGGGTGTGTGGGAGCAGGTGTGGCGCTGGCGTTGACCGTGGCCAGTCCGCGTGATCGGGCATTGGTGCAGATCCATGATCTGCAGCAACAGATCCGGCGACAGAACGGCCAATTGGCTGATGTGCGCAAGGATGCCCAGCGTGGGGTGAATGCGTTGGCAGTCAAACTCGGTCAGTTGCAGGCGCAGTCGACCCGTTTGAACGCATTGGGCGAACGTCTGGCCCAGGCTGCCAAGCTCGATGACGGTGAATTCAATTTCAATCAGCCACCGGCCGTGGGTGGCGTCGAAGATTCAAGCGGGCAGGCGTACGCATTGCCGCAGGTACTCGACAGCAGCATCACACGGCTGGCCAGTCAATTCGATATCCAGCAGGCGCAGTTGTCGGCGCTGCAGAGCCTCTTGCTCGATGCGAAGATCGAATCGAATCTGAAGCCGACCGGGATGCCCGTGCAAGGCTACATCTCGTCCTACTTCGGGGTGCGCCCGGACCCGTTTAACGGTCTTGCTGCAATGCATACCGGGATCGACATTGCCACTGCCTATGGCACACCGGTCCACGCGGTGGCCGAGGGGATGGTGACGTTTGCCGGAGTGCGCAGGGGTTACGGCAATGTGGTCGAGATCGATCATGGCAACGGCTATATGACGCGCTATGCGCACAACAGCAAACTTGAAGTGCACCCGGGCCAGCATGTCCAGGTCGGCGAAGTGATTGCCAAAGCCGGCTCGACTGGCCGCTCGACGGGTCCGCATGTCCATTTCGAGGTCTGGTACGACGGCCGCGTGGTCAATCCGCTGGCCTTCGTCCGCAGTCACCGCTGACGGGCGACTTTGCGGGGGCTTGAATCCGGCTGCGGCCGACGCCATTGGGAATGGCTGGATCGGCGTGTCACGCCGGTGTGTCCGGATCAACGTGTGCAGCACAGCCGCGATCCGGTGAGACATGCCGGGGTGGGCCTCGCTCCAATGAGCTCTGCTCGCATGAGCCTCGCTCTCATGAGCCTCGCTCTCATGAGCATGTAGTAACATGCCCGATTGGCCCGTGCCAGTTGCGGGCAATCTGTTCCCCAACCCGGAAGATCGATGTTCAACCGTGCCCTGACCAGCCTGTTCGGTAGCCGCAACGAGCGCGTGCTGCGCCAGCTTTCCAAAACCGTCAACCGGATCAACGCGCTGGAGCCCGAGTTCGAGAAGCTCGGCGATGATGCACTGCGTGGCAAGACCGCCGAATTCAAGCAACGAATCGCCGCTGGCGAATCGTTGGACAAATTGTTGCCGGAAGCCTTTGCGGTGGCACGAGAGGCGGCCAAACGGACGCTTGGCATGCGCCCGTACGACGTGCAGCTGATCGGCGGGATGGTGCTGCATTCGGGAAAGATCGCCGAGATGCGCACCGGCGAAGGCAAGACCCTGGTCGCCACGCTGCCTGTCTATCTCAATGCGCTGGCCGGCAAGGGTGTGCATGTGGTCACCGTCAACGACTACCTGGCACGCCGTGACTCCGCACAGATGGGCAAGCTCTACAACTTCCTGGGGCTCAGCGTCGATGTCGTGTACCCGGGCATGGATCACGCCGACAAGAATGCTGCCTACGCCGCCGACATCACCTACGGCACCAACAACGAATTCGGTTTCGATTTCCTGCGCGACAACATGGCGTTGAGCAAGGAACAGCGCTATCAGCGCGGCCTCAACTACGCGATTGTCGATGAGGTGGACTCGATCCTGATCGACGAGGCGCGCACGCCGCTGATCATTTCCGGTCCGACCGAGGATTCGCCGCAACTTTATATCGCGCTGAACAAGATCGTGCCGCAGATGATCCGCCAGCCGGAGGAAGAAGCGCCCGGCGACTACTGGGTCGACGAGAAGCAAAAACAGGTACACCTGTCCGAGGAGGGCATGCAGCACGCCGAAGAGCTGCTGCGTGCGGCCGGGGTACTCGAGCAAGATAGCGGCCTGTACGACTCGAAGAACCTGGCGGTGGTCCATCACCTGAACGCCGCGCTGCGCGCCAACGGCATCTACCAGCGCGACGTGGATTACATCGTGCGCGACGGCGAGGTGATCATCGTCGATGAATTCACCGGCCGCACCCTGGCAGGCCGGCGCTGGTCCGACGGCTTGCATCAGGCCGTGGAGGCGAAGGAGGGCGTGCCGATCCAGCGTGAGAACCAGACACTGGCCACAGTCACATTCCAGAATCTGTTCCGCATGTACAAGAAGCTGGCCGGCATGACCGGCACGGCCGATACCGAGGCATTCGAGTTCCAGAGCATCTACGGTCTGGAGGTCGTGGTGATCCCGACCCACATGCCGATGATCCGCAAGGACAACTCGGACATGATTTTCCTGTCGCAGGCGCCGAAATACCGATCGGTGATCGAGGACATCAAGGATTGCCACAAGCGCGGCCAGCCGGTGCTGGTCGGCACCACCTCGATCGAGGTGTCCGAGTTGCTCTCGGGCCTGCTGACCAAGGCAAAGGTGCCGCACGAAGTACTCAACGCCAAGCAGCACGAACGGGAGGCGCACATCGTGGCGCAGGCCGGTGCGCCCGGTCAGGTCACCATTGCCACCAACATGGCCGGTCGCGGTACCGACATCGTGCTCGGCGGCAGCCTGGACGCGGCCCTCGCGGCGCTGCCGGCCGATGCCAGCGAGATGGATCGCCAGCGCGCCAAGGCCGAGTGGAAAAAGCGGCACGAGCAGGTGCTCGCCGCCGGCGGTCTGCACATCATCGGCACCGAGCGGCACGAGTCGCGGCGCATCGACAATCAGCTGCGCGGCCGTTCCGGTCGCCAGGGCGATCCGGGCTCCTCGCGGTTCTACCTGTCGCTGGAAGACAATCTGCTGCGCATCTTCGGCGGCGAAGGCCTGGTCCGCTGGATGAAGCGGTTCGGCATGAAGGACGACGATGCGCTGGAGGATCGCATGATCAGCCGGCAGATCGAGAAGGCGCAGCGCAAGGTCGAACAGCACAACTTCGACATCCGCAAGCATCTGCTGGAGTTCGACGACGTCGCCAACGACCAGCGCAAGGTGATCTATCGCCAGCGCGACGAGCTGCTCGAGGGCGAAGATGTCTCGGCCACCGTCGCCGACATCCGCGAGGATGTGGTGCAATCGATGGTGCGCGCGCATGTGCCGGCCGAAAGCATCGACGAGCAGTGGGATATCGCCGGCCTCGACCGTGAACTGGAAAGCGAATTCGGTCTGTCGATCGATCTGAAACAGTGGGTCGAACAGCAGCACGAGGTCGATGCCGAGATGATTCTCGAGCACGTCACCGCTGCGATGAACGAATTCTTCCAGGCGAAGGAGGCGCAGATCGGCAGCGACACCATGCGTCAGCTTGAAAAGCACATCATGCTGACCGTGGTCGACAATGCCTGGAAGGATCACCTGTCGAACATGGATTACCTGCGCCAGGGGATCTATCTGGTCGGTTACGCCCAGCAGGATCCGAAACAGGCTTTCAAACGCGAGTCGTTCAAGCTGTTCTCCGAGATGCTCGACCGGATCAAGGCAGAGGTCGTGCAGATGCTGGCGCGGATCCGCATTCGCAGCGAGGAGGAGGTTGCGGCGATGGAAGCGGAACAGCTGCGCATGGCGGAGCGTCTGCAGAAACAGATGCTGGCTACCGGTGGCGGTGCGCCAGCCGGGGCGTACGCGGGTGTCGCAGCAGCGGGGGCGGCCGCCGGCGACACCGGTGTCGCGCAGATGCCCGTGCACAACGATGGGCCGAAGGTCGGGCGCAACGAGCCGTGCCCGTGCGGCTCCGGCAAGAAATACAAACACTGCCATGGCCAGCTGGCCTGAGAACATCGGAACAAGCGTTTGCTCGTCATTCCGGCGAAAGCCGGAATCCAGTGCCATCAAGGGTTACCACGTCGCTGGATCCCAGCCTGACAAGCCCTTCGACTGTGTCGAGAGCCGGTGGAATGAGGGTTTATCCAGACATTTCCTGATGGAAAGGGCGGGACATCGAGAAGTGAAAGGCGCACTCTCATTTCTCACTCCTCTCCACTCACTCCTCACCCTGCGGGTCAATCTTCGGCGCCCGGCGGTCGCTTGCGGCCGGGTTCGGCATCGACCGTGGTGTATTGCAGCTCCTCTCCATCCAGCCGCAGGGCCGTGAGTTGCCCGCCCCATACGCAACCGGTGTCGATGGCATACACGCCCAGTCCGGCGAAGCGGCCCAGCATCGACCAGTGGCCGCAAACAATGCGGGTGTCGCGGCGGCGCATGCCGGGAACCTCGAACCACGGATACAGTCCGGCTTTCTGCGTGCCCGGGATGCCCTTGGCGTCGAAATCGATGCGGCCGTTGACGTCGCAATAGCGCATCCGGGTCATGGTGTTGATCGTCGCGCGCTGGCGATCCAGTCCCTGCAGACGGCTTGACCAGATGGCGGGCCGGTTGCCGAACAGGTTGCGCAGCAGGCGCGGGTGGCGTGGGCTGGACAGTTCGCGTTCGACATCCTGCGCCGCGCGCAGGGCCTGACGCAGGGTCCACATGGGCGCCAGCCCGGCATGCACCATCGTCCAGTTGAGCTGTTCGTCATGGTGCAGCAATTTCTGCGAGCGCAACCACTCGAACAGCACCGGCGCATCGTCGGCAAACAACACCTCGCGCAGTTCGGGGTTCACCCTTGCCTGCGCGTCGGGACGCCGCTGCGCGATAGCCAACAGACTCAGGTCGTGGTTGCCAAGGGTAACCACGCTGCATTCGCGCAGGCTGTGGATCAGTCGCAGGGTATCCAGCGACCGGCCGCCGCGATTGACCAGGTCGCCGCAGAACCACAGTTGATCCCGTGCGGAATCGAAACGCAACTTGTCGAGCATGCGTTGCAGTTCGGGATAGCAACCCTGCACGTCGCCGATGGCATAGGTAGCCATGTCAGATCCGTGCCATCAATGCAGCGTGCGCGGAATGGACAGGGTGAATGTGGGGATAGGCGCGTCGAACGCCGTGCCGTCGTCGGCCAGCATCTGATAGCTGCCGCCCATGGTGCCAACCGGAGTCTCCAGCACGGCGCCGGAGGTGTACTCGAAATCATCGCCCGGCCGCATCCACGGCTGTTCGCCGACCACGCCGTCGCCGCGCACTTCCTCCACCTTGCCATTGGCATCGGTGATCATCCAGTGGCGGGTCAGCAGGCGTGCCGGCATGTTGCCGGCATTGCGCAGGGTGACGGTATAGGCGAAAACGTAGCGATTGTCACCGGGCTTCGATTGATCGGGGACGAAGCGGGTTTCGACCTGCACGTCGATCGTGTAGGAAGATTTTTCAGTCATGTCCGGATTGTAAGGCCTGCCGCGGCGATTGGGGCGGACCGGCGGCGAATCCGCGCGGGACAGATCATAAGCGGCCCGCATGGACCTTGGCCAGTCGCACGAAGTCCGCCGGGGCAAGCGTTTCGGCGCGGGCCTTGGGGTCGACATCGGCGCGGCGGATCGCGTCGGTGTCCAGCAACTGCTTGAGTGCGTTGCCCAGGGTCTTGCGCCGTTGCGCGAAGGCGGCCTTGACCACTGCGTAGACATCGTCGGGATTGGCGTCGTGCAGTTCGCCCGGCGACAGCGGCAGCAGCCGCACCACGGCAGACTCCACTTTCGGCGGCGGACGGAACGCCTCGGGCGGGACGGTGAACAGCGGCTCGACCCGGCAGACCAGCTGGAGCATCACGGATAGCCGTCCATACACCTTGCTGCCCGGTGCGGCTGCCATGCGTTCGACCACTTCCTTCTGGAGCATGAAGTGCATGTCCTGGATCGCCGGAAAATGTTCGGCGCAGTGGAACAGGATCGGACTGGAAATGTAGTAGGGCAGGTTGCCGGCGATGCGCAGCCGTTCCACCCCGTGGCTGTGCGCGAGAGCCGTGAAGTTCACCTTGAGCACATCGGCATGGATGATGTGCAGCTCGCCCGCGGCGCTGGCCCGCGCCTGCAGGTCGGGAATCAGATCGGTATCGAGCTCGATCGCCGTGAGCTTGCCGGCAGCCTTGAGCAAGGGGAGGGTCAGTGCGCCTTCGCCGGGACCGATCTCGACCACGAAGTCCGATGCCTTCGGTGCCATCGCGCTGACGATGCGCTCGATGTAACGTCGATCGTGCAGGAAGTGCTGGCCGAAGCTTTTCTTGGGGCGGGCGTTCATGGGGCAGGCGTGAGTGGAGAGGAGTGAGGGACGAGTGGAGCGGCCTCGCTGTTACTCATTACTTAATCCTCTTCACTCGTTTCTGCGCTGGGCAGGAGCGGCCCCTCACCCCGGCCCTCTCCCCGCGGGGGAGAGGAGGAATGAGTGGCGCTGGGCAAGAGTGGCCCCTCACCTCGGTCCTCTCCCCGAGGGGGAGAGGAGGATGTGGAGGCGCTGCGCGCTATCAAGTCGATGGCCATGCTGGCTGCGGCGATCAGGCTGGCCGGATCGGCTTTGCCGGTGCCGGCCAGATCCAGTGCGGTGCCGTGGTCGACCGATGTCCGAATGAACGGAAGGCCAAGGGTCAGGTTCACCGTGCGATCGAAGGCTTCGCTCTTGAGTACCGGCAGTGCCTGGTCGTGATACATCGCCAGCACGGCATCGTACTGGCGACGTTGCGCCGGCACGAACGCCGTATCGGCGGGCAGCGGGCCGAGCAACTGCATGCCCTCGCCGCGCAACCTGTCCAGCACAGGGATCACCGTGTCGATTTCCTCCCGGCCCAGGTAGCCGGCTTCACCGGCATGCGGATTGACGCCAAGCACGGCGATGCGCGGTTCGGCCAGACCGAACTTGTGCCGCAGTTCGGCATGCACGATGCGCAAGATACGGGTCAGCGAGGCCTGCGTGATCGCCGCGGGCACGGCTGCCAGCGGCAGATGCGTGGTTGCCAGCGCCACGCGCAGCTCCGGGCTGGCCAGCATCATCACCACGTCGGCATGCGCGCGTTCGGCGAAGAATTCGGTATGCCCACTGAAACGGATGCCGGCACCGTTGATGGACGATTTCTGCAGTGGCGCGGTGACGAGCGCATCGTAGCGGCCAGCCATGCAACCGTCGGCCGCTTCGCCGAGCGTGGTCAGCACATGCAAGGCATTGCGCGGATCGGGTTGGCCGGGCACCTCGTCGAATGCCAGCGGCACCTGCCGCAGCCGCAGCGTGCCGGGCATGCGCCGCGTCGGCCGGCTGCCGTCATCGTCGGTCAGCTCGATGGTCATGCCGCAACGTGCCGCGGCGCGTTCGAGCAGGGCGCGATCAGTGACGGCTATCAGCGTGGCCGCCAGTGGCGAGGCGGCCAGGCGAATCAGCAACTCGGGACCGATGCCCGCCGGTTCACCAGCGGTGACGGCGAGCCGGGGCAGAGGGGCGCCGTTCAAGCCGGGCTACGGCGAGTTGCCGGCGGCGGGCTGGTTGCCCGCATCGCGCAGCGCGGGCACCAGGATCTTGATGTAGGCATTGGAGCGCATGTCGCGCAGGTAATCGTTGTAGACCTGTTCGGACTTGCGGGTGCCGATGGCCTGGCGGGCCTCGTTGCGCGCGATCTGGTCGGTGAGATCGCTCTGACGCGTGCCGAGCCGCTGCACGATGTGCCAGCCGGCGTCGCTCTGGAACGGCTTCGATACCTCGTTGTCCTTCAGTGCGCCCACCACGCCGGCAATCGCCGGACCCCAGGCCTGTTGCTGGAACCAGCCCATGTCGCCGCCGAGGTTGGCGGTGGTGTCGTCATTCGAGTTGGCCTTGGCCAAGGTGGCGAAGTCCTCGTGCTTGTCGACGATGCGGGTATACAGATCCTTGGCCTTCTGTTCGGCTTGTGCGGGGCTGACCAGCTCGGTCGGCTTGATCAGGATCTGCCGCGCATGGAACTCGGTGACGATCTGGCGCTTGGGCTGACGTTCGGCGATCAGCTTGATGATATGGAAACCGGTCGGCCCGCGCAGCGCAGGACTGACTTCGCCCGGTTTCATCGACGCGATGGCGTCGGCGAATGCGGATGGGATCTCGTCCAGGCGCCGCCAGCCCAGGTCGCCGCCGTCCAGGGCGTCCGGCGCATCGGAGTAGCGGATGGCCGCGGCGTTGAAATCCATGCCGCCCTTGATCGCTGCCAGCGCCTGTTCGGCCTTGGCCTGGCTGGCCTGGATGGCTGCCGCATCGGCACCGCCGGGTGTGCTGATCTGGATATGCGCCAGATGGACCTCGCCGGACTTGTAGGTTGGACTCTTGAGCAGGTTGTCGATCTCGCTGTCAGTGACCGACACCGAGTCGTGCACCACGCTTTGATGCAGCCGCTGCACCATGATCTGCTCGGCAAGCTGCTTGCGGAATTCCGCGAAACTCGAGCCGCTGCGCTCGATCTCGGCCTGCAGCTGCTCCGGGGTGACCTTGTTCTGCTCGGCAACGTTCTTGACGGCCTGGTCAACCTCGGCGTCGGAGACGTGGATACCCTGATCCTGCGCTTTCTGGATCTGCAGCCGCATCAGGATCAGCCGGTCGAGTACCTGCTTCTGCAGCAGGTTCATCGGCGGCAACTGTTCGGGATGGCTGGCGTACTGCTGCTGCACCGAGCGCACGGCGTCGTCCAGATCGCTCTGCAGGATCACGTCGTCGTTGGCGATCGCCACGATGCGGTCCAGCCGCTGGCTGGCCGGCGCGGTGGCCGGGGCCGGTGCCAGCAATTGGGCGTGAGCCGGGAAAATGCACGCAAGCGCGAGCAGGACAAGTGCAATGGATTGCTTCATCAGTGGAAAGCCTGGGTCGCCGGTGGCGAATGCGAATTATTGATAGCCGAGAATATCACGGTGCAGCAGTGGCTCGATCTGGCCACCGGACGATCCGAGTCCCTTGAACACCACTTCGAACAAGATGGCGTTGTCGCGTTGGTTGAGGTTGCTGCCGACGGGAGCCGGTCCGATGCCGAAGTTGCCCTGGTTGACATAATTGCGATCCACCAGTCGCAGCGAGACGCAACAGCTGTCGTACTCCACCCCGGCCATCGCCTCGATCGTGCCGCTGAGCGACTTTGAAACGCCCTTGATCGGCTCCGCGTAAGTCCATGACCCCACCAAGCGCCAGCGTTCGGACACCGGATAGACCGCCGAGACGCTGTATTGTTCCAGCAGCCCGCGACGGTAGTGATAGGCCAGGTTGATGATGCCGTCGCTGCCCAGGCGGCGTTGCAGTTCCAGCGCCCCCATGTCGGTTGCCCGGGTATTGGGATTCCACTGGTAGGTGCTGCCCAGGCGCCATTTGTCGCTCAGTCGCAGATCGAGCTGGGCAACGTAGGCCGAACCGGCCCAGTCGGTCGGTACCCTCACGGAATTTTGCCCGGTAGGCAACTGCACCCGCTGCGGCGTGAAATAGCGGATCTGCCCGATGCTGGCCGACAGCCTCTCCACGCCATCGTCATCCAGCAGGCGGGTGGTGAGGGCCTCGGTGAGGTTGTTGGCGTTCATCTGGCGGTCCGCACCGGAGAACTGGTTCGGCGAGAACAATTGCCAGTAGTCGAACGACATCAGGCGGGTGTCGAACAACGGCAGGTCGTTCTGGTTGCGGTAGGGCACGTACAGGTAGAACAGCCGGGGCTCCAGTGTCTGCGTGTAGCTGTTGCCGAACAGCGAGGTGCTGCGATCGAACACCAGTCCGCTGTCGATGCTGGCGACCGGCAGCGCACGGCTGGGCGACTGTCGCGTGAATGGAGAGGTGCCGCTGCCCAGCAACCCGAAGTAACCGTGGTTCTGGTAACCGCCGTTGAGCTGATAGGCGGTATAGCGGTAAGCCAGTTTGGGTCGCACGAACCACGCCGGCGTGCCGAAATCGGCTGCCAGATAGGGGTAGAGATCTTCGCGCTGGCCTTCGACCTGGCCGTTCTTGCGAAAAGCCACGGCGCTGTTGTCCATGCCGAAATCCAGCCAGGGGGCCAGCGGCACGTCCATGTTGAATGTCGCGTAGGGCGCTTTGCGATAGGGCAGTACGGCGTCGGTCACGAACGGGTTGGTGTTCTGATAGATCGTGCCGCCAAACGACGCGTTCCACCATTTGCCGCCGCCGACGATGGCGGCGTTGGACGCCAGCGAATAGACCGCGGCGTGGGACAGGCTGTTGCCGAAGTCGTACAGGTAGCTGCTGTCCGACGTGTGATTGAGCGAGCTTGTCAGCTGCCAGCCACGCCAGAGCTTCGTGGTATCGGAGAATTTGATCAGATAGCGCTGGTTGCCGCTGGTGTTGGCCAGCCCGTCGTTGTCGCCATGATCGTGCGGCACGAATTCCACATTGAGCTGACCCGTAGAATTGACCTGCCCACTGCTGTCAGGCAGCAGGTAGCGGAACTCAGCGGCCAGCATCGGGCCACGCAGGCTGTACAGGCGCGGATCCAGCGTGGCGTCGTAGTTCGGTGCCAGGTTCAGATAGTAGGGCGTGCTGATCTCGTAGCCCGACCGGCTGGTATGGCCGATGGTGGGGTACAGGAAGCCGCTCTTGCGCCGGTGGTCGATCGGAAAGGTGAAATACGGCAGGTACAGGAACGGCACGCGGCCGAGACGCATCGTGGCATTGCGTGCCACACCCACGCCTTTGTCCTGGTCCAGCGTGATCGAGCTGGCGCGAAACTCCCACACGTGATGGCCGACATCGCAGGTGGAATAGGTAGCCATCGAATAGCGGGTGTGCTGGGCATCCAGCAACTGCCCCTGCCTGGCGACGCCGTTGCCGCGCGCATCGAGCATCTGGTAGCGCACGTCGTCGGCGGTGCCGCGGCTGGCGTTGGAGTTGCCCACCATGTGCGAGGCCGCCAGCAGCTGGCCGGCATCCTGGTAGCGGATATTGCCGAGCGCCTCGTAGTCGGTACTGACGTTGTTGTAATCGATGCTGTCGGCCTGCAGCTGCTGGTCGGCGCGTTGCAGTTTCACTTCGCCCGACAGGTGGTAGACCGACTTGTCGGAACTGTCCACATGTCTGGCATGGACCTGGGTCGGGCTGGTGTCGCGCAGGTTGGGGTTCTTGCCGAGGGTGGGATCGTAGAACTCCAGCAGCGCATTGGGCCGGCACATCGCGTAATTGACTGGGCGCGGCGCGCAATGGAATGTGCCCAGCGGGCAGGCCGGTGCGGAGCCATCCTGCACGGCTGCCGGATGTCCCAGTCTGCCCAGAGCGTCGGCTTGGCCACCGATCAGGGCAAGTGCTGCGGCAACCGCCAGCAGGCGGCGTGGAGGTAGCTTGGACGTCACGATGGGAATCTACCGGCTTTGAAGGCTCGTTAAGCTAGCAGAACCGGCTATCCCATGCGACGACGGGTCCAGGCGCGCAGGGACGACACCGGACTCGCGCCGATTCACTCGAGCAGTGCGGATACGTGTGCGCTGACGCTGGCGGCCAGTGCGGTCAACTCATAACCGCCCTCCAGCGTGGAGACCAGTCTGCCGCCTGCATGCATGCGGGCCAGCGACACCAGTTTTCCGGTGATCCAGGCGTAGTCTTCCGGGCCCAGCCGGATATCCGCCAGCGGGTCGTTGCGGTGCGCGTCGAAGCCGGCCGACACCAGCACCAGCTGCGGCTTGAATGTGTGCAGGCGTGGCAGCAGCAGGGTGCTCCACAGATCGCGAAACTCGTACGATCCGGCACCGGGCGAAAGCGTGCCGTTGACGATATTGCCGACGCCCTGCTCGTCCTCGCCGCCGCTGTCCGGATACAGCGGCGATTGATGGCTGGAAACGAACAGTACGCGCGGTTCGCGCTCGAAAATGTCCTGCGTGCCATTGCCGTGATGCACATCGAAATCGGCAATCGCGACGCGTTTCAGGCCGTGCGCGATCAGCGCATGGGCCGCCGCCACCGCAATGTTGTTGAACAGGCAAAACCCCATTGCCTTGTCGCGGGTGGCATGGTGGCCGGGCGGCCGCACGGCGCAGAACGCGCGCAGGGCGTTGCCAGCCAGTACGGCATCCACCGCGGCGACCGAGGCCCCGGCGGCACGCAGCGCGGCTTCGAGCGAACCGGGCGACATCCAGGTGTCCTCGTCCAGCTGGTGCATGCCATCGAACGCGCCGCCGGCGAAGATGCGCTCGACATGGGCGGTGTCGTGCACCCGCAGCAACTGCTCGACGGTGGCGCGCGGTGCCTCGATCCGGTCGAGTGCCGCGAAACGGTCGTGATCCAGAGCCTGCAGCACCGCCTGCAACCGGGCCGGGCGTTCGACATGGGCCGGGCCGGGGGCATGCTGCAGACACGCGGGGTGGGTGTACAGGCGCAGCATCATGCCGGCTATCGGTCAGGCTGGGGTTTGCGTCGGCGCTCGTGCTGCCACAGCACCTCGCCATGGCCGCCGGCGCGCGCCAGGATGCGGGAGATCACGAACAGCAGGTCGGATAGACGGTTGAGATAATGCTGCGGTTGCGGGCGGATCTCCTCCGCACGCGCCAGTGCGATCACCTCGCGTTCGGCGCGGCGGCACACCGTGCGTGCCAGATGACCGCAGGCCGCGGCCATACCGCCGCCGGGCAGGATGAACTCCTTCAGCGGCGGCAGCGGTTCGTTGAGCCGGTCGAGGGTGTCCTCCAGGCGGCCGATGTCGCTGTCCTGGATCATCGCCATGCCCGGGATGCACAGCTCGCCGCCGAGATCGAACAGATCGTGCTGCACCTGGGTCAGCACCTCGCGCAGCGCAGGGGTGACACCTTCGGCCGCCAGCAGCATGCCGATCGTGCTGTTCAGCTCGTCCACCGTGCCGTAGGCGCTGACGCGCGGCGAATCCTTGCCGACCCGCGTGCCATCGCCCAGGCCGGTCGTGCCATCGTCACCGGTGCGGGTGTAGATCTTCGAGAGGCGGTTGCCCATGCGTGCCGGTCAGTGCGGCAGGTCGCGCCGGTGCGCCTGCCGCAGGCTGCGTGCCAGCTGCACCGCCAGCACGTGCAGCGCGGCGCCGATGCCGACATACAGCGCCGTGGTGCCGAGGAACGGCAGATACCAATCGCCGAGATTGACGAACCAGCTGGCGAAACTGCGCGGCAGCGGCACGCTGCTGCTTAGCCAGTAGAAGCTGCCGTTGGAAATCAGGTAGCAGGCCGCCTCGCTGGCCAGCAGCGTCGCCACGGCCAGCCCCAACGCGGGCAGGCGCAAGCCGAGCTGGCGGCGGGCCAGAGCGCTGCCGCCAAACCACAGCGCGCCGAAATACGCGGGCATGAACCAGTAGGCCGGCGAGATGCAGTAGTGGCTCCAGAAATCCATGCCCTGGCCGGTGATCACCAGGAAATCGATCAGCACCGCTTCGGCGATCAACAGCGCAAATGCCCAGCGGGCCGAGCCGCGCAGCCAGAAGCCGGCGAGGAAGAACACACCCCATGAGGCATCGGGCAAGGCACCGAAGTGATGCATGCGGGTTGCTGCCATCACCAGCGCAAGTGCGAAAAAGATGCCGAGGCGCCGGGTTTGCGTCGTTGCCATGCTTAGCTCCGTGAACGTGCGGCTGAATGTCGGACCGCTAGTTTAGCCCAACACGCCGGACCGCGATCAGCGCGTATCATTCACCCGATGAACGCTCATGAATCCCTGCCCGGTGCGGATGCCGGCGTGTTGATCATCGGTGGCGGTCTGGTCGGTGCCAGCCTGGCCAT
>Ga0307375_10000542_pt1 | contig 46699 bp, 41 predicted proteins | sample TR1MG_FD_202531 | JGI IMG/M metagenome (GOLD analysis project Ga0307375, IMG submission 202531) | Soil microbial communities from Risofladan, Vaasa, Finland - TR-1 | ecosystem: Environmental > Terrestrial > Soil > Coastal area > Acid sulfate soil | place: Finland: Risofladan, Vaasa | collected...
CGAGGGGTGAAGCGGACATGCGCGTCGCCCTACCCCCGATAACTTGACCTAATCACCTAGCTCTAGTGTCTGCTTTCGGCTTTGGATTCAACCGATAAGCGCAACCTTATTGAGGCAGCAGTCTTGCAATGTTGCGAACCGTCTGATGGACGTAAAGGTCGCGCAAGGGTACCGGAGGCAGTGATTTACGCTTCATAGCGGCGGCCAGCCGGACTGCGTAGAGTGAATTGCCTCCGAGTTCAAAGAAGTTATCGTCCAAGCTGACTGGCACTCCCAGCACCTCGGACCAGATTTGCTGTAAAGCGCTTTCGAGCGGCGTCGTGCTGGTGTTGACATCAACGGCTGGCATTGCCCGAGCTTGTATGGAATCGGGATTTGTATATTCCGATTGCTTTGATGCACTTCGAATTGGTGCTGGTAGGCGCAAAACGTCCAGTTTGCCGTTTGCGGTGAGTGGCAGTGAAGAAAGACATGTGACGGTCGCAGGCACCATGTGTGCCGGCAGCGTGCGCTCTACATGTCTGCGCACAGCATCGAGATCGCCGCCAAGCTCGGTAAGTACAACATAGGCATCTAGGCGAGCGCTTGCTGCGTCATTGGGGTCTGAATGGTTCACGATGACCGCTGCAGCCGTTGTGCCGGGCGTTTCCAGCAATACAGCGCGTATTTCGTCAAGCTCGATTCGGAAGCCGCGGATTTTAACTTGGCTATCAATGCGACCCAGGTGTTCTAGTCGGCCATCGGAGCGCAAACGACCTCGGTCTCCACTCCGATACATCCGTCCGCCAAGAAACGGATCCGCAAGGAACCTCTGCGCGGATAGATCCGTTCGATTCAGGTATCCCTTCGCGACACCTTCGCCTGCGACATAAATTTCACCGGAAACAAGCGGCGGAACCAGATGGCCCGCTTCGTCGAGCACGTATATGCCCCATCCAGGAATCGCACGACCGACAGAACGGGAATGGATCAGGGCATGCGCACGTGTCAACGGTTCGGCGGTCACGTGCACCGTGGTTTCAGTAATTCCGAACATATTCACCAAGCGGCAAGCCGACTCAGGATACCGGTCGAACCAGCGCAGCAGCATCCGACAGTCGAGCCCCTCCCCGCCAAAGATCACGAGTCGAAGGGAAAGTTTCGAGCGTTCCTCCTGGCGGCACTCGACATCAACCAGTTGCGCAAAGGCCGAAGGTGTTTGGTTCAATACCGTGACCTGTTCTGCACAAAGCAGAGAGCGGAAGTCCTCAGGTGAACGCGTGACATCATAGGGGACAATCAGAAGCCTACCGCCAGTCGAGAGGCAGGCCCAAATTTCCCAGACCGAGAAGTCGAAAGCTGTTGAGTGAAACAGGGTCCACGTATCCGATGGCCCCAGCTCCAACATCTTACGCGTCGAGTCTATGAGGGCTCCCACGTTTCGGTGCGGCACCACGACGCCTTTCGGCCGACCGGTCGAGCCAGACGTGTAGATCACGTATGCATCTACGTCAACGCCGACGGATGCCTGGATCATGTGCGGGTGTGCATGGCGCGCGCGTGCGAGCAGAGTCTCTACAGTAATCCAGTTTGTGGCAGTGGTAATTCCTTCAGGTGCGCGGCCTATGATTACAATGGGAGCCGCGTCCTCAAGTGTGTAAGCTATACGATCGGCGGGATAAGTCGGATCAACTGGAACATAGGCGGCGCCGGCGCGAAGCACCCCCAATAATACCGGAACGAGCTCTACGCGGCGCTCGATCAGGACGCCGACGTAGCTACCTTCACGTACGCCACATGCCACCAGGACCGAAGCAATCCGGCCTGCCAGATCGTTCAACATGCGGTAGTCCAGATTTTGACCGTCACATGTAATGGCCACCTGGTCCGGATGTGCCAGCGCGTGCCGGGCAATGCGCTCATCGACGCGGGACAGCTCAGCATCCTCAGGTAGCGGTTCTGCGTGGCCAAGTGAAACGACTTTCCGTCCCTCGCTCGCATCGATCCATTCGAGTTCAGCAACCGCTAGATCGGGGGAGGTAGTCAGAGCCTCCTGGAGCCGTCGAGCCATGCTAGCGGACACATCAACATAGGTCCGAGCCATCGCAGTGGAAAAGTGGCGCGTATCCAGATCTATCCGACAGCCAACTATCTCGCCTTCGGGCGGAATTTCGACCGTAAGTGCGAACGGAGCTTGAACGTGTGCACGGTAAGTCGCTCCATCTGGCAATGAATGGAATGCCGGCCCAGTAATTCCGACAAGCGCTACATCGGTCGCCGCATCCAGTGCAATGAGCTTGCCTTCCGCCAGTTGCCGGGCAGTATCATCCGATAGGCTTAGAACCGTGGGCGAACGATCAAGATCGATCTCCACTAGTCGAACCCAATTCTTGCCGGAAATCCTAGACAACATCGAAAACGCAGGGTGGGCAAACACCGCAATCACCACCTGGCGCCGCCCCTCGAGCCGGGCGAGCACCAAAGCCAACGCGGCAACACGACACGTAAAGCTGGATTTCGGAGCAAAGTCGTTACTCTCGAGCTGGAGCCGCCGGTCGCCAGCCGGTTCACCCGCTAGGCCCCATTCGGCGACGGGCATTCGTGTCGTGTCGATTGACCCCGGATCTACGCAGGAATCAATGCTGCCGTCGTAAGCTGGAACAAGAGGCTGCCGTCCGTTAGCCTCCCGCAGCAGCGAAATCAGATCATCCATGCCGCCCGAAGTCCGGCGGGCAACCAGAACGAGGTCAGCCTTTCTGTCCGCCCATATCATCACGAGTCCTCGCAGCTGATGGCCTAGTGCAAGGGAGGGTTGGACTGTAAGTTCACGATTGCGCCGGCGCTCCGCTTCAGGAGATCTCGACAGGACGTCCAGCGTCTCGATTTCGATCAGCGGCACGGACCAGCCCCGCCGTCGCAGTCCTTGACCGATACGGTCCAGCAATGTCGGTATATTCAGACCCTCCGGCAGTCGCTGCCACAGCGCATGGCAACTTGACGCATCCATACTTCTCGCAGGCGCCTTCCGGAGTAAGGCGTAAGTCGACGGGCCGGCCGACAGATTATTGTTTGCCATTGGAGGTGACGACATGAGGAACCACCGATCAGCGCGCTGAGAACCCGCCATCGACCGCGATGACGGCACCGGTAACGTTCCGCGCTCCTTCGGAAGCCAGCCATAACGCGGCCGAGGCGATGTCGTCCGGCTCGATGAGCGCATTCATGGGCTGTGCCTGCACAAATGTTTCCTCGTGCTCAGACACAGGCACATCGAGGGAGCGGGCGATCTCGGACAGCATGCGCCCTTCGACATGCGGGTCGTCCCGCACAGATCCGGGACATAAAGCATTTACCCGCACTTTATGGGGCGCAAAATCGAGTGCAGCTGCACGGGTCAGACCCACCACACCGTGCTTTGCGGCAACGTAACCGGCGAAATGACGGTACCCAACTAGGCCAGCGGTGGAGGCGACATTTATGATGCTACCAGCACGCTGATTCAACATGGTTGGCGCGACGGCCCGAATCATCCGCCATGCACCGGACAAATCGACATCCAGCATCAATTGCCATTCCGCCTCGGTGACCTCATGGGTTGCCTTACCAGACGGACATGCAATTCCGGCGTTGTTAATCAGCACATCGATGCGGCCAAAGCGTTCGAGTGAGCGCAAAATCGCGGCCTCGACGTCAGCGGCGCTTCGCACATCAGCTTGCACGACGAGGACGGCCGCACCGGCTTCACGGCACAGCCGTGCCGTGTGATCCAGTTGACTTTGAGACGCCAGCGGATAAGGTACACCATCGATATCCGCCGCGATGTCGAGCAGTACAAGATTCGCTCCCTCGCGGGCAAAACATTTGGCGCAGGCGCGCCCGATGCCGCGCCCGGCGCCGGTGATCATCGCGGTCTTGTTCTGGAGCTGCATCGGCAATCTCAGAGGGCGGAACTGCTGGGTCGTGTTAGCAGGGTAATGATCTCGGACGGGTCGTCGATGAGGTACATGTGACCGCCGCGGACCTCGGTGTACTCAAGTTGTGGCACGGTGACGCTCTGCCACGCCCGGGCTTCACCTCGCGTAACCAGAGCATCGTCGGCAGCTCGCACACAATGTATCGGCATCGACAGCGGAGCAAGGCCGTCGGGCCGATAACGCTCGTGCATCAGCACATCAGCCCTCAACAACGGAAGCAGCAATTCGCGCACTTCAGGATCGGCCAATGCTTCATGGCTGTAACCGGCGAAGCGCTCCACTTGGGCGATGAACTCTTCATCATTCAAACCGGTTGCCTCGAAATCGCGTGGGCAGGTGGGCGATGGCGAGCCGCTGACTACCAAGCGACATTCGCCGGGGTCCGAAATGTCGGTGATGCGTCGTGCCAGTTCGAAAGCAAGCATCGCTCCCATGCTATGGCCGAACATGGTGACTTCTTCCGAGTCGGAAATAACCGGTGTCAGCGACGGCAGCAACGAGTCGATCGCGCGTTCAATTGAGGTGAACGGCTCCTCGATGAAACGCTGTTCCCGTCCGGGGAGCTGAACAGCGACCACGTTCAGGTGCGGTTGCAGGCGAGGCAGCCAGGCGCGAAAAGCGGACGCGCCAGCACCAGCGAAAGGGAAGCAGATTAGCGTCTTCATACAAGTTGAAGTGACCGATCAAAGGAATGCAGGGTTGGTCGCATGCACGCTCTACGAGACTTCCGCTCTCTCGCTCCGAAAGCGGTTCTGAAAGCCTACGGGACTGACAACCGATGCGTTGACACGATGAGGCAAGCCGATCTCTCTTGGGTTGGCGCTGCGCTATGCGCTGAAGCCGCCATCGATGTTATAGACGCTGCCGGTCACGAAAGCCGCGGCGTCCGATGCAAGATAGGTCGCAAGCCCCGCGACTTCCTCCGGCGTCCCGTGCCGCTTGATCGCCATATGCCCGTGCAGCTCCTGGGCGTCCGGCCCATTGCCCGGATTACGTTCGGTATCGATGGGCCCGGGTTGCACAAGATTGATCGTGATTCCACGAGGCCCGAAGTCACGCGCCAGGCCCCGCGTGAGCCCAACTAACGCAGCCTTACTGGCCGCGTATAAAGCGCAACCTTCCGATGGCGTGCGGGCCGCCATTATGCTGCCAATAAGTATTATCCGTCCGTTGTCAGACATGACTTTCGCCGCCGCATTCACCGCCAAAAACGGCGATCTCACATTTAACAAGAAAACCTCGTCAAATGATTCGCGGGAAAAATCTCCAATCAGCCCGCCGATCGCCTTGCCGGCATTGACGACCAGGATATCGAGGTGGCCGAATTGCTGTATGACAGCGTCGAGAGCAGTCTGGGCAGCGTCCAGCTCATTCGCATCCAGCCGCAAAGCAAAGCTACCGTTAGATGATCCGAGCTTTCGAGAAAGCGCTTCCGCCTCCGCATCCCTGCCGATGTATGTAAAGCAGACAGAGGCTCCATCGGCGGCGAGCCGTGACGTAATCGCGCCGCCAATGCCACGGCTGCCGCCAATGACCAAAGCCGCTTTCCTTCGCATTGGCTGCTGCACAAAAATCCTCCGAAGCTCCGTTGGAGATGGGCTTCCCAATACCGATATTGGGCTATATCGAACGTCCGAAACCTTATGGTAGTTACCCCGCCCAAGTTTGTCACCTAGCAGCCTGTTGAGAAGCACCGTCCCGCGTCAGGTTTCATAGCCATGATCTATGGAAGGTTGGCGTTGTGTAGCCACGGGACACGATTTTCCTCTCCGCGGATGCACGTCTCCCGTCGTCACTCAGGTCGGCAACGATGCCAACCGATCGCCAATGCCGCCGAGGCGAGTCAGGTTGTAGGCAGCAAACGCCCAGGTAACCCAGCCACGCACCGCAGCGACGCCTACCATCGGCAGTATGCGCAGCCCGCCGAAGGTCTTGATCCAGCCAAGGCCCTGCTCGATCCGCTTGCGCACCTTCTGGCTGATGCCGCAGTCACCGGTGCGCGCACAGCACGCGGCATACCGCTGCGGCGACCGTTGTCGGTTTTTGCACCTCATCAGCAGCCGCCATGACCACAGCGGTGCGCAGAGGTTTCTCAACAGTCCGATACGACGTAACCTTTCTTGTGCCTCCAAGGTACGTCGACTCAGACCATGTGGTAATCGTCGTCGATCTTCCTGGACTGCACCGAGAGGAAGTACAGAGGCGTTTTGCCACTTGAGAAGGAATGGACAACACCCGGTTCAACCTGCAGCGTGATCCCAGATCTTGCTTGTATCGGTTCATCGCTTTTGAAGAACATCCACCCGCCCGTGGGCTCCAAGTAGCCTTCGGCCTCACCGAGAACAGTCAGCAATGCATATGAGTTGTTGTGGTAATGCACATGCCCGTCAACCCCGGACACGGCCGAAATGACTTCGATCGACATCGCCGCAAGCACATCGTCTAATACTAAGGAGGCGAATTGGTTCTTGCAGAACTCAATGCGTTCCCACTTGCCCTGATAGAAGTTGCGCGTTTCATCCAGCAGTCGAGCCTTGCCGCGTTTAAGCAACACTAGTGCCTCTGTGCTGATCTGACTCAAGAGCTTGAAGCTCTCGATGTTCTGTTCCGACGTCGGATTCGGATGTCCATTTGTTTCGTTCACTAGTCTTGCTCCAAATCATTCCATTCCAAATTCACTGATCCAGCCTCTTGACCTCACATCAATTCGTCGAGGGAATTGAGCGCCCTGTCAATCAAGTCCAAGTGTTCATCTAACTCGCAACGGGTGATCACCAGCGGCGGCGCGAGAAAGATGAAATCCCATTTCGCCACCAGGAATATTCCCATCGCGAGCAGCCGGCGGCTGAAATCGGTTGCGACATCACGGTGGGAGTTCCGGTAACCCGCCAGCGGTTTCTTTTCGGCGCGGTCAGCAGTCAATTCGATACAGGCAAACAAACCCTTGCCGCGAACATCGCCGATGCAGGGATGTCGCTCTTTCATTGCAGCCAGCCGTTCGTGGAGATAAGCCCCTTCGGTCGCTGATCGCTCGATGAGCCCTTCGTTTCGATAGACTTCGATGTTGGCGATGGCCGCTGCGCAGGCGAGCGTATGGGCTTCGGTCGTCACACCGGCCACCAGCGGGCGCTCGGCAAAGTGATCACGGATTCGCTGGTTAACGATCGTTGCACTCAAAGGCACGTAGCCGGAGGTAAGACCCTTTGCCGTCGTGATGATGTCCGGCACCACCTCGAAGTGCTCACTCGCAAACCACTTGCCCGTGCGTCCCCAGCCCGTCATCGTCTCGTCGAAAATCAGCAGGATGCCGAACTCGTCGCAGAGCGCACGCACGCCGCTGATGAATTCGGGAGGCGGCACGTACAGGCCGCTGGTACCGACGATCGGTTCGAGCAGAATGGCTGCCACCGTTTCCGGGCCATCGAGCACGATCTGGCTGTGCAAACTGGCCAGGCAGGCGAAATGGCAACCCGGAGGGGCGCTTTGACCGAACGGGCAACGGTAGCAGTTCGGATACAGGAATTTGCCGGTACCCGGCATCGCGGGCTCGACATAATGACGGCGCGGATCGCCCGACACGGCCGCCGCGCCCGCGGTGGCGCCATGATAGCTCTGCCAGCCCGAGTAGATCCGCGTACGACCAGTGACCGCACGCACGATTTTGATCGCGGTTTCGACCGCTTCGGCGCCACTGTTACTGAAAAAAACGTGGTTCAATCCCGGTGGCGCGCACTCGGTCACCATCGTCGCCAGACGCAATCGCGCTTCGGTCGGGAAATTAGGTGCGATGTAGGTCAGTTTTTCCATCTGCCGCCGCATCGCGGCAAGTATGTGCGGATGACCGTAACCGACGTTCACATTCATCTGGCCAGAGCAGAAGTCGGCGTAACGCTTGCCGTCGATATCCCAGAAATAGATGTGCTCGGCACGTTCCACCAGCGGCGCAGCGACAGCATTCTGGCGCTGCCACCCGAACAGGGAATGAGTGGGGTCGAACTCGCTGGATACGGCGGGCTTCATACCGACACCGTCTGCGCGTGCTTGTGCTCTGCGGATATGAGCATTGCCGCCCTTTCGGCAATCATGAGGGTCGGCGAATTGGTATTTCCAGAAGTAATGAACGGCATGACAGAAGCATCTACCACCCGCAATTTGCGAACACCCCGCACACAGAGTCGGGAGTCAACCACCGCGAGCGGATCGTCGGGATGCCCCATTTTGCATGTGCCCACCGGATGAAAGATCGTCGTTCCGATCTGTCCCGCAGCATCTGCCAGTTGCGTATCCGACTGCAGATCGATGCCCGGCAGGAATTCCTGAGGAGCGTAAGCGGCCATGGCTGGTGCGGAGACGATGCGGCGCGTCAGCTTGAGTGAATCGACTGCAATCTCCCTATCGGCCTCGGTGCTGAGATAGTTCAGCACGATTTTCGGTGGCATGAAGCTATCCGCACTCGCGATATTCACGTGGCCACGCGAAGTGGGTCGCAGGTTACAAACGCTGGCCGTGAACGCCGGGAATGAATGCAGTGGCTCACCAAACTTGTCCAGCGATATCGGCTGGATGTGAAACTGGAGATTCGGCGTTGCCTGCGTCGTATCGGATTTTGCGAAGGCACCCAGCTGCGATGGGGCCATCGACATCGGACCACTGCGGAACAACGCGTATTCCAGGCCGATCTTCAACCGCCCGAACCAGCTGGAAGCCATGGTGTTCAGCGTGTGTGCATTGCTGACTTTGAAGGCCATCCGCAGCTGCAGATGATCCTGCAGGTTGCCGCCAACCCCAGGTGCATCGAGCACCGGTGCAATGTTGTGCTGGTGCAGCAAGTCGGTAGGACCCACGCCCGATAGCTGCAGAATCTGCGGTGAGCCGACGGCACCCGCACATAACAGCGTTTCGCGGGCAGCGGTCGCGGTCTGGCGCATTGCGTCACGCGTAAAACAAACACCCCGGCACTCGCCACCTTCGATCAGCAGGCGCTCAACGTGGCAGCCGGTCATGATTGTCAGGTTTTTGCGCCTGGCGACGGGGTGAAGAAACGCCTTCGCGGTACTCAATCGCACTCCGCGGCGTTGATTTACCTCGAAATACGAACAACCGAAATTTTCGCCCGCATTGAAGTCAGCAACCTTCGGGATGCCGACCTGTTCGGCAGCGTCGCGAAAGGAGTCGAGAATTTTCCATGACAGGCGCTGACGCTCGACGCGCCATTCGCCGCAGGCGCCGTGCGATTCGCCGACGCCGCCGTGATGGTCTTCCATGCCCATGAACAGTGGCAACACGTTCTCCCATCGCCAGCCAGGATCCCCGGTATGCTTAGCCCAACGATTGTAGTCCTCTCGTTGGCCACGGATGTAAGTCATACCGTTGATCGAGGATGATCCTCCCAGCACCTTGCCACGAGGATAGTTTAGCGAGCGGCCACCCAGGCCCTGATCCGCCTCGGTCTTAAACAACCAGTCAGTGCGTGGATTGCCAATGCAGCGCAGATAGCCAAGCGGAATGTGGATCCACAAGTAATCGTCATTGCCGCCTGCCTCGATCAGAAGCACCGAAAACTTTGGATCGCGGCTCAGCCTGTTGGCGAGCACGCAGCCGGCAGTGCCTCCACCGATGACGATGTAGTCATAGGTTCCAACCGAATTCAAACCAGCATTCAAGCGCCTTCCTCTTGGCCTTCCGTCACGATCAATCCGTGCTTCCTAAATCCCGCTTTCGCTCTATATCCCATCACGAGAACCAAGATCAGTAATCAAGCGTGACATAGGCCATCAATTGCCTAGAGGAGAGCGGCGTGTACGCGCCGGAATTGAATACTACCACGCCGCGAACGTTCGTCGCATTGGCCAGCACCATGCGGAAAACACCTTCGTGCGTGCCGAACTTGAACCGATATCGACTGCCCACATTAACCGTTGTGCGGGATGGCACCAGCACCTTGTCGTCAGTGGTACCGGCCTGATCGCCCTGCGACCTGATCGAGATATCGAGGGAAACGCCGGTCAGCGCGGGAAGATGCCAATCGAGGTCAGCGATGATCTGGCGCGACGGGATTCCAATCGGCCGGGAACCGATCAGGTCTTCGGTGACGGCGTCACCGGAAACACGGGGCTTCTGAGCGATGTAGCCGAGCACGACTTTCAGATTCGAGCCGATTGCACTTACAAGCGAGAATTCGAGACCGTCATTATTGATAGTGCCGAGATTCGAATAGAGATTGTTACGATCGATATTGAAATAGGGCTTCTGGAGTCTGAAGCCGCCCAGGACCGCAGTGAACCCCGGCCTGACCTCCCAGCGGAATCCACCTTCGACCTGCTTGGTGCGGGTCGCCGGCATCGGTTCACCTTGATTGGTTGCCGGTGCGGGCGCTGCCGGGCTGTCCTCCAGGCCTTGAACGAAACTCGCATAGGCGGTGATCGCCTTGGTCACATGGAGGGCGCCCATCGCCGATAACAACAAGGGATGCGTACGGATGGTTTGACCCGCTGCACCGTTCTGGTCGACAGTCTTGCGATAATCGGTCTGGATCAGATTGACGCCGATTTCGCCCACATTGCGCCACGCCGCCTGGTAGGCCGCGCCAGCACTCCATTGCAATATGTGATCGCTGGACGTTGGCCTGAAGGTGTAAGTTGCGGGCGGCACCATGATCGATTGATCCAGCGTGAAGGTACCAAGATCGACATTGTCACTGCCGCCATAACCTTCCCTGCGATCGCGCATGCGGGCGGAGAGCTCGACGCGTTGCTGGAATGGACCATCGCCGAATTGCTTGGCGAGGAGGATTTCGCCGCTGTCCGACTTTCTCAGATGCGGCGGATCGGCATTGATGATTTGATCGAAACTGCCGTTGGGCTCGAGATCGGTTCGAAGCGAGGTGAGGATAGTTCCAGTCGAAACGTAAGAATGGAATACTCCGACCGAAAGCAGCAGATGCCGGGCCAGCCGCACTCTGCCTATGACGCCGCCGACACCCGCCGTTTGATGGAATACCGCCCAGTCTGGTCCGCTGTAATGCCGGCCTGGCAGCGGCGGTGGCAACGTATCGCCGGCGGTAAGATAGATCGGGCTCGGCGTCTGATCCCAGATGTGTGTCAGCGCCAAGAACGACAGAATTTTGATGTTTTGACTGGGATGCCAGGCCAACTCCAGTCCCTCGTTAGCCTCGACCTGATGCGTGCCATCGTTATATTCCTGACGTCCAAAATACGCCCCGCCGCCCACTGCCAGCGTCGATCCTGAGAGGGGCGTGTTGCCGTCGAATTCGATCGACTTGCTGCCCCAGGCGTCACCGCTCACCAGACCAGACAAGGCCGCGGGAGTGTCTGGCTTGCGCAAGGTGTAGTCGACAATGCCGGTGGGCGCGACAAAGGGATAACCCTGTGCCGCGATGCCGACGCGGATAGTAGTATCTGCGGCGATGCGCGTATTAGGCTCGTAGACTGGATCGAAATAGAGACCGTCGATCCGGGTGTTGCCTGCCGCAATCGGCGAAAAACCCCGGACATTGTTGTATTGGTACAGACCCAAGTGTTCGCGACCAACCGTAACACCGAATGCATCTTCGGCTTCCCACACCGCGTTCTCGCTGGAGCGGTTCTGCTGGACTTCGCTGGGTGCCGCATCAGTGACGGTGTTGGTAGGCGCCGATTGCGCGGATCCGATGTGGGGCCATGCCACCATCGCGAGAGCAGTCAGAACTCGCGTGATCGGCGTGAACGCCTGATGCCGCCACGTCCGTTCACACCTACGATTCATTTCTTTTCCCTTCGGCTCGAATTCAGCCGAGAACTGATTGCAACCCATGAGGCTGTTCCTTTCATCCTGTTTGTTTTGCTATGAACGTGCCTGCCCGGATTGCATAGGGCCCGCGGTATGCGACCAACCCGGCGGCTTGTAGAGATAGCGCAGCCGGTCCGGCCACCGATCCGCCTTTTGCATCGCTGAGTAAAGGGTGAGAAATCCAGCCAGCTGAAACTTGAAAGGATTCTTGGTCCCGATCTGTTTTACCAGGCCATAATCGGGCGCCTCGTCCTCGGCCTGATAGGTTCCGAACAGGCGGTCGAACAGAATGAATCCCTGGCTGTAATTCCGATCGAGATATTTAGTCTGGCGCCCGTGATGAACGCGGTGATCGGACGGTGTGTTGAGCCAGCGATCAATGACCCCCAGTTTGGGGATCAGGGTGGAATGCAGGGTATACGCCCACAGGGTCCGCGGAATTCCCACCATCGCAAACTGGCCAATGCTTACGCCCAGCAGCGGTATCAACAACATCATAGGTATGAAAAGGGAAAGTCCCCACATCGACCGGTTTGTGACCGCAACGTTCAGTTCCGGGCACGAATGGTGCACCGAATGCATCGCCCATAAGATGCCGACCCGGTGATACATCCAGTGCTGCAGGTAGGTGATCAGCTCGATGACGAAGAAGGCGTATACAACGCCGATCGCGTTGTCGGGAACGTCAAATAGCCGCAGGTGTTTGAAAACGACGGTATAGCCGATCAGGAATACGCCCCCCGCCCAGACATCAACGAGCATATTGATGAAGGTGCTGACCAAGTTGGAAAGCACATGTCCACCGCGCCACCGCTTGTTGCGGGAAATATCGACGACTTTTTCGACCGCGATCAGCGCCACGAAAATGCAAAGCGAAATTTGGCCCGCTTTTGTAGGCACGACGTTATCTACGAACCATTTGGATAGATGTGACATGTCTAAAATAGGATCCTCGGTTGTTTGGTTCGACTGCTCCGCTGAGCTTTGGCTGTGCGAAACGCAACCAAATATGTCGTCAACACTGGATCGGCTTACCCTCTGGCATGACGTTCACCGGCACGGAATCGGCGAGCAGCATCCCCAGAATTCTCGCTAGTTCGGGTTCGCGGTCCCGTGCCAGTATCGAAAAGTGATCGCCGCGCATGAGTTGCGTGCTGGCACCTTCAGCGACCAGCCTCGATCCGTGCAGACTACCGGCAAGCACGTTCGATTCGGTCTCGCTGGCGCGAATTTCAGCAACTTTGCAGGACGCGGACGAAGGGCGATAAGCCGCGAGGGCGCTGTAGTTGGCTTGATAAATGGCCGTCAGATGCTCGATCTGATCCGCGGGGAAGTCTTCGCCATTGGCAATGAGTTCCTCGAAGGTGGCGGCACGATTATCTCCACTCGACTTCGCTTCCAGCGGAAGCGTTAATGCGTCGATGGGTATCGCCAGCGCATTGCGTCCACCCAGCTGGCGCGCCGCCTCAAATGCCAACATGCCGCCGAACGACCAGCCGACAAAGCTGATCCGGTCATACGGACCGAGACGCCTCACTTCCTCGACGCAAGCCGTCGCCATGTCCGCAATGCTGGTCAACGGTAATTCATCTGAACCGAATCCCGGCAGCTGCCAAGCGGCAATATCGCAACCTAGGTCAATCAATTGCGCCAAGGGTCGATACCGCAGCGCCGAACCGAGGATTGTCGGCATGAAAACGACTAGGTGACCGCGGTTACACCAGTGGTTGAGGGGAATCAGGCGGGAGGTGGTCGTCTTATTGTTGTTGCTAATGAAAAGCGACAGCGTCTCGATTGTTGGCCGCGACATCAAATCGCGCAGCGAGACTTCGAAGCCCAGCACTTGGCGAATGCGTAAAATCAGTCGAACGGCCAGCAACGAGTGACCGCCAATATCAAAAAAGTTGGCTTTGGTGCTGGTGACGGGCGCGCCGAGAAGTTCGGCCCACAGGCCAGCCAATATGGCGGCGGTCGAGTCGAGCTGAGGCTGATGCGCCACTTCGGATTCTGCAACGAGTACCGGGCGTGCGAGTGCACGACGGTCCACCTTGCCGTTCGGAGTGAGCGGCAGGCAATCGAGCATGACATAAGCGGTGGGACGCATCGCCTCCGGCAGGCTATGCTCGACCTGGGAACGCAGGCGCTCGGTTGACAATGCCCGATCGCCTCGCCCGGAGACATAGGCGACGAGTCTTAGATCGCCCGGCCCATAGGAGTGCGGCACCACTGCCGCCTCACGCACGTCCGGCAGTTGTTCCAGCAGTGCTTCGACTTCCGCTGGTTCGACGCGTGCGCCTCGGATCTTGACCTGCCCGTCGTTGCGGCCGACATATATCAACGTACCCCCGCTTGCATGTCCGATATCGCCGGTACGGAAGAGTCGATCGCCCGCAACGAACGGGCTGTTAATGAATCGATCTGCCGTCAGCTCCGGACGATTCAAATATCCCCGCGCAATCCCGGCACCGCCGATATAGATTTCGCCATCGATGCCTAGCGGCGCCGGCTTGAGGTCTCGATCGAGCACATAGACATGGGTGTTGGCAATCGGCGTGCCGATCGGCAACGGTTCAACTTGAACATCGACAACACCGGCAGTAGAAACGACCGTTGCTTCGGTGAGGCCATACGCGTTGATTACCTGGTACGGCGGCGCGGCGTGTTGACGTCGCAAACGGTCCCCACCCACCAGCAGCGTACGAAGCGTGGTCGGCGCTGCGACCTCGGATAGTGCAAGCTGTGCAATGGGGGTAGGCAGAAAGCTCACATGGATCGGTTGCGCTCTCCACCAATCGAGAAGTGCAGCCACATCGCCACTCATCCAGCTGGGCAGCAAATGCAGGCAGGCGCCGGCAGCCAGGCTGGGCCAGACCTCCCAGGCAAAAGCGTCGAAGCCTAGTCCAGCCACGCTGGAACATGCTTCGCCACGACGCAACTGGAAGGTTTCTATGTGCCAAGCGATGAGGTTATGGAGGTTACGGTGTTCGACCATCACGCCTTTCGGCGTACCGGTCGAGCCGGATGTATAGATCACATAAGCGAGATCGCCAGGCGCAGACTCGGCAAATTGCGGCGTGACGGTAGCAGTCACCGCCGCCGTGTGGTCCTGACAGATGTCGATCACGGTGATTCGCGATTGCGAGTCTGTATGCGCCGCAATCGCGCGGGTCGCACTGTCGACGATCAACGCGCACGCAGCGCTGTCGCGGAGCATGAAAGCGATGCGCTCCCCGGGGTAGGTGGGATCCAGCGGTAAATAGGCGCCCCCGGCTTTCAATACGGCCAGCATCGCTATCACCAGTTCAGGCGAGCGCTCAAGACAGATTGCGACAATTCGCTCAGACTGGACCCCGACGCACCGCAGCCGGACGGCCAGCGCATCGGCCTGGGCATCCAGTTCCGCAAAAGTCAGTTGCCGCGACTCCTGAACCAGCGCGACGGCGTCAGCTGCATGAAGGGCCTGTGCCTCGATCAGCTTGTGGACACCACCGTCGATGGGCGGATATGCAATCTTCGTATCGTTCCAACCGGTCAGCGCTTCTTCGCGCTCCGCAGGCGGAAGCACGCCGATCTGGCGAACCGGTCGCGTCGGCGATCCTTCCAACGCTTCTACGATGCCTTCCAAAGCAGTCGCCACCATCGCCTTGACGCGGTGCGGATCGATGCCGGTCTCGCTTAGCACAGTCAACTCAAAACCGGAGTGGCTGTCATCGATCGAAAGGTTGAGCGGATAAGGCGTGAGTTCGTCGTATTCGAGCTCGACGATTCCATGGCCGGCCAGAGTGTTGCCATGATCAATGCCGTTGTGGCCGCCGGCATCATGGGCGGTGTCATGGCGGTAGTTAAGCAGCGACGTGAACAGCGGCATTCTGGTTGGTACGGCGCTGCATTGCTGAACCAGAGCCAGGGATGCGTGTTCGCGCTGAATAAGCTCCGCCAGCAAGCCATGCGTGGCGCGAACACATTGTTCAATGCTGGTGTCGACCAGTCGGAGCCGGATCGGCAAGGTATTGATGAACAGCCCCATAACGCGATCCGCATCCGAACCGGCACTGACCCGGCCCAGCAGAACCGTGCCAAACACCGCATCGGTTGCACCCGACGACGACGCCACCACCAATCCCCATGCGACATGGAACAGGCTTGCCGGGCTCACCCCGAGTACGCGCGCACGGGTCCGTATACGCTGATTCAAGCTGTCCTCGAGCCGGAGCTTGGCCTGGCGTGGGCACCCGCCGTCATCGATCAACTCGCGCATGCCGAACGGCGCCGTCGGCTCGTCGATATCGCCCAGCATGGCACTGAAGAAGGCGCGGTGATCCGCCTGGTCGGCCTGCACAACCTGCTTGATGAAATTGCGGAACGGCAGCGGCGCCGGCAATTCCTCGCCTTGGTCGGCGAGGAAGGCGGCAACCTCGGCATCGAACAGCTTCATCGAGCGGTTGTCGTCGATCAGGTGATGAATCAGCAGCATGCCGATCCAGCCATCGTCCGCTTCGTTTCGCCCGACCACCAGGCGCATCATCGGGGCACGTGTGATATTCATCCGATGAGCGCGTGGGCTGAAGCTCTGCTTCATCTGCTCGATGATCGTGCGATCCGACCGCTCGAAGTGGGCCTCTTCCACCACGAGTGTGGCCTGGCGCCAGACGACTTGGACCGGACGCCCTAGCCCTTGCCAGACGATCGCGGTCCGGAGGATATCGTTGCGATCGATCACCCTGTTCAAGGCCGCCGCATAACGCTCCATCGTTGCACGGTCGGCAAAGGAAAAAAACTTGAAGAAGACGAAGGGGTCGCCGTTGGCTGACAGCATGTGATGAAACAGCAGCCCGTCTTGCAAGGGTGCAAGCGGATAAATGTCCTGTATGTTGGCGACGCCGCCCGGCACGGAATCAATGATGCGATCGATTTCCGTCTGTTCCAGCTTGACCAGCGGCAGCATGTCCGGCGTGATCGCCCGGCTGGTGCGCTTAATACGCGCTTCCGGCGCTGCCGATTCGCGCTCCCGCCGCGAAACCCGCTGTGTTAGTGCAGCCAGATCCGGTGCGGCGAAGACATCACGGATGTCGGCGTGCAGGTTTTCATCGCGCATCAAGGCCAGCATGCGTACCGCGAGCAGCGAGTGGCCACCTAGGTCGAAGAAATTGTCGCGTCTACCGATCCGATCGATGTTGAGTACACCGGCCCAAATTGCCGCAAGCGTGCGCTCGACCGACGTGCAGGGCGGCTCATAGACGCGCGAGGCGAAGGCGCTGGCGGCCGGCGCGGGAAGCGCCTTGCGATCCAGCTTGCCATTTGAAGTCAGCGGCAGTGCATCGAGCCCGACAAACGCAGCCGGCACCATGTGCTCGGGCAACGCAGCCGCGAGATGTTCGCGAAGCAAAGCCGACTCCGGCGGCTGGTCGGCAGTGGCGGCGACGTAGTAGGCGATCAGGCGTTTGCCGCCCGCACCGTCGTCCGCCGCAATCACCACCGCAACGGCAATTCTTGGATGGCTCGCCAGTCGGGCTTCGATCTCTCCGAGTTCCAGCCGGAAGCCGCGGATTTTGACCTGCGAATCGTTGCGTCCGACATAATGAAAGCTGCCATCGGCTCCAAGGCGGCCGACATCGCCGGTCTTGTACATCCGTTCGCCGTCAACGAATGGATCCGGTACGAAGCGTTCGGCGGTAAGCTCGGGCCGGTTGAGATAGCCGCGCGCCAAGCCTGCACCACCGACGTAGAATTCACCCACCACGCCGGCCGGACAGGGCTCTCTGCGTTCATCGAGGACGTAGAGCCGGAGATGGTCGAGCGGAAGGCCGATCGGACTGGTCGGTCGCTGACTGATGTCCGGCGCGGTGAGTGCTTGGTAACTCACATGCACCGTGGTTTCGGTGATGCCATACATGTTCAACAGCTGGGCATCGCGATTGCGTGCGTCTTCGTACCACGGCGATAGCGACGACAATTCGAGCGCTTCTCCGCCGAAAATGACGCTGCGTAAAGAATGGCGCGCATCGGTGCCGCGCTGCGCGGCAATCAAGGCCCGGAACGCACTGGGCGTCTGATTGAGAACCGTCACCCCTTTGTCCGCCAGCAGGCGGTAAAAATCGGCGGGCGCTCGCGTGACCAACTTGGGCACGATGATCAAGCTGCCGCCATAGGCCAGCGCACCCCAAATCTCCCACACCGAGAAATCGAAGGAGAACGAGTGGAACAGAGTCCAGATGTCGTCAGCGCCGAAGCTGTAGTGCCGCTGGGTGGCGGCAAGCAACCGCGCGACATTCCGGTGCTCTACCATAACGCCTTTGGGCTTGCCGGTGGAACCCGAGGTGTAGATCACGTAAGCAAGACCGTCCGCTGCGATCCCTTTCTGCGGTAGATCGGTATCGGCCTGCTCAGACCACTTCGAGACGTCTGCCCGAATATCGATGACGGTGGGCTTGGGTGCCAATGACGAAATCGTTTCAGCCAGCGCCTCGCAGCCGGCCCGGTCGTAGAGAACCGCCACTGGATCGACATCCGCCAGCATGAAAGCCAACCGGGAAGCCGGGTATTCCGGATCCAGCGGCACGTAAGCAGCCCCCGCCTTCAGAACGGCGAGCATGGCGATGATCATTTCGAATGATCGGTCCATGCAGATACCGACTCGGGCGTCGGGCCCGACGCCAATCATACGAAGATGGCGTGCCAGCTGATTGGCTCGTGCGTTTAATTCGCCGTAGCGGAGTTCGGCCTCCAGGTGGATCAGGGCAACCGCCGCCGGGCGCTTGGCTGCGCGCTGTTCGAACAGCTGGTGAAGACAACGCACTGATGCTGTGCGGGTCGCTCGACCGGTCCAGTTGTTGAGCAGTGCTTGCCTATCGTCTCCGCTCAGCAGCGGGACGGCTGCGGCAGTCTGATCGGGGTTGCCGGCGATGGTGCGCAGTGCGGTTTCAAGATAGCGGGCGAATCGAGCCGCAGTGTCGGAATCGAACAACGCGGTGGCATATTCGAGTGCGCCGACCACCATGCCGTCCTGCTCGGTCAGATCGAGCAGCAAATCGAACTTTGCCGAATCGCGCCGCTCAACCAGCGGTTCAACCACCAGATCCAGCATCACCAGCGGATCCGGTTCGGTGTTCTGCCACGCCAGCGCCACCTGGAAGATCGGGCTGTGCGCCATGCTGCGCGCCGGCCGTACCACTTCCACTACCTGCTCGAACGGCAGATCCTGATGGGCCTGCGCCGCCAGCGTGGTCTGACGCACACGCGACAAAAGTTCGGTGACGCTGGGCGCGCCCGACAGGTCGATCCGCATCGCAAGCATGTTGACGAAGAAGCCGATCAGCCCTTCGGTTTCCAGCGGCCCACGGTTGGCGCTCGGCGAGCCGATCACTACGTCGTCCTGCCCGGACAATTTCGACAGCACCAGCGCCCATCCCGCTAGTACCACCATGTACAAGGTCAGCCCCTGTCGCTGAGCCAGCCGTTTCAATCCGGCGGTCGTCGTCCGATCCAGTGTCACCGGCACCGAGGCACCGGCAAAATCCTGCCGCGAAGGTCGTCGCCGATCGGTGGGCAGTTCGATCATCGTCGGCGCGCCCGCCAGCGCCGTGCGCCAGTATTGCGCCTGCTCCGCCAGCGCACTTCCCGACAGCCAGCGGCGCTGCCATGCCGCATAGTCGGCGTATTGCACCGTCAGCGGAGCCAGCCGGTCCTCGTCTCCGGATGCGAAGGCCGTGTAGAGCGCACCCAGCTCGCGACGCATCACGCCCAGCGACCAGCCATCCGATACGATGTGGTGCATCGTCAGCAGCAGCACATGTTCCTGCGCCGCCAGCCGTACCAGCCTGGCCCGGAACAACGGCCCGAGCTCAAGATCGAATGGCGTTGCAAACTCCGCCGCCATCAGTACTTCCAACGCCGTCGCACTTTTGGAGCTCAGGTCATCCACCGTGTACGCCATCGGCGTTTCCGGCCCATCAATCCATTGCATCGCCTCGCCATCCAGCGTGACGAATCGCGTTCGCAATGCCTCGTGCCGCGCCACCAGCCGCAGCAGCGCCCGTCGCAGCACTTCTTCTTTCAGGGAGCCGCTCAGGCGAAACCCTGCCATCACGTGGTACGCCTCGCTGACCCCTTCCATACCCGTGAGAAACCACAGCCGCTGCTGTCCAAACGACATTACCAGAGCGCCGTCGCGTGATACCCGCTCGATCTTCTCCACGCCCGCCGGCACGGAAGACGCGGTCAACAGATCGAGAATCTCGGCCTTATTTTGCTTGAGCTGCTCGATATCGCCGGGCTCCAGTGCTCCTTTCGGAGCCGAATAGCGAAGATTGGCCCCATCGGCCCACAGGCGAATTCCACGTCTATCGAACGAGAGCACCAGCTCATGGGCGCTCAAAGCGTGCCCTCCTCGGCATGCGTTTCGCCGCAAACCGGCTCGGGGCGCCGCGCAAGCAGGCGGCACAATTCGACATGCTCGGCGACCGCCGCTACGGTTGGGCGGGCAAACAGCGTCGCCAGACGGATGTCGATCTCCAATGCCGCTTTCATCCGGGTGACAAGACGCGCCCCCAGCAACGAATGCCCACCCAGGTCGAAGAAATTGTCGTGCCGCCCAATGTGTTCGACCCCGAGGATCTCTTTCCACAGGCGACTGATCACTTCCTCAGTGGCATTGACAAGCGCCTCGAACACCATCTTCGCCGCCTCGTCGGTAGGCGCCGCCTCGGCATCGATTCGTTCGATGCCGCCATCGGCTCTGTAGCGTCCGCGCACTACGGGGTAGTCGGCGACGCCTTCGCCACATCTCGCTACTGCCGGCTCATCGATCGAGCGAACATTTCCCACCACGCCGATCGGACATCGGTTCCCGTAATTGTCGCGGACTTCGTCGGAACTGCATGCGAAGCTCAGCCTATCGTCTCCGCTCAGCAGCGGGACGGCTGCGGCAGTCTGATCGGGGTTGCCGGCGATGGTGCGCAGTGCGGTTTCAAGATAGCGGGCGAATCGAGCCGCAGTGTCGGAATCGAACAACGCGGTGGCATATTCGAGTGCGCCGACCACCATGCCGTCCTGCTCGGTCAGATCGAGCAGCAAATCGAACTTTGCCGAATCGCGCCGCTCAACCAGCGGTTCAACCACCAGATCCAGCATCACCAGCGGATCCGGTTCGGTGTTCTGCCACGCCAGCGCCACCTGGAAGATCGGGCTGTGCGCCATGCTGCGCGCCGGCCGTACCACTTCCACTACCTGCTCGAACGGCAGATCCTGATGGGCCTGCGCCGCCAGCGTGGTCTGACGCACACGCGACAAAAGTTCGGTGACGCTGGGCGCGCCCGACAGGTCGATCCGCATCGCAAGCATGTTGACGAAGAAGCCGATCAGCCCTTCGGTTTCCAGCGGCCCACGGTTGGCGCTCGGCGAGCCGATCACTACGTCGTCCTGCCCGGACAATTTCGACAGCACCAGCGCCCATCCCGCTAGTACCACCATGTACAAGGTCAGCCCCTGTCGCTGAGCCAGCCGTTTCAATCCGGCGGTCGTCGTCCGATCCAGTGTCACCGGCACCGAGGCACCGGCAAAATCCTGCCGCGAAGGTCGTCGCCGATCGGTGGGCAGTTCGATCATCGTCGGCGCGCCCGCCAGCGCCGTGCGCCAGTATTGCGCCTGCTCCGCCAGCGCACTTCCCGACAGCCAGCGGCGCTGCCATGCCGCATAGTCGGCGTATTGCACCGTCAGCGGAGCCAGCCGGTCCTCGTCTCCGGATGCGAAGGCCGTGTAGAGCGCACCCAGCTCGCGACGCATCACGCCCAGCGACCAGCCATCCGATACGATGTGGTGCATCGTCAGCAGCAGCACATGTTCCTGCGCCGCCAGCCGTACCAGCCTGGCCCGGAACAACGGCCCGAGCTCAAGATCGAATGGCGTTGCAAACTCCGCCGCCATCAGTACTTCCAACGCCGTCGCACTTTTGGAGCTCAGGTCATCCACCGTGTACGCCATCGGCGTTTCCGGCCCATCAATCCATTGCATCGCCTCGCCATCCAGCGTGACGAATCGCGTTCGCAATGCCTCGTGCCGCGCCACCAGCCGCAGCAGCGCCCGTCGCAGCACTTCTTCTTTCAGGGAGCCGCTCAGGCGAAACCCTGCCATCACGTGGTACGCCTCGCTGACCCCTTCCATACCCGTGAGAAACCACAGCCGCTGCTGTCCAAACGACATTACCAGAGCGCCGTCGCGTGATACCCGCTCGATCTTCTCCACGCCCGCCGGCACGGAAGACGTCGCCAGCAGTCGCTGGCCCAAGGCCTCGGGAGTCGGCGAGTCGAACACCATCTGCAAGGTGACCTTGCGGTTGAACTTGCTCTGAACCGCCGCCACGAGGCGTGTGGCCAGAAGTGAATGGCCGCCGAGATTGAAGAAGTTGTCGTGGCGGCCAATTCGTTCGACCCCAAGCAGCCCGGACCAGATCTCCGCCAGCGATGCTTCCGTTGCATTGACCGGCGCAACGTATTCGGCCTGTTCATAAGCCGCCGCGGTAGGGAGAGGCAGCGCGTTCCGATCAAGCTTTCCGTTTGGAGTAAGCGGCAATCCGGGCAACCTCACGAGGGCTGGCGGCACCATATACTGCGGGAGCACTGACCCGAGCTGTGCCCGCAGTGTGCTCACTGAGATCTCTTCTGAGTCGGACGACAGCGCGTAGTAAGCAACGATTTCGCTGCCGCTGAGCAAGTTGTCGCGCAGGACTGCCACCGCCTCGCGCACACCAGGCACCCGCAGCAGCGAAGAGCTGATTTCTCCAAGCTCGATTCGGAAGCCGCGCAGCTTCACCTGCGAGTCCGTGCGGCCATGAAACTCGATCGTGCCGTCGACCCGCACCCGGCCGCGATCTCCGGTGAGAAACAGGCGACCATCGCACGCTGACATCGGGTCCGCGATGAACCGCTCGGCGGTAAGTTCGTCTGCCCCGAGATAGCCACGCGCCAGCCCAATTCCACCGACACAGATCTCGCCGACTTCACCGGCCGGAACCGGTTGCCCGCCTTCATCGAGGATCCTTATCGCCACACCAGGCAGTGGTCTGCCGATGGAAGGTATTCCCTGCTCCTGCGCAGTGATGCGATGGAAAGTTGCATCGGCAGTAACCTCGGTGCTGCCGTAGATATTCAGTACTGATCCATTCGGCACCGTCTTCACGACCTCGTTGGCCAAGCGCTCCGACAAGGCTTCACCGCTGAGAGCCCAGATCTTCAGCGATGGAAACGTCTGCCCAGATGTCGCGATGATGCTGGCCAGAGACGGGACAGTGACGATATGGGTGATTTCACCGCGCGCGAGTTCCTGTCCGAGTAGCATGGGATCGCGGGCGATTCGATCGTCGATGATCGCCAGTGTCTTTCCGAATGCCAGCGGTATCAGTGTTTCGAAGAACGAATCTGCAAACCCGATATTCGTCTTCTGCGCGAATACGGCATGCGTGGCCGGATCGGAAATATCATCAAGCACACTCTGGGCGAGGATGCGATTGACGCACGAGCGGTGTTCGACCATTACGCCTTTGGGCACACCGGTGGATCCGGAGGTATAGATGACGTAGGCGAGACTGCGGCCGGTCGGTCTGCTCACCGCCGCCTGTACCGCCGACCGCAGCTGACGCGGCGCATCGACCTCGATTGCCGCAAATGCCGGTTTGGAAAAAGCAGCCAGCCTGGCCAGTGCTGGCGCAGTCGGCGCATGAATCAGTACGGCAACCGGTCCGCACTGCTCCAGAATGTAGTCCAGCCGCGCTGCCGGGTAGCGGATGTCGAGTGGCACATAAGCGCCGCCCGCCTTCAACACGGCAAGCAAGGCGACGACAAAATCCACCGACCGCTCGAGACCGACTGCGACAAGGCTGTCAGGTACGACACCCGCTTCTCGCAACTCGTGCGCCAAGGCGGCAGCCCGGGCGTCGAGCGCCGCATAGCTCAACGTCGATCCGGAACATGTCACAGCCACTGCGTCGGGATGGCGCTTGGCAGACTCTTCAATCAGGTCATGGATGCAACAGTTGTCATTACGGGTATGCATAAACGGCGAAGGCACATCCTGGTGCGGGCTTTGGGGGGCAGAAGAGCAGAAACAGATACTGCCGTCCGATCTTCGATGAGAACCAAAATTGACCTATTTATCGCCCAGCCGCAGCCGTTGTTTTGTGCCCATATCAAGATGTTCTTTATGTGAACGTCGAAACTGCTTGCGACTCAAGTTTAGGTAGCGATCTGGCGTCGATGCAAGCACTTTTTTTCGTAAGCGTCCGGCGCCCTCACCTTGCGCCGCAAATGCCGCTCAGTTTACGGGGCAATACCACGTTCGCTGCGTTCCGCCATTCACAATGCACAGCTCGTGAGGATCAAGCGTTCGCCCAGACGCCGGTAGGTGATCGTCAAGCGCATGCCTGTGCGGATGCTATCCGACAATGTATCAGTCACCTCCGCTTCGATGATGCCGCGCTCCGGCATGCAGCGCAAAATCGTCAGCGCGCCGAAATCGAAAAAGCGTCCCAAACTCGCGTACGCCGCCTTGTAGAAACTCTCCTTCGCCGAGAAGGCGAGCGTCAGCACAAACGGCCACCCCAGCGTTCCGGCGAACGCCGCCAGCCGCTCGCACTCGGGCCCGCTCACCGCGATTTGCCTGATCGCGTCAACAGCCTGCGCATCGGCGACGTGCTCGACATCGATGCCGATGCCTTGCACGCGACCGGCGCGCATGGCCACCGCTGCGGCGATTCCGTCCGCGTGCGTGATACTGCCGACGAAGCCCCGGGGCCATGCTGGCGCCCGCCCGGTCGCCGTCGCCAGATCGGTCACGTCACAACCCTGCTCCCGCAGCGCCGCCACCGCGGCGCGCCGTCCGGCCAGGTATTCGGCTTGTCGCTTCGGCACGCTCCGCAGCACAGCGGGCGGGCATGCGATGCCAGTCCTCGCGAAATCCTCCAGCACGTCCGGCTGGACGGAGAACTCCAGCATGAAGGCAGGCGGGACATCGCCCGGAAGATCGCCAAGGGCAACTCTGCGCCATACCGGAGCTTCGGTCCCTATGTTCACGGTTACCACTCGCCTCCGATGCGCCGCCCGTCAGCGTACTCTATCAGCGACTTCAGCAGCCACTACAGGAAGCCCCCCAGTCACCGAACAGAACCTGCTGTGGCCATTAGGCAACTGCCAAGTTCGCCGCGCGCCTGCGCGCCGCAGACATCAGCGTCCACCCGGGCTGGATCTGCACCAACGCAAACAGTGGCCACTGCAGAATTGAAGCGTCCTGTTTCTCCCTTGATAACACAGGCTAATCACTACGGTGCCAGCTACCTGCGTTGGGGGATCCGAAGCCTCTCAGGGCTTCACAAACCGATAGACAAAGCGATCGGTCTCGCCCTTGACGGACGGGTCGAACACCTTGACCGAATGCGAATCGTCGTTGTTCGCGAGCATGGTGCTCTCCGCGTCCAGAATGAAGCCGACCGCTTCCACCTCCTCGCGCACGGATGCAGGTTCGATCCGATGCAGCGACCGGGCTACGCTCGTGCCCGCCCCGACGGCGGCCGCATGGTCGACGATGACATACGAGCCACCAGGCTTCAGCCGCTCGTAGACGGCTCGATTGAACTCGGCTGCCGTCGCACCCCTGGCCTGGATCAGGTCGGTGTGCAGGTCGTGGTAGAACAAGTGCAACCACAACACATCCGCCGGTTGCGTGACCTCCCGCATCGCCACGAGGTCCGCAGAGACGGCTTCGACGTTCTCCCGGCCCGGCTCCTTCGCCAGCCTACGCATGCTGCCGAGCGGATCGTTTTTGAAATGGGCGACTTCAGCCGGCACGAAGCTGTAGACCCGCCCCTCGGGACCGACGATGTCGGAGAAGCTTCGGGTCCAGTCGCCATCACCCGGGTAAACGTCGATGACGATGGCGCCTACATCGACGCGTGCGAAACGGATCAACTCGGAAAGTGTGGATCGGTCGTACATGGGAATCTCCTTTGCGATTGGGTAAGCGTGGCCCCATGGCTGGCCCACCGGAGGCCAGCCACGAGACCGCGTCGGGGTCAGACCTGCGCCATGCCTCCGTCGACGGCGAGATCGATACCCGTGATGTAGGAACTTTCATCGGAGGCGAGGAACGCAACGGCAGAAGCGATTTCATCGGGCACGCCTCTGCGACCCATGGGGACCTGCGTGGCAAACTGGGCGGCTGCTTCCTTGGCCTGTTCAGCGGTAAGGCCCGTCGTCGTCTCCAGGGCCGGGGTATCGATGGGCCCGGGGCTCAGCGAATTCACACGGATCCTTCGGTCTTTCAGCTCCAGGGTCCAGGCGCGTGCGAAGTTGCGCACAGCCGCCTTGCTCGCGGCGTAGGCACTGAACCCCGGGAGCCCCAACACGTTCGAGACCGAAGAGGTCAGGATGATCGAGCCGCCGTCCTTGAAGAGAGGAAGGGCCTTCTGCACCGTAAAGAACACGCCCTTCACGTTCACGTCGAAGGTCTGGTCGAAATGGGCCTCGGTAGCCGCCTCGAGCGGTGCGATTGTCCCCGCGCCCGCGTTCGCGAAGAGAATGTCGATGTGGCCATGTTTCTCTTTCACGACGGCATAGAGCCGGTCCAGATCTTCCAGACGCGACACGTCGCCTACGACCGTCGTCACGTTGCTATTGATGAAGGCCGCGGCCTCCTTCAGCTCTTTCTCTCGTCGCCCCGTGATCACGACGTGCGCACCTTCTTCCACGAAGCGCTTGGCTGTGGCCAGGCCGATCCCGCTACTTCCGCCGGTAACGACCGCAATCTTTCCCGCCAATTTTTGTTCACTATGCTTGTTCATGTGCTTTTCCTTTTTGCATTTCATTGTTGACTACGCCCTACGGGCTCCGGATATCGAATGGAGTGACCGCCCAGGCGTAGCGCGTCAGAGTTGTGCCAGGCCGCCGTCGACGGCGAGCTCGCTGGCGGTCATGAAGCTGCTGTCCGGCGAGGCGAGAAAGGCAGCCGCCGCCGCGATCTCCGACGGATCGGCCATGCGCTGGAGCGGTGTCATCGCGCTATAGGCCCTCTGGCCCTCTTCGCCCAACGCCTCCTTCGCCAGCTCGGTCGCCGTCGCCCCGGGCGACAGCACGTTCACCCGGATACCGGTGCCCTTCAGATCCTCCGCCCAGGTCTTCGCGAGGTTGCGCACCGCCGCCTTGCTCGCGCTGTAAGCGGTGAATGCCGGGGCGCCCGTGGTGCCGGCGCTCGATCCGGTCAGGATGATTGAACCGCCCTCGCCCATCAGAGGCAGCGCCTTCTGGACCGTGAAGATCGTGCCCTTCACGTTGGTGTCGAAGGTTTCGTCGATGTGCTCGGCGGTGATCTGACCGAGGGCAAGCGGACTACCCACCCCGGCATTGGCGAACACAATGTCGAGGGTTCCGCGCTCGGCCTTCACCGCCGCATAGAGTCGGTCGAGGTCAGCCTCGTCGGAGACGGAGCCCTTCACCGCGCGGGCGTTGGGCCCGAGCTTGGACACGGCGGCGTCGAGCGCTTCCTGCCGGCGGCCGAAAATGAAGACGAAGGCGCCCTCATCGATGAAGCGCTTCGCTGCGGCGCGGCCGATGCCGGTCGCGCCGCCGGTGATCACGGCGGTCTTGCCGTTCAGTCTGTTCATGTCATGCGTCCTTCGTTCTTGGCTCAAGGTCCAAACGAGATGGATCTGTTGACACATCAATACAATTGACGAAACATTGCTCAATACTATCTAGTTTGTGGATATGCATGCTCGACAACGTCACCATCAACCAGCTGCGTGCCTTCGTTGCGGTATGCGACCAGGGAAGCTTTTCGGGTGCGGCGCGGAAACTCGGCCGCGCGCAGTCGGCCATCAGCCACGCGATAAAGGCGCTGGAAAGCGCATTCGATGTCGAGTTGTTCGATCGCGACACCCGCAAGGCTCAGCTCACCTCGGCGGGGCGCAGCCTCTTGCCGGACGCGCGGGCGGTGATCTCGCGCACGGAGGAAATGAAGACCCGCGCCGGCTCGATCGCCAAGGCCGGGGCACCCCAGCTCTCGGTGGCGGTCGATGTCTACTTCCCGCGCGCCCAGCTGATCGAGGGTTTGCGGACGATGCAAGCAGAGTTCCCCACCGCCGCGATCAACCTGCGCATCACGACCATGCAGGGGGGCGAGAGATTGGTGCGCGAAAAGATGTGTGCGCTGGCCGTCACTGTCCAGAATGTGCCGGAGGTGAGCGCGGATGCCGTGGAACGCCACTGGCTGTGCGAGGTAGAGATGGTGACGCTATGTGCGCCATCTCATCCGCTCGCTTCGAGACCGAAACCCATACCGGTGGACGAGTTCGGTCGGCATGTCCAGATTGTCGTAACGGACAACCAGCCAGAAGCGGAAAAGACCCAACAGGGCGTGGCGGGCAAGCGCCTGTGGCTGGTCAACGATCTCGGCGCCAAGCGTGATCTACTCAAGGCCGGGCTCGGCTGGGGGCACATGCCGCGACACCTCGTCGGCGAGGACCTGGCGACCGGCGAGCTCGTCGAACTCGAGCGCCGCGCCTGGCACCTCGGTCCGCTCACGTTCGTGATCTCGCAACGACGGGGTTATGACCTCTCCCCATGCGAATCACGGCTAGTCGAGCTTCTAGGCAAACCTTAGCGAATGCCAAAGACCGGGGCGGTACCGTAGGCAGCACCGCCCTCAGCGCCTATCATGTCGAGCGAATCGTGCAGCCGCGTGCGCGGCTCGGGGGCCTCGAGGGTGATTGGGCCGCGCACAGCTTGCGCTTGGGCTTTGTCACCGAAGCGGGCCGGCAAGGTGTCCCGCTCGGCGAGGTGATGGCGACGACCGAACACCGCGGCGTGAGCACTGTGATGGGTTACTTTCAGACCGGTAGCCTGTTGACCAGTCGGGCGAGCACCCTACTCACCGCCGCACCCGAGCCCAGGGAGCCCAGCTCCGCCTGACCGGCGCGGATGGCACGCACTCGCACACCTGCGCCTGGGGGCAGCCTGCATCCAGCCAAGTGGAATACCCCCTGTCCTGCGCCTGCGACTCACCGCCTCATCGGCGCGGCTGATGGCAACTACATCTTGGCGAATGCGCTCTCACCTGCCCTGGATAACCATCCCTAACCACCCTGCCCGGGCCCATTTTTCTGCCGATCAGATACTTTGCCCGGGCGCGTTTCGGTAAGCGTTACGGTAGAGGTCCTGTCCGTGGCCAGGCCTTGTGGTGCTGCTCCTTTACTGTGGCGCCGACACGTGCTGGCCGCATGCACTGTGATCCCGATGCAGTTTGGCCAGCGCCTTTGCATGGCGGAGCACCTCGGGAGCTTCCAGCGGACCGCCATGACCCATGTGGAAGCGCTTGGCACCGCTGCTGACGAGCCGCTCGAGCTCGCGAGCTACGATCTGCGGGTCATCCTCGAACGGCGGACGGATGGCGCGGCCGTTGAACGCGATGCCACCAATGAGGATGCCCGAGGCAATCAGGTCGCCGACAAGCGCATCCTGCGAGGCCAGTTCGATGCCTATCGAGCCGGGGGTATGCCCTGCCGTGTGACGCACGAAGCCGTCGACGCCGAAATCTTTGAGCGAGATTGTCTCGGCGTATTCCATCAGCAGGTCGGGCGCAAAGCCCACGTATGGCTCGTGCGGTACCGGCGTCTTGACGAAGAGCTTGCCCACCCAGCTGGTGGTGCAATAGGTCATCGCCACTTTTCGGCTGTAGTAATCGGTGTCGTCCTTGTGCGCAAGGATCGGTGCACCGGACAGTTCGCGGATGCGTGCGGCGCTACCGGCGTGGTCCGTATGCGCGTGGGTCACCACGATCAGATTGATGTCTTTGAACGACAGACCCTGCCGATGCAGCACGCGCTCCACCTTGCGTTCGGAGCCGGGAATGCCGGTGTCGACGAGGATGCAGCCGTCGTCACTCTTGATCAGATGCGCGTTAACCATGTTGAACGGCAGGATGGGGATCTGGATGATCTCTTGGTTAGCCATGGAAGTGTCCTGATGAAATGATGAGGTGTTAAGGCAAGTCGCTTCGGTAGCGGGTTCTTCAGCACGACGCATGCCTCGCTTGCGGTGAGAAGTAGTCGTGTCATCTGGCGGGCGCCGATGCGGTTACGGATGACGCGATGCGTCTCCTGCGCTTGCGGTCAAGCGGGCCATGCCGCAGTCACCGCAGCGGGTCAGCGCAACCTCGTGCTGGGATTCGGGCAGAGTGAAAAATCCGCCCTTGGTTTGCGCCAGCACGAACGCCTTGATGATATTTGTGAGATCCGCCGGCGCCTCCAGCGGCGACAGATGTCCCCTACCCGGGAGCACCACTAACCTGGCCTGGGGAATGCGCGGCAGCAGTTCGCGACGCAGTACGTCGGGCGGGTCGACCCGATCGTGCTCACCGGAAATCACGATGACCGGCACATCGATCTTCGGCACGACCGCGGTGATGTCTTCCTGGCTGGTCGCCAGTGGCCAGGCCGCCTTGGCTGGGCTGGCACCGGCCAGACTATCCGCGATGACAGTGTCGAGATCGCCGTCGGACAAGCCTCCTGGTGCGAGCACCTGCTGCACGGTCGCGACGATGCTCTCGCGCGAGTCGTAGGCATGCACCATGCCCTGGCGAGCGTCGAGAGGAAGCGCCAAAGAAGTCGGCGGCGCCGGAGCCACCAGTACCAGTCCCGCCAGGCCGCGCGGACGCCGTGATGCCGCCAGCTGTGCGGCCTTGCCACCCATCGAGTGGCCGACCAGGATGTAGCTCTCCAGCTCCAGGGCGTCGACCACGGCGAGCACGTCGTCGGCCAGATCGCTCAACGCATAACCTGCCTTCGGCGCAGCGGACTTGCCCCAGCCGCGCTGGTCGATGGCGACGGTGCGGTAGTCGGCGGAAAGCGCGTCGACCACGTGTTGCCAAGTACGCGAAGATCCGCCCCAGTAGTGCAGGAACACCAGCGCCGGTCCGCCCGCGCCCCGTTGCTCGACATGCAGCTTGAGACCATTCGCTTTGATCATCATGGGATATCACTCCTGTGTGTAATCAGGGCGTGGCGCCAATCCAGGATCGAGCGCCACGCCATACCGCTGTCGCGGCCAGGGGTGGCGGATCAAACCGCCGCCGTGAGGATGAAGTCAGCCACGGCCTGCGGCTGGGACAGCATCGGAACGTGGCTGCTGTCGACGTGCGCCACCGTGGCGTTCATGCTGGCGGCCATCCGCTCCTGCTCGACGCGGGGAATCGCGTGATCCTGGTTGCCGATGAAGTAATACGTCGGCCGGGTGCGCCATGCCGCGTCGGTCAGCGTGCCGCCCAGTGCGGAGGCATGCAGCGGACCCTGCGTGGCGTAGATGACGGCCTTCTCGGTGTCGTCCAGGTCCTGAGCGAACAACTTGAAAATGCCGTCACGGGTGAGCTTCAGATAGCCTTGCGCATCTGGGCGGATTTCGTCGTTGAGCGGCGCGGCCTCAAACTTCTGGAACAACGTACCCGCCGACTCGCCCGCGTCCGGTGCGAACGCGTCGATGTAGACCATGCGGGCCACCTTCGGGTCGTTGCCCGCTTCGCCGATCACCGCGCCGGCATAGCTGTGTCCGACCAGGACGACCTCGCCCTCCGCCAGAGCGATAGCGCGCTGCACGGCAGCCACGTCGGCTTCGAAGCCGGCTAGCGGAAGCTGGACGGCCGTTGCAGTCAGCCCCTTCTGGGCCAGCAGCGGGATGACCTTCGCCCAGCTCGAGCCATCGGCCCATGCGCCGTGGACCAGAATTATGTTCGGGATGGAAGTGTTCATGCGTTTTCTCCGTAGTGGTGTCGGCTAGTGCCGTGGGTTGTTTGACGGAGAAACTTTAGGCGTCGCAGCAATGTCAGAAAGGACATAATTCCCACTTATTCTGCCAATAGTGAGAATCTGACATGCCGCACGCAAAAACAGCGAAGACACTGTGGTTTGTCGTGTTTCCGGGGTTCGAATTGCTCGACCTTGGCGGCCCGCTCTGCGCCTTCACGCTGGCGAGAGACTTTCATCAGGCGGGCTACAACATCCGCGTCATCTCCGCCGAGGGCGGCCTGGTTCGCGGAAGCACCGGGATCGCGATTGACACCACGGCGCCATCGCCTCGCGGGCATGTCGATACCTTGATGGTGGTGGGCGCGCCGACCCCGGACGTATTCGATACACAAACGGAGACGGTGGACCTCGTTCGCGCCATCGCCCCCCGTGCCCGACGCAAGGCGAGTGTCTGCACCGGGGCTTTTCTGCTCGCGGCAACCGATCTACTGGACGGCCGCCGGGCCACCACGCATTGGCGCTATGCGCTCGAGCTGCAACGACGTTACCCCGCCATCAAGGTCGAGTCGGACCGGATATTCATCCGCGAAGACGACATCTGGACCTCCGCCGGCATCACTGCCGGGATCGACCTCGCGCTGGCAATGATCGAGGAAGACTGCGGCACCGAAACATCCAAGGCCATCGCGCGCGACCTGGTGGTCTACCACCGCCGCAGCGGAGGACAGTCACAGTTTTCGACCATGCTCGATCTCGAGCCGACCCCGGGTCGTATCCGCGACGCGCTGGCCTACGCCCGCCAGCACCTCAAGGAACATCTTTCCATCGAGCGGCTGGCCGAGATGGCCAACATCAGTCCACGGCAGTTCGCACGTCAGTTCACTACCGAAACCGGCGAGACCCCCGCGCGCGCCATCGAGCGTCTGCGCTGCGAGACAGCCTTGCCGCGCATTGAGGAAACCAGCGAGCCGCTAGAACAGATCGCCAGGCAGGTCGGCTTTGACGTGGAGCGCATGCGGCGAGCCTGTCTTCGCATCTATGGGCTCTCACCCCAGGCCTTGCGCCGCCGTAGCCGCAGCTTGCACGGCGGTAGCGCAGAGCGTGGTAAGCACGTTGTCGCGCCGAGTTTGGGGTGAGAGCCGGAAGAGCCGGGCCTCGACCAGGATCGTCAATTGGTCCAGCGCAACCGACGCGTGACCGGGAAAAAGCCGCGATCCGCCAAGACAACGGCGAAGCAGGTACCGGCGCTCAAAGTAGTGCCGCGATGCGTGCTGAAGGCCATTCGCCTCACCCTCGATAACTTGGCCTCATTGCCCTGCCCCTGCCCCAGCGCCTGCTGTCGGCCAGGGGTATGCTGCACGTGACGCACAGCTGTTGCTGGTGCCCGCGTGGGACTTCAGCGTGGATAGCTGGCTGCACAGCCGCATGGCGATCATGCGCGGTGTGGAAAACGGCTTCGCCATGGTGCGCGCGGCGCGATCCGGTCGCCTCACGCTGAGCGACGACCGTGGCCGCGTGCTGGCCGAGGCATCCAGCGAGAAACACGATGCGGAACTGGTGGGCGACCTGCCGCTACGAGAGACGCATACGCTGTACGGCCGCTGGGGCAACTGGTTCGCCTGGCTGGATTTGGCGGTCCTGCTGGCGCTGCTGATACAAGCCGCGCGCCGGCCACCACACAGCCGCCGCTGATTGATTGCTGCTGCGCGCCGGCGTTAACCAATACGATGCCGCAACGAGCCGGAGTCGCCATGAACCAGCTCCATGAAACGACGCAACAGCTGCCCGACCAGAACCGTCGCTGGCTGCTTCTCACCAGACTGGGAGCGGCGGTCTTCTCGGTCAGCGGACCCACACTTGCCGACTCCCGCAATCCCTAACGCCCCTCTATCCAGGAGAAAAACGCGAGCAACCTTCAGAAAGTTCAAGCCTTCTTCACCGCCTAGGCAGCCAAGAACGTCACGGGCGTGCGCGAAGTGATGGCCAACGACATCGCCTGGACGATCCCCGGCCACCACCCGCTTGCCGGCACCAAGCGTGGCATTGATGAGGTGCTGGCCTTCTGTGCCGACCAGCACCTGGCGGACCTGTTTTTCTGGAAGGTCTATCAGCTCAAGCCTATTCCGGCCCGCCTGACCTGAACGACCATCCATCCAGGAGGACGGAATGAACAAGTCCGAATACTTCACCTTGGGCCGCACGGGCCTGCGCGTCAGCCGCTTGGCTTTGAGTGCGATGTCCTTCGGCACCGACGGGGCTGCGGCACCGACAAAGACAGTGCACGGCAGATCTTCAACCGCTATCAGGAATCCCGGCAATGTCGTTGACTCCGCCGACTTATACACGAATGGGGTGAGCGAGTAGTGGCTCGGAGAGTTCAGCCGCGAGCGCCATCGGCGTGCGCAATACACCCCGTCGGCAGAAGCTGAGGCAAACTACGAGAAGTAGCAAAGCGGTCAGGCTTGGACAACCGCCTGACTCAAACCAGCCAGCGTCCACGATAGTCGCGGCGGTTCACACTCTGGAGTGGAGCAAGACGCATGACGAAGTTGGTTGCGGCTTTGACCCTGGCGGCGATGGCTGCGGTGTTCCCGGCCCCGGGTGTTCCGGCCGCGACGGTTCCCGCGCCTCATGACGGCACTCCGTCGATTGCCCAGTCGTTCGAGGCGTTCTGGGAGGCGGCGCATGACAAGCCGTTCCCCGAGCAGCAGGCACTTTGGAACAGGTTCATCGAGGGGCCACGCGAGGCGCTCTATCGGTCGGTCGTCTGGGAGATCCGCGACAACCCCGACTGGCGGCGGCTCAAGGAAAGAACGTTGAGGGACCGATTTGATGCGTACCCCCGCATTGGCGGCGACATTCCCGGCGAATCGGGTGCAATCCAGACGGCCATCCGCGTGCAAGCGGCACGATTCGACAAGTATTTTGGGGCATCCTGGCGGCCGCACGCGATTGTCGTGCTGGCACCCAATTTCGACGCCAAGAGCGGTGTCTTGCCTGGCGGCCGACCCATACTCGCGCTTGCCGTCGACTCCCTGATCCTTGAAAAGGCCAATCTGGACATCTTGCTGCCGCACGAGTTTTTTCATCTGTGGGATGCCCAGCGATCCGGCATCAAGAACGACGGCGTGATGCCGGGCACGCACCTGACGCTGCCACTGTTTGCCGAAGGGCTGGCTACCTATGTCAGCACGGTCGTGTCCCCGGGCTACACGGATGGCCAGTATCTGTTGCAGGATGATCTCGGCGCATTGCCAGATTCGAGCTTACCGACGACAGCGAAGCGCTTCCTCACCGACGCTGGTGGCATGACCATCGACCCTGCGCAACACCGGACATCAAAAGCGTTCAGGCGCTGGTTTCAGGCTGGCAGTACACAGTTCCAGGCCGATCTTCCGAACCGTGCCGGTTATTGGCTGGGGCTTCATGTCATACGCGTTCTGCGGCGCAGCTACTCGTTGCACGAGATTGCCGCGTGGACCCCGTTGCAGGCGCAGACGGAAACGCGAGCCGCACTGCACGAGATTGCCGGCAGTACATCGCGCTAGCGCATGCTGGCGTGATTCATCTCGCGCGCAGTCTTCCGCGCCGTGACGCAGCGACAGCATAGATTAGATACTGCGGCCTGGTCTGCGGTGCATGATGGGAGCTCTGGTTCAAGAGGCTTGTCATGTCGCTTGTCATATGAAGAGTCTGTCCGCGTCAGTTGACCGAGGCTGCGAACTGTTGTCCCCACTTTCATTATCAATGCCATGCAGGAGTCGCCATCCATTAGGTTTTTCCCGTCGAAGCCGCCATTCGCCTGCAAAAGCAGGTGTCTCCGCCATGTGGCCGCACTGCAGGTGCTGACCGCAGGGGCTTCAGACCGGCTCGAAATACAGGGTGCTGTTCGGCCTTGGCGCGGTGGTTGGTCCGCTGGTAACTGGGCATCTGGCCGATCGCCCGGCCATGCGCGTCGCTTATTTTATCGAGGCCGTGGCTATCGTGTTGCCTGCGCTTAGGCTCGGCTGAGCCTGGCTGATGCTTTCGAGTGTCGTCGTCGGCGCCTTTACGCCAGGCATCGTTCCGCTTGCACTCGGCCGGGTGCAGGAATTGCTGGTCCATCACTCGACCGAGCAAAAAGGTGCCTGGATCCGGGCCACGACCAGCTTCGCGGTGCTGCAAGCAGTTGCCGCATCTGGCATGTCGTATCTGTTCGCTGCCAAAGGCGGGTAACGTCAAGCGCGCGATCAGTGACTGCTACCACGCCATGCGGCAGGCCAAATACGCACGGCGCTACCCGGTCGAGGCGGCCTACCGATTCAACCGCCGTTTTCGTCTGCCCGAGATGCTGCCGCGGCTGGCGCGGGCCATGGTGCTGTGCAAACTTTGGCCAGAGCCGAATTTGCGCGCCGTCGATAATTTTCATGGCTGAGCGTCGTCGCTAATCAGGTCGTTCAAATGGCTAATCGGTCCTTCGTCGCGACCATGCGGCAAGGCCGAGGTGCTTGGCAACGATAACGAATACGGTGCTGCCAAGCGCGGCCGCCATCGTTACGCGCGTACCCAAGGGAAGGAGCAGCATGGCGTGTACGGCCACGGCCGGCACGAGCCCGGTGGCAAGCAGCCAGATGGGAACTCTCCGCAGGTTATGACTCATCGATTGCCTTCCCATGTCGCCAGGGTGGAATGCAGATTGCCTACGCCGACGTCACTGCTCTCCAGCACTCGGAAGCCGGTGCTGGCCAGAAGCTCGTGCACTTCCTCCACCTTGACAGAGCCATGACGATGGAAGCGCGCCAGCCAGTCCCCGCGCCGACGTGTCTGCGCCCGGAAGTCCGCCATGAGAATGCGCCCGCCGGGCCTGAGCACCCTCGCGATCTCGCCAGCACATGCGCGCCGAACGGACCGCGGCAGATGATGGAGCATCAAAGTGCTGAACACGACGTCGAAGCTGCGATCCGGAAACGGCAGGGCCTCCACCGTGGCGATCCGAAAAACAACCGCCACACGGCGCCTTTGCGCCTTGCGCGAGGCTTGCTCGATCATTTCCTTTGAAGCATCGATACCGTGCACCGTGCCGTTCGGTCCGACGCGGGCCTTAGCAGCCAGCGCGAGGGAGCCCGTTCCGCAGCCTACGTCGAGGACTCGCTCATCGGGAAGCAGTCTCGCGAGATCGACGAGGCACTCGTGCACGGTGCTGCCATGTCCCAGCGTCAGCAGCCGCGCGAAGAAGTCGTAGTAGCGCGCATGCGAGCGCAGGACGAGGCCCTTGGTGGCGAACGTTGATTCGGTCATGATGTCGAGTGATCGCTGTCTGCGGTGGTGTACTAATGTGATACTGGGCCAGCGACGTGAGAAGGACAGCAGCGGCCCGATTGTTCTATTCCGGACAAGAAGCCGTAGGTTGTCCGGAAAAGTTTGGACCAGCGCAGGCAGGCTCTGATGAGCGACATGCGAAAGACCGATTCCCGAGTGTGCAGGACCAAGCTCCTGCTGCATCGATCACTGGCGACACTGATCCACGAAAAGAGTTATGACGCGATCGTGGTGAAGGAGATAATTGCGCGCGCGAACGTGGCGCGATCGACCTTCTACGCGCATTTCTACGGCAAGGGGGACCTGCTGCTCAGCAGCATCCGGCAGGTGCTTGCCGCTGCACGCGAGCACCTGCCAGAACTGTCCGATCCGGTCGACCGGCTGCTCTATTTCAGCCTTCCCATGCTGCAGCACATCGAGGCACATCTCCAGCAAGCGCCCGTCGATGCGACGAGGCCTGGCCAGCGGCAAGTTCATCGGCGTCTCAATCGGCTGTTGATCGAACAGCTCGAAGCCGATATCCGGCGAGTGCCACTCGATCGGATCACGTCTGCCATGCCGCCCGAACTTCTGGCGAAGCACCTCGTCAGCACGTTCCTTGTGGTTATTGACTGGTGGCTGCACCGCCGGCCTGCGCCCAGTGCGCGCGAAGCGCATGACTTGTATCGGTCGCTGGTAGTGCCCACGTTGCGCACGGTCCGCCGCGACTGATCTGGAGAACTCGCTCCCGAGGAAACTGCTTCCATGGCACGGTCCATCCAGAGCGATGACCCGGTGGTTGATATCGCGAGAGCCTTCGACATCCGCGGGCTCTCTGCGTCTTCCATATGCAAAGGGGACGTGCGTCATGGGAGGCGTGCTGACACCTTTTGGCCTCAGCGGCACGCAGGTGAGTCCGCGAGTGCTGCCGATAAATGGTCCGAGAACGCACGTACCTTGGCGGCGCTACGACGTTCGGGTGGGCTCACCAGGTTGATCGGCAACGGGCCGGGCTCCCAGCCCGGAAGCAGAAGCTGCACATCTCCACTGGCGATCAAATCCTGAAAAAGCCAGGTAGGCGCGTAGGCAATGCCCAGACCATCCATGACCCCCGCTCGCAAAATCTCCTCTGAATTCGTCTGCAAGGGGCCGTCGACGCGCACGGAAGCCGTTGACCCGTCCGGCGTACTGAAGTCCCACAGATTTCGGGTGCGCAGTTCCGTGTAGACGATGCACGGGTGGGATTTCAGGTCTGCCGGGATCTGCGGTATCGACCGCTCTGCCGTCGTGGCTGCAACAAACGTCCGACTCGCGACCACGGCCAGTCGAGTGGTGCCTATGCGCCGCGCGACCAGCGTGCTGTCGGCGAGGCTGCCGATTCGTACGGCCACGTCGATGCCCTGCTCGACCAGATCGATGAAACCGTCATTGAGCCTGAAGTCGATCTTGACATCGGGGTGGGCGGTGAGAAACGCATGCACATGCGGTCGCAACACGCGCGTGCCGAAGCCGACCGACGTGGCCACTCGAAGCCAGCCGGTGAGTTGCTGCTCGCCCCGGCGCAACTGGCTTTCGGCCTCCATCACCTCGGCGACAAGCCGTCGGGCGCTTTCGAAATAGCGTTCGCCGTCGTCGGTGAGCGACAGCGTTCGCGTCGTTCGCGTCAGCAGTTTGGCGCCCAGATGCCGTTCCAGGGCCGCCACCTGTTTGCTCACGGCGCTCTGGGTGCTGGACTGTTCCCGCGCCACGGCCGAGAAGCTGCCGGTTTCCACGACGCGCACAAAGGTGTGCATGGCCGACATGCGATCCATAGGCTGCCCTCATTTATTCCAATATGGAAGTAATTTTAGGCCAAATATCGGTCTACCGGCGATCTCGTTCTGCAATCACAGTTCACTCCACTGATTCGTCACCGTCACTGGAGCCCACCATGAACAACGTCACCGTACCCACCTACGACCAGGTCTCGCCCGCCAACCAGGCCATCTTCGACAGCATGAAGAAGAAGTTCGGCTTCGTCCCGAACCTGTTTGCCACGTTTGCGCATTCCGAGACCGCGCTGGCGACGTACCTGGCGCTGAATAACTCCAGGAGCTCGCTGAGCCCGAAGGCGCGCGAGGTTATCTATCTCGTGGTCAGCCAGGTCAACAACTGCGCCTATTGCCTGGCAGCGCACACGGCGGTGGGCGGCATGCTCGGCTATACGCCCGACCAGATCCTGGAGATCCGCGGCGGCGGCGTGTCCTTTGATCCGCGCCTGGATGCGCTGGCCAGGCTGGTGCGCAATATCGCGCTCGGGCGTGGACATGCCGACCCCGCGCTGGTGCAGGCCTTTTTCGCGGTCGGCTGGACGGAAGGCAACCTGGTCGATGCGATCGTCGCCGTCGGCGACAAGATGATCAGCAACTTCCTGCATTCCACCACGTTGATCCCGGTGGACTTCCCTGCAGCTCCCCCTCTGAACCGCTGAAGTCCTCGCCGGACTCAGGAACCGGCCACGAGCGGCCTGTCCAGCATGACCGGGTATTCCCAGCGGAAAACGGTTGCATCTCGGCAGACCCGAGCGCTGGCCCGTCGTGATCGACCTACCTACCAACATTTAGACGCCAGACCACTGGAGTAATTGCGATGACACAAGAAAATGACGAGCACGAGGCGAGGCCGCCCTGGGACGCCGCGTCGGTAAACCTGACCTCGAAAGAGATGGCACCCGGCGTGTTTGCGGTGATGCCCGACGACGTATTCGCCAAGGATCACGTCGCCACGACGGGGGGCTTTGTCATCGGCGAACGAAGCGTCCTGGTGGTCGAGGCCATGTTGAACGGCGATCTCGCTTCCCAGCTCATCGGACTGGTTCGCAGAGAAACCTCGAAGCCGATTCGTTTCCTCGTCAACACGAGCTACCACGGTGACCACGCCTACGGGAACTACGTGTTTTCGGAAAGCACCGTGGTCATCCACCATCCCGCGACCAAGCGCTACATGGACGAAAATTTCGAAGAGGATCGCCACTTCATGCTCGGTCTCATGGGCAAAGGCAAAGGTATCGAGCGGGTGCAGTCACGCAGCGCCGACATCACCGTCTCGGACTTCATCAGTGTCGATCTTGGCGGTCGAACGGTTGAGATTCGTCACTTTGGATTTGCGCAGACGCCAGGTGACCTGGTGATCTGGACGCCGGACGCGAAGGTGCTGTGGGTCGGCAACATGATCCAGGCTCCCTCGCCGGCGCTGCCGTGGCTGCTTGAAGGACGTCACCGGGACACCATCGAGACGTTGACGAAGGTTCGCGACTTCCTTCCCGAAGACGCGACGATCATTCCGGGACACGGCCGCCCTATGCGACCGGCGGATATCGACTTTCCGATTCGGTATCTGCGCGAGCTGGATACCGCGGTCAGCGCCGCGATCGCAGCGGGTGAATCGATGGAGGCCGCGCTCGAGGCGGCTGGCATGTCCCACTACGGCGAATACAGCCTGTTCGACTGGGCGCACAACACGGTCAACGTGCCTGCTGCGTACGAGGCCATTCGACAGATCGCCAAGTAGAGAAAGCGCAGCGCGCTGCCATGCGAAGACCTATGGCAGCGCATGTCGTGCTCGAATAGGTAATGAGAGATCCAGACGACTGTGGGATCGAAACTTAATCTGAGGGAGCAATGAAATGAATGACGTCGCAATATTCTGGATGCAGATTCTTACGAGTGTTTTCGTCTTCGGCATCGTCGCGGTGTGGTACGTGCGGCCGTACTTGACCACACTTGCCCGCAGCTCCGCACTGATTCTGCTGCTCTTTGTGCACGTACCTCGCTATGTGGGAATGACCTTGCTGGTTGCAGGCATGGTCGATCCGAGACTACCCACAGAATTCCGCTCCAGCGCCGCTTATGGCGATCTCCTTGAAGCAGCGCTAGCCCTGGCCTGCATCTTTGCTCTGCGGAGCAACTGGCGTCTCGCCATTCCGCTGGTGTGGATCACAAACACGTGGGGATTTGCTGACCTGCTAAACGGAGTACGCGGCGTGTTGCAGTTGAACGTGCCTAGCTACAACCTTTCCACTTTTTGGTACGTATATACGTTCTACGCCCCTCTCGTCATTGTTTCGCATCTGATGATCTTTTGGGTTTTGATCAAGTCCAAGTCTTGGAAGAAATAAGCGCCGGGCATTTAGGAGATGCTATTCGGCACCGCCGCGAGCGACCGGTATCGGCGGGCTCGCCTGAGGCTGCGACTGGCTGCTCCTGGTCGCTCAGCGACCGTTGGACGCAGTTCGCCAGTCCTTCGGATGACGTTGGGGTTCGTGGCTTCATTGCCGTCCAGCTTTGTCTCTGGATAAACTTAGGTATTGACCTAAGTATTGAGGGCTGGCAAGCTGCGCACGTCGGACCCGCTCCGCCAACCAGTGACCGATCTAGCTATGACCCAATCCGCTGTTGTGGACGATGTCTTTTATGCTCTGTCCAACACGACTAGGCGAAAAGTCCTGGAGCAGCTTTTCAGTGGTCCAGCCAGCGTCAGCGAGCTGGCGGCACCGTTCGAGATGAAGCTTCCTTCATTCGTCCAGCACCTGTCTGTGCTCGAGCAGAGTCGTCTGGTGCGGTCGAAGAAGCGAGGGCGGGTACGGACTTACGAGATCGTGCCCGAACGGTTCAAGGTTGCCGAGGGCTGGCTTGCAGCGCAGCGTCAGCTGTGGGAATCCCGGCTGGATCGGTTCGACGAGTACGTCAAACAACTCAAGGAACAGGAATCGCCATGATGAGCAATCTATCGACATTTGATCCCAAGCTCGATCTCGTTTTCGAACGCTTTATCGACGCTCCCGTGCGGCTGGTCTGGGAAGCATTGACCAAGCCGGAGCACGTCAAGGAATGGTACATGCCCAAAGCTTGGGGCCGTGTGGCGCGCACAAAGATGGACCTGCGGCCGGGCGGCATCTTCAGTATCGACATCTCGGTTGGCGAAGGTAAGGAGGTTCCGAATGTCGGCTGCTTCTTGGAGGTCGTTCCGATGGAGAGGCTCGTCTGGACGTCCATGTTGTTCCCGGGCTATCGTCCAGCAACCTTCGACGACATTCCCATTACGGCCGACATGAGGATGAAAGCCGAGGGCTCGGGAACGCGCTACGTGTTTACGGCGCTGCACCGTGACGAAGCTGACCTCAAGGCCAACAAGGAGTCCGGTTGGCTGGAGGGAACAAGGATAGCCATCGACCAGTTCGTAGCACATATCGCGGCGATGAAATAGTTTCGAAAACCGGTGTCAGGTTCAGACGTCTCAAGCGCCTGCTGAGATTGGTATGCATCCTCCACTTTTTGAACGGCAGCTTTGCGGCGCGAAGCTGAGGAAGCCGACCGTCTGTCACTGTTAAGGGTTGTCCGACGCCTGCCCACGCGCTGATGTTCCACGTCTGCCGGATCTGAATCGGGCAGGCGTTGGACATGCCTCAGTTGGCCGGAAGCGGCCTCCCCTACCCCCGATAACTTGACCAAATCGCTGCGCTGGCAGCGGCTCAAGCCCTACGAGTAGTTTGCCGAACTGATTGAGCGCCACTGGGACGGCATCGCCGCCCACTGTCGTCCCGAGAACAAAGTCTCGCTCGGCTTCGTCGAAGGACTCAACAACGAGATCCGCGTCATCCAACGTCGCGCTTACGGACTGCGCGACGAGGAATATCTGCGACTGAAAGTGCTCACCTGCATGCTGCCGGAGCTGTGAAATCGGGCAGAATCACCCACACGACTTCACGAAGAACCATTTTCTGCGAGCCACAAAAAAGGCTTACGATTTTTGCTTCTTGAGAGGTCGGTCGTTATTACACGGGTTCTAGCATTGCCCTGGAAAAGTGCGCTCCTCTTCTGTTCTTGACCTCTCGCTTCCGGCAACCTGCTTGCATGACTCAGCACGAAAAACGCAGATCTCCCGAAGTCTCGCGAGGCTCCATGGTGGTCGCGGCGCTGTCGACGGTGGTGGAGTGGTACGACTTCACGCTCTACCTGTATTTCGCCACCGTGCTGTCGCGGGTGTTCTTCGGTGGCGGCGACGCTTCGCTGCTTGCCACGCTCGCCGGGTTCGCTATTTCCTACGCCATGCGGCCGTTGGGCGCGATGGTGTTCGGCCATATCGGCGACCGCATTGGGCGACAGCGCACGCTGGTGCTATCGATGATGCTGATGACGCTGGCGATGCTCGCGACGGCATTGCTGCCCGACTATGCCGCGATCGGACCGGCGGCGGGCGGCCTGCTGCTGTTGCTGCGCTGCTTCATGGCGTTCTCTGTCGGCGGCGAATACACGGGCGTGGTCGCCTACCTGCTAGAAAGCGCGCGCGCGGACCGTCGCGGACTGATTACCTCGCTGGCATCCGCAGCCAGCGAGGTTGGTGCGCTGCTGGCGGTGGCTATCTCTGCCCTGGTGGTCGGCGTGATGAACACGGCCCATCTCGACGCCTGGGGGTGGCGCATTCCGTTCTTCGCAGGTGCGGCGCTGGCCGGCTGTGTGTGGATCGCCCGCTCCAGCATGGAAGAATCACCAGAATTCCTCCGGCAAGTGAAGCAGCACAGCGTGCCCGAGTCCCCGCTTCGCTACACGCTCGCCCATCACCGGCCGGAGCTGCTGCGTACCTTTGCCATCTCGGCGCTGGGCTCCATCACCTATTACGTCGGCATCACGTATGTACCGACATTCCTGAGCTCGTCGGGCATCGTTGCCGAAGGCCGTTCACTGTGGCTGTCGACCCTTGCCGCAGTAGCGGTCATTCTGGTCACGCCGCTGGCAGGTGCGCTCTCCGACCGGGTCGGACGCAAGCCGGTGCTGACCTGGCTGGGCGTCGCCAGCGTGCTGCTACCTGTATCCATGTTCTACCTAATAGCCGACGGCGGCGAGCTGCCCATCGCCGTCGGCGCGATCGTGCTGGCCTGCCTCGCCGGTGGCGTGAGTGCAGTAGGCGCTCCAGCGACCGCCGAGCAGTTTCCCGGCGAAGGCCGGCTCAGCGGCTTGGCGCTGGGTGTGACGGTCGCCACAGCCATCTTCGGCGGCCTGACACCCTTCCTCGCCGAGCTTTTCGTCCGGCTGACCGGATGGAACGCCCTACCCGGCGCCATGATCGCCGCTGTGGCGCTGGCCGTCATGCCCGTCTTCCTGACCATGCCAGAGACACATCCGTACCTGCGCAGGGCCCGTACCCGAGACCCGGCGGCAAAGCAGGTCGGGAAGACTTGACCGGTGGGAAGACCTCCATGAACTCTGACCGGGATGTCCGTGTCCGGGGTAGACTTCAGGGCATTGAGCACCATGGATGCATCGCTCCATGTCCGCCAGCTATCTGGTCCAAGACCGCGCACTCGGCGAAGCCGAGCCCAAGCATTTATGACGTCCTGCAAGTGCGGGCAGCGACCAATCCAACCGGCAAGGCCCGTGGTGGCCTCCGTCAGAACGGTTAGATTCGTGGCTACACAGAGCAGCTCGGCAAGCACGCCCATGTCCTGCACGCGGACCCACTCAAGCGGCCTCTCTTCTCCACCTTACTCGGCCCATTTCGCCTCGATAGCACCGCAGCGGATAGCTGCGCGAATCTGCTCGTGGCCACGCTGACGTTCGTCGAAGCTCTGGCTCCAGTATATCGAGCTGGTGGATTTGAGATTGGATTTTTGCGGCGCGCCCGGTGCGCCACTGACCGACTTACGCTCGGCGCGGAGTAACTGCTCCCTTAGGACTGCGTCGACCTAACTGCACAGAATGGGCGGAATGGACGGCGGCAATGACATCACGCGCGCTCATAGTCACGGCGAGGATGCAGCCGTGCTGCTGTAATGAGGCAACCTGGCCGTGACCGGCTTCGTGTAGGCCCGAGCTGATCTGTTTCGCACGAGGGCCAGGTATCTCTTACTTGACCGGTACGTGCTCCAGCCCTCGTGATCAGAGCCTCGCAACCGTCCTGTCGATGGAATGCAAAGGAGCCGTCAGGTGCTGAACTCGATCGCCATCGTCAATATCGCCCTGTCCGTCGTGCTGGCCCTCTGGGCCTTGGTCGACGTCAATCGGCACCCGCCGCTGATGAAGGTTATGCGCTGGGTCTGGCCGCTGACCTTTTTGTGGGGAGGCATCTTTGCCCTGGCAATCTATCTGGGATTCGGCCGCACACCGGCGGGCGGCGCCAGGGAGGAAGAAAAACACCCGCTCTGGCAAAGCGTGGCGCTCGGCGTCACGCACTGCGGCGCTGGCTGCTCGCTGGCGGACATGCTGGTTGAGGTGGGCATGTTCGTTTTCGGCCTTGGCTTCGTGGTGCTTGGGCACAAGGTGTTCGGTAACTGGATCGTGGACTACGTCTTTGCGTTGATCTTCGGCGTGATTTTCCAGTATGCCGCCAAGGTGGCGATGTCGGACGATCCCAAACCGACCATCTGGTGGCAGGCGTTCAAGACCGACTTCTGGTCGCTTACCTTTTGGCAGATCGGCATGTATGGCTGGATGGCGATCAGCATCTTCGTGCTTTTCGACGCATCGAGGATGCAGCCCGACCACTGGGCATTCTGGCTGATGATGCAGGTGGCCATGGTGGCCGGCTTCATCACCGCTTATCCCATCAACTGGGTGTTGATCAGCAAAGGCATCAAGGAGCGGATGTAGCCCACCAGGAGTTCGTTTTTTGTGACCAGTTCGCCACACCTCACCTTGAAGCGGGCGACGCAGCGCATGGTGTACTGACCATCGAGTAAGAGCCGCCAACCGACCAGTCGGCGCCCTCCAACCAAAGGTCGCTGACCGGCCAACAACGGCCGGTCGACTTTTGCAGATGCACGACGCAAAGCAGCCATTCGCGGCCGGCTGTAACATGTACACTAATTTTGTATTCATAAGAGGTTGGTTCGGTCGCGGTAGCTTGCGGGAACTAACGTACCGTTGCGCTGAGCGCCTCGTTTCCGGAACACAGGAACAAGTCAGGTTCCTTCCGGCAGCAGGGAGATACTACGTGATGGAAGCGGTCAGAATGACCCTCAATTGCAATGAACTGGTCGGGCTGTCTCAATCTTTGTAAACGTAAAGTACGCTGCCTCCGGAAGCACAGCCTAGCTGTTGATTGATCGGGGAGGCTCGTGTAAAAACCCCAGAACCCCGTTCGATCTAGCGTAGATCCTGAATCGCAGGATTCGAGATGACTGACGATGCACATAATAACTCAACAATTGACGATCAATTCGGTGACGCGCTTGAGTGCTATCAAAAAGGGCAAATCAATGCAGCCTACGTCATTTGCATGGCAATTCTTTCGCAGGAACAGGAGCATGCGGCAAGTCTTCACTTGCTAGGGCTCATCCTTTGCCAGACGGGTGATTTGCAAGACGCAATAAGTCGACTCGAAGCTGCCGTTAAAGCTGATAACGGAAATGCCGACTTTTGGAATAGCCTTGGCGTTATTTCCCAAACAGGTGGATTTTTCGATAAGGCACAACATGCTTTCGAACAAGCGATCCTGTGCCGGAATGACTTTGCCGAAGCCAATAATAATCTCGGAACGTTGTTTTATGCTCGGGGTATTTTTGTAGATGCTCTTGGCGCATTTAAGCAGGCGATCAAATATCGACCTGCATACGCCAATGCTCATTACAATCTTGCTACCACCTTGCAGACCTTAGGTCAAAGAGAGGAGTGTCTCGAAGCTTATATGCATCTCCTCTACATCGATCCAGGTCATGCTGCGGGCTTTTTTGGACTGGGGCAGGCTTTGGTTGATCTAGGACAGACTTCTGCAGCTGCCATGGCTTTTGAGCACCTGATTAGTTCCATTCCTCAGCCATGAAAATTGGTAGCCATGCGCAGAGTCGTTTCGGGATGGGGCTTGCACAGCATCATTGCCCGGACCAGTCGCGGCAGCATCTCGCGCAGGCGAAACCGGCGATTGAACCGGT
>Ga0307375_10000543_pt1 | contig 46612 bp, 54 predicted proteins | sample TR1MG_FD_202531 | JGI IMG/M metagenome (GOLD analysis project Ga0307375, IMG submission 202531) | Soil microbial communities from Risofladan, Vaasa, Finland - TR-1 | ecosystem: Environmental > Terrestrial > Soil > Coastal area > Acid sulfate soil | place: Finland: Risofladan, Vaasa | collected...
TGTATCGTCAAGGGGTGATTGGTCTAACCAATCGGTAATGAGTGTTACGGGACAAAATCCTGTGGATAAGAGTAGAACCAATAATGACTCGAAAGACACTTACAAAAACTGTAATCTCAGGTTTTTTTTAACATAAACTTTAAATTCAATTGAAAGCATGCAAAAATTAATTATCTTATCTATCGTTCTTTTTACGACAATCACTCTTATGACGGCTTGTGGTGAAAACGGAAATGGATCCACAACTGATGCTTCGACTGAGGAAGTAACAAACGTATCAGATTCTACTTTAACAACAACTGAAGTTGTTTCTGACACAACAAAAAAATAATTTTATATTATTTTAAAACTAAACCTACCTTTTGGTGGGTTTTTTTGTGCTCTAAAATAAAAAAAACTATCTCTTGGTATTTTTTATATATTGGTTATATTTATATGAAAAGATAATAAAAAATAATTAAAAAAAAATTATGAAAAGAATTGTAAGATTAACTGAGTCTGATTTGACTAGAATAGTAAGAAGAGTAATTAGAGAGGGAAATGACGCAACATATACGGGGTCTAAAGAGGGGGATATAAAGTATTTTCAAACCCCTCAAGCGGTAACTGCATTACAAAACCAATTAAGTATGTTTTCAGATGGTAAATGGGGACCTCAAACAAGACAATGTATTAAATTTTTTCAGAAAAAAAAGGGTCTTCCAGTTGATGGTATAGTTGGTCCAGATACGGCATTAGCATTTTGGAACCACTCAAGAACAGGTAAGGGATTTATTACACCATATGCTAATTCGTCAAATCCTTCCGATAAAAAAATGGCAAACTACTGTATGTCGGATCCAAACAAACCTTCTCAAACAGGTTCAGGATATTAAGATTTAAAATAAATAAAAAAAGTCACTTATTTGGTGACTTTTTTTATTTTTATCTAATTTTTTATTTTATTGATGAGGTTACTTTAGTGTGGAATTGAGCTCTGGTAAAATTTGTTGATGGTACAAACCAAGACATAAAAAACAACATATTTTTAGAGTCAATTGTAAATACAGTTTCAATTACCTCAGATGGTTTTAAAGTATTGTAGTCTTTTACTTTAATTGTGTAGTTATCACCTTTTTTAGAAAATTCACTGAAGTTTAATGTGTTAATTTTTACTCCGTTATGATAAAACGTTGAGGTTTTGTTAACCATATCAAACTCGTATGAGCAACTAATTGGTTCTAATGGTGTTTTCCATTTTGCATTTTCTTTGGTTTGACTATACGATAGATTTCCTTCCGCTCTATATGAAATTATTTCTGTAACATTAAATACAAACGTTTGTGAGTAGGTAATTAAAGAAAAAAAAATTGCGGTTACTAATAGAATTAAATTTTTCATGTTGTTTATATATTTTAAGGGTTAGTAATTGATTATAATACAAAGTTAAGATTTTTTTTGGTATTACCAAATATTTTTAAAAATATTTTATAAAAAAACCCCATCCGAAGATGAGGTTTACATTTGGTGGAGGTGCGGAGGCTCGAACTCCGGTCCATAATATCCTGTCAGAGAAGGACTACACGTTTAGGTCAAGGTTTGTCATACCTTCCGAAATATTTGGTTCCTATTTTGACATCGTTACCAATAACTGTGTCGAGTTCACTTTTATTACGGTAGTACTCTGAACGAGACCGTCGTTTCCTTTTAGAGTAAAAACCAACTCATCAACGACTTCTGTTGCTAGGTTATCTGTCTGACCGACCCCCGTTTCCGTAAACCTATTAGGCTACAGTAACTTCGGATCCTCTTAGTAAACCAAGAGTTTCCATTTTCGATAAAACGTCGCCGATTGTTTTTGTGAATCAGTTTTTAAGGAGATTAATTCAGTCTCCACGTGCCCTTTGTCTTCAGCCAATACCTGTCAAATCCAAAAACACCCCCATATGTCAAATAACTTATTATAAATACAAATATAAGTGTAAAACTACAATAATCAAAATTTTTTGATATTTATTTCATATGGAAAAAGGAAATTATAACCCATACGATGAGGATGTTGAGATAATACAGGATGATGAGAACGTTAAGATTGTTAAAGTTAATACTTTAAATTCTGCCCAATATTTTGGAACTGATTTTTATGGTAATGATAATTGGAATAGTCACTATAGAAATGGAGATCTATATTTTATTATCGGTAAAAAGGATAAAAATATATATTCTATATATAATGACGATGATGGAAGTGTTATTAGGGATCTCAATAAAACTAATGTAGTTGTAACAGTAAACGATCTTAAACGTGCGTTTTTATCTTCATTAAAGATACTATCTCCGATTATTAAAGGGGGTAAAACATATGAGTTTTTAAGGGAGGTTTCCAAAGGTTATGATCCACATTGGAGAAGTAATGGAGACGATCCTTTAATTGATGAAGTAAAATTTAATACAAAAAACCCAAGTAATTCTAAGGTCGTTATTAAATTTGAAGATGATGAGGTTTTTTTGGACACCATTAATGTTGAGTCTATTGATGATGTATATACTTATAGAACGTTTGTTGGTAATTACTCAGGTCGTGATTATGACACATATGGTGAGGAGGATAGATGGAAAGAGGGTGAATTTATTGAATACCATTTTAACACTGAAAACCAACGTAAAGCACTCCAAGTTGCCAAATTTTATGAAAATAGATCTGAACTTAATGGTAATAGAGATATTGCGGCTATTTTAAGTGATCACTTTGGAAGAATCGTTGATGATTTAATTTATGAGTACACATACAAATGGCAAGATTGTATTGATGATGTGGTTAAAGATATAATCTTAGGTGAGATTGCAAAACCATTTGATAAATTTGGAATAAAAGAAATACATAGAGGATATAGATTTGAAACAACTGTTGGAGTATTATTACATTGGTATAGTGATGTTGAAAATGATAAATTTACGTTAAGTGAGTTATTAAATAAATTAATAAAACTTTATGATAAGAAAGACAGGGGTTATTGGAATGAGTTAGTGTATGAGGTAAATTGTGATGATTGGGACGATAATGTTATGCAAGAGTATTACTCAAAAAGTTTGGACTCAATGCTAGAAAAAGTACAAGAGGATGATCGTTTTATTAATATTGATGATTACAATGAAATGTTAGATCATGTTGAAAAAACATATGGGTATGAATGGAGACATACAGAAAAGGATCCAAACCTACAATTTTTAATTTTAAAGGTCCAACCTGAAACTAATAAAGTTTTAGTTAACGTTCATAACGATAAGACCGGTAAATACCATCAAAGACTTTTGGATGTTGATGGTTTATATCAATTGGACAATCAACCCGAATTATTTAACGAAAGAAGGATAGTAAGAAAAAAATTTTTATAATTCAAATTAATTGTCTATATTTGTGTTATGGAACGAAATTATGAATTATTGAAGGAGGTATTATCCGTACCTACAAAAACTTATCAGGAAGAAAGAATGGTTCAATTTATTACAAATTGGTTGACCGAAAACAATATTCCCTTTTATGTTGATGAAATGTCAAACATTTATGCAACAAAACAAACCGATGAAAACATATCGTATTTTCCTTGTGTGATTGCACATACCGATACGGTACATAACATTGATACAATTAATGTATTTGAAGAAATGTTACCTGACGCTCAGGGTAATGTAAAATTATCATTAAAAGCGTATAACGACAATGATGAACCAACAGGTATTGGTGGTGACGATAAATGTGGTGTGTACGGTTGTTTGGAATTGTTGAATGAACTACCTAATTTAAAAGCTGCATTTTTTGTGTCTGAGGAAACAGGTTGTAAAGGTTCGTTTAAGGCGGATCCTGAGTTTTTCACAAATGTTGGTTATGGGATCCAATTTGACGCTCCTGAGAATAATATGATTTCTGAGTTCTTGATGGGAAGAAGTATGTTTGATCGTGATAGTAAATTCTTTGAAGTTGGTGGACGATTGATTACAGAACACTTTCCATCTGATACAAAATATCACAAACATCCTTACACGGACATTTATCCTATTAGAACGATGTTTAACATCCCGTGTTTCAATATTTCTATCGGATACTATAACTACCATACAAGAAACGAATACGTGGTCGTAGAAGACACTTATAACGGAATTAAAGTTGGTAAGATGATGATTGAAGAATTAGGTTACGAAAAACACTAAATAAAAAAAGGGAGATTATTCTCCCTTTTTCTTTCTACTTCTTTTTTTAGGTTCTATTAATACTCCCTCTTCAAGATCAATTATTTGTTCATCATTTTCTGTTTTAACAAATAACCTATAATCTTTGTTTTCTGTAACTTCACCTGTTAATATTTTTTCAGATATTAAATCTTCTATTTTATTTTGAATTGCTCTTTTAATTGGTCTTGCCCCAAATACCTCATCAAAACCAACTTTTGAGATTAAATCAATTATTGAATTTTCATATGTGAAATTATACTTCATAGATTTTAGTCTTTTAACCAAAATATCAATTTCTAATTTTACAATTTTATCAATATTATCTTTATTTAGAGAGTTAAAGATTACCACATCATCAATTCTATTTAAGAATTCAGGTGCGAAAAATTTACTAAGTTCTTTTTTAAGAATATCTCTTTTTTGTTCTTCTTGTACGACTTCACTTGAATTACTTGATTTGAAACCAACACCTGTACCAAAGTCTTGTAATTTTCTAACTCCAATATTAGATGTCATGATAATCAAACAATTCTTGAAATTGATCTTTCTACCTAAGCCATCAGTTAAATGCCCATCATCTAACATCTGTAATAATGTTGAAAATATATCTTTATTTGCCTTCTCAATCTCATCAAATAAAATAACACAATAAGGTTTGTTCTTAACTTGTTCTGTAAGTTGCCCACCTTCTTCGTGTCCTACATATCCTGGAGGAGATCCGATTAATCTTGATATTGTGTGTTTTTCTTGGTATTCGGACATATCCACACGGATAAGATTATCTTCACTACCAAATATTTCTTTTGCTAATTGTTTTGCTAAGAATGTTTTACCAACACCTGTAGACCCTAAAAAGATGAATGAACCGATAGGTCTATTTGGATCTTTAATTCCAACACGATTTCTTCTAATTGATTTAGATATTTTACCAACGGCTTCTTCTTGACCAATAACGTTAGCGTTTAATGTTGATTCTAAATTAACTAAAGAATTTTTCTCATCAATATTTATCTTACTTACAGGTATTTTAGTCATATTTGAAACTACCTCATAAATTATCTCTTCTGGAATACCACGTTTACTTGTTTTAAGTTCATTATCAAATTTTTTCTTTTCGTTTTCCAAATCAGTTAAAATTTTACGTTCTTTATCACGTAATTCTGCGGCTTGTTCGTAGTTTTGTTTTTTAATAACATCTACTTTTTCTTTTTTGATATTTTGAGCATCCTGTTTTAATTTTTCAATAATTTCAGGAAGCTTAATGTCAATTTGCATTCTTGATCCAACCTCATCTAAAATATCAAATGCCTTATCAGGAAATTCACGATCTGTAATATAACGATCCGCTAACTCAACACATAATAACAATGCCTCATCAGTATAGTTAACTTTGTGATGTTCTTCATATTTACCCTTACTTTGTTTAAGGATTTCAAAGGTTTCTTCTTTAGTGGATGGATCAATAACAATTTTTTGGAATCTTCTTTCTAATGCACCATCCTTTTCAAAATTTCTACGATACTCATCTAAAGTTGTCGCCCCAATACATTGAAGTTCACCACGAGATAATGCAGGTTTGAATATGTTAGATGCATCTAAAGATCCTGAACTATTACCAGCACCAACCATTGTGTGGATCTCATCAATAAAAATTATGATATTTGGAGCCATTTGAAGTTCCTCAATGATAATCTTCATTCTTTCCTCAAATTGACCTCTATATTTTGTGCCCGCAACAATAGAGTTAATATCTAAAGATACGATTCTTTTATCTGATAAATTTTTTGGACATTCACCATTATGTATCATCATTGCAAGTCCCTCAACAATTGCAGTTTTACCCGCACCTGGCTCACCAATGATTATTGGGTTATTTTTCTTTCTACGAGATAATACTTGGGCAATTCTAAAAATTTCCTTTTCACGACCAATTACAGGATCTAATTTTCCTTCACTTGCCAATTTATTTAAATCCTTACTAAAGTTATCTAAAACTGGTGTTCCCCCATCGGTCTTTTTTTTACCTTTATCGTTTTCATCCATAAATTCAATCATATCTTTTTGTTTTATTAAAAAATAGTAAATCAAGTTTAAAAAGTATACCTTTTGACAAAATGTCATGGTAAAAAAATACTAACTGACATTTTGTCATATTTTATGGTTTGGCACATATTTAGTAAAAAAAAGTATAAATAATAAACTATAAAAAATAATACTATGTTTAATTTTAGAAATTTTGATAAAATTTTTAATGAAATGTTATCAGAACGAATAAGTTTAAGTTCATCATTTTTAGATGATAAGAATTGGACTAAAAAAACCTATAAATCCTCAGATGGATCTTTTTCCTATACCTACATGACTCGTAAAACTGAAGGTGATGATTTGATTGATTTAAAAGACAAATTAATTTTGGCAATAGAAGATCAAAATTTTGAGGAAGCCGTAGAGTTACGTGATAAGATAAAAAAATTGGAGGAGAATAAAGAAAAAATATTTGAACTACAATCCAAATTAGACGAATCAATAAAGAATCAAGAATTTGAAAAGTCCATTGAATATCGTGATCAGATAAACAAGTTAAAATAATTAAAATCCACCCAAAAGGGTGGATTTTTTAATTTATGGAAATATATTTAAAATAAAAATATTATGGCAATCTTAAAAGAAGAATACGTAGGCACAAAGATATTGAACGAGGTTCAATCATCTAATGTTGTAAGAAGTGAGTATGATACCGCAACAAAAAAATTAATTGTAGAATTTAAAAATGGGGTTAAGTATGAATATGATAATGTACCACACCAATCATATACAGAATTTAGATCCGCACCATCTCAGGGTAATTACTTTAATTTACAAATCGCAAAAAAATACAAGTACACTAAGCTAAGTTAATTTATAATAACGTTGTATTTATATATGATGGATGCAGAATTAATTAAAAGTTTTAATATACAGGATAATCTTAACCCAAAGGTTTGGGAAAAAGATGGTGACGAGTTTAAAATGAATACTCAGGTAAGAGAAAGATTACTTGAGATTGCATACCAATTTATAGATTTTTTAGGGGTTGATATTGTTGTAACTGATATCATTCTTACAGGATCATTATCTAATTACAATTGGTCAAAGTATTCTGATTTTGATTTACACATAGTTGCAGATTTTAATCAGTATCCTGAAAATCAAATAGAACTTTACGAAAAACTTTTTAATTTAAAGAAAATGATATTCAATCAACAACATGATATTACAATTTTTAATTATGAAGTTGAGTTATATGTTCAGAATGAAACCGAAACTCATTTTAGTAGTGGGGTTTATTCTGTGTTATTTAACGAGTGGTCAAATGAACCTAAAAAAGAAGATGTTTCAATAGATAAAGAATTATTACAACAAAAATCAAAACAATGGATGAATATTATTGATGATTTAATTGATTCTATTCAAGATGATGATGTTGAAACCGCAAAAGAATTAATACAAAAATACAAAGACAAGTTAAAGAAATATAGAACTTGTGGTTTAGAAAAAGGAGGAGAATTCTCAAATGAAAATTTGGTTTTTAAAATTCTAAGAAGAAATGGTTATATTGAAAAACTACATAATTTATCATCTAAAATAATTGATGACAAATTATCCATGAAACAATAATTTAACAAATCAACAAATAAACATATTTATTGCTATATTTATATAGAAAATAATATTTTAAAAACAAATATACTATGGGAGGATTAAAACCTATTGGCAGTGAGAAATTAGAGGGTATGGATAAGATCCGTAGAATTATGGAAATTGCCAGATACAAAGAAAATATACCAAAACCAATAAATGAAGACAAATCATCTGAATATAAGTTGTCTTTGTCTGATGGTAACACATATGAAATAATTAAAGAAAGACAAGGGTATATTATTAAACAAACGATATCTGAATCAGTTTCTGATTATATTGCACCTATGAAAAATAGAAGATATTATTCTTCTTATTCTCAAGCGTTGAAGAAAATGAACTTGATGGCGAGGGAGTTCAATCAACTACACGGTAACGAAAGTGGTACTTCTCTTTTTGAACAAGAGGACGAAAAAAAAAAAGACACTAAATACGTAATTTCCACATCTAAAAAAACTGAAGGACAACCTGTAACAACTACCACAACAACAATTGCGGTACCTCCTGTTGCAGCACCTCCTGTTGCAGCACCTCCTGTTGCAGCACCTCCTGTTGCGGCACCTACAACTCCACAACCAATGGAAGAACAAGGTGATCCGACATTAAATCCATTATTGGCACCACAACCTGGACCTGCACCCGCTCCTGATCCCGCTGCGGCACCTGCTCCTGATCCCGCTGCTGCACCTGCACCTGAAGAAGTACCAATGACTGATGAAGTACCAGTACCTGAAGAAGTACCGGCAACTGAAGAGGAAGTTACATTTAAAATAATTCAAAAACTTACAGGTAAATTAGCTCAAAAAATTAGAACTTATACTGGTCAAGAAGAAATGAGTTCAAATGATACAAAATACGTAATCAATTCAATTTTATCGGCACTTGATTTAACAACACTTGAAGAAGATGATGTTGAAGATATAATCTCAAGATTGGAAGGTGAAGAAGAAGAGATTGATGGTGAGGAAGAATCATTAGACGGTGAAGAAATAGACACCGAAGGTGAAGGAATGGAAGATGAAGTAACTGAACCACAACCTGAAGCTGAGATGGGAGAAGAATACGATAACTTCGGAGGAGCATTTAACGATTATCTTGGAGCCGCATACACATCAAAAATGTCAGATAATTTAATGAATGAATTTGATGATGAAGAATATAATGAGTATGAAAATGAATACCCAAAACACGGATCAAGAGAAAAAATTAGAAGATATGGTGATGAAGAAACATTTGAGGATCTTTTTACAGAGTCTAAAGTAGATAAAATTATTTCAAATTATTTTTCGGTTGACAAAAATGAAAAATTAATAAAAGAACAAAAACAAAAACAAACTTTAAAAAAATTAAATGAAAAAGAAGTTTATAGATTATCAGAATCTATAAAACAAGAAAGATCTTCTTTGAAGTTTATGGAGGAGAATCCAAAAGCAATTTTAGTTGGTGCTACCGTTAAGAAAAATTTGGTATTTAAAGAAGGTATTAAAGAATTTAGAATAACACCAAACGGACAAGTTATATGAATAAATTAATTTACATAAATGGTATGGGTCCAAATTATAAGGGAGACAACATTTATGAATTTATATTCTCAGATACGTTAGAAGTTTGGGGAGAAAATTGGGAATCAAAACCTGCAAATGGTTACCCACTTCCTCCTGATGTTGAATATATTAAACGAGTTGGGGTTTTGACTAACGGAGAGATAACATTAGAGTTAGTACAAGACTCTGATGTTTTTTCAGTTATAGATTCAATGGATGGTGTGTTAGCATTAGGGTGGGAAAAAGAGAATAACAATGTTGATTTTTCAATCGTCAAAAGATTAGTATTTAAATTTGGCGATTCAGAACAAGACGTAAAAGATAAACTATATGAACGAGATATCGTTCTTGAATTTGAAAAAAAAGTGGTATATGAAAACTAAAGATCACGTTTTAAACTTATTATCTCACGGGTTTAAATTTGACACTATTGCGAGATTAAATGAATCTCAAGTAAGAGTATTATCCGAAAAAATTTCTAAAGAGGAAAGTAAGGAACAAGAAGTTACAAAAAAAATGACAACGACTTATGAGATTCCTGCTCAAACCGCAAAAACAACGGGAGCAGATATCGGTAATGTTAATATAAAAGTTGACCCATCTGGAATAGTTAAAGCGACTGAAATTGGAGAAGACGCAACATTAGATGTTGTTAACGATCCTGACGCAACTGAAGATGGTATGGGAATTTTTGAAAAATTTGAATCAAAATCACAACAAAGATTGTTCTACGCAAGATGTGGTAATGGTAAAACAAAAACAGAAAAAAAATGGTGTAAATGGGCAAAAGAATCTTCTAAAAAAACTGACTATGAAACAACACCTGAGAAAAAAGAAAAAAATGAATCTGATGAAAAATTTATAGAAGAAAGTATTGTTAGATTGATTGAAAAAAATATTAGTCCTAAAATGAGTAAAGGTGATTTAATTCGTACTATTAATGAAAAATCACAAAAGTCATCTATGATATTGAGAAACCCATTAAAAAATACTATGTTTTCAAAAGAATCAGGAATTGAAATGAAACGTATGAAAAGACCAACAATGGGAATGCCAATTATGGGAACAATGGAAGAAAATACTAAAAAAGAAGTTCTTAACATCACAGAAAAACAAATGGATATGTTACATGAAAAAGGTATCTGCGAATGTGGTAACAAATGTTTAGTTTATAGAGATTCGGATGTTAAAGATTCAGTATTATTAGATAAAATAGCAGAAACTGAAAAAGATTGTGTATTCATTTCTAAAAAACAAATGGATATGTTACATGAAAAAGGTATCTGCGAATGTGGTGATATTACACTAAAATACAAAGAAGGTAAAAAAGAAAAACCAAGAGGTCATAGAAAAAATATGGAAGAAAATACTAAAGAAAGAGAGGCACCAGTAAAAGAACCGGGAATTAAAAACCCACCAAAAAGAGACAATCCATTTAAAAATCCAAACCCTGGTACAAAAGAAAAACCAAGAGGTCAAAGAAAAACTAAGGACGAAATGAAAAAAGATTTTATTGTATTAATTAAACAGGCTTTAACTAAATAATAATGAAAGAGAAATATATACAACATTTAATTAATAAGGTTATTAAAGAAGCACCTGTTGATTATGGAGATTATCCTGAAAGAATGGATCCAAAAACTCAAAGTAATATTGAGAATCCTGAAAAAAACTTATATGGTAAAAATAAAGCCTTTAGAGGTGGTACGTCTGATGTTGAAAAAATAACATCAAAACGATTTAAAGATATTGTGGATTACGTTAAACGTTATTATGGTATGGTTGATGATCAAGGTAGACCAAACAAGGGTATTAATATTACTGACCCAAGAGTTAAACACGGTATTCAAGTTGAACAATTGAATGCAGTAAGAGAAGTTATGGGAATTGAATCACCTAAAAAAAACGAATTAAAAGATTTAGCCTTAGAAATTTCGGCTAAAGAAGAAGGTTGGTTACCATATAGTAAAACTTTGGAAGATGCAATGGATGAGGGATTGATTGAAAAAGAACCATCAAACGGAGCTGGAACAAAGTATAAATTTGAATTTATTAACGTTGAGGTATTTTTAAACGAAAAAAGAATTAACCCTAACGAATTCCAAATGGAAAAGGAAGAGGAACCTGAATTTGAAATTCCTTCAAATTTCTCGTTTGATGTTGATGAGTTAACTCCACAAGAAGAATTCCAACTTGAGGTTGAAAAAAGAAATGTTATTAACGCAATTATTCAAGGTAAAGGTAAAAAAGGTCAATTTGCTTTCCAAGCATTTAAAGATAGATTAGATGAAATTGACCCTCGTTTATACCCACTTTATAATAAAATTATGTCGGCAAATGACTTAATGTATTTTACCGATGAGGATTTAATTGAATCTATGGGTGGTAGTGCCGCTGGATCATCAGGTGTTGATGAAGATGGTGAAGATGAAGACAAAGACTTAGTTATTGCAAATGGTGTTATATTTCCTATTTTATTACATGAGTTAGTTAAAGGTTTTGCTGCAATACCAACAAGAGAACAATGGAGAGGTATGGAACCAGGAAAGGCTCAAGATGTGATGGGACAAACAGATGTATTTTCAAATGAACCAATGCAATTTAGAGTAGGTGGAGAATTAATCACAAAATTAAGATTCCTTTTACCTGACGATTTAACGATAAATATTGAAAATAGAGATTTATTACCATTCTTTGAAAGATTACTTTATGCAGTTCCTGCTGAAGAATTCTTAAAAGAAATTATGGCTAATGTTGTTTCTGAAGACCCAAGAGATAATGATAAAGCAAAACGAAAATTCAACGAATTATTAGTTAAGGCAAAAGAAGATTACAAAAAATATAAAGGTGATGGGGATGATGAAGACTATGAAGATGAGGATGAAGATGATGATATCTTATCTAAATTAGGTTTCTAATTTAAACTACAAATACTTAAAACCCCCTTTTATTAAAATAACTGGGGGTTTTGATATTTATATAGAAATGTCTTATGGGTTTAACTAAAGAACAGATAATGTTGGAATATGTGAAGTGTATGAAAGATACTCCATATGCATTAAAAACATATCTACAAACATATGATAATACCGTTTCAAAATACGTACCATTGGAGTTATTTCCCGATCAGATATCGTTATTAAATGACTATGAAGAATATGAAGAGAATATTGCGTTAAAATATCGTCAGGCGGGCGTATCCACCGTAACTGCGGCATGGATATCAAAAAAATTAGTATTTGCTAAAAAATCACAACCTGAGAAAATTCTTATTATTGCCAACAAATTGGATACATCCATGGAGATGGCTAATAAGATACGTACGTTTGTTGATCAATGGCCAAATTGGGTTGGGTCAGGATTCTCAACCGATAAGAATTCACAAAAACACTATAAATTAACAAATGGGTCTGAGGTAAAGGCGGTTGCAACATCAAAAGATGCCTTGCGTGGTTTTACCCCCACAATTCTTGTGTTTGATGAAGCTGCGTTTATTGAGGCGGATGGTGATTTTTGGGCGGCTTGTATGGCATCCTTATCCACAGGGGGTAAGGTAATTGTGGTTTCAACACCAAATGGTTATGACCCGATTTATTATGATATATATGATCAAGCATTAAAGGGAATGAATAACTTCAAAATCTCTGAGATGTTCTGGTATAGAGATCCAAGATATTCAAAAGATTTATTTTTAGTTCCAACTGAAGATTTAGTTAAATATCTTCTTAATAAAGAAGAACATGATGAGAGTAAACACATATCCTTTGCTCATATTGACCCATATAAAAGGGATTATGATGAACTAAGTTCTTATTTAAAAAAGGGGTACAAACCTTGTTCTAGTTGGTATGAAAAAATGGTTAAGAAACTTAAATATGATAAAAGGAAGATTAATCAAGAGTTAAATTGTGAGTTTTTAGGTTCAGGTGATAACGTTTTTGAAAATACCCAATTAGATTATATCAAAGATAATACAATTACAGACCCTATTGGTAAATTGATGGGTAATTCATTATGGATGTGGAAAGAACCAATACCTGAACATAAATACATTATGGGTGTTGACGTTTCTCGTGGGGATAGTGAAGACTTTTCTTCCATACAAATTATTGATTTTGACGATAGAGAACAAGTATTTGAATATGTTGGAAAAATTCCACCTGATAATCTTGCTGAAATTGCATATAAATGGGGAATGATGTATAACGCATTCATTGTTGTGGATATTACCGGTGGTATGGGTATTACAACAGTTAGAAAACTACAAGAACTTGGATATAAAAATTTATACATTGAGGGAATTGATTCTACGAGTATATGGTCATACAACGCAAAGGCTGCAGATAAAATACCGGGATTAAACTTTAACAATAAACGTGTGCAGATTATTGCGGCATTTGAGGAATATGTAAGACATAAGTTTAAGATACGTAGTGTAAGGTTATATAATGAAATGAACACCTTTATTTACCTTAATGGTAGACCTGACCACCAAAGAGGTCAACATGATGACCTTATTATGGGAATTTCTATGGCAATATATGTTGGGGAGTCATCTTTTAATAAATTAGAAAAGGTGGTTGAGAGAACAAAAATAATGTTAGAATCTTGGACGGTAGTTAATGATAACACGGCAAGACAACAAACACATTTTGACCCACTTATCCCAAATAATAATGTAAGAAATGACAGATGGTCAAGAGATTCAGGCCCATCTAAAGATGATTATATTAAATATAATTGGTTATTTGGTAATAGATAATATTTATAGATATGGGACTTACTACAAGAAAAAAATCAGGGAATATAATTGGAGGATCACGACTTGTGGTTACCGGTCAACCTATTTATAATGTAAAAGTAAGTGATCCGTCATTTAATAGTAAGGGGGATAAAAGTAATGGTAAACAACCTAATACCACAAATAATACTGATAAAAAGTAAAATGAGTGAAATGTTTAGTATTGACAAAAAATTATTAGATTTTTAATATGGAGCAAAATAATAATAACAACGTGAATAATTTAACGATATGGCAGAGGTTATCAAAGACTTTCGGACCTAACTCGTTATTAGGAATGGATTATCCAACGTATAAGTTGGACAAACAAGTCCTTCTTAAAACTACTGATAAGAAAGAGTACGAAAAAGAAAAACTACAATATCAACAATCGGTATTTTTAAATAATCAATGGGCAAAAATTGAAAACAATTTATATACTCAAGCGATTTATTATGAACCAAATAGAATTGCGTCATTCTATGATTATGAATCAATGGAATTTACACCTGAGATTTCTACGGCATTAGACATTTACTCTGAAGAATCTACTACACCTAATCAGGATGGTTATTTATTACAAATTTACTCCGAATCAAAAAGAATTAAAAGTATCTTGGTTGATTTATTTGTTAACAACTTAGATATCAATACTAACTTACCTATGTGGGTTAGAAATACTTGTAAATATGGTGACAACTTTGTTTACCTTAAATTAGATACCGAAAAAGGTGTTACGGGATGTATCCAATTACCTAATATTGAAATAGAAAGATTAGAGAGGGGTATGGAATCAAGAACCGTAAATGCAACTCCAAATCCAAACGACAAAGGATTAAGATTCAATTGGAAAGTAAAAGACATGGAATTTAATACTTGGGAAATTGCACACTTTAGATTACTTGGTGATGATAGAAAATTACCTTATGGTACATCAATGTTAGAAAAGGCTCGTCGTATTTGGAAACAATTAGTTTTAGCGGAAGATGCGATGTTAATCTATAGAACATCAAGAGCACCTGAAAGACGTGTATTTAAAGTGTTCGTCGGAAACATGGATGATAAAGATGTTGAGGCATATGTACAACGTGTTGCAAACAAGTTTAAAAGAGAACAAGTTGTGGATAGTAAAACAGGTAATGTGGATCTACGTTTCAATCAAATGGCGGTAGATCAGGATTACTTCGTTCCTGTTCGTGATGTTGCTCAAACAATGCCTATTGAGACATTGGCGGGAGCAACAAACTTATCGGAAATTGCGGATATTGAATATATTCAGAAAAAATTATTAACCGCACTTAGAATTCCAAAAGCGTATTTAGGTTTTGAGGAAGTTCTTGGAGATGGTAAAAATCTATCTTTATTGGATATTAGATTTGCAAGAACAATTAATAAAATACAAAAGGCAATTATTGCTGAATTAAATAAAATTGCAATCATCCACCTATTCTTATTAGGGTTTGAGGATGAATTGCACAACTTTACCTTAGGTTTAACAAATCCATCTAAACAAGCCGATCTATTAATGATTGACGTATGGAAAGAAAAGGTAATATTGTATAAAGATATGGTTAGTGAGATTCCTAAATCAATTCAAGCAACATCTGCTACTTGGGCTAAAAAACATATCTTTGGTTTCTCTGATGAAGATATTAAACTTGAAGTACAACAAATAAGATTAGAAAGAGCGGTATCCGCTGAGTTAGATAATACCGCAACTATAATCACACATACAGGGTTATTTGATAATGTGGATAAACTTTACCATACTACAACAGGAACAACACAAAATGCGGGAGGAGCACCACCAGAACCTGGAGCAGCACCTGATATGGGAGGAGGGGCAATGCCACCACCACCACCTGATATGGGAGGTGAAATGCCTGTAGGTGAATCAAAAAAAGATAACTTAAATATACTATTAGAAAATGATAATATATTGGGTGATACGTTTATTGATTTATCAAAAGGTAGAAATTCTTTGGGGTCTATGGAAGATCAATTAAACAAATTACTAAATGATTGATATTTATAATAAAAAAAAATTATGAAATTTGGAATATTAAAATCAAGGATTGAAGATTGTTTAGTTGAATCTTATAAAAAAGATTCTCTAAAAAAAAATATGTTTGTTTTTGAAGAACTTATATTAAAAAACAAATCTCTAAGTACACTTTATTTTTTATATGATGAACTTAGTAAAAACAAAGGTTTAAATGAATCTTTTATAAATGAATATATTAACGAAAGTATTATATTATTTGAGAATACAATTTCTAAAGTAGAAAAAAACGACCTTAAAGATCTTAATATGTGGGTAGGTCATATTGTTTCAGAAAATAGGTATCAGGACATTGACAATTTATTTTCGTCTAACGCATCTACACTAGAAGAAAAATTAAGAAGTAAAAAAACTATTTCTGAAAATCTTAAGAAAGATCCATCAAAAGAAAAAGAAGTAATTGAAGTTCCATTAAAATCTATGATTGAGGTGGCAAACAATACAATTAAATCACATATTGATAGTTTAACCGAAAGTGAGAAAAAACAACTTAATGTTATATTAAACACTCCCGATCAAAAACTTAATCAAAAATATGGATTTCTTAAAGAAGATGTAATTGAAAAATTAGAAACTTTATTATCTAAAAATGAAGATTCCGAAACTAATCAAAAAATTAACGAAACAATAGAAAAACTACAAATAGAAAATTACGACAAATTAAATTATTTTAAATTAAAACAATTAAATGAAAATATTTAATTGTTAGGTATTTGTTTTTGTCTGTAAATCGCTTTATTTAAAATCTGTCTCTTAAGGACAGATTTTTTTGTATGTTCTTTTCTGTTATTAAGATGGGTGTTTTGTCTTGTTTTAATAACCTTACTTTTTAATTCTTTTAGAGCTTTTTCAATCCCCCCATTTTTATTAACTTTTACAATCAGCATATTTTTTTGTTAGTAGTTTATGTATTTGATATATACCACAAAATTAGTTATTATTATCTAAAATAAACAATATCAGTATGAAAAAAATTTATGAAAAAAGGCAAAACCGAAAAAATCAATGGCTTTAGAACATCTAAAATAGTCTATGGGACGGTAGATTCAAAAGAGTTTAAATCTCTCTACCTAAACATCCAAACTTGGGTTGAACCAAAAAAAGACTCCGAAAATTGGACAAGAGTTGTCCTTAATATGAGCAGATCAATTAAACATACGGTCTATCACAAATTAGATAAGACAATGTTTGACGATAAATTTATAGTGGACTTAGATCTTAGAACAAGCGGTCTACACCTAAAAAAGAAATCATTTATGAATTTAGAAATTAATCTATTTTTAAATGAACCAATAGATTTCAAATCCTTAAAATTAAAGAAAACACTTAAATTATTAGTAAAAGAAATTTATTCAGACGTTTTGATAAACAACCCTAATTTCAAATTTTATTTAACAAAAACAGGTAATGTTAAACCAATTAAAGTAAAAACGGAAACGGCCTAATATTTATAACTAAAACTTATTATGAGTGAATATAAAATTTTAGGGCCTAGAGATACAGGTAAGGGAATTCTTATTGAATACGATGCAGGATATATTAACCCAAAAGAAGGTCGTAATTACGAGATATTAAAAGAATCGTCAAATCATTTGGACCATTCAAAACCATTTGAATTTTATGCAGTTCTGCAAAAATACAACACACCTAACAGAAATGGTAGAGTATACCCTGAGAAGATATTAAAGAGAGAATCGGAAAATTATAGAAAGATAATTGAGAAAGGAACCTCATTATCTGAATTAAACCACCCTGAGTCTTCTTTAATTGATTTAGATCGTGTATCACACCTAATAACAGATATATGGTGGGAGGGACCTGTATTATTAGGTAAACTTAAATTATTAACAAGTCCTGGTTTCCATGAAAGAGGGATTGTTTCTACTAAGGGAGATTTGGCGGCAAACTACTTACGACAAGGAGTTACTTTAGGTATATCTTCTCGTGGTGTAGGATCCCTTAAAAAGGTGGGAGAACAAAATGAAGTACAAGATGATTTTGAACTTATTTGTTTTGACTTAGTGTCTTCACCATCAACACCTGGAGCTTATCTTTTCCAAGATAAGAATGATAGAATGAAGTATGAGGAAAGCTTAGACGAAGAAAAAAAAATGTCAGTAGATCGTCATGTTGGTGAAAGTGGTAACAAATCGCTTGACTTAATGAAAAGATTAACCGATTATTTAGATAAATAAAAAAAACTATGGAACAAGGAGAAAAGTATTTTGTGGCTAAAATCACATCTGATTTATTAGATACTGAATCAGGAAAAGTAAAAAAAACAAGAGAAGAAAAATTAGTATTAGGTTATACACCAACTGATGTTGAGGCAAAAGTAACTAAAGTGTATGAACACTATACTATGGATTGGAGAATTACATCAATCACTGAAAGTAAAATTGATGAGGTAATTAGTTAATTTTTAATTAATTTTTAAAATGGGTATGACATTAGTTGTACCCATTTTTTTTGCCTAATAATTAGAAAAAATGAATTTTTTTAATTTACCTACTATTTATATTGTAAAACAAACTATAGATGAACAAAAAATCAGTTGTTGAAGACGCATTATTCCAAATTCGAAGTTTGGAAGAAGCTCTTAAAGAAAATGCAAAAGGAATACTTTCTTCTACAATGAAGAATGAAATCGGCTCATTAGTAAAAGAATCTCTTAGAGAACAAGAAGAGATTGACGTTGAAGACGAAGAAGAGGTTGTTGAACCTGAAGGTCAAGTAGATGATGTTGAGGATGTAGATTTAGGTGTTGAACCTATGGCTATGTATGATGACATGGAAGATGACGACATTGAAGACATTGACATGGGTATGGAAGATGAAGATGCAATTGACATGACTGGAGCAGATATGTCAGATGTAATTAAAGTTTTCAAATCTATGAGTGATGAAGATGGAGTTATCGTAAAGAAAGATGCGAATAATAACATTACATTATCAGATCCTGAAACTGGAGCTGATTATTTCATCCAACTTTCTGAACAATATCAAGATGAACTTGATGAACAAGATGAAGATGAAGGTGAAGGTGAAGATCTTACATTAGATGAAACTTTGTACGAAATTGAAATGGATGACTTCGGTATGTCTGATGATATGGATGACGAAGAAATGGATTTTGAAGAAAGACCAAGACGCATGAGTCGTAATGAAGAAATGTATGAAACTCCAATGTACGAAACTAATGTTGATGAAACTTTGTATGAAATTGAAATGGATGACTTCGGTATGTCCGATGAAGATGAAGAATTAGATGAAGAAGATTTGGATCATGTAATGGAATCAAAATTTAAAGCTAAAGGCGTTGGAATGGGTTCACCTAAATTCAAGTACGGACAAGTTATGGATTATAAAACTACCAAACAAAAAGAAGGTAAAAAAATGATCAATACAGGAAGTGCTAAAAAATTCTCTTATAAAGATGGAGAAAATTTAGATGGTGAATACAGACCAATTAAAAAGAGAAGAGAAACTACAGAAGCTTCACGTACATTAGGTGCGGGAACAAAATTTGGAAGAAAGGGTTTACCAAAACCAAAAGCAGCTCCTCGACACATTAGTGAAACTGAAGTAGAATTACTAAAGTCTAAAAATGAAGAGTACAGAAAGGCTTTGAATCTTTTCAGAACTAAATTAAATGAAGTGGCTATCTTTAACTCTAATTTGGCTTACGCAACTAGACTGTTTACAGAACATTCAACAACAAAACAAGAAAAAATAAATATACTTAGACGATTCGACAATGTTGAAACACTTAAAGAATCTAAAAGTCTTTATAAATCATTAAAAGATGAATTCTCATCTGAAACAACTAAGGAAAACTCTATTAATGAGTCATTCGAAAAATCGGTTACTAAAACTCCTGTATCAGGATCGGCCGTTAATTTGATTGAATCTAAAACTTATGAGAATCCTCAGTTCTTGAGAATGAAAGATTTAATGGGAAAAATAAAATAAAAATAAACTAAAAAAATAAAAAACCAAAAAAATGGGAGCATTATTAGAATCAGGTCTTGTTGGTAACATCGGGTTAAAACACCTTAAAGTTATCAAAGAAGATACTATTAACAAATGGGATAAATTAGGATTCCTTGAAGGCCTTAAAGGCCACCTAAAAGAAAACGTAGCACAGTTATATGAAAACCAAGCTTCTTTCTTGATTAACGAAGCAACTTCTGAAGGTTCTAACGGAGCATTCGAAACAGTTGTTTTCCCTATCGTAAGAAGAGTTTTCTCTAAATTGTTGGCTAACGACATCGTTTCTGTACAAGCAATGAACTTACCAATCGGTAAATTGTTCTTCTTTGTACCTCGTATCCAAGGATATGATAATTCAACTGCTAACGGTGGAGAACATTATTCACCAATCGGATCACCAAATGGACCTGCACCGGCAGACAACGCAGGATACCCAGGTGGAACAGGTACATCATACTCTAAAAATCTTTATGATTTATTTTATGAAGGTGGTGAAGCAGGTTTAGATCCTCCAGGATTGTTTGATTACTCTAAAGGTCAATGGACTGCAGTTACTGCGGCAACAAACGTACAAGTTTGGAGTGGTAGTACCTTAGAAAATGCGGGTGATGATAATTCACAATACACTGCAACTACAGGAACAAGAAAAGTTATTATCAAAATGTGTGACTTTAACAGAGCTGGTCAAGGTAAATTAATCGGACCTGATGGTAACGAGATGGATACTGAAACTTTCTTATCTGATTTAAAAATTATCGCAAATTCAGGTTTAGTAGTTGCGGCAGGTTCACCTTGTGAATTAGGGACTGGTCCATTATTGTTTAGAGTTGTTACTCAAATCTACGGTAAAGGAATCGTTAAATACGGTAATCAAGCTCAAACTTCTTACGCATCAACAGGAAATGGTGGTTCTTACAACGATATCTGTGATGAAGAAGGTTGTATCTATTTAGAAGTTGATTTATCTTGTCCTGTATGTGCTACTTGTGGTACTACATTAGACGGATACACAGGAACAACTTTAAGTGCTATCGCTCAAGCTACTGCATTTACTGCGGTTTACAGAAGATACAAAAACTTAGAGTTTGAAGATAAAATCGGTGAGGTTTCTTTTGATTTAGAATCAGTAACTGTTTCTGTAACTGAAAGAAAACTAAGAGCACAATGGTCTCCTGAGTTAGCTCAAGACGTTGCTGCATTCCATAACATCGACGCTGAAGCTGAGTTAACTGCATTGTTATCTGAGCAAGTTGCAGCTGAGATTGACCGTGAGATCTTACGTGACTTGAGAAAAGGATCGGCTTGGAACTTACGTTGGGATTACAACGGATGGAGAAGATTGTCTTTAACTACATCTTACACTCAAAAAGATTGGAATCAAACTTTGATTACTGCGATTAACCAATTGTCAGCACAAATCCACAAATCTACATTGAGAGGTGGAGCTAACTGGATCGTAGTTTCTTCTGAGATTTCAGCTATCTTTGATGACTTAGAATACTTCCACGTATCTAACGCATCTCCTGAGCAAGATCAGTATAACATGGGTATTGAAAGAGTAGGTACTCTTGCAGGACGTTACCAAGTTTACCGTGACCCTTACTTCCCAGCTAACACAGTGTTAGTAGGACACAAAGGAACATCATTGTTAGACACAGGTTACATCTACGCACCGTACGTACCTCTACAATTGACACCTACAATGTACAATCCATTCAACTTTACACCTATTAAAGGTATAATGACAAGATACGCTAAGAAAATGGTTAATAACCGTTTCTACGGACGTATCACAGTTGATGGAGTTAGAACATTTGACTTGAGAGAATTGAGATAATCAATTAAATACCGAATAAGAGAAAGGAGACAAGTAATTGTCTCCTTTTTTTATTTATCAATAGTTTGGTTAGGTTCTTCCAATTTTGACAATACTCTAATGGCTTTTGATATAACTTCAGATTCACCAATTGTAAATGCACCACGTTTATGTGATGCTTTAACTGACTCAATTAAATAATATAAGGCGTGATCTTTATTCATAGATATAAGAATTGCGTCTAAATGTTCTTCACTTAGTAAATTTATGGTTCCAAACAGGTTACCAAATAATTCATTTTCTTGTTCTTCCATTTTGTATTGTGTTGATATTTATAATAGTAGACAAATTATGGATTTAAATCAAATAATAAAGAAAGTTTTATCTGAAGCAACTTCAGATAGTGGTGGGAGTAGAGGTTCATATATTGCACCAATGCAGTTAGGTGTTAGAAAATTTAAAAATTCTCAAAACGGACCATTCACAATACCTGTATCAAAATACGATAGTCCAATGTTAGAATTTGATAGTTATGACGGGTCAATGGATGAAACAAAAAAACAAATCAAAAAAATAGAGTCTAAAGCAAAAAAAGTTACAAATTATATTAAGAAACACCCGAACTCAACATTTAGTGATGATGATGGTAATAATATTAACCAAACACCTGGTAAAAATAAAAAAATTGTACCTGTAAATGAATGGGTTGAAATAACAGATGATACTTTAATGGAAGATCTTGCAGTTTGGTTTGGTAAAAAGAAGAAACCTAAAGGGTCTTCTCAACCAAAAGGACCTTGGGTTAACATTTGTAGTAAAGTTGACGGCAAACACCCTCCCTGTGGACGACAGGATACATCTAAAGGATCTTACCCTAAATGTAGGGCAGCTGGAGTTGCAGGTAAAATGAGCGATTCACAAAAAAGATCTGCCTGCCAACAAAAAAGAACCTCAGAAAAAAAAGACACACAAACAGGAAAAGGACAAAAACCAATAATGACATCATATAAAACAAAAAAGGAATCCGTAGATTCCTTAGTTAATAATATTTTAATTGAAATTAGAAACTCGGTCTAAGATATTGTGTAGAGAGTTAGTAATTTGTGAATTAACATCACCCTCATACTTAAGTCTTCTCTTATCTGCCTCAAGATCAAAAATATATGTCAATCTTTCCCAATCCCTATCATGTAGTTTAACATTATAATTATAAACGTGATTAGTGATCTCAACTCTACGATCTGTCATTGTTATGAAAATTTTCATATCGTCATTTTTAAGATAACGTTTATCAGACATTGGAGCGATCATAAATTCTGTATTTTTATGTTGAATTATTTTAAGACATATCTTAAAACAGGTCTTTTCATATGATAGGGTTTCATCTTGATAAGTTGGTATAATACCTGAAGATTTTTTTGACCAAATATAAAATTTAATTTTTAATCTACTTAAGAATCTTTTTACTCTGTTTTTCATATTTGTATAAAGTTTATGTATCTACAAATATATATAAATTATTTGAATAAAAAAATATTTTTAAAAAATTTTTAACAATAAGCTCCTGAACAATGTCTTTTACCGTCTAACCCTTTAATTTTTCCTTTACAAACCTGTACTGCGTGACCATTACTATAAGCTGAGGGGTGAACGTCATATTTTGCTTTGGCGGACGCCAAACCTCTTGCACAAAGAGGCGTACCTACTTTTTTCTTTCCTTCCATCATGACCATATCTTCATCATCAATATTCTTAGATGATTTCATACCGTCTCTTGTGGTTTCATTCATCATGAAATCAAATACTTGATCCATATTGTTTTTAGCCTCAGAAATATGATCTTGAGCCCAGTCATGTCCATTATCTAAAATAGATTCAACCTCACTACGATCAAAATCTAATAATAAATCACATTGTCTTCTCATTTGTTCTAAATTTGAAAAGAACATATATCGTTCACTTTTCTGTTCATTAAGGACTCTTTTTACCAAATTGGTAATGTCCGTTTCATTTAATCTTATTACTCTTTTCATTGTTTTAATTATTTAATCCGTTAGGACCTCCTAATGTAACCATGTTTAATTGTGTTACAGGTGTGCCATATCCATCGGTATATACCGGATGAGGTGGGTTTACTGATACTACAGAAGTACCAGTGTCTCCTGTTGTACATATTTCAACACAAATAGTAACTAATGTATTTGCACTTCTTGGTGTATCAATAATACATTCATTACAATTATCATATTGGGTGATTGCCGAATATGTTGTTACTTCTGCGGTACCAGATATTATGGTACCACAAATAGTTTCTCCTGTTAGTCCATTACTAAATGAATAAGTTTGTCCCGTTATTGGGGTAAAACTTACACCAAACCCAACTATGAATTGATTTGATGATGAACATTGTTCTAATATAAAATTTGCCATATCTTTATTTAATAAATATCTTTATTTTTTATTTACGATTTGAAATTTAATCTGTCTCTTATAAGTATTTACTTCTCCACTAGAAATGACTTTTAAATCTATATAATATTCATTTGGAATCTTATCCCTTGTATCAAATATAAAATAGTACTCATTTGGAGTTCTATTAAGTTTTGTCCAATCTTGTACTTGTACTTCGGTTTGACCTTCTCTAACATACACTCTATACTGACCTTCAATTTTTGGTAATTGTTGGTTAGTGGTATATGCTTTCTTGATTATAACACCAACTTTTCTAATATCGGTATTTAATATTTTTTCATCTTGTTTAATTCCATAATAATCAAAACCATATACCGCAGGATCATTAGTTGTTGTTCCAATTTGAATTGATTTCTGTAATGGGTAAATTACAAATTCATTTATTACATTAGGTAATGAAAAACCATTTAATAAAATGTTTGACCAAGTATCGGTAAAAATACATGGAGTTTTATATCCAAGTAATGGTGGTATTGTTACTTCATAAACACCTTTTGTTACCTGACAAGATGGTAAATTAATAAGACCCGGTATTGGAGTTCCCGATTGATCACCAATTGTTACTAAAGGATTGTTATCTAAGTTTTGAAAATCCCCATCTTCAAAGATATATAAGTATAGTTTATTAATTTTACCTAATGAAAATGAATTTCTATCATCTTCAATTGAATCATTATAGTTTGTTTCTAAGAATGGTTCATAGAATGTTTGAGTGTGTCTTGTAAAAAATCCAACAGAATAATTACCTGTTGTACCTGTTAAGTTTTCAACTTGAGGTAAGTAAGCAATTCCCCAACCCGTTACACCTGTTAGCGATCCATTTAAAATAGAGTTAATTTCACTTGTCATATCAAACTCTACATTTTCATCACCAAATTCAAAATGTTGTGTATCAATAATTTGTAACTGATTATAATTAAATGACCCTGTGTTTGTATTACTATAAATTCCTGGTTCTTGCCAATCCGTAATTGTTGTGGTTTCTAACCAATTTGATGGTCTATCTGAATAGTTCTTATCACTTGGTATACCAGTTACTTGATCATAGTAATCATAACCAACACCCTCATCCCAATTCTGAGAAGTTCCCGATAAGGAGTTAGGTGGTATTCTAAATAAAATTAAGTCAAATGACGTTGCTCTTAGTCTACCTTGAGATGTGGAAGTGTTTAATAATTCTTTATCAAAATAACTTGTATTAGTCATTCTTAAAGTATGAGTTGTGTCTGAATTACACCCCTCACTTATAACACCATTTTGGTATTTTTCTTTTAATAAAGTAAGGTCTAAATCAAAGATAAAACGTGTGAATCCAATTGGGTTTAGAAGACTTCCATCACCATAAAATAATTCGGTAACAGGATTTCTCCCTGAATTAACAAGACTATCAGATATTAAAGTATTATTCCTACTGAAATATGAATTATTTATTGACATTTACGTTTTTAATATAAATATCAATTAATCCTAATATTTTGATTTAATATTGTATTTTGAGAATTATTAAGTATTTCTTTAATCTTTTTGGCTGAAGGTCCGCTAGGAATATTTGGGTATTCTTCTATAGGTGCATTTCCTGGAAAGTTATGTACGTGACCTAACATAAAGTCAACAATTAGACTTAAGAACGTCATTAACTCTTCCCCCCTAACCATTGAATTTGTTTTACCGTAAATCGTATCTGTTAACGTTGGTTGATCAATACCGTATAATGTATTTTTTAGATCAATCGGAGTGCCTTTACTTGGGATAACTGATTTATGTGATAACAAATAAAGAAAATCACCACCCATGACACCATATGATGTTGGGGCTGCCTCAAATGTGTCATTTGCAACTTTAGTTATTTTAACTTCAAGTTGTTCACCTAAAACATCTTGTATCCAAACAAGACCAAAACCATACTCTTTATTTTGAGGTGATAATTTAGTTTTTGAATAAAAATCCAAAATATTATTAAATTCAGTTAAACCACTTGGGGTATCAATACTTGCATTTAAATATATTTCAGTATTACTTTTTGTTGGAGTAAACACAAATGGAAATTGATTTTCCAATTTAGCTCCATCTTGTGATGGGTATGAAAGATAACCATCAATATTTATTTTACCAATATTAACACCTTTAATAAAATCATTAATTATTGTTAAAGATTCTTCAGAAGTTTTACCGGTAAAGTTTAATTCATATAATGTTGTTCCTTTATAACTATCTAAATCAGAAGTAAGGAAAATTTTATTAGATAATGTTTCAGGAACTGGAATTAAACTATATAATTTTACACTACCATCAAAAGTTGATCCTGTTGTTGCAAGATTTGTAATTTCCCACTCAACCAAATTTTTAACTTGTCTACTTTCTTTGACGTATAAGACAAAGTCTTTTGGTTCACCTTTAATTTTTTCTAAAGGAGATGTGGATATTTGTAAAAATGATCTTTTATCATTTGGTACGGGTATATTAAAATCGGCACTTGAAGATTTAAGAGGGTCTAATTTACCTGCTCGTATTAACACATCATTTTCTTTAACAACAACATCTGCGGTTCCTCTACCTAATATTGCGTTGTCACCAGGTTCGGGGTATATTCCATAAATTTTTGGGTCAGTAATCCCTGTTTTACGATCTCTTAATTGATTTGCCTGTTTGAAAAATTCTCCAGTTGCCAACATAGACTGAGAGTTTTTCCAATCTTCTTTAGAATTATTTTGGGGTCTTGTTATTGGACCTTGAATGTAAAATTTATTTGCATCCAATCTTTCACGATTGTCGTAATAAATTAGATTAACATATTCATTCTCTTTTGGGACCTGATTAATGTAGTATGGTAACAATGGTAAAAATACAAATGGATCTTTTGCCGTCCACTTATCATTTTCTTCATTCCAATCTTCGGGTAAAGAATCCTCATACCTTTCAAGGGTAGGTACAACTCGTACCCTACCCAACATCATTGGGTCTTTATTATCTTTTACATAACCCGGAAATAAATTTTTATTTTTGAACCACATTTCTTGCTTGATATTCTTTTAATAGTGTATTATATGTTAATTCTAATTTGTCTAAATGACTTGTCATTTTAATTAAATTTTCTTTTGTAATATCAAAATCTTTTTTAATAAATTCCATAGCCAAAATTAGATCTTTATTAGGTCTAACTTTGTGTTCTTTAATAATTTCCACAACTTGTTGTGATTGTACTTTATTATCCATTGTTTTATATTTTATTTACCATAACAAACTATTGGTATTGTTTGTCCAATTGGTGTTATACTTAGTGGGTATATTGCAATTTGTGATTTACCATTTGAAGCGTTTTCTTGATCTGACCCATCCAATAACGCCTTCATTGCCGCTAACATTAGGTTAGGACTTCCATCTGGCATTGTACCTGTTGGTAACCCCAATTCTTCAAAATTTGCAATAACATTTAAAAATGCCCTATCTGAGGAATAACCACTTAAAAGTTTTGAAGTTAATAATAATGGTAATGGGATGTCTCCACCAAATCCTTTTGATGCGATTTTTAATGCATTTAATAGATCATCAATCACACTTTTACATTCCCTGAAATCTTTTATAATTTTAGCAATTGCAATTATTAATTCAGTTAAAGATAATATTGTATTTAATCTTTTATTATTTAACCCTCTAATTACATCTAAATTTACAGATTTGACTAAATTCAAAATATCTTTTTTAATTATGTCAAATAAAATTTTAACAAAAATTTCTCCAACCATTGATGCAAATTTAATAAAGAACGATTTAAGTTTTTTTGCAAAATCCATAAATGAACTAATTTGTAAATCTAAATTTTGTCCTAATGATTTTGTTGTTATCATCAATGGTAAAACCACTTTAGGTGAAAGTACCGTAGATACCATTGCTTTTGGGAATTCCTTTAGGAATGATAAATCAATATTTATCTCTAAAGGAAACCACCCTGGATTTTTAGTTAAAACATCAGTTAAGTTAGATGCATCATCAATACTATTTGAGTTATTTTTACCATCAACAAAAATAAGATTATTTAATGCGTTTGTAATACTATCCGAGTCAACGGGTAATTTAACGGTATCACATTCTTCAAATTCAACAACACCTAGTTTAATATCAGAAACTCTTGAATCAATAAAACGTAAATCAATGTCTGTAAACTCAAAGAAGGATTCGTCAACATTATCATTTTCCGACAATTTTGCAATTCCTGACACATCAATCTCTTTAGTGTTATCAAAACACAATCCTAATATTCTTTGAATAATTAATAATATTTTTTGTAGATCTTCTAAATCGGCATTACCATCTCCTTTTTTAATTGAAACCGCACCTGTCAATTGATTCATAAGATTTGCAAAGAAATTAGTCTCATCAAAAAGTTTTATTGTTGTAAAATAATCTTTCAAAAATTCAGAAACTTTATTTGTGGTTATTCTATTCTTTAAATCAACTTTAAAAAAGTTACCTTGTATTGTTTGTGAAGTTGTTGGATCAACGTAAGACTCAACATATGAAATATCAAATAATTCTTGACCTGACGTACCTAGATAACTTTGTCCTGATGCCGGAACACTAAATGGTTGGTTAATATTTTGAGTTCTATTATATAATTCCTTATTCATTGAAAATGGAAAACTACTATATTGAATACTTTTCTTTTCATATAATAATTTACCTACATCTGTTGCAGGATCCTCTTTTAATGTGTTAAGTAAGTCAACGGACTTAACTCTAATATAAATCGTCTGAGGAACAAATTCTTGATCTTGAGAACAACCTACGGCGCTTAACATTAATTCCAATAAAATATCATCTAATTTTGGTGTAATTTCTTTAATTGCCTTTGTAAAAGTTTTTTTAAGATAACCTTGACTACTTTTACCCGCACCCAATGACAAAAAGTTTAAATCTAACAACTTATCAAATTGAGTTTTAATTTCTTTTTGATATTTGTTTTTTAATTTTTTTGCGTCAGAAAGTTGTGTGGAAGTTTCAGATTTTTTCTTTTCTAAAGTTTTTCCAGCCTTTTTTCGTAGATCTTGAATATCACCACTAACCTTCTTATACTTTTTGAGTGTAGTTGTTTTTTTATCTACTTCATTAAAACCATCTTCAGTATCCTGTGCCATTATTTATTCAGTTTGTAACTATTATCTGTTGAGGTATCTTTATCAATTAAACTTTTAAATGTATCATCATCAAGATCTAAATCTGACAAAGTAAAATTATCCTCTTGTTTCTCCTGAGATTTTTGCCAAATTTGTGCTTGTAGTTTTGAAAGAGATAATTTTTTATCTACACAATCATTAATAATCTTTTGTTGTTTTTCAATAACAGGACCAATAAGAGTCATATCTTCCGGTTCTTTCATCATTGTTAACATCTTGTTTTGTATTCTAATTGCGGTATTTCTTTGTTCTACAAGTTCATTATAAATCTCTTGCATCAAAGATAACATTGATTCCTTAGTTAGATTAATTTCTTTTTTTGTCGGCCTTCCCATATCTATAAGTATTTTTTATTCTATTTTAATAATTCATTTACGATATGAAAGTATATTTTTTTATATCTTTTTAATGAATTACGTATTTCTTTTGTACTTAAATTGGTCATTTCCCTTAATTCAAACAGGATAATGTTCTTATTGAACTTATTATTATTTGATGTTTCTTGGAAAATTACCCCATAATTTGTGAAAATATCAGTTAAAGCTTCACCCAATTTTATTTCTTGTTCAGATATATTTGGTTCATTCATATTATCTTTAAGTTCATTAAGGAATTTTTTTATAATTTCTTCAGAACTTACATCTTCATTATCAATATAATAAATCATATCTGGCATATTATGAACATCACCCGAAATATCTTCATAAGATATTTTTCTATTCATTTCTTTTTGGTCTTTCAAAATTTGTCCCATAAGATAATTTTTACAGATAGTTCCAAAATAAGAATAAGCCTTTTTCTCTTTAGCCGGCTTAAACTTGTCTATTTTAGTCATTAAAAATGAATGAGTATCCATATGGATCTCCTCAAAGTCCATGTCTCTTCTGTATAATTTATATCGTCTAATAATTGACGATATCATTTTATCTAAGGGGTTTTTTAAAAACTGGTTATAAATTTTATTCTTCTCCTCAGAAGATTCTGCGATTAGGTAGGCCCTAACCGCATCTTCTTCTCTTACGTCAAAATAATTATTTACTGTGGGCTTTCTTCCCTTCTTTTTCTTTTCAATTTCTTCGTTTGATAAATTACCATTTTCGGACATCAAACTTCTTGTGGTTCATATTTTATGTCCCTCTGTGCGGTGTAGAAATATTCTTTCTTAGCCGCCTCAATCCAGAATTTAGCCTCATCTTCACTTAACCTGTTGTCACCATTTTTGTAGTTCCAAAAAATAGATCCTTCTCTTAAGTTCATATGTTTGTATCCGATCTTAGGGATTGTTAAAAATTTAACAGATGCGTGAGTCATACGTAAAAAGAACTCATAACCAAATGTTAATTTAATATTTGATTTAAATTTACCAAATTCTAAAAAAGTTTCTTTTTTAATAACCATTCCAGCAATTTGGAAATTTTGATACATTTGTAATGTTTCGTTAGTTAAATAACCAAGTTCTTGTGTGAAGTTTGCTGCGAATGTTGCTTCATTTGTAAATCCTACAAATACTCCTTTATCATTAACATCAACAACAATTGGCAAAAATGCTTCAATATCTTTATAGATATCCATATATTTTTGTGAGTTCTTAAACCATATGTTTGAATACTCATCGTCAAACTCAATTAATGAAACCCAATTAGACGTTGATATTTCAACACCTCTATTGACTTGGTTAGCGAAATTAGGTTCGTCTTTCCATACTTCAAATTTAACGTTTAATCCGTCAAAATCATAAGAGTTAATGTGTGTTTCCAAAAGAGAATCATCGCAATAAACGATAACCAATTCACTTACGGTTTCACCTTGGTTTTTAATTGATTTGATACATCTATCAAAGAAGTCCTCAAAGTCTGCGGACCTAGCAGTTTTAATTGGTAATATTACCGAGATAGTTTTATTATTTTCCATATTATTCAGTTGTTTCAAGTTTAGATAGTTGAGCCTCAAAAGAATCCGATCTTGTGTCAATCATTTTTGCAAATAATTCAACAACTTCCGATTCAAATTTTTCTTTGGTTGAAAGTTTATTAATGGTTACGTCCATTTCTTCGTATAATTTAGGGTTAAGATTGTCCTCTAACCAATTTTGTATAAAATCAGCAATAACATCAACAATCATATTTTGGTTATTGATCCAAATACCATTTTCTTCATTCATCCATTCAGGTGTGATATTAGGTACCAATCCAATAACAGGTATTCCCATCTTCATAGATTCAAGTGGGAATGTACCAAATGAACTAATATTATCAATCCATACGGATGCAAAACTTTCTTTCATTGCGTTTGTAAACTCAACTTGAGATAATCCTCTTAAATCTCTAAATGTAATCCATCTGTATTGTGGAAATTTAGTATAAAAAGTTTTAATTAAATTTACCGTATCTCTATGGTCTCTTGTGTGTACACCAATAATTGTTTTAGGTGGAAATTTTTGTTTTTCAAAAACTTCAGAAATTGTTGGTTCAATAACATCAACTGAGACACTTCTCATTGTTGACGAAATATATTCTTTTTGTTTTTCTGATGTAGTAATACATTTATGGAATCCAAGTTGAGTCCAAGTTTGTCCAGGTTGTAGTGTTTCAAAAATGTAATCGTATGATTGTGATAACACAATTTTACCACAAGGTAGTTTAGTTATTTGATCCATTATGAATCCGTAAATTTCTGGAATAACAATTAAATCTTCAGGTGAGATTTCTAAATTAGTTCCTTCAATAGATTTGTGATCTAAATTTGTCATATATTCCTCACCTAACCAATCTGTTACACCAAAGTATTCAGGGGTTTCATGTAGTATTATGGCATTAAATCCATTATTTTTTAGTGACATAGCCATTTCGTAAATGTAACGTATTGACGCTTTTGCATTTCCTTTAGTGTCTTGTACTATAAAATAAATTCTTGACTTCTTATCCCTCATTTTCTGAATGGATTCTTCTAGTTTTAAAATTTGTTCTTGGTTCATGTTTTATATTTTATTTATTATTTTTTTCATTAAAAGTGTATTAAAAGCAATTTTAAAGGGAATAGTAACCTCATTATTTTTCATACCTAAATTTTCATCCACTTCTCCTATTTCAGTTAAAATTGTGTCAACCATTGCTTTAACTGACTCATATTTTACTACGTGGATTTGAGTTTCACCACTTGTACCACTATACTGGACAAAGTCCTCTATTTTATCTAAATCAATATAATAGTTTTCTCCAAACACATTAAACATTCGCTTCTATTTTTTTAATCGTTAATTCCAAATCAGATAAAGAAGAAATTTCGTATTCTGATTTGATGTTTTTATTATAATCTGTAATAAATTTTATAATGATTTTATTATCAGGTTTATTTAATAGTAGGTCAGGATTAGCCGTAAGTAAAATATCTATCTCATCTAACATATTATTTTTTGTTATTTCACTATAGAAAAATACTTTTTCCACTAAACAACCAAATTTGGATAAGAAAAAAAGTGACGATGGTTTAGATCTTCCTATCTCATCAGAAACAATCATTAAGTCATAAGTATCTCTCAAGTTATAGTAAATATCGTTTAATAGGTTAAATGATAACATCTCTGTTGATGGTGCATGACCAAATAACTCCATTGTATATTCTTCATACATAAATGAATATAAATCATCTTTAGATGGAAATGAAAAATGTGAACCTAAATCTAATGATGTGACAGGACTTAAAACTTTATATTCAAAATTATTAACCTCTACGTTTTCATTAAGTTCAATTACCTCATCTGTATCACCTGAAAATTCAATTTCATATGTTTTATCCGTTGACTCATTAAAATGACTATCAACTAAATGTTTTTCATATAATTCAGTAAATTTACTAATAGTGTCTCTTAAAACACCATTAATCTCAATCCCTATTTTCTTCATCGTACTTAACTAATATTTCACTAATTAATGGGTTTCTAACATTTTTAGCATTTTTAAAATCATAAATACCAATATCTGGTATACCACTGAATCTTTGTAGTGCATCATAAAGACCCGATTGTTTTTTATCTTTATAACGATCCGTTTGTTCTAAATCACCTGATATAAAGAATTTACTATTGTATCCAATTCTTGTTAATAATAATTTCATTTGATTAGGTGTTGCATTTTGACCTTCCTCAAAGATTAATATTGAATTATCAATATTCATTCCTCTCATGTATGCTAACGCAAACACTTCAATTACTTCATACTCTTTTAATTTTTCTCTCGCTTCTTTACCAATTATTTTATTAAGTAAGTAATAAGATGGAAAAATATAAGGGTCTAATTTTTCTTCTAAATTTCCTGGAAGAGATCCTAACTTTTCTTCGGCCTCAACTGCGGGTCTAACAATAATAATTTTTTCGTATGAATTGTTTGGATCTATTAGTAAATCTACCGCCGCCTTCATTGAAATATAACTTTTACCAACACCTGCCGGTCCTGAACAAATTGTAATTTGATTGTTAATCAAAATATCATAATAGTCTTTTTGATTGTCTGATAAAAATTTACTTTTTTGTTTTCTTTTGATTACAGAGTTAATTAACTCTTTTCTTGAAATTTGTGGTTGAGTAGTTGACGTTGTATCGTCTTTTAAAATTGGTTTTTTTCTAATTGCCATAAGTTTTTTATTTAACTTAAATATAAAACCAACTTATAAATAATAAATAATTAACCGTACTTTACGGTTTTAATAAAATACTTTTTGGTTGCCTCAGTTCTTTTTTGTCTTTGTTCTAAACTTGAGTGTAATGCTTCAGGACCCTCCTCCAAGTTGATTAATCCATTTGATATTAAAGATGGAATAATCTTGTAATTTGAATAGGAAGATATTTTTATATCTTCACAAGTGGGTTCATTCTCTAATAAAACATTTTTTAAAATTTTACTATCCATAAACATAAATCTACCTTTAATAACATCAACCATTATGTCGGTATCATCATAGGGTTTATGTGTGTGTTTTGATTTCCAATAATCTTTTTCCTTATTTAAAACAACACCCGAATAACCAATTATTGGGAATGTTTTAGTTGTATCTATAGTTTTATACGTATTTAAACAAATTTCAATAACATCTGTTTTATTAAACATTATGTCATCATCTAATGTAAAAATAAAACCTTCATCAACCATTGACCCAACTAACCATCTTGGCCAACATTTAAAATTATTTGACGAATTAATTTGAACATCTACATCATAAGATGTCTTATCCTCAATATTATTATTCCATAACCATATATCAACATCAATTGATTGATCTCGGATGGATTGGATTACTTTAACAATGTTTTCTTGCCGTTTCCAATTTAATAATAATGCAGTTACCTTCATTATTAGTTACGTTCAAACCCCTCGTTAACGTGATTACACGTCACGATATTTATTAGAGTACTTTTTAAATTATTACTTAAAATATATTTTGCACATCTATCCCATAATTCAGCATCTGCCGGTAAACCAACAACACCAGTTTCATCAAATAAATCTCTATATTTTAGAGGCATTGTTTTAAAGTTCATACACACCGATGAATGAATTAAAGATTCGGATTTAGGTAGGTGATTAATATAAAGACCGGTACCATTAGTGAATGGTAAAATTACAGTATTAAGGTAATTTGATTTAGTACAAATCCAATCTGAATTAGTTTCTTCAATACATTTATTAATTAATTCCAAGTGATTATTTTCCCATTCATCGTCATGGTCTAAACGACAAATATAATGGTTACCTTCAGACATAGACAGATCAACACCATGATTTGTTGCGTTAACTCCACCATAAGACCATAAAGCCCACTTATTGGTATAAAAATCTCGTTCTTTAGCAACATCTAAATTAACAAACAATATTTTACTTTGATCGTAATTTGATATTAATGACTCAACCTCATTAGGGTGTTCATATCTATCGCCAATTAAGTAAATTTTAAAATCCTGATGGGTTTGATTAAATAAGGAATCTAAAGCTTTTTTTAGATGTGATAATGTGGATCCATCTGACCTATAATATGTTGGAGTTACTATTGATAATTTCATTTTTTAATCTTGGTCTTTTTTATAAAATCTTTTACTTTCAGGTTGGTACCATTCATCCAAAGATGCGGGTACCCTTGAGTGATATCCTAATAATTGTTGTAATTCAAAACTAAACTCATCAATCCTGTCGTAACCAATTGCTCTTGGGTAATCTAACAATTGTTTCATAAACGATTTACTTACGGTTATTGGAATTGCTCTTCTATGATCTTGTGTTATATTTGGTGCCGATGAATGCCAAACATTAGCATTAAAAACTATCATATCACCCTTTTTACCAACGGCTTGTATTGCTTTTTGAAAAAATTCTTCATCACTTGGTTTTCGTTCATCTAAATGAGAATAAGGTAATAGATATGTCGCCCCATTTTCAATAGTAAAATCATCCACCATTAATAAACAATTTAACATAATTGGGAAATCACCAGAATAAAATCTTAAATCTCTATGAACAATTGCTGAGAAATTTGGTTGATTTGGTAGATTATCTAATCCGCTAAATGAATTAATAATACAATTACCATTAAAAAAAGATTCCGAAAGGAACTCAAAGAATTTTTTATTTTGGATTTCTTTTAAGAAATTAATGAATATTGGATTACTTAATAACACATGAAGTGCAACTCCATTAGTTTGAATGTCGTTATTGTTATTTAATTGAGTTTCTCTATGTTCAATAAATGCTTTGTCCAAGGCATCCCTTAACAAATATAACCAATTTTCATTGACTAAATTTCGGACAATTGTGTACCCTTGTTCTTTTAACTCAATAATATTTTCTTTTTTCATTTTAAAAATTTTTCACCCGTTATTCTATTTCTAATTATTTTTGCAGGATTACCATAAACCAAAACATTATCAGGTAATGATTTAATTACTAAACTTCCCGCACCAACTACTGTATTTTCACCTATTTCTAATCTATCTAATACTGTAACACCTAAAGTTAATGCCGAATATTTACCTAACTTAACATAACCTCCAGTGACGGAACCTGCGGATATACTAGCAAAATCAGAAATAACACAATCGTGTTCTACTTGAGCTCCTGTTGCAAAAAATGTGAAATCACCTATTATTGATTTGGGGTTGAATATACATCCCGCCATTGCAACTATACCTCTCCCTAATGTAACATTATTACCTATTACAACTGATGGATGAATAGCATTCACAAACTTAAAATCAGGTACTAAAGACGATATTTGAAGAGAGACATTAGATCTCCCCCAATTGTCACCTATAGAAATAACTCCACCATATATTTCATATTCTTTAATTAATTCAGATAAATTTTCTTGTCTACCAATTATTTTATAACCAAATCTATCAGAACCAATATCATGTAAAGAATCAATAATACCTACAATATTGTATTTACCTTCTTTTTCAATAATATCAATAGTGTAATGCGCTTGGTTTCCTCCACCAATTAAAACTATATTTTTCATTTTATTTTTTTTATTGCCATTCTATAATCAGTCCAAATCACTTCTAAATAATCCGCATAATTACTAATAAAATTATCCACCGCCATTTTAGGTCTTAAAGTTTCTGGTTTATTTAATTCCCATTTGACCCATCACTTCCCTTGCATGACCCCCATTACCAATTAACGCTTTAATCATATTATAACTTTATTATTTTTAAATACGGTAAATTCAGTTAAATCCCTATAACCATTTAATTCTCCTTGATCTGAATTATATAATGGTAAGTTTTGCATTACCGATAAACCTTGTGAAGCCTGTTGTGGAGTCATATACATATTCCAACCTAAAAACTCAATATCGTCATCTTTATAATACTTTTCACTTCTACCCTCATAACGGGCCCTTTTAAACCATTCAGCCGCTTTAGGGTCATCGGTTAAAATCATACCACCTTTCCAAATTGGTAATATTTTTTTAATATGAAATGATAATCCCATATATTGTCCTGGCATATACATATCTTTTGTGAACCTTTTTGCTGCGTCCCATATTGGATATGGTTTTAATTGATAAGTACCAATCCAATGATTTGTTTCAGGTCTTTTATCGAATATTACTTCACCACCTGCGTGGATAATTGATTGTGGTACCGATAAATAAGTTTTTGATGGTATAGTTACCACATCAACACCAACATACTTACAAATTAAAAATAATGCGTTTGTACAACTATCGACAGATATTGCGTATGGGGCACCGGTATATAGTGAGACTTCTTCCTCAAACATTTGGACTATTTTATATGGGTTGTGTTTTTGTAACGGCATAATATTTTTTTATGAGTATGGGGTAAATTTAGTTTTATGTTATTTTTGTTAAGTGCATTGTAGCCTTTGGATTTCTTGGTTTAAATCCTGATTTATTCATTGATCGGTTTACTGAAAAATTACTTACAATTACATTATGTTCGCACCAATCTAATTGAGTATTAAATGACCAATCTAAACCATACATTAATAATTTAGTAAAAATGTTATTTCCTCGTTGTTTTAAATCTACTGCCCCCATACCTCCAGCCGCATACCGTTTCCCAAATCCATCGTCATATATTTTAAATGATAAGTACCCTACTGGTTTATCATCTATACAAGCCACTATAATTTTATCTGCAACTTCTTTTTTAGTACACGTGTTATACGCCCAATTCTCATAAACTTCTAAACACTTTTTTTTATCTAATTTATTATTTTTAAAGTAATGTCCATAGTTATTAAAAGAATCTTTTGCGATTTGTACAAGTATAGGGGTGTCAGATTTTTTAAAGTCTCTAATGGTTACCGATGTGTTAAAAATTACTTTATTATTAAGATTATCTAAGTTATGTTGATATGTTATTTGGGTGTCTTTAATTCTAAAACCTATATCTTCTAATTTATTAATTAAATCAATATCCTCTAAATTAACTCTAGCAATTATTAGTTGATAATCATTGCAAAGACGTTTAATTTCTTTTGGTGAAGCCTCTCTGAATATCTCACCATCAGTTTTACCTACTTTAAAACCAAATCTGATTGTATCTATTTTACTTTCTTCCATAAAAATAGTAATTATTTTATTTTTACCAACCAACTAGAGTCTGAAAAAATAACATCTGGTTTGCCAAAAATTTCATTAACCGCTTTTATAACGCCAGGACTTTCTTTGTTGTAATCATGTCCGGCGATTAAACCATCCTTTTTAATTTTTTTTAGGGCATTAGTGATATCGTCTTTAACAAATTCATAATCATGATTTGCGTCGATATATATGAAATCTAATGTTGGTAGAGAATCTAACGCCTCTGAAAAACACATTTTAAATTTTGTTACGTTGAGCCCTTTCATAGAATCGTCAAAAGTTTTCTCAACGATCGAAAAGTTGTGATTTGATAGTATTTTTTTATAGTTATCCATTTCGTCTTCCCAAATATCTATTGCGTATAGTAAATTAATTTTACCTGACTCTAAAAACATTTTTGTGCTTTCACCTGTGTAACAACCTACTTCGGCCATTATTAAATTATTAGGGATGTAATCAATTAAGTCTAATAGACCTTCCGTATTAGAATCTCCTCTCATTTTTAATATCATAGTCTTTATTTTTTGTTTTTTATTTTTTATCCCAAAATTCAGTATATAACCACTCATCATTAATAGTATGTGAATTTATTGAATTTTGTATAGTACCTATTTTTTTTGATTCTTTGTTTATTTTTTCGATTAAATCATCATTACCATCATAACCAATAATACACGGGTATTTATAGTGTGATTCATTCATAATAGTTATCCTTCCCATTAAACCTAATTCCCGAACAGTTGTCATTCCGTGACCATTTGTAAAATTAAGATTTAAAAAGCATTTATCATAATAATTTGATTTTAAATAATTAATGTCGTACATATCAGTTTTATTAATATGATTTGTTGTTATAATTTCATAATCAATGTGTTTTTGGATTTCATTTAATTTTGATAAATCATTTGGTTGCCACCCATTTTTAAATCCTGAGTATGCGTATATTTTATCGCCTAATATTGTTGGTTTAAAGATCGAGTAATCTTTAATTTCAACACTAAAATTTTTAGAAATCACATCATTAGGTATTAAATTATGTGGTGGTGATATTAAATATAAATTTTTTTTATTAGTAACAATTGTAAAATTAGGTATATCATTTGGAAATCCTGGTAATACTATTTTTATGGAATTATGGTTTTGTATAATAGAAGATAATTCTTTTCCACCAAAAAAAACACAAGGTTTATTAGGGTCTGCGTACTCAACAAACCCCCATCTATCTATAAAGTTTTTTTTAAAAAAAATTAAACTATCTGAAACTAATGCCTGTGTTATTCTCATTTTTAACCTTGTGTATAAATTTTAAATTTGGATAAATCAGGGTAAGGTAATTCTAAATCCTCCATATGTTTTTTTGACCCATCCAAATTATAAAACTGGCTCATCATAAGTAAACCTCTTGCTGATAACTCAGGCATCATATAAAAATTCCAACCCAACATATCAAAATTATCATCATGATAAGAACATTCTCTTCTTCCACTAAATCTTGCTCGTTTAAACCATAACATTGCTTGATAATCATCAGTTAAAATTGCACCTCCCTTACTAAGTTTTAATGTTTTATATGGTCCTGTAAATGAAAGACACATATGTGATTTTGGAATATACATATCGGCAGTAAACCTCAATGCGGAATCCCAAACATTACTTGGTGATAGTTGGTATGCACCTTTAATCATGTCCCCATCAACAGGTGTAAAATTAACTTTAAGTCCAGCATGAATAATTTCACAAGGAACTGAAGGATATGTCTTGGATGGGCAATCCACCTTGTCAGATATTAGACTTTGTTTTATGTTTTTTTCATAATATAACGCTAAAAATATTGCGTTACTCATGTTGTCTAATGCAATTGCATATGGTGCTCCAGTGTAATCACATAGTGATTTTTCAAAATCTTCAGTAATTTTATGTACTCCTTGTGCCATATTATATAATTATAATGTTATTTTTTATTTTGTCTATATTATTTTTAATAGATGGAAGTAGATTATTGTGGTAATCGTAATTTAATTTTATTAAATTTTTTGGATCTTCATTTCTTGTTTGGGATTCATAATGATATGACACACATTCACTACATATATAGTTTTTAAAACCTGAGGATAAAAGATTCATATTAACTTCAACATCTTCAAAACAAGAAACATAATTCTCATTAAACATTCCATATTTTTCAAAAGTGTAGTTTCTAACCATCATTAGACCACCCGTATTACCAAAAACTTCTTTTGTTGAGTTAGAATAATTGTAATAGTTTTTTAAATTTAAATGTGTTACGCCAATTCTATTATCTATTTTATTAATGTACATTAAAATTCCGTCATGTTGTATTGTGTTATCCTCAAAATGAAGTCTAGATCCAACAGTACCGGTCATCCTATTTTTTTCAAATACTGACAACATTCCGGTAATAACGTCATTCATTATTTTTATATCGTTATTAGAGAATAATAAAAATTCATATTCATCTTTAGGCAAGTTTTTTACAACATCATTATTAATCTTTGCAAAATTATAGTAATCATACTCAACTAATTTAACATTCCCAAAAGGTAATATATTATCCTTAATCCAATTTTTTTCTTCTTCAGTTGATCCTGTGTCCGCAATGTAGACATCAAAAATTTTATAATCACAATGATCATGGAATGATTTAACACATTCGTATAACATTTCAACTTTACCTTTAGTTGGTATTATAATTGCAATCTTACCAAATTTTTTAAATTCTTTTCTTTTTATATCTGGAGCGTAAATAAACGAAGGTTTTAAATCTAAAGGTAATATACTACCCCATTTCTCAACAAATTTTTCTTTACTCTCCCAAAACTCTTGGTTTGGTTTTCCTATAGATTGGTGAGTTATTTCAAAGGATGAGGTAACCCCAATTTTAATCCCATCTAAATAATTTGGAATACAGAATAAATGATCGTAAAAGTGAAATTTACCAATTGTTTCATCAAACCTATGTTTAATTTTTGTTTTATCAAATGACATAAATAAACCATCAATTGTAACGACAGGAATTAAAAATGGTAATTTAGGTGAATATTTGTTTAACCATTTTTTTTGACCATCAGGATGGTGATAAACTTGACCAACCATTGTTTGTTTCATTCTATCCCAATATACTCCTGACTCAGGGAAATAACAAGAACCAGCTTTTCCAATTATACCGAATTCGGGGTTATTAGAATAATCTTCTAATAATTTTTTACCCCAATTTTTCTCAAGTTTAATATCGTTATGGCAACATACAACAATATCATAGATTGATTGTGTGATACCACTATTATAAACTTGGGATAATGAATATTGGTTATGATTAACAAATTCTAAAATCTGTACATCGTTTAATCCTACCGTTTGTAACAAATGTTGTTTAAATTTGTTATTATATTCTTGATCCTTATGTGTTGAGTATATAATTGTTATCATATTTTTTTAATCTATTTTATTTATTATCCAATTTTCGGGGTAATAGTGTGGACAATAATATATGTCATAACAATTACCGGCAAGGTTCTTCCCCGAATGAATAACTTTTCCATTATTAAAGTTTTTAACATACCACATTTGCCACCAACTAAACGTTGAACTTCCCCCAATAAAATTATCACATAGGGTACCTAAAATAAATTGATCCATTGGGTCATTTAAATATTCATTAGAATGTTGTATGTAGGTATTATTTGATTCTGCAAATAAAAAATTTTTACCATTATAATAATTTTTACACCACTCAATGTTGTCTGAAAAAATTATAATATTATAATCTAAGTAATTTGGAAATTCTTTTTTTAACGTATCTTCATACCAAGTTTCAGGTATTTGGTAAAAACATTTGTGACCTACAAAATCACCTCTTCTAACACCAATTCCAATTGTCGGTTTTGTAAAAAAATCTTTGTATCGTGTTTTTACCTCTTTAATTTTTTCTTCTTTTATTTCTAAAATATTTTTAATATAATCAACATCATCAATAAACCATTTTTCTGATTGTAATCCAGGATATCCTAATATATTAATTATTTTGTCATTATTTAATTTAAAAAATTCAATAAAATTTTCTTTTTTATCATTACTATATTTTGTGTTTAGAAATGAATACTCAATATCGTAATTCTGGTCTTCAGTCACATTAGGTAAATTTTTTAAATAATCCCATAAAAAATATTCAGGAAGTACAATCTCATTATTAGAATGTTTTGCTAAGTAATTTAATCCCGTAAAAAGAAATAACCAATTACCTAATCTTAAGTGGTTACCCCATCCATTGCATTTTATCATATTAAAAAATTTTCATTGTAGTATTTTTTTGCATTTTCTTCTGATTTTACATAATGATATTCACTCTTAACGGTTTGATATCCACTACTTAATTCAGACCAATATGAGTGGATGTATTTTTCATTATAGTTTACAAACTTATAACCTTTTAAATGTAAACTTCTAAACCATGCAACTCCCGAATCGGGACCAAAAACACCAAAAAAAGGAGTATCTCCATTTGGATATGTTTCTTTATTGGACATTTTTATATTTATTAAACATGCCCATTCATTTAATCTACATTCAGGTAAAGGTTTTGGGTTAATTTTATCTACATTAGTAATATCGGTTCTAACATATGGTAATCCTAAAGAAATAACTTCCTCATATGTTGGGTTCCATTCGTAAAATTTTTCACCACTACATAAATTTGCTTCATGTGCTGGACAATTCCAACACTGACCAATTCGGCCTATACCAATAGAATCATTTATTTTATTTAACATATCACCAATGACATCTCCTGTATATAAAACATCATTATGAGTAACAAATAAAAATTCTTTATTACTAGTTTCAAAACTATATTGATGAGGACAATTAAATCTTTCGTTTTGGTTAGTTATGTCTTTTATTGTATACATTAAAATAGATTTTTCTGGTTGATAAACTATTAAATTATCAAAATAACCCATTATCCAATCAACATTATCGTTAAAAGGATGTGTTGGTTCTTTTATAAAAAATATTTTATCAATGTGTTCTCCCGAATGACTCATTAAACTTTTTAATGTACATAAAGTTTGCCATGGTTTACCATAAGCGTGTACTATAACATCTACTTTTTTCATATTCTTTTATATTCCAGTACTACCAAATCCATTATCAGATCTGTCTTTATTTTTTATTGTATCAACTTTAATTAAGTCTAACCATTTTCCACATACTACAGGACATACAACCGCCTGAGCAATTTTTTGACCTTCTTTTATTTCAACAGAACTATTTGTTGTGTTAAATAATATAACTTTAATTTCTCCTGTGTATCCTTGATCTACGGTTCCTGGTGAGTTTAATACCATCAAACCTTGATTAAGAGCTAAACCACTCTTTGATCTAATCTGAATTTCATAATTTTCGGGAACATCAAAATGAACTCCTGTTGGTGCTAATATTCTACCAAATGGTTCAATAGTTAATGATTCCATTGAATATAAATCCATACCTGAATCGGTTGGATATGCAAAATTAGGGTCGTATTTTTTTGATGAGAATTCTAATTTCATTGTTGGTTGATAAGATTCCATTTCTTTTTCAAGTTCAAAAAGATCCAACCCATGTTTATCTATAATTTCGTCATAGTTCATTTCATTCATGTCCTCACCAAACATTGAATCTAATTCTTCTAATTGTTTTATTAATTTTGTAACGTCATCCATTATTTTAATTGTTTTAATTTAATAATTGCATTAATTAATACCTCAACATCTCTCTCACAGTACTCACCAATTTCTTTTAACATACCTTTGTTCCAATAACAATCATGGACTTTGTCTCCAGTTACGTCACCACCCTTTGGTGTTGGGATATCTAAACAAGAACACATCAAGTCTAATGACCCAATTGCGGTGTATGCCCCGTATTGCCAAACATCTTTTGTGTCAATTGCTTTAACTTCCCAAGGTTTTGTGTCATATGATGGTAGAATTGAAGATGGTTTTAATCCATTGATGATCATTCTTTTTGCAATCATTGGAATGTCAAAGTTTTTTAAATTGTGACCACATAAGTAAAAATCTAATTTACCACAACGATTTAACAACGTTTGTAAATCTTTTAATAGATTACCCTCATTATCACTTGAGAATGTTTGTTTTTTAACTTCATTGTTATCCATAACAAATGCAACACTAACACAAACTATTTTTGCAAACTCAGGAACTAATGCAGTTCTTTTTGCAAAAATTTCATCCAAAGATAATTGAGCGTCTTCAGGAAATCTTTTGTGAAACCAATCAATGTATTTAACAAATTGTTCAGCGACTCTTGGGTATTCTTTTACACAAGTTTGATAATCTTTTGTTATTCCTACTGTTTCAATGTCAAGGAATAAAATTTTTGTAATTGGGATATTAATCATTTGATTCTAAATTTTTTATTAAATCTGGATTTTGTTTTAAAGTTTGTATTGTAATAAGGTCTTTTATTTTGGTTGTTGACCAATTATGTGACCTAGTTGTGTAAATAACCTCAATAGGTAAGTGATCGCCCGTAAATCGTTTACCGATGTAATCATCACCTAAAATTCTTACATCAGGTTTGTAAAATTCAATTAACTTAATAAGATCTTCTTCGGTTTGATATGTTACAACCTCATCAACGTATTTTATTGACATCAAAGTTTTATACCTTTCATACAAAGGTATAACTGGTTTATATTTAGTGAATCTTGTTTCAGATGGATCTCTTTGTAAGAATACCATAAAATAATCACAATTTTCTTTTGCGGTTTCAAATGTGTATATGTAACCTGGATGTAACAAATCAAAGTTACCTGCCGTAAAACCTATTATTCCTTTTTTATTGTTCATGTTATTTAATTAAAGATTTATAAAATTCTGATCTTGTTTTAGTGACTTGGTTAAGGTCATATTTGTCTTTTACCGTTTCGTATAATCTTTCACCAAGATCAACAATCATACTTGGATTGTCAACCAACTTTTTAATATTTTTTGCCCAATCACTATGATTATTATTTTTGTTAACTAATAACGCATTACCATCGGTAAATTTACCTTGATGTAAAGCGTGTTTTAAATCAATCGTGTATGGACCAACATTTGACGCAATTAAAGCTTTCTTATAAAATCCTGCTTCAATAACTTTCAATTGAGACTTCATTCTATTAAAGATATGATTTTGAATTGGGGCCAATGAAATATCAAATTTAGAATAATTCTTAGCGTAAGATGTTACAGGTTTAGTCCATACTCTAACATAATTTTCATTCTCCCAACCCAAGTAGTCTTTATCTTCATATTTTTCTAAAAATTCTTTATATTTTGGTGTTATAATTTTATAATCGTTTGTAAAAATTTTTTCATATTTAATCCAAACTGTTTCTTCAGGTTTGATTTGTCTTTGTGTTTTTTCTCCCGTCTGTTGATTTATTTCAGTGACAGTACCACGAATGTCAAAACCACAAACAAAATATTGTAATTTATCTTGTAATGGTGATAATTTAGAAATTGTACCATCCATTAACTTTAAATCGTGTAAATGTGAAGAACCCCCTAACCAACCAACTCTGATCTTATCTGATGATACTGTTGGTTCTTTAAATTGAGATTCATTTGGGTCAATTGCATTTGGGAATACAACTACGTTCTTATTAAATTTACGAATTTCATTTGCAAAAATTTCGGTAGTTGTAATAACGTATGAACAAACTTTTAAATTCTTAATAATTTTCTCATGTAATTTATTTTGCATTATTAATTGATG
>Ga0307375_10000544_pt1 | contig 46609 bp, 36 predicted proteins | sample TR1MG_FD_202531 | JGI IMG/M metagenome (GOLD analysis project Ga0307375, IMG submission 202531) | Soil microbial communities from Risofladan, Vaasa, Finland - TR-1 | ecosystem: Environmental > Terrestrial > Soil > Coastal area > Acid sulfate soil | place: Finland: Risofladan, Vaasa | collected...
TTTAGACGCTCAAATTAAATTTGTTTTCTGAGGAGGTGCCTTTTACGCAACAAGAATACTGCCCGTGTTTATTGGTGTGCAGAGTCAAAAACCTGTTATTCTAAATTTAGTCGGACAGTAGTGAAAAGTTAATGATTATATTGATAGACCCAAGCCTTCTGGATATAGAAGTATTCACTATATCTATACATATAGCTCAAAAATTGAAAAATATAATGGTCTAAAACTTGAATTACAGATTAGAACTAAACTACAACACAATTGGGCTACAGCGGTTGAGACAGCAGGGTTAATTACAAAAACATCTTTAAAATCAAGTCAAGGACCCGATGCGTGGTTAGAATTTTTTAAGACTGTAAGTTCTTTGTTTGCAATTAAAGAAAATTTACCAGTTTTGGAGGAGCATTCCTCAAAAACTATGGCCGAATTAATGTTTGATTGTGAATATCAATCAACTCGATTAAGTGTAATTGATATTTTAAAAGCACTTAGGGTTTCTGTAAATCAAATTGAAACTACAAAATTTTCTGGAGATTACTATATCATTAATATTAACATAAAAGAAAAAAACGTTCAGATTAATAGTTTTCTAAGGAATGACCTTGCAAAAGCTTCTGAGGAATATCTAGAAATTGAAAAATCCATACTGAATAATGAGAATGCAGTTGTTTTGTTTTCATCAAGTTCATTACGATCCTTAAAAAAAGCATATCCCAGTTATTTTCTAGACACCTCTGAGTTTATAAATGCTCTTGAAAAAATAAATGAAAACTGTAATTTATTAAGAAGTAGCACATCCTAATCCATTAGACCGCCTCCCCAGCAAAGTTGATAGGGGAAGTCAATCATGTAGCTCAATATTCTTATACCCCCATCGCATTTACAACCTTATCGCCATCCACATACCAAATAAAACCCTCAACGGGGCTGTAGCCCATTTGCATGAGCAGCGTGGCGTAGCGGCGCACCTGAACAGCATGGGCAGCATCCTCGTGCCCAAACTTAAAGTCGACCACAATGGCGGCGTTGCCCTTCACCATTACACGGTCGGGGCGGTAGCTCTTTCCATCGGGTGTTAGGATGGTAGTCTCCCTCAACACCTGAAACTCCTTTGAAAACCATTGGGTGAACGGAGCCAGCGCCAACTTGGACTGGAACCGAGGAAGCAGCTCCAGCTTCTCGGGCTCCGACAGTCGCCCCTCACGTACAAACTGGTCAATCACCTCCGGAAGGTCGGTAACCGTTTCAATGGAGGCGAGCAGCTCGTGCATCAACTTTCCATAGCCTACCACCTTCGAACGCTCCGATGGCTCGGGCAGGAAAAAGTCGATGGCTTCCAGATTTAGGCGTATGCCACGAGGCACAGCGCCGGTTGGATAGGTGGTCATGGGGATGCTATGCTCGCCGGCAGAATCCCGCTGAAAGTGCACCGGTTGCGGCTCACCAACCTCAAAGCGGGTAATCTCCTCGCCCGAAACCGTAACGCCACTGTTTTTCTTCCAAAAGTTATCGGCACCAGAAAATAGCACCTCGTCGAGCAGCTGAGCGGCATCGTTCACGCTGCCATTCCCCCCAATTTTCTCCTCCCCTCTAGCAGGAGCAAAAACGTAGAGTTCTCTCTCGGGTCGAGTAAAGGCCACATAAACCATGTTGAGCGTATCCACCAGCGCACGCAACTTCTCCTCGGCAACAGCAGCAGCAAAATGGCTTTTCTCCGCAAGCTTCGAAGTTTTTATGGGGTATTTGGGAATAAGGTCAAAGGGAGGCTCCGGATGGCTAACCCAGAGAAAGGTTCCCGAGGAGTGCATAATTGGCCACGAGAAGTAGGGAATAATTACCACCGGAAACTGTAGCCCCTTGGAGCGGTGAATGGTAAGAATGGTGATGGCAGTTTTCTTTTCGGGAACCGAGAGGCCAACATTGACCCCCTTCTCCTTCCACCACTGCACAAACTGGGCAATATCGGGATGTCCCTTCCGCGAGAAGCTGGTGGCCTGCTCATGCAACTCGGCCAAGAAGGCCAGCTCGCCCCTCAGCTGGAAGAGCGAGAAGTGGTTAATCACCTCCTCCAGCGCCTCCTGAACCGGAAGCGTCCGCAGGGAGGCAAGCCACTCGGCAATCGCACCAAAATCGATGCCTGTAAAGCAGCTGTGCCACTCCCTAGCATCCTCATTGGGGTTATTCACAGTGGAGAGTTCACGGAGCAGCACCCCCTTTGCAACACCGTCGGCTGGGTTTACCACCAGCGATAATGCCGCCAAGCAGAGCCTTACCACGGGAGAGGCGGAAAGGCGAAGTCCATCCTGACTCACCACATCGAAAAGGTAGGGGGAACCGGGATTGGCTCGCTTGTGAGCCAGCAGCGTGTTGGCCACCTTTTGTCCATCGGAGTTTGAACGAACAAGAATTGCAATGTCGCCGGGGGCATACCCGCGCTGCTGCAGCTGCTCTATCAGCAGTGGCAGCTCCAGAGCAACCTCCTCATCGGTATTGCTCCGACCCGTTACAGGCAGCAAATCCACCCTCACATAGCCGTTGCCCTCCTTCGTTTGAACCGTAGATTTTTGCTCAAGACCCGCATAGGCCTGCTGCAGCTCCTGTCCAAAATGTTCAGCAAGGTTGGAGGAGAGCTCCTTGTTCACCCGCAGGAGATAATCGGTTGCAAAATCAACCGCTCTGGTAAAAAAGTGGTTGTTGAAGTTCACCACCTCCGACAGGCTTCGGAAGTTCCTGTCCATGTTCCGCACATCGACGCCAAAGGTGGCAAGGTCGCGCTCAACCCCCTCCGAGAGTATGCGCCAGTCGCCGCTGCGCCAGCGGTATATCGACTGCTTAACATCGCCCACCACCATGCTGAACTCATCCTCGGCCAAACTATTCACAATTAACGGCAAGAAATTCTCCCACTGAACTACGGATGTGTCCTGAAACTCATCAATCATGTAGCTGGAGTATCGCATGCCCGTCTTCTCATACACAAACGGGGTATCCGAATCCTTCACAAAGTTGCGCAAGAGCATGGCCGTATCTGATATAAGCAGAAATCCCTCCTCCTTCGACTGCGTTCGAATGGTATTCCAAATATCACCCAGCAAGGCCAAGGTATCGAGGTTCTTCAGCAACATTTGAGCGCTGTGAAAGTCGAGCCCACGCTCGTTGTATAGGTTGTTAATCTCAACCAGCGAAGGATGAAGCACCCCTGAAGCTACGCTGGCCACCAACCCTTTTCGATTAACATCCTTTTTTGCTGTGCCGGAACACCATGCCTCCATCGAGGAATCCTCCAACGCTTTCCGAACATAGCTGTTCATATCCGGCAGCTGCTCATCCTTTTCTGAAATGGCAGCAATTTTATGAAAGAAACTGTATGGCCCTTTAGCTCCTTGAACAAGGTCCGATGCGCTCAACCCACTGCGGTCGATGGCATCCACGGAACTGCTGCCCAATGCACTCAGCTGGCGGGCAACATCCCGGCACAAAGTTTCCAGCTCGTGCCGCAGCTGGTTAACCTTATCGCGGCTTGTAAAATCGGCCACCTCCGCCTGATCCATGGTGCGAAAACTCTCATTAAAAAGCTGGCGACCGAGGCCAATAAGCGTATCGCGAACATCCCACGATTGCCCCTCGCTAACCCTTCCACGCGACATGCGGTAAAGCCATTCCAGCAGCGTAGGGTTTGAGGCGGCGGAGTCGAGCATGGTGTCTACAGCCTTTTCCAGCACCGCCTGCTCATCCATTTCAAGGTCGAAGTTCCCCTCCTGACCAATCTCCCACAAGAGCCCCTGCACCACACGCTGCACAAAGCTGTCGATGGTGGAAACCGAGAAGCGAGAATAGTCATGAAGGATAAGTCCCAGAACCACCTTTGCCTTTTCGGAAAGAACACCAAGCGAAAGGCCAAGGTCTCGGCTCACCTCCTTGGCCAACCCCGATGGTTCGCCGGTGGATAGCAAAAAGAGCTCGCCCAGTATGCGCGACTTCATCTCCCCCGTAGCCTTATTGGTAAAGGTAACGGCCAGTATTCTCCGGTAAGCAAAAGGATTGGTAAGCACCAGCTTGAGGTATTCGGCTGCAAGGCGAAATGTTTTGCCGGAGCCAGCCGATGCTTTATATACAATGAGTTTCGACATCTTAGTTATTTAATGCCTAAAGATATGGAATTCCATGCGTATGAAGATAAGCGCAGAGGTAAACAATGCTTAAAAAGAACTGTCTAAGATGCTAAAAATCATATTTTCAAGGGTTGTCCAAATAAAGAAAACTGATACCTTTGGCTCGATTTCATACTAAATGAAGCAAAAGCGCGCCCTTCCATTTCTGGCCATAGCCTACCTGTTGCTCTTTGTTCATGGGGTTGTACCCCATCATCATCACAGCGAGCTGCAAGAGTCATGCCTTGTTGAGATGTTTCAGGTTCATAGCCATCAGGCCTGTCAGGTGTTGGAGGCTGAATCGCAAAGCGAACGTGACCACTCTGTTTGTACGCTTACCGACATTTTCTCTCTCAACAGCTTATCGCTGGCATTTGCTCCTACAGAACTAACCATCCATCAAGTTCCCTCCCAGCCTGCCCGCACCTACCTATTTCGTTGCATTTCCGTTCTACACTCCGCCCCAATATTTTGGACGCAGGCTCTCCGAGCACCACCCGTTTGCTAGTTCACCCAAACTTTTAGGATTCGCCCAACGCTTCAGCAATTGGAACAAACCACTTGTCTGATTGCTGCTCCATCCATATGGCGAAATAAATCTTATACCCATTAATTAATTGGGCTTTAGAAAATGGCGTTTTCTGCATTAGCAGTAAGCGATCCATATTTTCACTGCTCAGGTTCAAACTGAACAACCATGCTTAAACTCTCACCTATCATACTACTCGCTACAGTAGCCGCAATAACCTTTTCGTGTAGTAGCCATAATGACCAAACTACAAAGGCAGAAAATCACAGCGAAGAAAATGCCCACCAGTCTCTAACCGCTGAGCAAACCCTTGCGCTTTTCAATAAGGGCTGTCCCGAAAACCCCGTTGAGATTTTCCCTCAGTATGCCGTTGGTAACAACCTTAGGGCAATTGTGAGCGCTGACCCGGCAGATGCCGATGGTGATGCAACGTTGCACCTATTTCTCATGAACTATCAAACAGGGGCTCCTGTAGATGCCACCAATACAAAGCTATCGCTCCAAATAAACAATCAGAACTTCACCCTGTCTCCCGAAACTCAGGAACCTGGACACTACACTTTTCGGCTAAAATTGGAAAAGGAGGCAGAGGCTATTCCTTTCAGCACATTTGATATCAACGGGAAAGCTATTACCTTTACATTTAGCCCGCTGCACATCCACTTTGCTGAAGAGCCACTCGCTGAACCGGCTGCGGCACACCAAGGGGAAGAAGAGGGAGAAGGCGGTGAAGAGCATGCACATGAAACAGCAGCACCGGCCACCGGAGCCATTGTTTTATCTGCCCTCCAGCAACAAAAGGTTCCAGTTCTCGCATTTCCTCTTTTCCAGTCCGATTTCTCTGCAGGTATTGAGGCCTACGGAGAAGTTGTTGCCACCGGAACAGCACAGCAAACAGTGGTAGCTCCGGCAACCGGTAGAGTAAGCTACGTTAAAACATTAGTTCCGGGGATGGCCGTAACCAAGGGCCAGATGCTGGCAACCATTAGCGGCGATGGTCTTACACAATCATCTGTGGCTGTGGCAGCCAAGGAGGCACAGAGTCGATTCGAAAAGGCTGAGGCGGACTACCTCAACGCAAAAAAACTTGTAACCGATGGAGCCGTTTCCGAGAAAGAGCTTAGAGCCTACAAGGCAGAGTATGAAAATGCCAAGGCGGCCATGGAGCCCTACAAGGGAATTAACAATGGCCAATTGAAGGTTTTGGCCCCTGCAAATGGAATTATTAGCCAGATTGTCCCCAACGAGGGAGAAGTGGTTGAGGCCGGCAGCGCACTTCTCACCATATTCAACCCCTCTGATGTCATGCTTAAGGTTGACCTGCCCCAATCCTACGCCAACAGCATCGGCAACATAGAAAAGGCACAACTTCTCTATCAGGAAAAGATGGTATCTACAGATAGCCGCCTTGCCACCACACCCGTATTGAACAACGACACCCGAACTTTTTCGCTTTTCTTTAAGCTACCTGCTCATGCAGGCCTTATGCCCGGCATTACGGGCAAAGTATTCCTACTCGGAAAATCCGAAAAGAAGCGGCTGGTAATTCCGACTACAGCCATCACAGAAGAACAGGGAGTATTTCTTGTGTATGTTCAAACGGCCGCCGAGCAATTTGTAAAACGGGAGGTGAAAATTACTGGAGAAAATGGCAGCTATCTGAGAATAGAAGGAAACATTAAGCCCGGAGAATGGGTGGTAACGGCTGGAGCCATTCACATGAAGCTGGCCTCCATGTCGGGTGCCATTCCCGCACATAGCCACAACCACTAAACCAACCAGCTATGTTAAACAAGATTATTCGATTTTCGCTAAAAAACAGATTGCTGGTAGTGCTGCTATCGATAGTGCTGCTCATAGGTGGCACATACACGGCTTTCAACATCGACATTGACGTGCTACCCGACCTTTCGGCCCCCACCGTTGTGGTGATGACCGAAGCGCCAGGAATGGCCCCCGAAGAGGTGGAGCAGCTGGTAACCTTCCCCATAGAAACAGCAGTAAACGGTGCCTCTAATGTTCGCCGTGTGCGCTCTTCCTCCTCAACAGGATTCTCCGTTGTGTGGATTGAATTCGACTGGGGAACTGAGGTCTACACTGCCCGCCAGATTGTAACTGAAAAGTTGAATCCCATAGCCGCTCAACTGCCCAAGGGAGTGGGAATACCAACTCTTGGTCCACAAACATCGCTGCTGGGCGAGGTTATATCCATTGGGTTAACCTCCGACAGCCTTTCGGCAATGGAGCTCCGCACCATAGCCGACTGGCAAATTAGACAACGCCTGCTTGCCGTGGGTGGAGTTGCGCAGGTGGCCGTGCTTGGCGGTGAAGAGAAGGAGTATCAAATTCTACTGAACCCTAGAAAAATGCAGGCCTACAACATATCGCTAAACGATGTACTCGATGCCTGCAACGAAAGTAACAGGAATACCTCCGGCGGAATTATAAACCAATATGGCAAGGAGTATATCGTAAGAGGGATTGCCCGCACTAGCGAACTGGGTCAGATAGGGAAAATTGTGGTAACCATGCGCAACAAGATTCCCATACGCGTTGCCGACATTGCCGAGGTAAAAATTGGTGCAGCCTTGCCTCTAATTGGAAAGGCCTCCATAAACGGTAAAAATGGCGTAATTCTCACCGTAACCAAGCAGCCAGGCGTTAATACGCTCGACCTCTCTCAACGGTTGGAGGAGATTTTATCGGATATTGGCAAAACGCTGCCGCACTCCGTGCATTTCAACACCCAAATTTTCCGTCAGGAGCGATTCATCTCCACCTCGGTTCACAACGTGCAGGATGCACTTATGGAAGGTGCTGCCTTTGTAATACTGGTGCTGTTTGTATTTCTGATGAGCTTTCGAACAACCATCATTTCGCTGCTGGCCATTCCACTTTCGTTGCTAGTTTCCATAATCACGCTCAAGTGGATGGGGCTCACCATCAACACCATGAGCTTAGGAGGTATGGCCATTGCCATTGGCTCACTGGTGGACGATGCCATTATCGACGTCGATAACGTCTTCAAAAGGCTAAAGGAAAACTTCCGGTTGCCCATTGAAAAGAGGAAAAACAAGATGAAGGTGGTTTACGAAGGTTCGCGGGAGGTAAGGGCATCCATTTTCAACGCCACCATTATTATCATTGTGGCATTTACCCCATTATTTTTCCTTAGCGGCATGGAAGGTAGACTGCTCAAACCACTGGGCATTGCTTACATTGTATCACTCTTTGCATCGTTACTGGTAGCACTTACGTTAACACCCGTTCTCTGCTCCTTTCTTCTTACCAACGATAAAAATTTGGCGAAGAAGAACGGAGATAGCCGACTGGTTGCTTGGCTTAAAAGCAGCTACACCTCTTCGCTCCGAAAAGCGTTCGTCCACCAACGATGGATTGTGGGTATCACCATTGTGCTACTTATCGTAACTGGGGTAATGCTTACACGGCTGGGGAGAAATTTCCTTCCTCCATTCAACGAGGGTTCACTTGTAATTACAAGCCAAACAATGCCCGGCATCTCGCTTGAGGAGTCCGACAAGTTTGGTCGGCTGGTTGAGCAGGAACTCCTAAAAATTCCTGAAGTTGTGTGTGTTGGTAGGAAAACCGGACGTGCCGAACTCGATGAGCACGCACTAGGCGTGAATGTAAGCGAGTACTACGTCCCTCTCAACCTGAATAAAAGAGACCAAGCCGCCGTTACCAAGGAGGTGCGAGAGCGCCTATCAAAGTTCAGGGGAATTGTTTTCACCATAGGTCAACCCATTGGTCACTACATCGACCACATGCTGTCAGGAACCAGAGCCGCCATTGCCATTAAGCTTTTTGGCACAAACCTCACCACCATGTATAGCACGGCAAACAAGATAAGGGGTGCCATAAGCGACATTCCCGGATTGACCGACATTGCCGTAGAGCAGCAGATTGAAATTCCGCAACTTCAAATTAAGCCAAACTTTGAACTCCTATCCCATCACGGCATCACGCCCAACCAGTTTTCACGATTTGTGGAGGTTGCTTTAGGAGGTGAAGCCGTAAGCGACGTTTTTGAAGGGGCCAAAGCATTTCATCTTGTGGTTCGATATCAGCAAGATGAACGGAACAGCATTGAGGCCATTCGCAATACGCTTATTGATGGAACAGACGGCACCAAGATTCCACTGTCGGAAGTAGCAGAAGTAACCTCCACAGCAGGGCCCAGTACCATTAACCGTGAAAACGTTCAGCGAAAATTGGTAATCTCTGCCAACGCAACGGGTTCGGACCTCGCAGGCCTAGTGAACAAAATAAAGGAAAAGGTCAACAGCGAAATATCGCTCCCTGAAGGCTATCACTTAGAATACGGAGGACAGTTCGAAAGCGAAGCCGAAGCATCGAGAACACTAATGCTGGCATCCATCGTTGCTCTTTTCATCGTTTTCTTGCTGCTCTTTCATGAATTTAGAGACCCAGCACTAGCTGCAGTAATTCTCATCAACCTTCCATTAGCCCTTATTGGTGGTGTATTCAGCCTAGTTGTTACATCTGGAAGTTTAAGCATTCCAGCCATAATCGGCTTTATTACCCTTTTTGGTATCGCCACGCGCAACGGCATATTGCTGATCTCTCACTTCAAGCATGCGGGAGTTTACTCTTCCTCGCTGGAGGAGACCATTGTTATTGGTGCCGCCGATAGGTTAACTCCAATTCTTATGACAGCACTCACGGCTGGATTGGCACTTATTCCGTTGGCTGTAGCGGGAAGGGCCCCGGGTAACGAGATTCAAAGCCCCATGGCAAAGGTTATACTGGGAGGACTCATCAGCTCCACGCTGCTCAATATCTATCTGGTGCCCATTGCCTATCGATGGCTTTGCAAACAAACTGGAAAAGGAGGAAAAACCAATGAATAAGAGAAGAGTAATCACCATAGGTTGGATGTTTGCTGCTACGGTTACCGTTGCTCAGCAAGCACCCGATAGTATTCTGCAGGCGATAATGCAGAATAACCTAAAAGCACAGGCCATTCAAAAGATCCTTGAAGCCAACACCTTCGACATAAAATCGCAGAATAATTTAGCAAAACCCTCAGTGGAATATGCTTACCTATGGGGAGACAGCAAAGATAACAGCAAAGAGGAGGTTGCAGTTGTACAGTCGTTCGCCTTTCCCATTACGCGACATGCTCAGCACATGGCTGGCAACGCTCAGATTAGCTTTGCCGAAGCGGAGGCAGAAGTTGAACTCTCCCAAATTGCCTTTGATGCCCGCATGCTCCTCATAAAGCAAGCAACTGCTAACCACCTGCTGGAGCAGTATAACAGTCGCATTGCCATTCAGGATACGCTTAAGGCGCTTCTCGAAAAACGGTTTGCCGCTGGCTTCGACGCAGCATACGAGTTGAACAAGGTAGCGCTGGAGAAAACAATACAGGAGGTGGGGAAAGCCAACCTACTATGCACCATTGCTGAGCAGGAACTAAATCTGGCCCAAATGAATGGGGGAAAAGAGGTTGCATACAGCGATACCACCATGCCAAGCATTATACTACCGACCAATGAGGATGATTGGGTAGACATGGTTCAAAATAGCAGTCGGGCAATACAGCTTGCCGGACTTGGAAGCGAGGTGGCCAAAAAGAATCTGAGCCTGCAAAAGGCCAAAGGCTTACCGGAGTTTGAAATTGGTTATCGCCGTGCCGTGGAAGATAAGGTTTCGTTCAATGGCTTTCAGGCGGGAATATCCATTCCGCTTTGGCAAAATCATGGAAAAGTAAGCGCCGCAAAAGTAAGAGTTGCTGCAGCCAATCTGGAGCAACAGGAGCAAACGGGAAAAGTACTGATGCAGGCAATGCAACTCTGGAAAAAGAAAGAGCAGCTGGAACATAGCGTGTCAACGCTCAAGGTTTCGCTTACGCAGAACAACAACACTCGAATCCTGCAAAGCGCATTCTTGGCGGGTAACATCTCCCTTCTTGACATGATGCAGGAAATTGCCTACCTGTTTGATGCACAAAACCAACTTGTTGTGCTTGAACAGACGCTAATGCAGGTAAAGGCTGAAATGGCCAAAATAGTCAATCAGTAGGTCAATCATTAAAGAGGAGGCTTGTGCCTTGAAACGCCACAAGCCTCCTCTTCATTTACTCAAAAACAAAAACCGAAATCAGCTGTTTTGATATGCAAATAAACGATTGAACTGAAATGGGATCGCACGGACATAGCCATAATCATAACCACAATCACACCACCGAGAATATAAAAGTAGCCTTCTGGCTAAACCTATTTTTCACCATCGTTGAAATAGTAGGTGGATTTTATACCAACAGTATTGCCATCATTTCCGATGCGTTACACGACCTTGGTGACTCCTTCTCCCTTGGACTGGCTTGGTACTTCCAAAATCTATCGCAACGTGGTCGCGACCGTAAGTTTTCCTACGGTTACGGTCGATTCTCCACCCTTGCAGCCATGGTGAACTCCTTCATACTGCTATTGGGTTCCATATTTATTCTTTCGGAGGCCATACCAAGAATTTTTAAACCGGAAGCCACCTCTGCCAACGGAATGATATGGCTGGCTATTCTCGGATTGCTGGTTAACGGTGCTGCGGCCTACAAGCTGGCTAGAGGCTCATCGCTCAATGAAAAAACAGTGCGCTTGCATCTGCTGGAGGATGTGCTTGGGTGGGCCGCTGTGCTGGTGGGTGCCATTGTAATGAAGTTCACCGGCTACACTGTGCTCGACCCCATCATGTCCATTGGCATAACCCTGTGGGTGCTCTACAATGTTTACCGGAACCTGCGTAGCGGCATGAAAGTTTTTCTGCAAGGCGTTCCTGAAAACGATGCAATCCCAAAGATTGAAGAGCTGGTAAATAGTCAACCGGGCGTGGTGGATACCCACGACATCCACATCTGGTCGCTCGATGTTGAATATATTGTTCTTACGTTACACGTTGTTATGGGAACGGAGCTGTCGACGGAACAACGAGTTGCGTTGAAACACCGCCTTAAAAATATGCTGGTTGAGAAAGGTTATAACCACGTAACCCTAGAGATGGAGATTCCCAACGAGGAATGTGGGCAGGAGAAGTGTTAACAAAAAAGACTGTAGGCTATTAGGCTATAGGTTAGGAAGGTTTGGCTTTGCCGAACTCCCTTCGGTCGGTTATAGTTTCACTATGTTACACAATGTTCACACAGAGTTGCACTGAGTAATCCTACGCATTAGTTGCCTGAAACAAGAGCCTTCCAGTCCTTTAACCTTTGCTTCCCTTGATTTCTCTAACTCTTGGGCTATTTTGGTTTTACATTTCTTTTGTAATTGCGGTGCGAGGTTGCTGTGGTACATTGAACAGCATGGGAGCGCGCACCGCTTGCGCTTGGTCCGTTTCTTTTCCGGGGGTTAACACCCCCGGCTACAAACATGCCACCTCTCCGAGGTGATTTATTTATTCATTGGTTTGCAGGTTGCAGTGGTATTTCATAATTTGGCTACACTGAACTTTCCTCATGATACTGGCACTTAGAAACTCGGTTCTAATTTCTTGTGCAACTCTAATTGTCAACAATTTTGTAACTTGTAATTTTTTTGTCACTTGTCACATTTGGAACACTGAGTAATCCTACGCATTAGTTGCCTTTTACAAAAGCCTTCCGGTCTTTTAACCATTAACCTTTCACTCCTTCGACGCCAGCTGCTCCAGTATGGATGGCCACCAGGCATTTATCCCCCAGCGGTTCCCCTGCCTTACAATTACTGTATTGGACGATGGTGAAACGTAAACAAACTGCCCCAAAATACCCATTGCAAAGAAGTCGTTGCGAGGTTTTCCCTGGTCGATGTTCCACCAAAAATTCCGGTAGAAGGTTCGTTCCTGCTTGAAGCATTGGTTGTACCATGGATGCTCCATTTGCCGGTAGAGGTCAAAGTATTCCTTGTCGGTTCTGCTATTCTCGAGCTGCCCAACGCGGTTGCACCATTCGGCTGGTAAGACTTGATGTCCATCCACCAACCCACTTTTCAAGTAAAGCATGCCAAACCGAGCCAAATCCCTAGCCGTAAGCACCAGTCCACCATCAGCCTTTAGGAAGCCGGAACGAGTGCTATCCATCATCCACTCGGCTGAGTTCTCGGGCTGAAGCGGTTGCCATAACTTTTCGTTAAAATAGGCAGAAACATCACCCACAAGTCGCTCCAAGAGGTACATTAGTAGATGTAGGTGCATATCGTTGTAAAGAAACATTCCTGAAGGCACTGAGGCCGGTTGCATGCGTCTCACGAGCTTTCGAATATCGCTGTAGAACCACATCTTCACCATGTCGGTGTTGGGCGACTTACCTGTGGTATAGCGAATTCCTGTCTCCATGCTCATGAGACTCTGGATAGTACGCTGATGAACAAAGCTGGGTAGCTCGGGCAGATACTTTCCGATGGGATCGTCGAGGCTAGCGATTAACCCCTCGCTGCAGGCAATGGCTAGCAGCGATGCAACAACCGACTTGGTTACGGAATAGGTAAGGATTGGAGTTCGGCTATCGACACCACCGAAGTAACGCTCATAGCCAATCTTTCCATCCTTTATCACCAAAAACGAGAGCGTGCCAGAGGAGGTGAGAAGTTCACTCAACCGCATGTTGCCTCCCCCGAAATTGACCACAATGCCATCGGCAAAAACCTCATTACCAATGGGTAAAGATTGGCTCCCAACTGCCGAAAATTTTGTGGTGGGAAAGTACCGATGGTCAAAGGCCGATTGGGTGGCAAAAGTTTGCAACGCAAAAGCGGCATAGCGCAACAAATATGGACGTTCAGGAACGCCAGCGTGTATTATTGACATGGAGTAACAACTTTTTGGGGAACAAAATCACCATCAAAAATAGTGGTTTGCCGGCAGAAAAACATAAAAAGAAAAATGGCTCATTTTTCTCCACCATCTAAAAAACTAAGGCTCAAACGGTAGCGATTTATTACACTAAAGTTAGCCATTTTTAGTGCCAAAAACTTGACTTTGGAATCCCACCGCCATACCTTGCACATGAGTAGAAAAACTACTTTAGATACAAAGGACGCAAAAAGGGAGATTACTAAACGTCAAGTTACATTTAAAGTTAAATCAACATCAAGGTTAAATACAAACAAAAAAGTGTTTCACTAATTTTGGTTACTACTGTAAATTGTTCCCGTTAATTTGCTCCCCAGTCCAAAAAAATTACTAAGTAGTCTTTCGGCTCTAGTATAAACCAAAGAGGCCCCAAGCGTGGGGCCTCAATTTTTTCTGCAGTAACCAAAACTAGTAGTTGACAGCCTTCTCTTCAAAGTAAGCCTGAGAATTTCCGCAAACAGGGCAGTTCTTAAGGGCTTTCTTGCCATGATGAACGTGGCCACAAACGGAGCAAACCCAGTCAACATCCTCGTCGCGTTCAAAAACCTTATCAGCCTCCACCCGCTCCAACAACTTACGATAGCGTGCCTCATGCTCAGCCTCAATTTTAGAAATCAACTTAAAGGCTGTAGCAATTTTCTTGAAGCCTTCCTTTTCGGCAACCTCAGCAAAATGGGGATAGAGCTCGCTCCACTCCTCATGCTCACCCATGGCAGCAGCACGAAGATTTTCGGCGGTAGTGCTCATTTCTCCTGCTGGGTAGGTTGCTGTAATCTCCACGGCACCACCCTCTAGGTAGCTGAAGAATACCTTGGCATGTTGCTCTTCCTGAAAAGCCGTTTCGATAAAGAGATCGGCTATTTGTTCAAAGCCCTCCTCACTTGCAATCTCGGCAAAGTAGGTATAGCGATTTTTTGCCTGCGACTCCCCTGCAAAAGCTTTGAGGAGATTCTTTTCGGTTTGAGTTCCTTTAAGACTTTCCATATCCTATATTTTTAAAAAAATTAGAGTTCGAAACAGACCTTGAAGGTAGACCTAAATGACGATTTTACAAAGAAGAGCGGTAAATATTGACGCTTCATTCAGGCAGAATTCAATAGTAGAATGTCAATTTTCATAACCTATAATTCTTATTAATAGTGTCTTGAAAATATTTCTGATGAAATCTCAATTTTTGAAATATTGACTGGTTTATGGACAACGCAGTAATCGAACGATACCAGCAAACTCCAATTATCCTCTTCAATTCAATATTTCTGGAATGCAGAATTGTCGCGTTTAAGCAACTAGCCCAAGTCACATTTGTGAGTTGAATCCTGCTTTAATTAATCAGATTGCAGACACCTTTTGAATGAACTCTTCAAATCGCTCCTGAATCTCACCCTTAAAGTTTTCATCGTTCAAATGGGTCTTCATAAAGGCATCAGTATCCTCCTTTTTACCGTCGGGCATTACAAGACCTATGGGAAACGCCTGACAAAGAATACACTTCTCATTAAGCATGCTTTCCACCTCTTTGAACACCAACCCGTGTCCAAACTTTTCATCTCTCTTGGCATCGGTGCTACCGCAGCACGTAGCAAAAACCAACCGGCCAATCTCATTACGATACTTCTTGACAAAGCTGCGCAAGGGTGGAACAAACCTACCCATCCAAATTGGCCCACATAAAATTACGGTATCGAACTCCCCAATATGGCTCCTGAGTGGCCGAATACCCAAATGAAGGTTCATTAGGAAGAGAAGAAAAACATTGAGCCGTGGCCTGATCTCCTCCAATTCACAGCCTAAACTTTTCGAAATTCTTTCGGCCAAATATCTATTGCTGCCTTTTCTAGAATAGTAAACCACAATTATCTTCTTCATACTATTACCGAAGTTTTAGTTCACCCACATTGCACAGCCAACTCGCAAATATGTGCCATAAAGGTATAATATATAAACAATATTGGTATGTAATTTATAATGAAGAACTTCCCTCCCCTGGCATCAAGGAGGTATGTGTGCCTAAACAGGGTTATTTACCATAAGGCAAATGTCTAGCAGCCCATAGCAGTTCAAGCCTTTAAACTGGGAAAAGCAAAATAATGGAAGGTTATACCACTACCAAATTTCTCAAACAATTCTTAACCGATGGCTCAACGATACCAAAAAACGTGTAAGTTTGGAGCACTTAAAATCCTCACTTTTTATGAGCATTTCGGTGTTCGCTGTTTTGGCCATCAACGTAGGTATAAACCTGCGCTACTGCTGGCTTGTCTACACAAAAAAGATAAAACCCGCGCTGGCCATGTGGCTATTTTTTGTGGTGGCCGTGGCCATAAGCCTCTCCACCTACCTCGCCAACGGGAATTTCAGCCCCATGGACAACATACTCAACACCTCCGACCTGGTGATGGTATCGGTAGTGATGCTCTACGTGCTGCTCCACGGCGACGCCAGCTCGCGCTTTACCCGCTTCGATAAGGGGTGCCTGGCAGCGGTGCTTGCCATAGTAATATTTTGGGTAGTTACCCGAAACCACGTTGCCACCAACCTTGCAGTGCAAACCATCATGGTAATTGCCTACTTTCCGGTGGTAAAACGAATGCTCACCGAGCGTAAAAACACCGAGCCCTTTACCGTTTGGTTTGCCATGTTTGCCGTTGCTGGTATTTCGCTATTCTCGAACAAGGGAACGCTGGCCAACATATACGCCATACGGGCCATGGCCTGCACCGGCCTGCTGCTCACCCTTATGCTTCGCATTGAGTATTTAAACCGGAGGCAAGCGTTAATTCCTTCGCAGCAAACAGTGTCGGATAGCAAAAAGCGCGGATAACCAATCAAAATGTGGCGTTGTGGAGGAGAGTTATGAGTCGGAAGACCGAAGTCGGAAGTCGGAAGTCGGAAGACCGAAGTCGGGGGTTGGAAGTCGGAAGACCGAAGTCGGGGGTTGGAAGTTCGAGATTCTAAAGCTATAATTACAGTACGACAGCCTAGCAAAGTGGCGAAGAGCCATTATACCGGGGCCTGCTTAAACTAGGCTGGAAGTGGAAGGTCTGCTAGTTTTTGAAACAGCCTTGGTCAATAAACTCCATCTTTTTTGCATCGAACCCCTGTTGCTGAGCCTGCTTGAGCAGCTGATCGATAGTTGATTGGTCCAACGTTGGGGTTCGGCTGAGAATCCATAAGTATTTTCGGGAATCATCGCCCACCATTGCCCACTGGTAATCCTTATCCAAGGCCAGAATCCAGTATTTTCCGGAGAAGGGCCAAAAGAACCGAACCTTAAGCTTGCCGGGGACATTTGGGTTTGGGATCCAAGCCACCCCCTTTGCCGTGCTCTCAACCTGGGTATCCTCCAGCTTCCGACCGGCATTTAAAACCTCAATTTTTCCGTCGACTCTTAAGCTATAGGTTGCGGTAACACAGGTAAGTCCCCGCTCAAACCGGTTAGGAAGTCGTGCAATTTCGTACCATCGGCCCAAATAACGGTCAATGTTCACGCTGTCGACCACCGGAAGTGGTTCATACACCTTGTTGCTGCACGAACTTATCATGGTAAGAAGAATAATTAGTGAAATGGCTAACGTTCTCATGCGAAGTTGTTTTTTCTCACTAATAAAGCAAAACAGAAAAGCAAATGTTCAACAAAGAGTGATAAAAATGAGACAGGAGAAAGCAGTTGTGCTCACCTAACCTAATCCGCTAATTTGCTAACAACCTCTCCTTTAAAACCACTGCCTAATGCGATCTTTCCAGGTGAGCTTGGGCTCGTCCTCATCGGAGTAGTAACCGCTCTTGTCGCGGTAACCGTAGCCATAACCATATGAATAGCTATAGCTGTAACCGTAGCTGTAGCGGTAGTTATAACCATATCCATAGCTGCGTTTAGGTTGAAAATCGTTTACAACTAACGCCAAATTTTTAAACTCCCGATGGGTGTAAATATCGTCCACCAGCTTAATTACCTCCTTCGATGAGTAGGCATAGCGAACCACAAAGAGGTTGGCATCGGCAAAGCGAGCAATCAAAAAGGCATCGGTTACGATGGCAACTGGAGGGGTATCCACAATTATGTAGTCGAAGTTTGATCGTGCCCAAGCAATCAGCTTGGTCATGCGCTCGGAACCTAGCAGCTCGGCCGGGTTGGGTGGTATGGGTCCACTGGGGGCAAAAAAGAGGTTGGGAATGGAGGTAGCTGAAACAATCTCCTCCTCGGTGTTTCTACCAATAAGAAAAGTACTTACACCAACGGTGCTCTCCATATCCAGCAGCTTTTGCAGCTTGGGTTTACGAAGGTCGAGCCCCAGCAGCAGCACCTTTTTTCCCGTCATGGCAACAATGGCGGCCAAGTTGATGGCCATAAAGGTCTTTCCCTCCCCGCTAAGCGATGAGGTAACGGCTATAACCTTCTGGCCCGGTTCCCTTAGCAGGTATTGTAGATTGGTCCTCAGCCCTCGGAACGATTCGGCTAAGGTGGACTTGGACTTATCTATCACCGGCAGGTTGCTGGGGTAGCGGTTATGGCCCATAGTTCCTATCACAGGAGCCTTGGTATGCCGAGCAATTTCCTTCAAATCCAGCAGCTTGTCGTTAAGAAAATCAATCAGCAGCAGAATGGCTAACGGAAGCACTCCACCCGCAAACAGGGCAATGAGGTAGTTCATTGACTTCTTGGGCTTGATGATGGTGGCATTTTGAGGTAATGCCGCATCGAGCACCTTATTGTCGGGAATGTTAGATGCTTTAGCAATTGCCGCTTCTGCCCGTTTCTCCTGCAGGTAGGTGTACATCTTATCAATTAGGTCGAAGTCGCGCTCAAAGCCAATCAGCAGCCGCTCATTGCCGGGAAGTTTAAGAACCTCGGCCTCCACTTTGCCCATACGGACCTCAATATCTTGCCGAGCAACAATGTTGGTAGCTATCAAACTGTTGACCTTTTCGGCTAGACTGCTGCGTAAATTCTCGAGACGAATATTGAGCTGCTCCAATCCAGGATTTCCCTGCTTTACCGAAGCCTTCAGCTCCGCACGCTCAATGTACGTTTTGTTTATCTCATCGAGTAGCATGCCCAACTGGGGGTCGTCAACCCCCATGGCTGAAGGAGCCACAAGATTATTTAGTTCCGAGCGGTCGGCAAGGTATTTCTTGAGGTAGGCATAGTAGCGCCCCTTCAATTCAAACATGCCCTTCTCGTTCTGCAATGCCTTAATACGATCTAAAAGAGCCCCCCCTTCCTGCTTTAGGTCAATAACCTTATTGTTGGTTCTGAAATCCTGTAGTCGCTGCTCAGCTCTCTGGAGTGTATCAGTCATGTCGGCCAGCTGCACATCGATAAATTTTACAGTATTTTCAGCAATCTGGTTCTTCTCCTCCAGCCCACGGTTAATATAAACCTCCATGAGCTTATTGAGGTAGTCGGCCTCCTGCTCTGCTACGTAGCCCGTGCTAACCAAGGTAAGAATGGAGCCCTTTTTGTCGTTGAGGGTAACGGTAACCTTGGCCTGATAGGCAATTGCCATAGAATTCAGGTCGTTAATGGTGAAGTAGTAGCGCCTACCTACCAAGTCCTCAGTATAGTCGTTGGGGTTGCGCAGCACCACCTTAAAGCTGAAGGCGTCGTTTGTAAATTGCTGACCAAACTGCATGGTCTGCGAAATACCCATCCCATCATCTATCTCCAGCTGGTACTTATCTTTCGAAAGTATATTGATGTAAACTGGGTAGTTGGCCATGTTAGCCTTAGAAGTATCCAGTATAACCTTAAAAGGTGAACTCTTGTAAAGCTTCTGCTCCTTAATACTTCGTCTCCCCACAGCAACATAGGTTACGTTGAAATCGGGTAGCTGCGATACGGTTTGATAGGCAAGGGTATAGGCTTGAAGTATCCCAATTTCGTTTTGCACGCTCTTGGTGTTGCGCACCAACTTAAGACCTTGAATAAGATTTTCAGCACCAGTAAGTCCTTTCGAGTTATCGTCGTCCTTCACAATAACGCTGGAGGTTACGCTATACACCTGCTCCGAATAGCGATTTATGAGATATGCAATAAAAAGAAAGGCAAATATGGAGATGGCAAACCAATACCAATTGCCCAACACTCGATATATCAGATGCTTAATATCGAGCTGCTCCTCCTCAGGCGCGTTCCCATACATTGAAGCTGGCCTATCGTTACTTGGTATGCTTTCCATCAATCACCCTGCTTAATTAATCGTTCACTTTAATAATATCGCTTACCACTCTTATTTTATTTTCTCCAGAAAAGCTTTTATCTCCACTTCGCAGCTACTTTTCACCTGTTTTTTTTCAGGCTTCCAACAACTTCCACTCTCCTGTCACTTTTCCGTCACTCGTAACTACAATGCTTTCGACATATAGCTCAGCAGCAATATCAGTGTGCTAATAGTAGAAAGAGCAAAGGAGTAGGTTCCCGCATTCAGCTGCCACATTTTCCCTTTGCGAGGCTCCACCACCACCACATCGTTGGGCAACAGGTAGTAGGCTTCGTTGGACATAATATTTTTGTCATTCAAGTCTAGCCTGAACGTCTTATTTCCATCAGGTCCAGGCCTCACCACCATCACGTTGTCGCGCTTGCCATAGTCGGTAAAGTCTCCGGCAAGTGCCAAAGCCTCAAAAATGGTGAGCTTGTCGTTGAAGTTGGTATAAACGCCCGGGCGCCGCACCTCGCCCAAAACGGTAACCTTATAGCTGAGCAGCCGAACAATCACCAGCCCATCCTTTAAGAACTCATCGGCACGAGCTTGAATAATGTTGGTGGCCTGCGCCACAGTGAAGCCGGCAACATGAATAACTCCTAGAACTGGTAGCCTTACACTTCCGCTATCAGAAACCGCATAGCCATATAGGTAGTAACTGGCTTCGTTGGAGTACATATTGGTTGTTGGTCCAGCCCCATTGCCCTTGTTATTGAACAGCGCACTAATCTGAGGATCTTGGGTGATCACCTGCACATACAGCACATCGTTGGGGTGAATTTTGTATAGGTCGGGCTGCTTTACAGAGGGTATCACCTCCACTCCAGCATTTTTCATGTAAAGCAGCTGGTTGCGCTTATTGCACGAAGAAAGCAAAGCCACGAATGCCAGCAGTATAATGATAGGACGTAATTGTCTCACTGTAAAATATTTATAAGACTATATAAACGACCAATTGGCCAAAATAGTTCACAAACTGTGTAAAAGTAATTAAAATATGGGAAAATGAGAGAATTTGGAAATGAGACAATGGAACTATATACCAATGGGTCAATACCACTCGTCACTATTAACTATTCACTACTTCACCTTCTCAATAAACTCCAGCGGCACAGAGACCATAAGGCTAAACGGGATATTCTCGATGCGCACGAGCACTTTTTGACCTCCACGATGCTCAACCAACTCTCCCTCCATGCCCATGAGCTGGCCTATCACCACCTTAACCTTCTGCCCCACCTCTATGGCTTCCTGAACGACCTCCACCTCAAAACCCTCTCCAATAATGCGCTTTAGATATTCAATGTCCTTATCGGCAACGGGAGCAGGAAGTCTCTCGAAGTTTATAAAAAAAACCGCACCAGGATCCTGCAGCACCTCAAACCGCTGCGACAGCACCATTCTAACAAACACGTAAGAGTTTATGAGTGGCACCTCCACCAGCTTCTTACGATCGCTCCACTTCCGCATCGTTTTTTGTAGGGGCAAGTAGCATTCATATCCTCTGTCGGACAGCCGTGCGGCTACCTTCTTCTCGTTGCGTGACTTGGTATAAAGGGCATACCAGCGCGGCTCTTCCTTCCTCTTGATGGTGGTTGGGGCGTTTTCCATATTAACCGCAAAGATAAGCCGAGAAATTAATTTGAAGAAGCTAAAGGGAGCTAAAGGAGTCAGAGAAACAATTCAAATGAGAAGAAGTTATAGAAGTCGGAACAAAACGCAGATCCCGCCTTGGCAGATAAATGGATTCAACCAATTGTGAATACATGCTACCGTACATCTACAAAAGAATAATAAAAAGTTGACCTACTTAACTTGATACAAGTTACCCCATTACGGCTACACCTATCAGCTTGCCAATGCCGAAGGTGATGATGGCTGCCCCAAGCCCAAAAAGAATCTGACGAAACCCTGAATGTAAAATTTTTTTTCCGGTGAAGAGCGTAATAGCGGCTCCCAGAATAAATAGACCCACTACGCTAAACCCCAAACTAGTAAACGTAGCTGTGTAACCATTTAAAAAAAGAAACGGTGCAAGTGGAATAATGGCCCCAAGGGTAAAGAGGAAAAAGGAGGTAAAGGCAGCCTCCCAGGCCGAACCACCAAGTTCCTCCTTATCAATTCCTAACTCCTCACGAACCAAAGTATCTACGGCTGTCTCCTTGTTTTCGAGGACTTTTTTGGCCATCTCCTCAGCTGTTTCCTTAGCGATCCCCTTGGATTGGTATATGAGCGAGAGTTCCATCATCTCCTCCAGCGGTGAAGTCTCCAGCTCCGTTTGCTCCATCTGAATTTGCCGCATGTATAGCTCGCGAGAACTCTGAACCGATAGCCATTCACCAAGCGCCATAGATATAGAACCGGCAAGCATTCCTGCGAACCCCGCAATAATCACCGGCTTGCTGCTACTGGTGGCCCCCGCCACTCCCATAATCAAGCTAAGGTTAGATACCAACCCATCGTTGGCTCCCATTACAGCAGCTCGCAGCGCATTACCTCCAACCGACTTGTGTCGCCCCTCCAGCTTGGCCAATGTTCCTCCAGCAACTCCCTGTGAGGAGCTGTATATGTTGTTCAAAATGGTAGCGTGGTTCATCTCGTTGCCCGAAACCTCTTCACCTGCATCCCTCTTCAACTGGAGAGAGTTGCTTCCCATGGTCTCCTCCATCTTAATGAGGTTATTGAGAATGAAATCGAAGCCGATAATCTTACCAACGCCCACCTGAAGTTTTGTTTGATAGGATGGTTTGGGCAGCGTTGCGCTAGGCTCCAACTCTTTCAGCATGGTGAGAACACGACCAATGTGGATTTTCTCAATCTCCGACATTTGCCGGTAGATATCGGCAAGCGAAGAATCGTCGGTATGTTCGCTTAGCTTCCTGTATAAAAAGGAGGCATCAACTTCGGCCTGAAGCTGATCTAATAGCTCTTTTTTGGTTAGTGGGTTAGCCATCAACGTATTTATTTTAGTAAGGCAGCCCAAAAATACAAATAAAATTAGGAGATTAGTGGTTTAGGTATTTCGGATGTTAGGGTCCGTGGTGGCAGGGTATGTTGCTTCCACAGCCCTACTCCTCCAATTCAACCATTGCAGGATCTAAGCCTGACGTCTACTTCGACTAACTTCCGCTTAACTACCAACCAATTTCTGTCCAACTTTCGTATTCTATCTATTCACCAAACTCTTAAAATCGTCACCGGTGGGATTTTGGAACATCTTTAGCTCAAACTCGGGGATTACGGCTAACATGTGGTCGAAGATATCGCCCAAGATAGATTCGTAGAATACCCAACGCTTCTCCTTCAAGAAACCATAAATCTCCATGGGTATCCCCTTCTCGTTGGGCTCAAGTAAGCGAACCATAAGGGTGGTCTCCGTATTTACATTAGGATTGCTCATCAGGTATAGTTCCAAATACTTACGAAACACACCCAAGTTGGTAAGCCTACGCCCATTTACAAGGATGGTATCTTCAATATTGTTTTGGTCGTTGTAGGACTTTAACTCCTTCTCCTTCTCTTCAATATAATTACGAAGAATCTGAATCTTCTTCAGCTTCTCGAGTTGCGGTTGAGAGCAGAACTTAACGCTGGAAACATTGATAAGCACTGCACGTTTAAATCGACGACCATCGGACTGCTCCATGCCGCGCCAGTTAGTAAACGATTCGCTCACCAGCGCATATGTTGGAATGGTAGTAATGGTGCGATCCCAGTTCTGAACCTTAACGGTTGCAAGAGTTATATCCATCACCGTTCCATCTGCCTTACGCGAAGGCATTTCGATCCAATCACCAATCTTCACCATATTGTTGGCCGAAAGTTGAATGGAGGCCACAAACCCCAGAATGGTATCCTTAAATATGAGCATAAGCACAGCAGCCGATGCACCCAAACCAACCACAATATTTCCAGGATCCTTTCCAATAATGAGCGCAATAATTACAATGCCACCAAAGAAGTAGGCCACAATTTTGGCAATCTGTAGGTAACCCTTAATTGGGCGTTCTAAGGAAACGGGTAGGGTTAGGTATACATCGTTAGCCGCGTCGAGGAAGGCACCCAGCGACAAAAGCCCAATCAATATCATGAATGCTTTCGTAATTGTCTGTATAGCTGTTACATATACAGGAGCAATATCCTCAAGGGCAACAGGAATAAGCAGATAAACAACAATGGCTGGAACAAGGTGAGCCAGCTTATGAAAAACCTTACGATCAATCAAGAAATCGTCCCATTGTGTCTTACTCTTACGAGCAAAGCGAACAAGCGCAGAAACAATAATCTTCCGGGTGATGAAATCGCTGATAAAGGCCACCAACGCAATTGCCAAAAGGGCAATCATTATCTTCATTAAAAGGCCGAGCGTATCACCCAACGAGTAGCTGGCAATCCAATTCTCCAACTTTCCCATTAGGTAGTAATGGCTTGATTTTTCAAGGATTTCGTGCATATACATCATCTTTGTTTTTGACAGAAACAAATTTAGGCATAACTTTCTGAGGTTGCAAATCACTACAACCTAGGCTGGATAGTGGATTAATACATTGTTCCAATTAAACCAATGCCTCAAAAATCGATCTTTATACGTGGCTGTTTGCACGAATCGAAAACTTCAAAACACTAGACTATGAAAAATATTGTAATTGTTCTTCTGACCCTAATCTCCTCTACCCTATTGGGACAGGAGGCGAGTTATTCCAGCTACTTTGAACCCAACGGTGCTCTTCGGTTCGACTTCTTCCTTGCCGGCAATGCTCAAAGCCAAACGGCTTACTTCGATGCCATCTACTCCGAAAAAGTGTGGGGAGGAAATCCCGACAAAACCATTGAGCCTTACAGCTATGGCGAATATGCCTTTAGGGTATATGACAAAGCAACCAACCAGTTGATTTTTGACAAGGGTTTTTCATCTCTCTTTCAGGAGTGGAGAACTACAGATGAAGCGAAAAAGGTTGGACGAGCATTTTCACAAAGTATTCGAATTCCCGTTCCAAAAAATCCTGTAAAGGTTGAGATTTGTGAACGAAAAAAAGCAGATGGAAAGCTATACCCAATGTTTACAATGGATGTAGACCCTCACTCCAAGTTTATTAACCACGAAAAGAAACAGCTCAACCCTGTTGAGGAGATCGTCAAAAGTGGTGATTCCGAACATAAGGTTGACCTTGTAATTGTAGCCGAAGCATATCAGCAACAGGAGATGGGTACCTTTGTGAACGATGCCAAGCGGTTGGTTGACACACTATTTGCATACGAGCCATACAAATCGAGCAGGGATAAGTTTAACGTTTGGTTGGTGGAATCGCCTTCGGTGGATTCAGGCCCCGATAATCCTGGCGCGAATATTTGGAACTCTACAGTTGCTTCTTCCACCTTTTACACCTTCGACGAGGAACGCTACCTAACCACATTCGACTATAAAGCGTTAGCCGACCTTACCACCGATATTCCCTGCGATGCGCTCTACGTGCTGGTTAACTCCAGTAAGTATGGTGGTGGCGGAATATACGGATACTACGCCCTTAGCAGCGCGCACAACGCCCTATCACCCAAGGTATTTATCCACGAATTTGGGCACAGCTTCGCGGGTCTAGGCGACGAATACTTCGACTCCTCAACTCCCTACGAGGACTTCTACAACCTTAAGGTTGAACCTTGGGAACCAAACCTCACCACGCTGGTAAACTTCGACTCCAAGTGGAAAAATATGGTGGAACCGGATGTTCCCATCCCTACCCCTCCTACCGCTGAATATAAAAACAAGATTGGAGTATTTGAGGGAGGTGGTTACATGGCTAAGGGCATCTACCGCCCGATGTTTGACTGCCGCATGAGAACCAACACGGCGAAAGGTTTTTGCCCAGTTTGCCAGCGAGCAATCAAGAAAGTTATTGACTTCTACGCACAGTAAATAGTGCAGCAAATAAAAAGGGTGTCTTGATTTCTCAGGACACCCTTTTTTAAACCTAAACTACTACTAGCTATTAACACTCCCGTTGATACGGTGGTTTAGTTAGGTAGTTTCATCCAAACACGTGTTCTTTAACACATAATCAGCAATTTGATGCTGCCCTATTTTTGGCTTATTGAAAAAATATCTCACTGACTTGCCACATACTAAACAGCGCAATAATGCCATATCAGTACCGAAAAACTATTTCGTATTTTTGCACTTTAACATTTATTCAGTTGCGCCATTGAACCCTAATATAGCAGTTACAGAAGATGGTTCTACTACCTTCTTTTCCAAACAATTCAACCAGCACTACCACTCGCAGCACGGGGCCATACAGGAATCGATGCATGTATTTATCGATGCTGGATTTCGGCAGCTGCGGAATCGTAGTTCCCTACAGATTTTTGAAATGGGGTTTGGCACCGGCCTCAACGCGCTGCTCACGCTCACTGAGGCGGAACGCTCACGAATTACAGTAAACTACGAAGCCGTTGAACTATTTCCACTCAAACCTGAGGATGCACTCCAAGCCAACTTCCCCACCAAACTTGGAGGTTGGCAAAAGGAGTTCGAGTCGATGCACCTTTGCCAATGGAATACGAGACAGGAAATTTCGGACAGATTTTCGCTGCTAAAGCACGAAGTCGATTTAATTACAGCAAAGCTGCCTAGCGGCATAGACCTGGTCTACTTTGATGCCTTCGACCCTGAAGCACAACCTTCGCTCTGGACAATCGCCATTTTTCGGAAATTATTCGAGGCCATGAGCATTAGTGGCATACTGGTAACCTACTCTTCCAAGGGAATCGTAAAAAAAGCGTTGCGTGAAGCGGGATTTAAGGTAGAACGTTTGCCCGGCCCTCCTGGAAAAAGGCACATGGTAAGGGCCACAAAATGTAATTATGCCGAATGAGTAAAATAGAACGAGAGAAAAGAACCGTTGGTCTAATGATCGGCATCTACTGCAGAGGAAAACACGGAACCAAAACGCTATGCCCCCAATGTAATGACCTGTTGCACTATGCACAAGCGCGCTTAGACCACTGCCCCCATGGCGAGAGCAAGCCGTCCTGCGCCAAGTGCACCATCCACTGCTACAGCAAAAGCTACCGAGAACAGATAAGGCAGGTTATGCGATACTCCGGACCACGTATATTTTGGGCCTATCCATGGCAGTGGCTAAAGCATCTATTCATCCAATAGGACTCCCCACAGCAAGCGCATAGCCATTAGGTTTGCAATACTTAATATTAACTACATACATAAAAAGCATACCCTATTCCCTTGGAGAATAGGGTATGCTTTAATAATTTGAGCTTGCTACAAATCCGTTACCAAATTTTCACCCGTAAGCTGTCTGGGCGCCACATAGCTTGACCTTCCTTAACATTAAATGCTTTATAAAAAGCTGGCATGTTCGATAATGGGCCCAATACTCTGTACTTTGCAGGTGAATGGACATCGGAAAGCACTTGGTTTGCAATAGCTTCCGGACGGTCGTTAATCATCCAGGCCATGGCATACGCTAAAAAGAATCGCTTATCAGGCGTTAACCCCGCAATGATTTCATTATTTTTATATTGACTCGTCTTCTTAAATGCTTCATACCCCATGACAATGCCACCTAGGTCAGCAATGTTCTCGCCCTGCGTCATATCGCCATTAATATGCAGGTTGTCGACTGGAACATATCCATTAAACTGCTCAACAATCATCTTTGTTTTCTTCAAAAACCGAGCCCTATCTTCCGAAGTCCACCAATTATTAAGGTTTCCATACTCATCATACTTACACCCCTGATCATCAAATCCATGAGTAATCTCGTGCCCAAATGTTGAGCCTCCTATAATGGCATAAAGAATGGCATCATCGGCTAACTTATGCTCAAATCCGGGAACCAAAATATTACATCCAGGAACTACAATCTCGTTGTTTGATGGATTATAATAAGCATTGTACCATTGAGGCTCCATATCCCATTCGGTGCGATCAACTGGCTTTCCATATTTAGCAAACATAAAATTAGACTGCCACAGATTTGCATGCATTACATTCTTAACGTAGGAAGTGCGATCGATTTCCATATTGCTTAGATCCTTCCAATGATCGGGATACCCAACTTTCATAATCACAGCATCCAATTTTTTTAATGCTTTTACTTTGGTAGCCTCGCTCATCCAATCCAGGTTTTTGATTCGATCAGCATATACAACCTTAATGGCATTCCCAATTTCGAGCAGTTTTTCCTTAGTGCCTTTAGGTAGATATTCAGCCACATACACCTGCCCAATGAGTTCACCCAATTGCTTGTCGGTTTCTCCAACAACCCTTTTCCAACGAGGCTTCGGCTCTTCAATTCCCCTCAGTGTAGTTAAATAAAAGCGGAATGACTTCATATAGGTTGAATCATCAAGAAAATCAGATAACCCGTTAACGAATTGAAACTTAAGGTAGTTTTTCCAATCCTTCAGCGAATAACTTTTTAAGTAGGTATTCACTGCATCTAAAAATTCTGGCTGACCTACAACAACAGAATCAACCATATTCAACCCTACACTCTTGAACAGCAGTGCCCAATTTATATTTGCTGTTTGCTTCGACAGCTGCCCTAGGGAGAGTTTGTGGTAGTTTTTAAATGGGTCTCGTGTATCCTCACGCTTACGCGATGCCGTTGCCAATGCTGTTTCAAGATTTAATAAGCCATCAGCAGCAATTGAAGCATCCCTTTCATCATAGCCCATTGTAGTATAGAGCGATTTGCTGTATTCCAAGAACCGTTTCCGAACCATTTTTGCGCGATCAGTTTGATCCAAATAGTAGCTACGATCGGGCAAGCTAAGCCCCCCCTGAGCAATGTAAATTGCGTATTTACTACTTATTCGGTCATCCTGCGCAACATAAAATCCAAAAAGAGGGGAGCTAGAAACCTGATGAATATAAGCTACTTCTTTGATTAAGTCGTTAAGATTTGAGATGGAATCAATCCGGCTTAGTTCATTCATTAAGGGCTTAATTCCTTGCCGATTCAGGGATAAGCTATCCATTCCAGAGAAGTAAAAATCACCAATCTTCTGTTTGTTGCTCCCTTTTGCATAATCTTTGGAAACCGAAGACTGACAAATAGACAAAATTTGTGAATTGATGGTATCCCTAATCAACTGCCACAGTCCGTTTCCTTGCTCGCTACTTGGAATGGGATGATCCTTAAACCATTTTCCGTTTGCATACATAAAGAAATCATCTCCAGGATTAACCGTGGAATCGATGTGGGATAATAATGGATCTGCTTCAGGGCTGGGCTTGTTACCATTTTGCATTGTGCATGAAACAGAAAAAGCCATCATGGCCATGATTATAAGAAATATACCGTACTTTTTCACACTAAGTTATTTAAGGGTTACACATACTATGGATTATTCTATTCATAAAAAGCCAAATATCGTCTTTCCCGCTGTAACCATCCTTTTAGAAAGATATTTTTAATCAAGCGAATTAACTCAAAATCAAAAATAAAGCTCCGCGCAGGAAGCGCTCGTGAGTATCATAATTCCACCAATTAATGCTAAAATTCGCCCCAAATAAGAGGAAGAACTAAACCCAACAGAGATTAGAGTGTTAAATAATGTTATGGTTTATTGATCTGACACAATATTTTCGGTGAACAAACACTCGTTATTGAATTTATCTATAACTTTGCTCCTTAAACAGACTAATTAACACATACTTTACAATGAAAAAAATTGCATTCATTCTATTAGCAGCGGGTTCAGTAGCAATGACCAGCTGTGGACAAAAGTCAAAGTCCTCGGCAAAATTAAAGACCGATGTTGACTCACTCAGCTATGCCATTGGAATCAGCGTTGGCTCAAGTTTTGCCCAGAACGACATCAAAGAAATTAACGTTGATGAACTTTCTGCTGCCATTTCCGATATAATGAGTAAAGATAGCTTACGGCCAATGATGGACCAGCGGGTTGCTCAAACGGTGATTCAAACATACCTCATGAAGCAGTTCGACATTAAGCATGCTAAGGATATTGAGGCTGGTGAAGATTTCATGAAGCAAAATGCTTCAAAGCCTGGTATCGATACCATGCATGTTACCTACATGGACGAAATGCCCGGTGGTAAAGGCACTCTGAAAACTGCCGTAATGCAGTACCAAGTTATCAAGCAGGGTAATGGACCAAAACCAATTGCAACCGACGTTGTTAAGGTTAACTACATTGGAACCCTTATTGATGGAACCAAGTTTGATTCCTCTTACGACAGAAAAGAGCCAGCCCAATTCCGCCTTAACGGTGTAATTAAAGGATGGACTGCCGGTCTCGAAAGGATGAATGTTGGTTCAACATACAAATTCTATATCCCTGCTGAACTTGCCTATGGTCGATTTGGACGTAACCCAATTATTCCACCCTACGCAACACTTGTTTTTGAAGTTGAGTTGCTAAGCATCGACAATCCTGCAGCTCCTGCACCAGCTGCTCCAACAGGCAAACCAATGAAAATGAAGAAATAGTTTATTTCCGAATAAATAGTTAAGTTTTCTGGCGCCACTCCAATTTTTGGAGTGGCGTTCTCTTTTGCGCAACAACCTGCTACCAACGCTGTTTTTTGAATGAGCTATTCCAAATAGAAGGTAGGGTTGATTTTGTATTTCGTGGCATTTTTCGTTACTTCGTAATCCTTTTGTAAGTAAATAATCAAGCAAAAACTAAGTATATGAAAACGGCTGAAATCCATACCGAAAAGGGTGTTATGAAGGTGAAGTTCTTCGAGGAAGATGCACCTAACACCGTGGAGAATTTTGTTAAGTTGTCGAAATCAGGATTCTACGACGGCCTAATATTCCATCGCGTAATTCCTGATTTTATGGTACAGGCCGGCTGCCCCCACGGCACCGGAACAGGTGGCCCCGGCTACACCATTAAGTGTGAACTCAACGGTAACAACCAATATCATGATAGAGGCGTTCTGTCAATGGCACACGCTGGTCGCGATACTGGTGGTTCGCAGTTTTTTATCTGCCACAACAGGGAAAACACACAGCACCTCGATCGCCAACATACCGTGTTCGGAAAGGTTTATGAAGGTCTTGAGGTTCTCGACCAAATTCGTAAGGGCGACGAGATTATCAAAATTGAAATAAAGGAGGAGTAACAATGGCCTTAGAAATACAGGGAAAGCTCGTGCAGATGCTCGAGAAGCAGGTTGGAACTGGTCGTAATGGCACTTGGGAAAAGCAGGAATTTATTCTGGAGACCACGGAGCAATATCCCAAAAAGATTTGCATTTCGGCTTGGGGTGACAAAATTAAGGATATTGACTCAGCCAAGCCCGGCGATATGCTCAAGGTCAGCTTCAACCTGGAGTCGAGGGAGTTCAATGGCCGCTGGTACACCGACATTCGTGCTTGGCGAATCTCCCGCGAGGGTGCAGGTGCAGGTGCTGGAGCAGCTGCTTCATCTTCAACTGGTGCTCCAATGTCAGCCCCACCTTCTTTCGATGAAATGCCTCCCATTGGCGGCGAAGAGGAGATAAACGACCTCCCATTCTAGCATACACAAGAAACCCCGATTAGCATCGGGGTTCTTTTTTGCCTTTCAGCAAGTAATTCTATTTTCGCAATCACTTATTATCAACAGCAAAATTAGGCTTGGCCCACGGTTCGTTGCCTTACAGCCTCAAACAGCATAACCGAAGCAGCGGCTGAAACGTTCAGTGACTCAATCTTGCCCATTAGTGGGATTTGAACAATGTAACTGGCCATGCGCAAAATTTCAGCCGACACACCGGTATCTTCTGCTCCCATCACTATTACAGTTGGGATTTTAAAGTCGATATCGTATAGCGTGGACGATGATTTTTCGTTGGCTGCAACAATTTGAAAGCCGCTCTGTTTCAGAAATAGGGATGCATACTTCAACAGCTTTACCCGACAAACCGGAATAATGTTGAGCGCACCCGCTGATGTTTTTAGCGCATCGGCATTGATTTGGGCCGAACCTTGGGTAGGAATTATGATTGCATCGGCTCCGGCGCACTCAGCGCTTCGTGCAATGGCACCGAAATTACGCACATCGGTAATTTGGTCCAGCATAACAACAAGCGGAACCTTGCCAGCCTCAAAGAGAGCTGGTATTAAATCCTCCATCTGCGCAAACTCAATGGGTGACATATAGGCAATTACCCCCTGATGATTTTTGGTGGTGACCCGGTTGAGCTTTTCAATGGGTACCAACGACATGGGTATGTTATTGCTCTTTACCAAATCAACTACCTCCTGGGAAAGTTCTCCAATCAGCCCCTTCTTTATCAACACCTTCTCCACGGTTCTCCCTGCATTAATGGCTTCAATCACCGGACGAATGCCAAAAATTAGCTCCCCACGCTCCCGTTCCTTGAGCTCATTTCCATACTCTTTTCGATAGTTATTCACGCTATGTAAGTTGTTTCGGTTCATAAAATTTAAAATAGTGGGCAAAGATAGCGAATCTTACTGATCTGGTGCATCTTCGTCCTCATCGTCAAAAATAAAAGGTTTGCCGCGGCTCCACCCTTGCTGTATTTGCGACCACTTAAGGTTGCTGGAACGTCGGTAATCGAGCACAAAATCGTTGGGGCTAGCCCCTCCTTGACGGCATACAAAGTGGAATCGCGTGAGCTTTTGCCCTTTGCCCGTGCCATACACCCAAACTTCGTTTTTGCCATACCGAAAAATCCGATTTGGTAGGCCATACATCATAAACACCATTCCACGGTCACTTTTCCACCCCTCCATGTAGGAGGAAAAGAAGTAGTTTGCCAAGAAGAGCCGGTTGTAGTAAATGCGTATAAGCTCACGGGCCGATTCGTGGTCACCAGCCCTTGCAAGCCATAGGCTATCGAGGAGCAACTTCTTGTTAGCGCTTAGCAGCAACGAATCGTTAATGTTCGGTTGTATATAAACCATTGGTGCTAGGAGATCCTCGTTTGTAACAATCTTTGGAAAGCCCAAATTAAAACTTCCCAGCACTACGCCCTTGCCGGGAATAGAATCAGCACAAACAAGATAAACCCCACTGTAAGGAAGAGTCAAACCTCTTCCGGCAATTTTCCACTTCCACACGCTATCGGCGGCAGGTGGATAGTCTACCCGAAATGCAACCACAGGTGGCTTGGCAACAGGTAAATTTTTATAGTAGAAAACGTAAGCACTATCCAACTCTCTGAGTGGGTGGTTCACCCGCACCGATTGTCCCGGCTTTAATGAGATTCCGAAGAAGGGAGAACCATCGTCTAGTGTAGTTCTGTACCACTGCCCCGTATTGTGGTTAAGCTTGTCCACCATCGAAAGTGAAATGGTGGTACGCTCCCGAAGAACATCGGTGACCAACAGGTTGAGAATATACGCATGGCCAATCTTCGCGTGTAGCGGCAGTTTTGTTAAAATGGTCTTCTTTGCAAGACTCTGCTGGTTGAGCACCAAGGTTGCAGAGGCAGTATCCACAACTACTGAGCTATCCTTTACATCGTAGAGTTGCGCGATAATTTTGACCTTGCCCTGTAGCACCGAGTCGGGATTGGCCATATTAAACAGCACCTCCGTTGGATAAATGGCCACATTCAGCTCAGAAAGGCTATCGCTAAGGTGAAACACCTTCGACTCTGGATGAATGGAGTTGGCACCCGGATTATACATATCGGTCAGCCGAATGGATTGCTGCGCCTTACGGCTGCCAGCGCACGACACCAAAAAAGCAGCGAAAACTATGGCTAAACCAAATAATAAATGTCTCTTCAACCTCAAGCGTGTGCCCATAGCTAAAATGTCATTATAAGACTTAACATGATATTACGAGGCAAGATAATCAAAATATAGGCACTCAATATTGCTACACAATGCCCCTCTCCTTCTCCAGGTTTTCTTTCTCCGAGCTGAGCTGCTCCCACTCTACCATAAGGGCCTCTACACCCTTCTTCAGCTCCTGATAGCGTTTAAAAATATCAACATCGGTATGGTCAATGGCATGCTGCTCTGGATTAGCCATCATGGCATCGATCTTGGCTATTTCGGCCTCCTTAGCCTCAACCAGACGCTCGCATTCGGTAATTCGTGATATAACCTTTCGAATGACTTTGTCCATCTCCTTACGCTCGGCATACGAAAGCTTATTTTCAGTAACCTGTCTATCGGCCTGCTGGCTCTGTGCCAATGTTGTCTTTCGCTCCAGCTCCTTTAGCGATTCCAGCTTACGTCGCTTTAGAAAATCGTAGATACCTCCAAGATGTTCCTTCACCTTACCACCCCTAAATTCATAGAGCTTGCTTACCAATCCATCCAAAAACTCACGGTCGTGGGAAACAACAATCAGCGTTCCATCATACTTTTTCAGTGCTTCCTTCAAGATGTCCTTGGAAAGCATGTCCATGTGGTTGGTTGGCTCATCGAGGATCAAGAGGTTGTATGGCTGAAACATCAGCTTAGCCATGGCTAGCCTTGACCGCTCACCACCCGAAAGCACCTTTACCTTCTTATCGACATCCTCGCCCCTGAAGAGAAATGCACCAAGAATATCCCGAATTTTGGTTCTAATATCGCCAACAGCAATCTGGTCGATGGTATCGAACACCGTCATATTACCATCCATCAGGTCGTCCTGGTTCTGTGCAAAGTAGCCCAGTTTGACGTTGTAGCCCAACTTTGCATGGCCTACTGTGGCATCAAGGTCACCAACCGCAATGCGAGAAAGCGTGGTTTTCCCCTCTCCATTGCGACCAACAAAGGCGACCTTTTCGCCTCGCTCAATTTTAAGATTTACATCCGAGAAAATGACGTGATCGCCAAACGCCTTGGTGAGATTTTCTGCCTCCATCACAATTTGTCCAGAACGCGGCGCAGGTGGAAATTTTATGTGTAATGCAGAGTTGTCCTCCTCGTCAATTTCAATTCTATCAACCTTATCGAGCTGCTTAATTCTGCTCTGCACCTGCACCGACTTGGTGGCCTTGTATCGAAATCGCTCAATAAAATCCTCGGTGTCCTCAATCATCTTCTGCTGGTTACGGTAGGCTGAGAGCTGCTGCTCGCGACGCTCCTTCCTAAGCACCACATATTGAGAATAGGAGACCTTATAGTCATGTATTTTTCCAAGAACAATCTCTACCGTTCGGTTGGTTACATTATCGAGAAATGCTCGATCGTGCGAGATAAGAATTACGGCACCTGCATACTCCTTTAGGTAGTCCTCGAGCCACTGAATACTCTCAATATCGAGGTGATTGGTTGGCTCATCAAGCAGAATAAGGTTTGGCCTTCGCAACAGAATTTTGGCCAGCTCAATTCGCATGCGCCATCCACCGGAGAACTCAGAGGTTTGTCGCTCAAAATCGCGCCTTTCAAAACCCAAGCCCAAAAGCGTCTTTTCCACTTCTCCTTCTAAGCCGGCAGCCCCAAGAAGTGCATGATGTTCATTTAGGTCGGAGAGCTTTGCCACCAAGCGGCCATACTCCTCCGAGTCATAATCGGTTCGGTGAGACACCTCGGCACTAATACGTGCCATCTCCTTCTCCAATTCCAGCACATCGGAAAACGCCAGCGAAGCCTCCTCAGTTACTGTCTTTCCATCCTTCACCTCCATGGTTTGAGCAAGATAACCCATGGTAACCCCGGAAACACCACTCACAATGCCGGAGGTGGGCTTTTGTAGTCCATACAAAATCTTCAACAGTGTAGACTTTCCTGCACCGTTTCGTCCAACCAAACCAATCCGGTCGCGCTGATTCACCATAAAAGTGGCCCCCTTGAGGAGGTCGAACCCACCAAAGGAAACCCATATATCACTAATAGAAACCATCTTCGTCCAGCCGTTTAAGCTGCAAAAGTAGCTATTTTGAATGGGATGTTAAGGTATAATACTATTGGAGAAAATATCCACATGGTTATTCTCTTTAGGATTAATTCAATCATTCACCCAACAAATGAATTGTATTGTTTATGGTATTGATTTTTACCATAACTTTACTCCTATCTAACTTAAAATAAAGCCTATGTTTAGCGTTAGTCATTTACACCCAATGCTTGTGCACTTTCCTATTGCACTGATAATAGCTGGATTTGCACTAGAAGTATTTCACCTAATCATTAAGAAGGAACAATGTCTCAGTAGGGCAGGATTTTACCTGCTGATACTTGGTACCCTTGGTGCCATAGCAGCCTATCTTGCTGGTGAGTTTTTCACCAATGACTTAGCTGGAGCTGCCGGTGGAATACAAGAAATTCATGAACTATTTGCAAGCATAACGCTTGGAACGGTAATTTTAACCCTGCTAGTTCGCCTCTACCTAATGATTAAAAAAAAGGAGGAGACTTCACTCAGATGGGTATACTTTACCCTGTATGCACTAAGTGCAATATTTGTAGGAATTACAGGATTTTATGGAGGGACACTTGTTTTCAGTTATATGATTGGAATATAATTTTTCAACTTTACTAACCTAAAAAGTAATCAAGATGAAAAAGTTTGCAATCTTTTCTTTAGCAGCCTTCGCTGCTGGTGCTATGCTCTTGGGAAGCTGTAGTAAAACTACTCCAGTAAAAACCATCGAAAATCTAAAAGCTGGAATTACCGGTGAAACAACAGCAAGTGCTAAATATGCAGCCTTTGCTGCAAAAGCTCGTGCCGAAGGTTATGACACCATCGCCAAGATGTTTGATGCGACATCCAAGGCTGAAAGCATCCACGCTAACAACCACATGGCTGCACTAACTAAGCTAGGAGTTGAATTCACTGCAAAGGCAGATTCTTTTACTGTTATGACCACTAAGGAAAATCTGGAAGATGCCATCAAGGGTGAACAGTATGAAAACACCACCATGTATCCAGAATTCATTAAAGCAGCAATGGAGGAGAAGGTGCCTGAAGCTATAACGTCTTTCACATGGGCGTTCGATACCGAAAAGAAACATCAAGTTTTTTACCAGAATGCGCTCGACGCCCTCAACAACACAAACTCTGAAACCGGTTTGCCAGTTGCATGGGCAGTTTGTCCAAAATGCGGCAATACTTACGATGCTGCCCACGTGGACGATTTCTGTGCTTTCTGCCAAACACCAAAGGAAAAGTTCATCATGTTCTAATGTTGTAAATCTGCAACTAAAATAAAACCCCGAAGAGCAATCCTCGGGGTTTCTTTTTTAGTAACAACGGACTATCTGCTAATCAAAATCATATCTCAGGCCCACAAAAAAGGTACGGCCCGGGCTATAGGTAGAAAGGTGTGTTTTGTCGGTGTAGTCAAATAGATTATCAATTCCAACTGTGAGCGTGAGTTGTGTATAGAATGTCTGCGAAACTGCAAGGTTGGCCATAAAGTAATCGGAGAGCATTATGGGATAGCTTTGGTATGTAGCTTGGTCGAAATACTCCTGCTCCATCTTTCCCAAATACTTTACCTGTAGGTTTGCGTTGAGGCTATAATAACCCTTGGCAAAATTGTAATCAAAATTCAAACGAGCCGAATGCTTTCGAGTGCCAAACATCTGAAGACCAGTTGACTTGTCCTCCGAATAGATAAAGCTATACCCCCCAGAGACACCAAAACTGTGATTGAGCCTAAAGCTCATCAAATAATCAATTCCCCTCACCTCTACTTTTCCGTAGTTAGCATAGGTGTAATCGTTCACGCCATTGTTTACACCCACAAACTGGTCGGAAATCATATTTGTGATATTATTCCGATACGCCGATAGTGAGGTATTAAACTTTGCAACGCTGTACTCCACAGAAAAATTGAGATAGTTGGAATTTTCCGGCGTTAGGTTTGGATTACCATAAATAAAGAGCGGATAGCCACTGGGGATTCGGTATTGGATGTACAAATCTTTTAGGCCCGGTGTTCTATATCCGGTTCCAAAACCACCTCTGAATGAGAACTTGGAAATTTTATACATCAAATTAGCCTGATAGGTGGCATGATTTCCAAATGCAGAGTTATGTACAAATCGTCCACCTGCAATCAAGGATAGACTGTAGGATAGCCTTACTTCATCCTGAATAAAGGCTTCCATGTTAGAATAGCTGCGATTGGTAATGCTATCACGTGGAGAGTTCAACTTTTCAGTAACACCATCGAGACCTGCAACCACCTTTTGGAACGATCCTATGGAAGTAGAGTATTGACTTCTTGCCTCATAGTAACGATTGTCGTACTGAATACTCTGGTCATCACTTCCATTAGGCTGAGGAATTAAATTATACGTTTTATAGCGGTCACTAAGCCAGGAGGCATCCAACTTACCATCCTTCCCAAGCATCCAACCTAGCTTGCCAGAGTAGCTAAAGTCGTTGTTTCTCTGATCGTAGCTTGAGGGGCTAGAATGATCCAACTTCTTGGTATAGTATGTTGCCTTCCCTGAAATCTCAAGCCGAGGAGTTAGGTTATAAAATACATTTTGGGTGTAGCTGTGGGAATTGCTGGCCTCCAAAGTCTTCCCCGGAACATCCGGCTGAAGATCGTAACCATTGGTTGACTTGTAGTCGTAAACACCATCGATGCCGAGCCTACCCACCTTAGAACCGACATAGGCTCCAACGTTTCGATCACCATAGGCACCAAAACGGCTAAGAACGGTTGCTTCAAAAGGGGTATTGGGCTTGCGGGTAATGATGTTAAACACTCCTCCAATGGCATTGGAGCCGTAAAGCGTACTGGTGGCTCCTCTTACAAATTCAATGTGGTCAATATTCACAAGGTTTAAACGTGAATAGTCAATATCGCCCTTGGTATCACCAGCAATGCGGTTACCATCTACCAGAAAAAGGGTGTATTGCGGACTGAGCCCCTGAACCTTCAACGAAGTTCCATTATCGGCTTGTGCCACCTCTACTCCCGGTACAGCAAGTTCAATGAGAGAGGCAACGCTAGGCACAGCGGTTTGCTGAATGATTTTGGCAGGAATTACCTGCGTGATTACCGGCGTTTCCGAAAGCGCCCGCTCAGTTTTGGTGGCAGTAACCACTACATTTTGGATATCATATGCAACCGGTTTAAGCGCAATATTCAATCCAGATGCTGGAGCCATTACCTTAACCTCAGTAGTTTGATATCCACTGTAGCTGACCTGAAGGATGTAGCTGCCACTTCGCATCTTGAGTTCAAAGCTGCCATCATTTCTGGATGCCGTGCCGAGAAATGTTCCCTTTACCATCACATTGGCACCCGGCAGTGCGGCCTGAGTTTCCTCATCAATAATTAACCCTGAAACCTTTACTTCCTGTGCATGGCTACCAAGGGAAAGCAGCATAAGTAGCACAAAGAATAACTTTTCTTTTATTTTCATTTTGTATTTTCATGTATTAGCAAAACACTTATCCATGCTCGCATACACAATCTTTCTGTATACAAAGCATCAAGCTAAGACGAATGAGCCCTCGGCTCAACCCTCAGCAGGAAAAAGAAATTGTATTGCTAGCACATGGGGGGGCCACGCTTCTCTGGCGAGAGCAAAAAAGCGGTACATATCCAAAAACTTGACTCTAACGGTCTGGTTACAGAAAATGAGCAGCGCAAACACAGCAACTCCTCAACCAGTGAGGCAAATGAGCTAACATGAGCATAATGGAATGCCTTGTGTGGTGTTTCAGCTGGGGCCTGCTTTGCAACCGTTATAGTAGTTGGCTCAGTGTTGCCGTGCTTCCCCGATTCACCATTGAACATAGCCTTGCCAAACACTACCCACGAAAAGGCAATGGCAAGAATATATGGTAAGAAACTTCCTGAAACACCAACAAAAAACATCTGCTTCTATTTTGTTGCCTAAGAACACCGCAAAGGTAGGAAGGTTGTTCGAGAAAATATGCTATGCAATAGGATTTTAATTTTCACCGTGCGATTTATTATCGGATACCCTATAAACTGCGGAATCCGCCTCAAAAAAGTCCTGCTCTTTCAACCGTTTTAAATAGAATTTTGCCGTTTCATATGCATCATGCTGATTTGCATCCATTTGCGAACCAAGCAGCACCTTCTTGTCGAACTGAACCACAAATTGGCGGAAACTCTCCCTTGCCCATTTTATATGACCATGCTGATAGGCTACCATGGCCGCGTTATAAAGGTTTAAAATGTTGGATGAATCTATAGCAAAGGCCTTATTGTAGAGGTTGTAGGCCATTTCTACTTTGCCTAACTTTTCATAAATATGCGCTCTCCCCCCCACTATTTCTGCCAAGTCGAAAGGCCTCGGCGAAATTAGTGCCTCCGCTTTATCAAAATACTCAAGCCCTGTTTTTGGGTCGTAGGTAGCAGCTATGGCAGAAGCCAACGTGGTGATTACTTTAAAGTTGGTGGTGTCGAGCTTGTATGCCTTTTCCAACGGCTCTACACTTTGGTAAATAAGACCATTCCAGTTGAGTGCAAAGCCCAAGCATGAATAGGTAAAAGCGGAAGTATCACCAATGCTGAGCAGCTTGTGCATTACAGCCTCTACCTCATCGAATTTTCGAAGCAGAAGTAGGGTGTAACCCTTGTAGCGCAATACGGGCACATTTAGCGAATCGAAGTGCTCGAATGCTTCACATTCGGCTAAGGCCTCTTCTATATTGCCGTCGTTGACCTGGGCAGTTGCCAAGGAAACGGTGAGCCCTGCATCGCGAGGATTCAAGCGAAAAGCCTGTGAAAACATCTCGACGGCAAAAGGATTAAAGCCCAACCGGCTGTAGCATTCACCGAGCTGCTTGCAGAAGTAGTAATTGGAGGTATCCATAATGGACAACTGTCCATAGCGTTCCATTGCCTTACGATAATCCCTCTGTAAAAAGTATATTTTTGCCAGCTGACTGTTGGCAAAAAAATTTAGCGAATCGGTATGCACTACCTCGGTAAATACATTCTCTGCCTCCTTAACCCGTCCCAAGGAAAGCAAGCATCTTCCAACACTGTTCTCCAAGGACACATTTTTTGGGCTAAGGGTAAGAGCCCTCTGGTAATATTCCAATGCCTGCTGATCCTGCCCAAGCCCCTCATGTGCCAAGGCCATTATCTCCAGAAATTTTGGATTATGGGCCACAGAGTCACCAAGGGTCTGTCCGTTGGAAATAACCTCGGCATAGCGTCCCTGTATCAAGGCCATGCTTAACTCACCATATTCCTGAGCTGGGAGCAATTGACCCCAGCCCAGAAATACAGCAAACATAAAAATGGATTTTCGAACCATTCCAAAACCTACTTCAGCGCAAACATTATGGGGAAGGTAAAGCTTACCCTAACCTTCTTGCCTCTTTGCTCTCCAGGAATCCACTTAGGTGCACCAGTAACTACTCGTAAAGCCTCAGCATCTAGATACTTATCAACTCCTCTGACAATTTTTATATCCGACATTGAGCCATCGGCTTCCACAACAAAGGAAATATATACCTTTCCCTGAATTTGCTTATCCATCGCCTCCTTGGGATATTTCAGGTTGTCTCCAATATACTTTTGAAACCCTTCTGTTTTAGCCAAACCTTTATAGGGAAAGCTGGGCATTTTTTCCACAGTAAAAAATACTTGTTCTTTAATGCTTGAAGAATTCTGAGCGTTTTCAACCTTTGAATCCGTAGTCACTGCAGTAGAATCCGGTGCAGGTGGTGGTGGTGGCGGAGGAGGTGGTGGAGGTGCAATCATTCCTTCAGGCTGCTCCTTTGGTGCATTGTTGGAGCACGAGCTAGTGCTAAAGATGAATACCAGCAGTAGCATTGCAGGAATCACCAGCAAATACTTTAACGCCGAAATTTGGGTTGACCTCTCTTTTGTAATCATAGCTAATCGTTTTAAAGTTAAAGGTTTATTAAAGCCGGTGCTCAATGCCGGTGCAAATCCGGGCATGGAGGTTTCCAGCATTAGCCTGATGTAATCCGCAGAACCGGCGCCGTGTTCCTTGGATATACTGTCGGCTTCGAACTCATGCACCTCCCTAAGCGATTTGAGTAACAACCAGCTGAACGGATTTAACCACCATACACTACAGATAATGGAAGCCAAAAGCACATCGGCCGAATGGTGCTTTTGGACGTGAACCGTTTCGTGGTGCAAAACCGTGTTTAAATGGTTTTCGTCATATCGATTATCAGGAACATGAACAAAGTGAAAAAAGGAGAATGGCGTGTCAAAGTGGCTTCCCTTCACCACAATGAGGTCTGGAATGGTGGTCGATAGTCGCTCCTCCCGCCTCAAGCGAACCACCACCTTAGCGATTTGAAAGATTAACAGAGCAAGTAGGAAGAGGCATATCAACCAGTAGCCATAGCTGAGCATGGTAACCACTCCAACGTGGGTTTCTGAACCACTACCATAAACAGTAACCATTGGTATAGCTTGGGTAATATAACTCATGCCTCTATTTACGGTTGAATCGGCAGGGAGCAGTATATGCACAAAGGGCAACACAATTGAAAGTCCAAAGGAGAGCAGCAGGTATATTCTGCTTATGGTAAAATGTGTCTGGTTGCGAAGCCATAAAGCATACACCATCCAGAATGCGGCCATAAAGAGGCTCGATTTAATTAGGTAAATGAAGTAACCGTTCATCACTTCTGATATTTTTGCTTTTCAATTTCTGAATTCATGAGCCGTACTATTTCCTCCATCTCCTGCACCGAAAGGTTTTCTTCCTTGGCAAAGAAGGAAACCATCTGCTTAAAGGAGTTGCTGAAATACCCCTTTACAAAACCTTTCATGTGGTTTTTAGAGTAGTCCTTCTTGGAGATAGACGGAAAATACTCATGGGTTTTTCCATACGCATTATGCTCCACGAAACCCTTCTTTTCTAGTATCCGAACAATGGTAGATACCGTGTTATAGGCAGGTTTGGGTTCTGGAAATTTATCGAGAAGGTCCTTTACAAAACCCTTCTCCAGCTTCCACAAGACCTGCATCACCTCCTCTTCGGCTCGCGTTAACTCTTTATGCTCATCCATGATTAAAACTTTTGTGCAATATACAACTATGTTTTTAGTTTGTCAACTAATTAATTAGTTATTATAAAAATAAAGACACATTAGATTGATTGTGTGGCACATAGCAGCACCATATTAAAAAAAGATAAAGATGAAAGTAGCAAATGAAACATTTAAAAGGTGTGCGAGGCCCAAGCCTTGAGCGACTCCCGTGAAAATACTCGCTTGGGATAAGCTCGGCCAACAGTTATGCAACCAACAGCATTGATTACAGGAAATGAAACCACAAATTGAGTGCTACTACCTTTCAGCATCATTGGGGCAATTCTTAGGTCGGAAATCCAAAGCGTATCGCCATCTGCCTTAACGGCATACTGCCCTTGTGTGAAGCGAATGGCGCGCATTACCTCCTTGTTGCTACCATATTGTTGTAGCAGCTCCCAGCGTTTAGGAAAGTTGGTGAAATGCCACGCTCCCTGCTCGGCAATACCTCTATGAGTCAGCAGAAAGCTGCTATCGGTTTCGCCAACCACCTGCCACGCCAGTATTGAAAGCGGCAATGCCCTAACGTGTATCGACCTTACCGTAATGTCTTCCTGTGCAAATTCGCGCCGAGCCTTTGCTTTCATATTTTGTTGTAAAACTACTCCCAACGCCATATAAAACAGGGTAAAAGCCAACAGCCACTTAGCAATACTCAATCGATTTTGCATTTTGAAAAAGATCAGCCCAACAGCAAAAGCGAGCAGCGGCAACGTTATAAACAAATCAACCACACCAAGCACTCCCAACGAAACCCGGTAGCTGGAGAAGGGAAGAAACAGGGCAGTGCCGTAGGAGTTGAAGCTATCGATAAAGATGTGGGAAAACCAAGCTGCCACGCAGAGTTTTATCCAAAGCAACTTATTGGTGTCCTTGAATAACTTCCAAACGAGCAATCCTAACAACGGTGATACAACCAGCCAGAAAAGCAGGGAGTGGGTAATGCCTCTATGAAACAGCATTGCTGTTGCCGATGGAAGAAATGGCTGAACAGCTACATCGAGGTCGGGTAAAATGGCCACTACTGCACCAACCAAGGCAGCTTTTTTACCGACAACCTTCCCCCCAACTATTTCGCCTATTACAGCGCCAAGCGCCAAATGCGTTATTGTATCCATACCCCAACCGCTTGATGGTGCAATTTATGAAATTTCCAACCGCAGAATTGCTTTTGATGAATAAATCCTAGCGGAGAGGTTTGCCAAATCCTCCTATCTTTGCAGCAAAATAAAGTTTATACAGGTGAAAAGAAACAAGGAGAAGCCATTAATAGAAAACGTGCTAATTACCGATGTTGCAGCCGAAGGCAAAGCGTTGGCAAGGGTAAACGATAAAGTATTATTTGTTCCCTTTGCCGTTCCCGGTGATGTGGTGAATGTGCAAGTTACACGCAAACGGACAAGCTACATGGAGGGTTATATTACTGAATATGTAAAGCTCTCGGCGATTCGGCAGGAGCCATTTTGCGAGCACTTTGGCACCTGTGGTGGTTGCAAGTGGCAGTTTTTACCTTATACGGAACAGCTCAACTTCAAGCAAAAGCAGGTTGAAGATCAGCTTGTGAGGATTGGAAAGTTGACATTGCCTACCATCAGCCCTATTCTAGGTTCCGAAAACACCACCCACTACCGCAACAAGCTGGAATACACTTTCTCCAACCGCCGCTGGATAAAGAAGGAAGAGGCAATCAATGAAGGAGAAATAAGGGATACTAGGGCACTGGGATTTCATATTCCTGGCATGTTCGATAAAATCCTAGACATTCACACCTGCTACCTACAGCCGGAACCGTCCAACTCCATAAGGCTAGCAGCACGCGAGTGGGCCATCAACAGCGAAGCCGATTTCTACGATAACCGGAGCCACCAAGGATTGCTCCGCAACCTCATCATCAGGACCTCCGAAACTGGTGAAGTGATGGTGATTGTGGTTTTTGCTTACAACCACGAAGAGCATATACCGGGGCTGCTCAGCCATCTTGGCCAAAAGTTTCCATCGATAACCTCCTTACAATATGTGATAAACCCTAAACTAAACGACACCATCAACGACCTTGAGGTGATTGTTTTTAAAGGGAAGGACCACATGATGGAGAAGATGGAGGACCTTAATTTTAAGGTTGGTCCAAAATCGTTCTACCAAACCAACAGCAAGCAGGCCTACCAGCTATACTCCGTTGCGCGTAAGTTTGCCGCACTAACTGGTAACGAAATTGTTTACGATTTATACACTGGTACCGGTACCATTGCCAACTTTATTGCCCATAATGCAAAAAAGGTGGTGGGCATTGAGTATGTTCCTGAAGCCATTGAGGACGCTGTCGAAAACTCAAAGATAAATGGCATTACCAACACCGAATTCTTTGCCGGAGATATGAAAAACATGCTTAGGCCTGAATTTATGGAGCAGCATGGCTATCCCGACGTGGTTATTCTGGATCCTCCGCGCGCGGGAATTCATGCCGATGTTGCCGAAAATCTTCTGCATGCATTACCTCTGCGGATTGTATACGTTAGCTGCAACCCTGCAACGCAAGCTCGCGACCTGGCCCTTCTAAGCGAGAAATACAAGGTTACTGAAGTACAACCAGTGGACATGTTTCCACACACACATCACGTGGAGAATGTTGTTAAGCTAGAAAGAATTTAAGGAGAGCATGAGCCATTACCATCAACCCAATAAAATAAGGAGTTACACCTCCATTTGGCTGTGGCTAGAAATGGCGTTGATATTTGTGGGAGGCCCATTGCTTTACCTATTCAACCTGCTTCCTGGACATAAATCCATACCGCTACTTGTAATATTCGCTGGCGCATTAATCTATCTTCTTACCAGTAAAAACTTCAGTAACATAAACCTGGGCTTTAACGGGTTTAGGGAGTGGAAGGAGCTGTTCTTAAAAGCTGGTTTGGTGGCTTTGGTGCTTATGGCCCTCACCCTAATATTTGAACCGCATAACTTGTTTATTCTGCCACGGACCAAACCACTTCTTTGGGGTTTAATAATGGTATTCTACCCTATCTGGTCGGCCCTGACTCAAGAACTCATCTATCGCCCGTTCTTCTTTGCTAGATATAGAAGGATTATTGGCTCACGAAGAGCCGTTCTTCTGCTAAACGCACTTCTATTTGCCTTTTTGCATATCATCTTTCGAAATTGGGTGGCAGTAGTTGGAGCATTTGTAGCTGGACTCTTTTGGGCAAGGAACTACCAAAAGAATCAGTCCTGGTTGGCAGTGGCCCTTGAGCATGCCATTTGGGGAAATTTGCTATACACCATCGGGCTTGGCCACTACTTCTACGTACCTGACTTTTAAACCGGAGTTACTCTTACAGGTAAACAAAAAACGGGACGCTGAAATTCAGCGTCCCGTTTCCTTTAAAACTTATTTGGTTACTTCTTCTCATACGACTTTGGGTCGATAGCCGCAGGCGTCCAACCTTTCAGAAAGTCTACAATTTTTTCAACGCTATAACCCTTACCCTGCTCTAAATAGGATGAGTTTTGGGTATGAATAAGCTTTCCCTCGCTATTCAGAATAACAAACACCGGAAAACCAAAACGTTGTGGGAAATCGAGTTGCGCTAAAACAGCCTCATTTTTATTTTCTTTGCTGTAGTTAACCTTTACCACTACATAGTTCTTGGTTAAAACCTCCTTAATAGCAGGAGTAGTATCGGAAAGTGCATGAAAGCGCATGCACCAAGGGCACCAATTACCACCAACTTGAATAAAAACATTTTTCCCTTCAACCTTGGCCTGTGCTACAGCCTTCTGAATATCGGTCTTAGCATCAGCGGTTGGATTGTACACCAGATTCTGAGAAAATCCTGCTACGGTTATGGTAGCAAGAAACATCAATGCAACTATTTTTTTCATACGTCTTTTTTGTTGGTAAACTAAACGATTTTTCGAGGGTCAAATTACTGTTTTATTTA